>ERZ780190.3182-NODE-3182-length-11112-cov-3.512888_pt1 | contig 11112 bp, 7 predicted proteins | sample MGYA00510980_ERZ780190 | MGnify/ENA primary metagenome ERZ780190 (study PRJEB29588, sample SAMEA1972188) | human gut metagenome | biome: human gut; feature: human-associated habitat; material: faeces | place: Denmark | collected 2008/2010 ... | reverse complement strand
AATTAAAAAAATAAAATATATACTTGTGTTTTCACTTAATAAATGATAGACTTCACGTCAACAAACAAGGGCGTTTGGCTTTATGGCCAGGCGCCCTTTTCGATGCCATAAATACTTGGACTGAAATTTATGGCATTGAAATGTTTTGGTACACAAGATGAGAATTAAGAAAAATATGTTAAAAGAGCAGGAGGTATTATTGCATGAATGCAGGAGACACAGGTTTTATGTTGACTTGTGCGGCTTTGGTATTTTTTATGACACCGGGGTTGGCATTTTTCTATGGAGGTTTAGTAAGAAGAAAAAATGTAGTTAACACTATGATGGCAATAGTTATGATTATGGGATTAGCTGTTGTTATGTGGGCATTGTTTGGATTTTCATTAGCATTTGGTGGAAATCATGGTGGAATAATAGGAGATTTCAGATGGTTTGGCTTAGAAGGAGTTGGATGGGGCACTGGACCTTATTCAGATTCAATTCCTAATTTAGTATTTTGTGCATTTCAGATGATGTTTGCAATTATCACACCGGCGTTAATTACAGGTTCTGTTGTAGGAAGAATGAAGTTTAAAGCTTTATTCATATTTGTGGCAATATGGTCAATAATAGCTTATTATCCGTTAGCACATATGGTATGGGGGCAGGGGGGACTTTTGGCAGAATTAGGTTCTGTAGATTTTGCAGGAGGAGATGTTGTACATATCAGTTCGGGAATAACAGCATTGGTACTTGCAATTATTCTTGGAAGAAGAAAGGGTTATGAGAGAGCGACATACAGAATACATAATATTCCATTTGTTGTATTAGGGGCTACAATACTTTGGTTTGGATGGTTTGGATTTAATGCAGGAAGTGCCTTGAAAGCAGACGGACTTGCGGCGCATGCATTTATGACATCAGCTATTGCATCGGCGTCAGCATTGTTATCATGGATGTTATTAGATATAATAAATGACAGAAAAACAACTTTGGTAGGAGCCTCAACTGGTTTGGTAATTGGTCTGGTAGCTATTACACCGGGAGCAGGATTTGTTCCAATTTGGTCATCTTTTATAATTGGTGCTCTTGTCAGCCCAATATGTTATTATGGAGTTATACTTATAAAGAAAAAATTAAAAATTGATGATGCATTAGATGCATTTGGTTGTCACGGAATAGGTGGTATATGGGGAGGAATCGCAACAGGTATATTTGGAAAAAGTTCTATTAATCCGGTAGCAAAATGGGACGGATTAGTTTATGGCGAATGGAGGTTATTTGTAGCACAGATAGAAGGAATACTTATTACAATTGTAATTGCAGTTGTGGGAACCTTAATTTGTGTAGCAATAGTAAGAATATTTACAACACTTAGAGTAACAGATAGAGAAGAAAGAATTGGACTTGATATATCACAGCACGGTGAAAATGCATATCCAAGTTTTAATGGTATGGATCAGTAATTAATTAAGAGGAGATGATATTCTATGATAATGAAAATAGATGCAATTGTTAGAGAAGAAAAATTTGAAGATGTAAAAAATGCATTAATGGAGATAGAAGTTAATGGTCTTACAGTATCTCAGGTAATGGGATGTGGCTTACAGAGAGGCTATAAAGAAATTGTCCGTGGTATGGAAGTTGAGCCACAGATGCAGCCAAAGGTTAAATTTGAGATTGTTGTTTCTTCAGAAGAGTGGGCAGAAAAAACAATAGAAGCAATAAAAAAAGCGGCTTACACAGGGGAGTTCGGAGATGGAAAAATCTTCAGTTACCCTGTTGCCAGTGCCACAAAAATAAGAACAGGTGAAACAGGGTATGATGCTGTACAGTGTCAGGAATAAAGCTTTATATAAAAATATTTAAGTTAACAAGTCATAGTTTTGTATTGTGTAAAAAATGCATGCTAAACTATGACTTTTTTCTTTAATAAAGAATGTTGGAAAAAAATTCACCTTTTTAAGTAAAATAATTGAATTGAAAACAAAGCTAAAAAATGTTATATTGTAATTTATGTAGATAAGTATGTATTTTACTATAAAAAAGGAGGAAGAATTTTGAAAAGGAGAGTAATAATAAAAAAGGCAATAGCAGTTGCAGTAACAATGTCATTAATGACATGTTTAGTGCCTAATGGCTCAATTACAGTTAATGCTGCATCGAAAAAATCAATGTTAAGCAAAACTAAAATTTCAGTAAATGTTGGAAAGAAGAAAACAGTAAAATTAAAAAAAGCAAAATATAAAGTAGTATGGAAAATTATATCAGGAAAAAAGAATATATCAATAAAGAAAAAAGGAAAATATAAACAGAAAATACAGATTAAAGGTAAAAAAATTGGTAAAGCAAAAATAAAGGCTGTATATGGAAAGAAAAAATATATTCTTAAAGTGACAGTTAAGGGAAATAATAAAGAAAATATTTCTAAAAACGTAGAAACACCAAAGAATATAGAAACCACATCAAAAACTACGGTTCAAACAACAGTAGAACCAACAACAGTGATGCCAACAACAATGGCACCGACAACAGTAGCACCAACAACAGTGGCATCAACAACGGTAATGCCAACAATAATGGCACCTACAACAGTAGCACCAACAACAGTAGCATCAACAACAGCTAACGGTAATGTTGATGAAAGCATTCAGGCACCGGTAGGACTTAAACATGCACCGGGAGAAGGATTGCCATATCATTTTGCATGGGCTAAGGCAGATGATATAGACTCATATAATGTATATGTTGATGGAACTTTAGTAGCTAACGTAGTTGATGGCTCAGTTAATTTAAATGAATCTGTATTCACAAAGGGTTCAGGCGAATATGCAATTGGAATTGCAGCAGTAAAAGGAAATAAAACATCAGCAATAACATCAATTAAATATACATATGCAGGAAGCGGACAGCCAGCAACAACAAAGGCACCGGAACCTTCAACAGCAAAGCCTACAGATGTAACAGTGGCACCAACAGCACCGGGACAGGATGTAGATGAAAGTATACAGGCACCTGCTGGACTTGTATATGCAGGAAATACTGACTTACCATATTATTTTGCATGGGGGGCGGTATCAGATGTAGATTCATATAATGTATATGTTGATGGCGTGTATGCAACAAATGTTAGTGCTTCTTCAGTTAATTTAGATAAGGCAGTATTTACAAAGGGTTCAGGAGAATACACAATTGGCGTTGCTTCAGTTAAGAACAATAAGATTTCTAGCATAACATCAATTAAATATACATATGCAGAAAGCGGACAGTCAGCAACAACAAAGGCACCGGAAGTACCAACAGTAGCACCTACTACTGTAAAACCTACAACAGCTAAACCTACAACTAAACCAAAGGAAACAACAACAATTGCTTTCACAACAGACGGCTCAATTGAAAAGCCATTTGGTTTGGATGTAAGTCAGGCAAGTGTAGGATATGTTAATATTGTTTGGGGACGTGGAACAATTGATTGTTACAATGTTTATGTCGATGGAGAAAGAAGACGTACAGGAATTTCAGCACAGTCATTAAAGCTTCCTGTTTATACAGAAGGAACACATACAATAGCAATTACAACAGTAGTTGGAACAAGAGAATCTGAAAAGCTTGAGGTACAGGTTGCAATTACAGGAACAGGTGAAAAGGAAACAGAACCTGAAACATGTCCTGAAGAACTTAAGCCACAGCTTAAGAAAAATGTTCCTTTAAGAGATGACAGAATTGCAATTGAACTTAACAATAAGACTAATGGAAAATATAGTGACAGTGAAATTTACTGGTGCATTTTAGGAAATAATGAAAATAATCAGCTTTGTTATATGGATAAAGATGGAAATATGATTCCTGCATCAGAGAGTCTTAACACAGTTGAAGTAAACGGAACAAAATATGCAAATATTTATCATACACTTGCAGAATCAGATCATGTATATGCACCGACAATCCGTTCAGGAAGAATGTATTTAAGTTATGGAAAACCTGTATATGTTAAGTTTAACGGTTCAACAGGTTATGCCGGACCGGATCTTAACAATCCTGGAGACGTGAATGCTAACACATTATTTGAGTTTGCTGAATTTACAATTGAAGGAAAAAATTATTGGGGAAATACAACACGTGTTGATTATTTCTGCTTCCCAATGGTTACACGTTTAATAGGTGGTTCGTTATATGGTGGATACGATAATGTAGTAGGTGATATTGGAACAAGAGATGAAATCTTTACAGCTTTCAAGAATGAAGTTCCAAATGAATATAAGTCACTTGTAAGAGATGATAGAATTATTGCACCATGTAAGAGTACATTTAATGCTGGACAGGATAATGGAAATTATTTTGATAATTATATTAATGAATTCTGGAACAAATATGCCAATGAAGATTTAAGATTCAGCTCAGAATCAGGAAGCTTCGTTGGTAGAGTAGTTGGAAATCAGATGCGATTTACAAGAGAAGGTGACAGCACAGTTTATTATGTTGATAAGCCAAATACACAGGAAGTGTTAGAAGGCAAGGGTGCATTTGACAGAGGAAATGGTGTTGAAAAAGCTATTGAAGCACAGCTTTGTGCAGCATTTAACAGAGGTGTTGCAACAGAACCTGACAAATGGTACACACCAAGTCAGTATTACAAGAATAGTGTTGCAAACTTCTATGCAGGTTTCTTCCATGAACATTCAGTTTTAGGAAAAGCTTACGGATTCTGTTATGATGATGTAAATGATCAGAGTACATTGCTTCAGTATGACAAAGCAGATGCTCTTGTAATTGATTTGAAATGGTAAATAAATTGCTATAAAAAGTACCCTTTTTAATTGGGAGCACATCAGTTTTGGTGTGCTCTCTTTTGTTTTAATTTCCCAAAAAAAGAACAGAGCTTCAATGCTAATTAATGTTTTTCAACAAACTAATTAGCATTAAGCCCTGTTAATTCTTTGAAATGTAAATAATTTCATCTTACTAACTATTAATTAATATCCAACAGCTTATCTACTGCATCCTGTATTTCAGGGTGCTTTCTATATTGTTCTATTAAGTGATGTTCATGTTTTGTAAGATTAATTGGCTCTTCGTCAGTATATCCGAAAGTGCCAAGAATGTTATCAATATTATAAATATCACAAAGTAGAAGTAGTGTGTCAGCGTCAGGCTGAGTGGCACTGCTTTCCCATCCGTAAACGGTTTTTTCAGCTACCTTAAGTGACTTTTCTTCCAGTAATTCAGTAACGTCCCTCACACTTAAATTATTCATTTTTCGGTAAGCTTTTAATACTTCTGCAATCTTTCTATTCTTCATTTTAAATACCTCTTTTTAAATAATATAGTAAGAAAAAATCAACGTCAACCAAATCACCTTGAAAAAAGGAAAAATCCTTTTGAATTCTTTTGATTCGGGAAAAATCCACATTGCATTTCTTGTATTCAGAGAATATAATAGACATTATAATATTATTTTCTTGTAATACGGGAATGGCGGTGACAAATGAAAAATAATAACAGCGTTTCAAAAGCATTAATTAAATACATAAAAGAAAAAGAAATATCTACATCACAGATTTCTAAGGATACCGGAATTTGGGAGAAAAAGTTAACTGACGAGAATGTAACTTTTACGGCATCAGAATTTTTGGAATTATGTTCTTATTTGCATTTAAAACCGGAAGATTTGAGATAGGTGATAAAGTGCTAAATTACATATGCAGAAATGACAATATTAAAACTAAAAGTAGTACCTGTCCTGTGTGTGGACAGAGAACTGAACTGACGAAATCAGACATATACTGGTGCGAAACCTGCAAGGTGCCATTGTATCAGAAGGAATGTCAGTGTTGTGGAAGTAGCGGCAGAAGAATAACAACGGATATGAGACCGGTTTTTCCTGAGGAAAGGTTGTTATTAGAAATAATGACAGATAAGGAGCCGGGATATTACGAAAAGATGTCTGTTTGGAACTGCTCAGGTAACAGATATATCGCTGATGGTCATAAGGTTGATTTTGCAGTTAAGGATTTGAAGGATAAGAATTCGGAAGAAATAAGAATTAAATATGAGAGTGAAGTTTCAAATATTGATTATAGATATTTTAATGAATTTAAAGACAGATTCATTAAGGCTAACAGAAGCCGATATGAATTTATTGTAAAAGAGGCAGTGGGCTATATTAAGAATTCAACAAAGGACTACACTGCAAGAGATATGTTCGTTTCTTTTTCAGGGGGGAAAGACTCTACAGTCACATCTGATCTGGTTATGAGAGCTTTAAGTGAACCGAAGATTCTTCATATTTTCGGTGACACAACTTTAGAATTCCCCGAGACTATGAAATACATAGAACGATTTAAAAAAGAACATCCACAGACTCCTGTTGTTTCATCAAGAAACAAAGATAAAGATTTTGAGGAACTTTGTGCTTTGGTTGGTCCACCAAGCAGAGTTATGAGATGGTGCTGTACTATTTTTAAAACAGGTGCAATCCAGAGAAAGATTAAAACTATGTTTAGAAATAAGAACAAAATTATAACTTTCTATGGAATAAGAAGAAACGAATCAGCAAGCAGAAACAAGTATGAGCGTGAAACAGAAGGCTCTAAAATTACAAAGCAGATAACTATTTCACCGATTATTGACTGGATGGATTTTGATGTGTGGCTTTACATTCTTACAACAGAAATTGATTTTAATTATGCATACAGATTAGGGTATGCAAGAGTTGGCTGCTGGTGTTGTCCTAATAACAGTGGTTGGTCAGAGTTTTTGTCTAAGATTCATATGCCTGAACAGTCCAAAAGATTCAGACAGCTTTTGGTTGACTTTGCAACAAAGATTGGAAAACCTGATCCGGAAGTGTATGTGGACGAAGGAAAGTGGAAAGCAAGACAGGGGGGAAATGGCGTAGATTATGCAAAGAAGTCGGCAGTATCATTTGAACCTTGTGTGCTGGAAGAGAATGCTTTTAATTATGAACTTCAAAGACCAATTTCAGACCAATTGTATGAGTTGTTTAAGCCTTTTGGATATTTAAATTTCGATATGGGCAATAAGCGATTGGGTGAAGTTTATGTAACAAGAAGGAACGGCAATCCTGTTTTGAAATTGCAGGGCAGAATTGGCTCTACAACTTTAAAAGTTACAATAATTGACAGCAACATAGATGGGGCAAAGAATCTTAAAACAGCAGAGGATAAGATTAAATGTCAGATTACAAAATATCAGATGTGTATGGCGTGCAGGGCGTGCGAAAGTATTTGCAGGCACAATGCCATAGTTATAAAAGAGGACAAAGAAGGTAATCTTGATTATAGAATACTGGACAATAAATGTGTAAGATGTGCAGAATGCGTTAATCATTACACGGCAGGATGTTATATGAGAAAGGTTTTGGCAATAAAAAGAAACTAGTTAATTATTTATGAAACTTAAGCAGGCAGATAGGAGAAGAAAATGGCGATTAAACTTAAAGGACATGAAACATTTGCACTTCGTGAGGGGTGGCTTAATAAAGGACTTGCAAAGGTAGATGCCAATCCAAAAGTTTTCTCTGAAAACTATGGGGCGGATGCTCTTGGAGTGGGAAGCAATATGGCTAAGGCTATTCGCTATTGGCTTAAAGCCGGAAAGTTTATGGAAGAACCACCTAAAGAGGGGGCAAAGCTTACAGATATAGGTCAGATTATTTTTAAGGAAGATAAGTATTTAGAAGATATATTTTCATTATGGATATTCCATATTAATCTGGCAGGAAATGAGAAACTTGCAACAAGCTGGTATGCTTTTTTTAACTTAATTAACATTGACGAATTTTCAAAGGAAGATTTAATGAACATTCTATTAGAAAAGCTTACTCCTTTGGCAGAGAAAAAAGCCATACCTGAGCGTTCGTTGCGAGATGATATTTCCGTACTTTTAAATATGTACGTAAAAGAGAAGCAGCAGAATTATGATCCGGAGGAAAATAAGATTTCACCATTTGCACAATTGGGTTTATTAAAAAAAGACAGAAATAATTATATAAAAACACAGCCTGACAAGGATAAGTTATGTGATGATGCAGTGCTATACAGCCTGATTAAGTTTTTTGAAAAAAAAGAAGTTGACTCAATAGGAATAGATGAATTGCTTAACAGTCCAATGTCACCGGGAAGAATTTTGAACCTAAAGAGAATGGCTTTAAACGAATATTTGGACCATTTAGAAGGTCAGGGATATTTGACTGTTAACAGAACAGCAGGACTTGATATGGTTTATCTTAAAAAGAAAATCGAGCTTAAGGAAGTTGTTTCGAATTATTATATAAAACACTAGAAGAAATTTTTAAAAGGCTAACGAATTATTACAGGAACAATAAAGAAAAGCGATTTGTAAGACTAATAAAACATTAAACACTGATAGAAAGGATGCGTATATCTGGCAATCAGGTATATCAGAGAATAAATGAATAAGTTTAAAGACTTTATAGAAATAGACAAGAAATTTCAAAATTCAATAAATTTGCAGTTGGACATAGATAATTTATCTAAACTAAATAGCTATATACCAACCCATTCTTCTATTTTAGTGTTGGATGGTTTTCTTAATAATGTTTTGTCAGACAGAGACAAGGCAAATATTTTAATTGGACCTTATGGAAAGGGAAAATCACACCTTTTACTGGTTTTGCTGGCTTTACTTAATGACGGAAAAGGTGACAGAACTAAAAAAACAATTAACAAAATAGAAAAAGTTTCAAAGGAAACTGCTGAAAAAATAAAGACTATACAAAGTAGTGTAAAGCCTTTTCTGCCGGTTATTATTTCAGGAACAGAGAAGGATTTAAACAAAGAATTTATTATAGCTTTAATGGAGTCATTAAGAAAAAATAATCTTATGAATGTGGCACCTGAAAGCGATTATGGCAAGGCTTTGGAAGTTATAGCTAAATGGCAGAAAGACTTTAAACAGGTTTATGAAAGCTTTAAGCAGATTGTTAGAGAATATGGCAGAACTGTGGAAGAGTTTATGGGTGAACTTAAGGAAATGAAGGAAGAGGCTCTCAATATTTTTAAAGAGATACATCCTAAACTTACTGCCGGCAGTGAATTTATGCCAATGACAGTTAATAACGCCATGACTTTGTACGGGGAGATTAACAGAGCACTTGAAAGTTATGGGTATGGCGGAATTTATATAATTTTCGATGAGTTCAGTAAATATATTGAAGGTCATGAAAAGGATACTTTTGCTTATGACATGAAGATTTTGCAGGATATATGTGAGCTTGCCAATAACTCCAAAAAACAGCAGATTCACATTACTTTCGTGGCGCACAAAAGCATTAAAGAGTACGGCAACGCATTGTCTTCAGATATAGTTAATGCTTTCAAAGGTGTTGAGGGTAGATTAAAAGAAGTTAGATTTGTAGTTTCAGCTCAGAATAATTATGAGCTTATTCAGCATGTAATAAAGAAGAAAGTAAGCGACTGCAAACCATGGTTTCAGGAGCAGAATAATAAAGAAATAATCGGGGAATCTTACAAGATTCCTTGTTTTTCAGGCTTATTTACAGAGAAAGAATATAAGAAAATCATAATGGAGGGGTGTTTTCCAATGCTACCTCTTACAGCCTATGCACTTTTAAATATTAGTGAAAAGGTTGCACAGAATGAGAGAAGTATTTTTACTTTTCTTGCTAATGACGAAAAAGGAAGTCTAATTAATATAGTAGAAAACGGTAGCGAAGAATTACTGTCTGTTGATGTAGTTTATGACTATTTTCAAAATATGTTTAGGGACAGTATTTCTCTTACTAACATACACAATGAATGGCTTAAGGCAGACTATGCCTTAACTAAGGCTGAATCATTAAATGAAGAAAAAATAATTAAGGCAATGGCTATTCTTCATATGATTAATAGAAATGAGGAAGTTCCGGTTAGAAAGACGGAAATCAGATTGGCAACAGGTTTAAATATGGCTGATTTTGTAAGTAGCCTTGAAAAACTTGAAAGCAAAAATATTGTAACCTACAGAAGCAAGCTTGGAGTTTATGCATTTAAAAATAACGTAGGCGTAAATCTTGATAATCAGATGAACAACATGATTGAAAAGCAGCCTTTAAGCCTTAACTGGCAGGAAGAAATTGCCACAGTGTCAGAACTTGATTATGTACTTCCAAAGAAATACAACCAGGAATATACAATGACAAGATATTTCAAGTACGTATATATGACACCGGAGCAGTTTCTAAATACATCTAAGTCAGAATATTTATTTGAAACATATAAGGCAGACGGTCTGATTATATGTCTTGTTATGCTTAAAGATGGGGATGTTAATCAGATTAAGGAACATTTAAAGGAACTAAATGATAACAGACTTGTTGTAATATATCCTGACAAAATATTTGGCTTTTCAGAACAGCAGAACATTAGAAAATTAAAAGCTGTGGAAAAATTGCTTAAGGATAAAGATTTTTTAGAAGAAAATAAAGTTCTGCAACAGGAACTTGAAATATATAAGGAAGATTTGATTTTTGAAATAAATGTAGAACTTGAAAAGTCATATTTGCCGGAAAATAACAGATGCAAATATTTTAATACATTAAATGGTGTAACGGAGTTGTGTTTTGAAAACCAGATTAGTTTTAATAGATTTTTAAGTGAAATATGCTTAAGCTACTACGAACATGCACCAAAGATTAACAACGAATTAATTAACAGAAAAAGCGTATCAGCACAGATTAAAAAGGCACGAAATTTAATTATAGATGCCATTTTAAACGAAGAAGGACTTAATAGATTTGAAAAGGGTACAAGCTCGGAGGCAACTATTTTTAGAGCTACTCTTATGCATACGGGAATTTTAAAAGGGGACAGTTCTGAAGAGGAAGGCTGTAGAAGAATTATTGAAGAAATCAATTCTTTTATAGGTCAATGTGCAGGCAAGAAGGTTTCTTTTCAGGTCCTTTATAACAAATTATTGGGTAAGGATTTTGGCACAAGAAAAGGAGTAATTCCTATTTTTATTGCAAAGGAAATAATTAATCTGCAGGATACGCCGATTATTTATCTTCAGAATAAGGAAGTGGAGATTTCAAGCAGTATTTTAAACAATATTAACGAAAAACCACAGGATTATTATCTTTTTATTGAAAAG
>ERZ780190.3180-NODE-3180-length-11117-cov-2.809980_pt1 | contig 11117 bp, 12 predicted proteins | sample MGYA00510980_ERZ780190 | MGnify/ENA primary metagenome ERZ780190 (study PRJEB29588, sample SAMEA1972188) | human gut metagenome | biome: human gut; feature: human-associated habitat; material: faeces | place: Denmark | collected 2008/2010 ... | reverse complement strand
TAACAAAAAACAAATAACGAAAATTTGTGAAAATGAGGAGGAAACAAACTATGAAAATTGTAACAGCAATCGATTCATTTAAAGGAAGTATGACTTCGATGGAAGCAGGACTTGCAGTAACAGAAGGAGTACACAGAGTAGATTCAGATGTGGATGTGCAGATCAGACCGCTGGCAGACGGAGGCGAGGGGACAGTGGAAGCGTTGGTGTCCGGTATGAACGGAACGATACGGAAAGTTTCTGTAACCGGACCGATCGGAAAAACGGTTGTGTGCGAGTATGGTGTGATCGAGAATACAGGTGGAAAAACAGAAGAGAAAACAGCGGTCATTGAGATTGCGAAAGCGGCAGGGCTGACTCTTCTTTCAGAGGAAGAACGAAATCCGTTGTATACGACAACTTACGGTGTGGGAGAAGTGATAAAAGACGCTGTGCGAAACGGATGCAGGAAATTTATTGTCGGGATCGGAGGAAGCGCGACAAACGACGGGGGAGCAGGAATGCTTCAGGCTTTGGGTTTTGGCCTGCTGAAGGAAAACGGGGAACAGATTCCGATTGGGGCAAGGGGTCTGGAAGAACTGGCGGAGATTACAGATGATAACGTGATCCCTGAACTTGCGGAATGTAAATTCAAGATTGCCTGTGACGTAACGAACGTATTGTGCGGAGAGACAGGAGCAAGCGCTGTGTACGGTCCGCAGAAAGGCGCGGATGAAGAGATGACCGAAAGGTTAGATCGTCTTCTCTTTTCTTATGCGTCTTTGGTGAAGAAAAAGATTCCGAAAGCAGATTCTATGTATCCGGGTACGGGGGCGGCAGGCGGTTTGGGATTTGCATTTCTTACATTTATGGATGCACAGTTGGAATCCGGTATCCAGATTGTAATAAAAGAAACAGGCTTGGAGCAGGAAATTGCAAAGGCTGATCTTGTGATTACCGGGGAAGGGCGTATGGACGGACAGACCGCTATGGGAAAAGCACCGATCGGGATTGCAAAGATTGCGAAGAAATATGGAAAACCGGTCATTGCATTTGCCGGGGCTGCTGCGCGTGACGCCGGAGCATGCAATGAGCAGGGGATCGATGCATTCTTTCCGATATTAAGAGAGGCGGTTTCTCTTGAAGCGGCAATGAAGCGGGAAAATGCGGAGGCAAATATGGAAGCGGCAGTTGAGCAGGCATACCGTTTGTGTAGATTATGACCGGCTGTGCATAAAAGAAAATTTCGTAAAATGCTCGGGTCTTTTGCGGTGTTTGTGATATAGCAGCCTGTCAGGAGGGCAGATTTACAAAAATAGAAAAATTATGTTAAAATGATAAAAATAAAGGGACAGGGACAATGTTTTATGTAGTTTGAAAACTGTCAAATCTAAATATGTGGAGAAAAAGTATGAAGTGGATGATCGCGTCAGATATACATGGTTCGGCTGTGTATTGTGGACAGATGCTTGAGGCGTATCGAAGAGAAAAAGCGGACAGACTCCTTCTTTTAGGAGATCTTTTATATCATGGGCCCCGCAATGATCTGCCGAAAGGCTACGCCCCGAAAGAAGTGATACGGATGTTGAATGAAGTCAAGGAGGAACTGCTCTGTGTGAGGGGAAACTGTGAAGCCGATGTAGACCAGATGGTTTTAGAGTTTCCGGTCATGGCAGATTATTGTGTACTGCAGCTTGAGGATACAGGCGTGGTTTTTGCATCCCACGGACATGTGCACAATCCTCAGTGTATGCCTCCGCTGAAGAACGGAGACATTTTGCTGAACGGGCATACGCATGTGCCTGCCTGTGAGAAAATAGCGGATGAGAACGGAAATGAGTATATGTATCTGAACCCGGGATCGGTTTCGATTCCGAAAGAAGGTTCTTCCCACAGCTATATGGTTTATGAAAAGGGAACATTTACGTGGAAAAATATGAGTGGGGAGGTATACAGGGAATGGAAGAAAGATTCGCGCTTTTAATTGATGCGGATAATGTGTCCGCAAAATATATTAAACCGATCTTAGATGAACTGTCGAAATATGGAAATGTAACATATAAAAGGATCTACGGAGACTGGACCCGTCCGAACAGCGCGGGGTGGAAGGAAGAACTTTTGCAGAACTCTATCACTCCGATCCAGCAGTTTAGTTATACTTACGGAAAAAATGCAACTGACTCGGCAATGATCATTGACGCTATGGATATGCTGTATGCGAGCGAACTCGAGGGGTTCTGTCTTGTTTCAAGCGACAGCGATTTTACAAGGCTTGCAAGCAGGCTGCGGGAGAGCGGGAAGCGTGTGATCGGAATGGGAGAGGCGAAAACGCCCCTGCCGTTTCGTAAGGCATGCGAGATCTTTACGGAACTGGAACTTCTTTTGGAAGATAATATGATGGGCGTTTCCGAGAGGGAGGAAAAAACCGTTTTCCATACTGTAAGTGGAAAAGAATCGAAAAAAATGATTTCGGCTACGAAAGAACAAGTGGAAGAAGCGGTCGTTAAGATTATTACGGAGAATAAAAACAATGACAGAGAGACGGGACTTGGCGAAGTCGGGAGCAGGCTTGTCAAGCTATATCCTGATTTTGATGTCCGCCGCTATGGTTATAGTCTTTTGTCCAAATTTTTGGAAACGCTTCCTCGTTTAATGCTCATTCAGGAGGGAACAAAAGTATCTGTAGCGCTCAATGAAGATAAGAGCAGAAAAGAAATGGTAGAAGAATATATTTTGTATCAGATCGAAGCAAGCGGGGAATCAGGAATCCCATTGAGCGCTTTGGGCAATCGGATCAGACTGAAATTCGCGGATTTTAAAGTGAGAGATTATGGTTATTCACAATTTAAGCAATACATTCAAAGCTTTCCGGAAGTGGAACTTCAAGGAGAAGGAGAAAGGACGAAAGCGGTGTATGCGCCGGTCTTGTAACATGACAGGCTTTCGTTTATAATAGCCGTGTAACAAAAGAGTTGATAAAAGCCGATATGCCCCTGCAATATGGGCGGCGTAAAGTTGGGAGTGGAAACAGATGATAAAAGTAAAAGAATACAGAGGTCATATAAGAAACTGGGAAGAACTTTGCGAAAGACTGGATATTCCTCTTGATCTGACAAGGGAAGAGCGTGAGGAACAGATCCTTGTGAAGGCATATGAAACATGGGGAAATGAGATGGCAGATCACATGCACGGGATGTTTGCCTTTGCCCTGTGGGATGAAGCGGAAGAGAAACTGTTTTGCTTAAGAGATCAGTTTGGAACAAAACCGTTTTATTATTACGAAACGGCGGACGGAAAACTGCTTTACGGAACAACGATCCGAAAGATTATGGAACAGCCGGGATTTGTAAAAGAATTAAACGAAGAGATGCTTCAGCTTTATTTAAGCCTTACTTATGTGGCGGGCGAAAATACATTTTTCCGCGGTCTGAAAAAGCTGCTTCCGGGCCGGTATCTTGTATGGCAGAACGGAAAGCTTACGATAGAGCGTTATTGGATGCCTCAGTTTCATCCGGACAATAGCCGTACACTGGAGCAGTGGGCAGATGAGATCCATACGACGATAGGCGAGATCATGCCGGAAGTAAAAACAAAAGAAGAGTATGCGGAGTCATTTTTATCAGGCGGCGTCGATTCGTCTTACGTTTTGGCAATGTCGGATGTAGAGACGACAGATTCGTGCGGATATGACGAGGAACGCTTTGACGAATCGGGTCTGGCGAAACAGACGGCTGATATTTTGGGAAGAAAAAATCTTCGATGCCGGATCACTCCGGAGGAATATTTCGCTGTTGTCCCGTATGTGATGTACAATATGGAACAGCCGCTTGGAGACGCGTCGGCGATCGCGTTTGCCATTGCGTGCAGAGAACCCGCAAAGCAGCCGAAAATCTGTTATTCAGGTGAAGGCGCAGATGAATTTTTCGGCGGATATAATATGTATCGCAACGCAGAAAGATACGGGGAGAATTTAAAGACATTTTATGTCGGAAATACAAATATCATGAAAGAGGATGAGAAGAAGCGGATTTTGAAAAAATACGATCCGGACGTACTTCCGATCGAACTTGCGCGGGGGATTTACGAGGAAACGGAAGGTCTTGATCCTCTGACTAAAATGTCTGATTGAGATATTCAGATCTGGCTTGAAGGCGATATTTATCTCAATGTAGATAAGATGAGTCTGGCAGCGGGACTTGAGATAAGAATGCCGCTGACGGACAGAAGAATTTTTGACATTGCATCAAGAATGCCGTCGGAGTACAAGGTAAATGAAGAACAGAATAAAGTCGCTCTTCGTACAGCGGCTGCAAAAGTGCTTCCGGAAGAAATTGCATTTCGCAAGAAACTCGGATTTATTGTGCCGATTCGTATCTGGATGGCGGATGATCGGTATAATGCGGACGTGAGAAGACTTTTTGCGAGCGATATCGCGGAAAAATTCTTTCATGTTGAAGAGATACGGGCTATTTTTGACGAGTATGTAGGAGGCAATTCGGATAACTGGAGAAAAGTGTGGACAATCTATACTTTCCTCGTATGGTATGAAGAGTATTTTGTGAAAAGATAATGGGGAGAAAGAAAAGAGTTTTATTTTAAGTATAAATATTTGCGCGCGATAATGATGCGTGTATGATGATGTGAATTTAATAAGGGGATGCGTATATATGACGACAAAGAAAAGCGTCAAGAAAATGTATTGCAGAATGTTTCAATCAGTTATGAAAGCCGGAATTTCCACTATCCCGTGGCGGACGCCGAAATTGATGAAGGGAGCGGGAGCGGTCCGCCACCTTCCTGCGGCGATCAAACGGAGAGGGTTAAAAAAGGCGCTTATCGTTACAGGTCCTACTCTGATCGGGCGAGGGCTTCTTGACGGAGTGCTTGAAGAGATGGAAGAACAGGGACTTTTGTATGTCATCTACAATAAGGTAGAACAAAATCCTACCGATGAAAATGTGGAAGATGCGGTGAAAGTGTTTCTGGAAAATGGGTGTGACTGTATGCTTGCGCTGGGCGGAGGAGCGCCTCTTGACTGTGCGAAAGCGGTTGGAGCGCGTATCGCAAGACCGAACAGACAGATAAGGCAGCTGCAGGGGTTGTTTCGGGTTGTCAAGCAGATTCCGATGTTGTTTGCGGTTCCTACAACGGCAGGATCCGGCTCGGAAACGACGATATCGGCAGTTATCACGGATACAGCGACGCACCATAAGGCGGCGATCAATGATCTGCGGCTTATGCCAAAGTATGCGGTGCTCGATCCCGAACTGACGCTGGGACTGCCGCCGGACGTTACCGCTATGACGGGGATGGATGCTTTGTGTCATGCGGTGGAAGCGTATACAAATGATAAATATAACAGTGATACAGAGCGGGAATTGTGCAGGAAAGCTGTCAGACTGATCTATGAAAATCTGCTGAAAGTATATGAAAACGGAAGCGATATCGAGGCGAGACAGAAGATGCAGCAGGCGGCGTTTTATGCAGGACGGGCATTTACAAGAGGAGGAGTCGGATATGTTCATGCGATCGGCCATGCGGTCGGCGGATTGTATGGAACGCCTCATGGACTGGCAATGGCGATTTTTCTTCCTTATGTGATGCGGGCATATGGAGACGCGGCATGTAAGAAACTGGCGGAATTAAGTGATGTGTGCAGACTTACGACACCGCAGGAGTCTGACAGTGTGAAGGCGGATGCGTTTATCGGATGGATCGAAGAACTGAAAGTGAAGATGCAGATTCCGCAATATCCGGAGATGATCCGAAAAACGGATGTGAAGCAGATCGCAAAATGGGCGGAAAAAGAGGCAAATCCGCTTTATCCGACGCCGGAAGTGTGGAACAGACGGGAGTTTGAAAGATTTCTCTTAAACGTGTGTGTACAAGGCTCAAGCGAGAAAGACCGGCAGTGTTGTCAGGATAAATAAGAGAGAAAGGATTCTGAAAAGATGATAATCGATACACATGCTCATTATGATGATGAGCAGTTTGATGAGGACCGGGAGGAAATCCTGGGGAAGATGCAGGATGCGGGAATCGGCATGATAATGGATGCAGGTTCTACAATCCTGTCATGGGATAAGATCGTAAAACTGACAGAAGAGTATCCGTTTGTGTACGGGGCGATCGGCGTTCATCCCGACGAAGTCGGAAATCTTGATGAAACTCAGTTTGCAAGGATGGAACGTCTTCTTGATAAAGAAAAGATCAAGGCGGTCGGAGAAATCGGTCTGGATTATTATTGGGATAAGGAAAATCATGATCTTCAAAAAGAATGGTTTATCAGACAGCTCGATCTTGCGCGAAAAAAAGAGAAACCGGTCATTATCCACAGCAGGGAGGCTGCCGCAGATACGATGGAGATTATGAAAGAATATGCGTCGGGACTGCGCGGCGTGATACACTGTTATTCATACTCGGCGGAGATGGCAAAAGAGTATGTGAAAATGGGGTATTATATCGGAATTGGCGGAGTGGTAACTTTTAAGAATGCAAAGAAACTAAAACAGGTCGTTCAGGAGATTCCTTTGGAGTCGATCGTACTGGAAACGGACTGTCCGTACCTTGCGCCTGTTCCATATAGAGGAAAGCGAAACAGTTCGCTTTACCTTCCGTATGTGGCGGAACGGATTGCGCAGATTAAGCAGATGACGGCACAGGAGGTCATTGATATTACCAATGCAAACGCAAGGAAGCTGTTCGGGCTTTCTGCGGTACAGGACTAAGAAAGGAAATGCAGCATGGCGGAAAAAGATTATAAAAATGTAATGCACCTCGGAAATCCCACCAATACAATCGCCGTATTGAACCGCTACGGATTTTCATTTCAGAAGAAGTTCGGACAGAATTTCTTAATTGATGAAAATGTGGTCGAAAAAATTGTGCGCGATGCCGGTGTGACAAAAGACGACTTTGTACTGGAAATCGGACCGGGTATCGGAACGATGACACAGATTTTATGTGAAAATGCAAGAGAAGTCGTTGCTGTTGAAATTGACGATAAACTCATTCCGATTCTGACGGAGGATACGCTTTCGTGGTATGACAATGTTACGGTTATTCACGAAGACATTTTAAAGCTGGATATTGTAAAGCTTGCCAATGAGCGTAACGGCGGAAAGCCGATTAAGGTCGTTGCCAATCTTCCGTATTATATCACAACGCCGATTATTATGGGGCTGTTTGAAAGCCATGTGCCGTTAGACAGCATTACGATTATGGTGCAGAAGGAAGTGGCAGATCGTATGCAGGTCGGACCGGGAACGAAGGATTACGGTGCGCTTTCGCTTGCGGTGCAGTATTATGCAAAGCCGCAGATTTTATTAAATGTTCCGGCAAGCTGTTTTATGCCGCGTCCGAATGTGGACTCCGCTGTTATCCAGCTTACGCGTTATGAAAAGCCGCCGGTGGAAGTTGCTGACGAGCATCTGATGTTTCGTTTAATCCGTGCATCTTTCAATCAGCGCAGAAAGACGATGACAAACAGTGTCGGGAACAGTCCGGAGCTGTCCGTGTCCAAAGAACAGATGGCAGCAGCCCTTGAAAAATGCGGGCTTTCTGCAACCGTGCGCGGAGAAGCACTGACCCTTGAGCAGTTTGCCGAACTTGCAAATGTGTTTTCGGAAGATACTGGGAAGTAATGTGAAGTATAAAAATCCGTCATATTTTAAAAATCCAATTCATAAGGTTGCGTTAGGAGTTCACTGCAAGCAGTCTATTAATAGTATGAATTGGAGGAAATATGGCGGATTATAAAAGACTGGTTTCATATATTTATGCGTACCCAGGCGGTGTCCGGGATAAAAATGTTGGGTTTGCCAAAGCGGAGGTCAGAAACGGACAGTTTAAGCTGACAGTTTCCGTAAAAGGTGTCTATACAGATACCCCTGAGTTATTTGGCGTTTATGTGATGGTTGATGGAAAGAAACATCAGCCGGGCGGGTTTACCCTGCTAAAAACAGGAACAGTCATGGTCAATCAGGGAATCGGACAGTATCAGGATTTATTCAATCCAATGAATATCAATCAATCAGGTTATACATTTGAAGATATCAGCGGCATTGCGCTTGCGAGAGAAAATGAGGACTTTTACCGTATGTTCAGTCTGTGGGAGGATTGTATACTGAATACAGAGGACATTACATTTGCACAGCCGGAAGCGGCGGCGGCTTCAAATCCGGTGGCGCAGGCAGATTCAGAGGAAGTGTCTGTGAAAGAACAGGTAAACCGGACAACAGGGCAGGAGGCGGAGAGAAAATCCGCGGAAATGTCCGGGAATGTGCGTGAATCTGAAACAGTGCGGCGGAACGCGGAAGATGTTTCAGAAAATGAGGTAGAAGAAGCGGCGGTAACATCAAAGCCGGCAACACCCGAATCCGCACAGTCAGCCGGTCAGCAGGCGGATTTGCAACAGGAAACGGCACAGATGAAGGCACAGCAGGTACGCGCCATGGAAGCGGTGCAGGAGTTATTGTTCCGGAATACAAATCCGCAAGGCACAATGCCACAAAATACAAAACTGCAAGACACAACGCCGCAAAATGCAAAGCCACAAGAGGAAATGCCGGCATTTGAAAAAGTATTTATCAACCGGGATTTTATAGATGCGTTTGAAGATGACTACTTTTATGACTGTGTGGAAGTGACACCGGAGCTTTTAAAGCAGCTTCCGATTGAGGACGACGCTGTTGTAAACAACAGCTTTCTAGTGCATGGATATTATAATTTTAAGCATATTCTTTTTGGAAAAGTCTGTGAAAATGACAATAACACCCGGTATTTTATCGGAGTTCCGGGAATGTACTGCAACCGGGAGCGGTTTATGGCATCGATGTTTGGCTTTTGCAACTTCAAAAAGAGCCACAGAAGCGACTATTCCAATCCATATTTCGGATACTGGTATCAGGAAATATAGACAAAGCGCAGGTGGTCTTCCCATTTGCCACGCAGATATACATAAGAGTAAGCAGTGCCTTCCGGAATAAATCCAAGCTTTGTGGCAAGTGAAATGGAAGCGGTGTTCTGCGGTGCAATATAGGCTTCTACGCGGTGCATGTGCATTTCCGTGACAAGAATTTTTAAAGCCATGGTCAGCATACGCCGTCCGTAACCTAAATGCTGGAATTCTTTGTCAATTTTATAACCGGTGGTGCAGGAACAAAATGCTCCCTTTTTGATGTCAGAAAAGGACACCGTTCCGATAATCTTGTCGGGGAAATTCGTATCAAACAAAAAGAAGCGGATGTGTTTTCCGGCAACAAAAGCGTTGTATTCCGCAGTTAAAAGGGACTGGATAAATGCTTTGGTGTAAAAATGGTCCGGCTTATCCGTTTCATAAATATCAAACTGTTCCCGGTTGCGCCGGTAAAAAGAAAGCACGGCATCGGCATATTCGGCGGTGAGAACGCGCAGTATCAGATGATTGTTTTTGTACTCAAATTTCACGATGGTTCCCTCCGCTTTGCTTTTTCCTGACGTAACTGTTTAAAAAAGGAAGAAAGCATGGTGGAACATTCTTCTTCCAGTACACCGCGGGTCACTTCACAGCGGTGGTTAAACTGCTCCATTTGAAGAATATTTAACACAGAACCGCCGCACCCGGCTTTCGGGTTCATCGAGCCGATAACAACCCTTGGAATCCGTGCCTGTACAATCGCCCCGGCGCACATCTGGCACGGTTCAAGTGTAATATAAATCGTACAGTCTTCCAGCCGCCAGTCGCCGATAACGCGGCTGGCTTTTTTGATTGCGGTAATTTCTGCATGTCCGAGTGTGGTCTTGTCGGTATTTCTGCGGTTGTACCCGCGCGCAATAATTTTGTCCTGATAGACAATGACACAGCCAATCGGGACTTCTTTTAATTTTAACGCTTTCTTAGCCTGTTTTATGGCTTCTTTCATATATTTGGTATCTAATTCATTCATAATAGAATTATTATAGTATATTTGACGGGAGATTGCCAGTGGGGAGAAGATAAAAAAGGACAGCCGCTCTAAAAATGAACAGCTGTCCTAAAAATATGTGAATAAATTTTTTATATCTTACTGAAACATATTCGCATTAATATGTACTGCCTGACGTTCTTCTTCAGAGGCGGCTAAAAGGTCTTTCTGGCGGAAGCCGAACAGTCCCGCAAAGATAGAACGCGGAAACATCATAATAGCGGTATTGTACTTTGTAACCGTATCATTGTAAAACTGGCGCGCCATAACGATTTTATTTTCCGTTTCCTTTAACTCCGACTGGAGCTGTAAGAAATTCTGGTTGGCCTTTAATTCCGGATACTGTTCACCCACAGCAAGAATGTGGGAAATTTCCCTGCCGAGTGCATTTCCGGCTTCAAAAGATTCTGCGGCAGAAGACGCATTTAAAACACGGCTTCTTAATTCGGTGATTTTTGATAAGGTTTCCTGCTCGTAGTGGGCGTAACCTTTGGTAGTTTCAAGTAAATTCGGAATCAGGTCGGCGCGGCGCTTTAACTGCACTTCAATCTGAGCCCCCTGATTGTCGACACGGTTTCTTAAAACAACCATGTGGTTATAAGTTTTGATAACGGCAATAATCAGCAGTATTACAACGACTGCGATGATACCTCCGATAAATGATGCATTCATAATGATTTCCTCCTTTTAATAATGTCATTGACAATCTGCTGGTTTTCTTCGAGAACAACAGCATAAACTAAATAATCGTCCCACAAAACCAATTCATTTTGTGTGGCTTCACTTAAATTTGAAAAATCGTGAATAAAATTTTTCATGCCGTAAATGTATTCGGTCATCTGATTTCCAAGGGTTGTCCGCTTAAAATGCGCTTTTGTAAATCCTGAACTAATCGTTCCTACAAAGACAAGCAGCGGAATAATAAGGCACAGGAAAAACAGCAAAACCATAATCATCAGGCCTGCCAGTACGGGGAGGTATTCCGGGTACTGAAGCAGATAATTGGTCTGTTCCCCAAAGGAAGCCGTTTCGGGAAGCGCATCTAAAATTTCAAAATAAGCATTTACACGGTCTTTGAAGGCGTAAAATACAAAGCTCATAATGACAATAAAAAACAGCGGTGCCGAACAGCCTAATACACAGCGGCTGCAGGTGGAAGTGGTTTCTTTCTGCTTGTCGGTGGAAGAGAGGCGG
>ERZ780190.3178-NODE-3178-length-11121-cov-4.342310_pt1 | contig 11121 bp, 8 predicted proteins | sample MGYA00510980_ERZ780190 | MGnify/ENA primary metagenome ERZ780190 (study PRJEB29588, sample SAMEA1972188) | human gut metagenome | biome: human gut; feature: human-associated habitat; material: faeces | place: Denmark | collected 2008/2010 ... | reverse complement strand
TCAGTTGGTAGAGCAGCGGTCTCCAAAACCGCGTGCCGAGGGTTCGAATCCTTCTACCCCTGCCAAAAGCACAGCAGTTGTGATACAGATGTATCGAAAAACTGCTGTGCTTTTTGTTTGCGGTTCGATTCGTTAAAATCCGAAGGGTTTCAAGGAGAATAAGTTGGAGAAAATTATCGTAATGGCACCCGACCATGAACTGTGGGATGGGACCATCGCTTTTGCAGCAGGCTGCCCATGGAAAGCAGCAGCATTTTTGGGGCAGAGAAAATGGAGCCAAACGATTTTGAAAATAACGAAAGAGCTCTTGTGGCCTTGCGCGATGATGACGCGGCGGCTTTCTGCACATTAACGCTGTAACAAAAAATGTTGTAGTCGGGAAAGAGCAACTGCAAATTAACGCTGCGGCATGGCCGTGGTCAGCAGAGGAAAGCACAAGAGCACCTGCCCAAAACTTTATTGACGCTGATGCGCGAAACACAAGAAAAATGGCAAAAAAATCAAAAAAGTGCTTGACAGTTGGGGTATAATCCAGTATAATCAATCATGTTGCAGCGGTCAGGTAACGCCTGATGCAAAGCGCGAAAGGGCTTGGCCCGGTAGTTCAGTTGGTTAGAACGCTAGCCTGTCACGCTAGAGGTCGTCAGTTCGAGCCTGATCCGGGTCGCCACATGCTGTTATAGCTCAGTCGGTAGAGCGCATCCTTGGTAAGGATGAGGTCGGCAGTTCGAATCTGCCTAACAGCTCCATAGCAAAGCCCACAGCACGTTGGTTACTGTGGGCTTTTTACATAGGGGCATAGCTCAGTTGGTAGAGCAGCGGTCTCCAAAACCGCGTGCCGAGGGTTCGAATCCTTCTACCCCTGCCAAGGTAAGCCGTACACCTTCGGGTGTGCGGCTTTTCTTGTTGGCTGTTCGGCGTGAGCTCCAGTGGCGCTGTAAAAGCATACAATTCAGCCGCTGCTTTGGGGGAATATATTTTTCTTTGCAGCCCACTTGATTTTTTGTTTTGTTATAGTATAATTAACTCCGCGCTTGAGCAAAACAGGGTGCCAGCCACCCTCTTTTTTACTTTTGCGCGTTGTTTTGTGTGGAAAAATGATCTTGTTGAGGGAACGCATATGACCAAAGATTTAACGAGCGGAAATCCGTTCAAAATCATCCTGTTGTTCACCCTGCCGCTGATGCTGGGCAACCTGTTCCAGCAGTTTTACAGCCTGGCAGATACCATCATTGTGGGCCGTTTTGTCGGTGTCAATGCGCTGGCGGCAGTTGGCGCTACCGGCTCGGTCAACTATCTGATTCTGGGTTTTGTTATTGGCATGTGCAACGGCTTTGCTATCCCCATCGCACAGCTGTTTGGTGCCCATGATGACAGCGACCTGCGCCGCCATGTGGCCAATGCAACCTGGCTGTGCATTGCCTGGGGTGTTGTGCTTACCGTTGTCACGGTGGCGCTGACCCGCCCCATTATGGAGCTGATGCAGACCCCGGCGGACATTATTGATGGTGCCAGCACCTACATTGGCTGGATCTTTGCGGGAATTCCCTTTGTTTTTCTCTATAATATGGTTTCGGCCATCATGCGCGCTTTGGGCGACAGCAAAACCCCGCTTTACTTCCTGGTGCTGACCAGCGCTGTCAATATTGTGCTGGATCTGGTGCTCATCATCAACTTTAATATGGGTGTTTTGGGTGCCGCTGTGGCAACCGATGTTTCGCAGGCAATCTCCGGCGTGATCAGCCTGATCTATTTGATCAAAAAGTTCAAGATCCTGCATATGACGCGGGATGAATGGAAATACAGCCGCTCTACCTGCCGCCGCCTGTCTGCTATGGGCCTGCCCATGGGCCTGCAGTGTACCATCACGGCCGTGGGCGGCGTTATAATGCAGTGGGCCGTCAACGGGCTTGGCAGCTCTGTGGTTGCCGCCATTACGGCTGCGGGCAAAACCCAAAACCTGCTCTCCTGTGCGTTGGAAAGCATCGGCACCGCTATGGCAACCTATGCGGGCCAGAACCTTGGCGCGGCCCGGCTGGACCGTGTGCGCAGCGGTGTAAAAAGCTCCTACATTATGGTGGTTGCTTATTCCGTCCTTGCTTTTATTGCCCTGCACTTTGGCGATGTCGTGATCATCGGCCTCTTCCTGGATACCAAGACCGAGGTTGAGATCGTGGCGATGGCGCGGGATTATATGTTCTGGAACAGTCTGTTCTTTATCCCGCTCGGCGCGCTCATCGTATGGCGCTATACCATTCAGGGGCTGGGCTATTCCACACTTGCCATGATGGCCGGTGTGGCCGAAATGGTGGCGCGTACCGTTATCGCCCTGGTGCTGATTCCGGTGCTGGGCTATTTTGGCGCAGAGCTGTCCAACCCGGTAGCCTGGGTGGCGGCCTGCCTGTTCCTGTACCCGGCTTACCTGTGGACGGTCAAACACCTGGAAAACCGCCTGCTTGCCGGCCACCTTGCCATGCGGCACAGCGCGGTAGGGGATTGACCCCCTGAATTTTTATCACGATCCATGCTTTTGCCCTGCATGCCCTGCGGTATGCGGGGCATTTTTGCACCATTCCGGCATTTTTTCAAAAAGCTCTTGCCCTGCGGCGGCAAAAGCAATATAATAACTGTATATTTATTCATAGAGGGTCAGAGCGTATCGAATAAGCAAACAAGCGGGTGGAATATTTTCACCACGTTTGCTTTACGGTACGCCCCAGCGGGCCGCATACGCCCTGTATGTGCAAAAAAGGGCAGGGGAAGTGCCGCGCCGCGCAACAAGAGGGAAGGAAGTATTATTATGCCGGAAAAGAAACCGTTCATCACCCTTGAGCAGGCACAGGAAATTATTGCCGATGTGCCTACCCCGTTCCATCTTTATGACGAAAAAGGCATCCGCGCCAATGCACGCCTTGTCAACAAAGCTTTTGCATGGAACAAAGGGTTTAAGGAGTATTTTGCTGTTAAGGCAACCCCCAACCCGTACCTGCTGCGCATCCTGAAAGAGGAAGGCTGCGGCGTGGACTGCTCCAGCTACACCGAACTGCTGCTGAGCGAAGCCTGTGGCTTCAGCGGCAGCGATATCATGTTTTCCTCCAACGAAACGCCGGTGCAGGACATGAAGAAGGCGTATGACCTGGGCGCTTACATTAACCTGGACGACCTGACCCATGTGGATTTCCTCAAGAATGTGGCAGGTATCCCCGAAACGATCTGCTGCCGCTTTAACCCCGGCGGAACCTTTGACCTGGGCAACGGCATCATGGATAATCCCGGCGATTCCAAGTACGGCATGTCCGAAGAGCAGATGACCGAAGCTTATACCCGCCTGATGGCACTGGGTGCAAAGAACTTCGGCATCCATGCTTTCCTGGCCAGCAATACCGTTACCGATGATTATTACCCGGAACTGGCCGGTATCCTGTTCAACCTGGCTGTGCGTCTGCACCAAAAGACCGGTGCACACATCAAGTTCATCAACCTGTCCGGCGGTGTCGGCGTTGCCTACAAGCCGGAGCAGCGCTCCAATGATATCCTGGCCATTGGCGAGGGTGTCCGCAAAAAGTTTGAGGAGATCCTGGTGCCCGCCGGTATGGGCGACGTTGCCATCTTTACCGAGATGGGGCGCTTTATGCTGGCTCCGTATGGCTGCCTGGTTGCCACAGCCATCCACGAAAAGCACATTTATAAAGAGTATATCGGTCTGGATGCCTGCGCTGCCAACCTGATGCGCCCGGCCATGTACGGTTCCTACCACCACATCACCGTGCTGGGCAAAGAGAACGCCCCCTGCGACCATAAATACGATGTGGTCGGCGGTCTGTGCGAGAACAATGATAAGTTTGCCATTGATCGTATGCTGCCCAAGATCGATATGGGCGATGTGCTGGTCATCCACGATACCGGTGCCCATGGCTTCTCGATGGGATATAACTACAACGGCAAGCTGCGCAGCGCCGAAGTGCTGCTGTGCGAGGATGGCTCTCACCAACTGATCCGCCGCGCCGAGACCCCGGCAGACTATTTTGCCACCTTTGATTTTACCCCATTCTACAAAAAAATGGGCCTGTAATATACAACTCAAAGTGAGGAAACGCTATGTTCCAGTTTATGCTTGTTGTCGGCCTTGTGCTGGCGTATTACGGTTATGCCGTTACCAAAAATCCCCGCATCTGGGGGGACCAGGGGCGGGACGCCATAAAAGAAGAAAACTGGAACCGCTATGTCCGCTATAACGGGCAGTTCGCCATGTATGCCGGCTTTTTGATGGCGGCCCTTGGCGCGCTGGATATGGCGATCGATCTGTCCACCGCCATCTACCTGCTGATTCTGCTGGGCGGTTTGGCCATCCTTTTGTATCCCTTTGCCCACTGGATGCACGAAAACGAGGGCACCTGGAACCCCTGGCCCCGCGTGGAAACCGAAAAGCAGAAGCGCAAGCGCCTGATCAAAGAGCAGGAGCGCCAGGAAAAGAAAAACAAAAAGAAATAAGATGGCTTTGGGTCACTTGATTTCCGTTGCTTTTCTCAGACGCTCATCTCATAAAGAACAGAGAACAAAAGAATAGTAAAACAAAAAGGCATGTGCTATTATTCAAGCACATGCCTTTTTCATAATCTCTGAACCATTGGAATCCGCAGCTCTGCATTTCTATCCAAACATCTGCGTTCGTTTGCGGCAATTTATTCCGCGCAGCCGATATCCTGCGCAATTTCCTGCACGGATTCCTTGTCGAATTCACCCAGCGGCAGGATCAGCCGTGCCAGAATTTCCTGTGGCAGAACTTCCAGCAGGGCGGTCTGGTCGCACTCTGCGTGCTCTGGGGCGCACAGGCGGCACTCATCGGCGTCTTGCTCCACGCGGGCATAATGGCCGGTGGAGATAAAACGGCAGTCGAGCTTATCAGCCGTCTGCATCAGCAGCTGGAACTTCAGCAGTTCGTCCGTGGCAGTGTCCGCTGCTTCAATCACGTGCAGGGTTACATCCAGCGCCTTGGCGGCGTTCTGCGCGGTCTCCACGGCATCGTCGGCCATCCCGGCAAAATGCACCAGTGCGGCCTGTACGGCAAAGCCCTGCTCCTGCAAAATGCGCACAGTAACGGCAGCGTCCATGCCGCCGTTCAGCCCAACAAGAACTTTATCCTGCTTTTCAAATGTATTAAAACCCAGTGCTCCGTCCATAATATCCTCCTGTATCAGCGGTGCGCAGTGCGTCAGGCCTGCTTTCCGCCGTATTTTTTGCTTTGCTCCACGGCCAAGCGGTCGCAACGCTCGTTTTCGGGGTGGCCTGCGTGGCCTTTCAGCCAGTGGTAGTGGATCACATGCTTCTCGCTTTCTTCCAGCAGCGGTGCCCAAAGGTCGGGGTTCAAGGCGGGGGATTTGTCTGCCTTTTTCCAGCCGCGCTTGCGCCAGCCCTTGGCCCAGCCCTTTTCCAGCCCGTTGATCACATACTGGCTGTCGCTGTACAGGTCAATGTCACAGGGCTCTTTCAGCTGGCGCAGGGCTTCCAGCAGGCCGGTCAGCTCCATGCGGTTGTTGGTGGTTCCGGCCTCGCCGCCGGAAATCTCTTTCTCATACACCTTTTCTCCGGTACGGAAGCGCAGGATCGCGCCCCAACCGCCGGGGCCGGGGTTGCCGCTGCAGGCACCGTCGGTATAAATTTCGATGTGTTTCATGTTACCCTCGTTTTGCTGCGGCAATACTGGAATCAGGCCGTGCCGGAAAATGGCATCCTTTTCTTTGCTTTTCGCTGTACCTTATCGGCCAGCCGCAATGCCCGGAACCCTGCCGCTTTACTATAAAAATAATTATACGCGATTTTGCCCAGCCCTGCAAGCTTTTGTGTAATTTGTCCATAAATGCGTCCGGCATACTATTTGACAATGCCCCCGCTGCGCCTTATAATAGATTTAATTGCAATGTCGTAGTTTGATTCAGGACCCGGTTGCAGCCTTTCGGCTGAACTCTTCGCGTCCAACCTTGATTCAGTAAATCGGCACAGTGCCGTACAAATTTTACATGCGACAAAACATCACGTCCGGGGTACGGTGCTTACCGTGTGTGTAACCACCAACCCTGGCCGAATACAATATGGAGGTTATGCAATGGAAGATCACAACAACGAAAAACGCCCCCGCCAGCAGGGCCGCAGCAATTACACCCGCCGTGCCCCGCGCGCAAATAATAATAACCAGAACCGCAAACCCGGTGCGCCTGCCCCCGCGGCCAGCGCCCCGCAGGCAGCGGCGGAAAAACCACAGCCCCAGCACCGCAAGCCGCAGCGCCGCCGTGCCCCGCAGCCCCAGCAGGCTGCAGCGAGCAATGCGGTGAATGCAGCAGCTCCGGCCCCGGTGCAGCGCCCCCGCAGCCCGCAGCGCCGCAGCTATAAGCAGCATTATTATGATGCTTCCACCCCGGCTGTTCCCATGCACATCTGCCCGCTGGGCGGCCTGGGCGAAGTTGGCAAAAACATCACCCTGTATGAATGCCAGGGCGATATGATCCTGGTGGACTGCGGCCTGGTGTTCCCGGATTCCGATATGTTCGGCGTGGACCTTGTCATTCCGGATTTCACCTATGTATTGGAAAATAAGGACCGCATCAAGGGCCTGTTCATTACCCATGGCCACGAAGACCATATCGGCAGCCTGCCGTATCTGCTCAAAAAGTTCAACGTGCCCATTTACACTGCACGTTTGACCATTGGCCTGATCAAAAACAAGCTGGAGGAGCACGGTCTTGCCTCCAGTGCAGAGTTCCATGAGATCCGTCCCCGCCAGAAAGTGCGCCTTGGCTGCTTTACGGTGGAGCCCATCCATGTCAACCACTCCATCCCGGATTCTCTGGCGTTTGCTATTGACTGCCCGGCAGGCATCGTGCTGCATACCGGCGACTTCAAGATCGACTACACGCCGCTTTCCGGCGATGCCGTTACCGACCTTTCCACCATTGCGGAGTATGGCCGCCGCGGCGTGCTGGCTTTGCTGGCGGATTCTACCAACGCGGAGCGCCCCGGCTTTACGGCAACCGAGCAGACTGTGGCCGAAGGGGTGCGCAGCCTGTTTGCCCGCGCCAAAAACCGCCGCATTATCGTGGCAACCTTTGCTTCCAACATCTACCGCATCCAGCAGATCATTGACCTGGCCATTGAGTATGGCCGCAAGGTGGCCGTCAATGGCCGCAGCATGGTTTCCAACACCGAAATGGCGCGGGAGCTGGGGTATCTGCATGCGCCGGATAATGTGCTGATCGATATCGAGGAGATCAACAAATACCCGCCGGAAAAGGTTGTCCTTATCACCACCGGCAGCCAGGGCGAACCGCTGTCCGCTCTGTCCCGTATGGCGCAGGCCAGCCACCGTACCGTCAAGGTCGGCCCCACTGACTTTATCATTATCTCGGCCCGCCCCATCCCCGGCAACGAAAAGACCGTGACCAAGGTGGTCAACGGCCTTCTGGCCCTGGGCGCAGAGGTCATTTACGAAAACATGTATGATACCCATGTTTCCGGCCACGCCTGCCAGGAAGAGCAGAAGCTGATGCTGACCCTTGCCCACCCGCAGTATTTCCTGCCGGTTCACGGCGAGTTCAAGCAGCTCAAGCGCCACGCCGAAACGGCGGAGCACCTGGGCTATATCCCCAAGCAGAATATTTATATTGCTGAAAATGGCCAGAACATCCGCCTTTCCCGCGATGGCATGGCAGTGGAGGGCACTGTGCCCGCCGGTGCCGTGATGGTGGATGGCTATGGCGTGGGCGATGTGGGCAATGTGGTCCTGCGTGACCGCCACCACCTGTCGGAGGACGGTATCATCATCGTTACCGCAGCCGTGGATGGCAGCACCGGCCAGCTGCTTTCCGGCCCGGACCTGGTTTCCCGCGGCTTTGTCTATGTGCGGGAAAGCGAGGAGCTGATGGACGGTGCCCGCGTGCAGGTTGAAATGGCCCTTGACCGCAGTATGGCGGATAACATGCACGACTGGGCCAGCGTGAAATCCCGCGTGCGGGAGGCGCTTTCCAGCTATATCTACCGCAAAACCAAGCGCAGCCCCATGATTCTGCCCATTCTGATGGAAGTTTGATCCAAACCATATCTGACCGTGACCGCCTGCCCCACATTGCAGGCACCGAGGAACGATGATGAAAAACAAGCTGAGACGTGATATCTTTGTCATTATCTTTTTGCTGCTCGTTGCGTGCATCGCTCTGGCTGTGCCGCTGGCGTTCAGCAACCCGCGCTGGCTGCTGGCACCGGCGCTGCTTGTAGTGTTTGCGTTGGTGGTGGCGGTGCTTGGCATCCGCCGGCTGCGGCGCTTTGTGGCCGATATGCTGTGCGGGACCAACTTTGAGGGCAGCAAGACCCAGTATTCGCTGGCGGATTTTTCCATCCCTACTGCCCTGATTACCGAAGGCTCCGTGGTGTGGTATAATCCGGCCTTCCGGGAGCAGATCCTGGCGGGGCAGGATGCCCTGCTGGCTGCACCGGACCGCCTGATGACCGGCATTGACCTTTCCGTCTGTGCCCGCGCCCACGGCCAGGACCTGACCATTGACGAAAACCGCTACACGGCCTATGCCACAACCAGCCGCAGCAGCAAAACGGGCACATTGCTGTTTTTGGTCAACGATACGTTCTACAAAAACACGCTGGATGAATACACTGCCAGCCGCCCGGCTTACCTGATCATTGGGGTGGACAGCTATGACGAGCTGTTCAACGATATGAAGGACTCCGAGCAGGCGCACGAGCTGGAGGCCATCAACACCCTGCTGGAAGAATACATCGGCCGCACGACCGGTTTCCTGCGCAAGGTGTCCAACAGCCGCTATATTGCGGTGGTGGAAGAGCGGGATATCCGCTGGATGATGGAAGAACGCTTTGATATTCTGGATAAAGTGCGTGCGTTGCACCCCGGCGGAATGCTCACCCTTTCCATCGGCGTAGGCCATGGCGGCGCTACTATGCAGGAATGCCAGGAGATGGCCCGCGAAAGCATTGATATTGCCTTGGGCCGCGGCGGCGACCAGGCTGCCGTGAAAACAGTCGATGGCTTTGAGTTCTTCGGCGGCATTTCCCATGGTGTCGAAAAGCGCAGCCATGTGCGCAGCCGCATCATTGCCAACGCCCTGGCAGACCAGATCCGCCAGAGCGACAGCGTCATTATCATGGGCCACCGCCAGAGCGATTTGGATGCCATCGGCTCCGCCATCGGTTTGCTGCGCATGTGCAAAATGTGCGATGTGCCTTCGGTCATCGCAGTGCGCAGCAAGGCAACGCTGGCGGGCCAGCTGCTGGATGTGTTCAACAAGGCGGGGGAGGACCACAACTTTATTGAACCGGAAGAAACCTATAAGCTCATCACCCCCAAAACCCTGCTGATTGTAACCGATACATACCAAAAGCGCCTGCTGGAAGACCAAAAGATCTACGAAAAATGCAGCCGCGTGGTTGTTATCGACCATCACCGCATGGCGGTAGGGCATATTGATAACCCGATCCTTTTGTATCACGAACCCTTTGCTTCCAGCGCCAGCGAGCTGGTGTGTGAACTGCTGCAATTCATGCCCGCCCAAAACAACATCACTCAGTTGGAAGCCCAGGCGCTGCTGTCTGGCATCATGCTGGATACCCGCGATTTTACCCTGCACACCGGTGTGCGCACCTTTGAAGCTGCTGCTGCTCTGCGCCGCTACGGCGCAGAGACCGAGCGGGTGCGCAGACTGTTCGATGTGACCATGGTGGAGTACAACGCCAAGGCAGACCTTGTGGAGGCTGCCCAGATGTACCGCAACTGTGCCATTTCCGTCAGCGGCGAGGTGCCCCCCGAGGCCCGTGTGGCCATTGCGCAGGCAGCCAACGACCTGCTGACCATCCAGAATGTGGAGGCCAGCTTTGTGGCCGTGCAGGTGGGGAGCGGCGTGAATATTTCCGCCCGCAGTCTGGGAGCGGTCAATGTTCAGGTCATCATGGAAAGTCTGGGCGGCGGCGGCCACCAGACTATGGCAGCGGCCCAGCTCAAACATATCACCCCCGAGGCAGCCCGGGCACGCATCCAGACCGCCATTGACCAGTACCGTGAGAGCCAGAAGAAGCCGCTCTCCAAAAATGAACCTGAATCCAGAAAAAAGGAGAAGCAGGGATGAACCATTACGATTATCTCATCGTAGGCGCAGGCCTTTACGGTGCGGTGTTTGCCCAGCAAGCAAAAAAGGCGGGCAAAACATGCCTTGTGATTGATAAGCGCGGCCACGTTGCCGGAAATATCTACACCGAGGAAGTGGAGGGCATACAGGTCCACCGCTATGGGGCCCACATCTTCCACACCAGCAGCAAGGCAGTGTGGCAGTATGTGAACCGGTTCGCAGAGTTCAACCGCTACACCAACAGCCCCGTTGCCAACTATCACGGCGAGATCTACAATCTGCCCTTCAATATGAACACCTTCAATAGGATGTGGGGTGTGGTGACCCCCGCCGAGGCCAAGGCAAAAATCGAGGAGCAGAAGCGGGAAGCGGGCATCACCGACCCGAAAAATCTTGAGGAGCAGGCCATCAGTCTGGTGGGCACGGACATTTACGAAAAGCTCATCAAAGGCTACACCGAGAAGCAGTGGGGTCGCGATTGCAAGGATCTGCCCGCCTTCATCATCAAGCGCCTGCCTGTTCGGCTGACTTTTGATAATAACTACTTCAATGCACTTTATCAGGGAATTCCGATTGGTGGATATACCAAGATGATCGAAAATATCTTGGATGGCATTGAGATTCGGTTGAATACAGACTATCTGGAGAACAAAGCTGAGTTGGATGCATTGGCTGATAAGGTTGTATACACTGGGCCGATTGATGCTTACTTCGACTATAAGTTGGGTACGCTGGAATATCGTTCTGTCCGTTTTGAAACGGAGACTTTGGATAAATCGAACTTCCAGGGCAATGCTGCAGTGAACTACACTGACCGTGAAACGCCGTGGACTCGTATTATTGAACACAAATGGTTTGAGTTCGGTAAGGATGAGAACGGTAATGAGTTGCCTAAGACAATCATCAGCCGTGAGTACAGCAGTGAATGGAAACCGGGCGATGAACCGTATTATCCTGTAAATGATGAAAAGAACAGTCT
>ERZ780190.3172-NODE-3172-length-11133-cov-3.204459_pt1 | contig 11133 bp, 9 predicted proteins | sample MGYA00510980_ERZ780190 | MGnify/ENA primary metagenome ERZ780190 (study PRJEB29588, sample SAMEA1972188) | human gut metagenome | biome: human gut; feature: human-associated habitat; material: faeces | place: Denmark | collected 2008/2010 ... | reverse complement strand
CCACGATCCAGCCCTTCCTGCCGGGCCACTACTGGTCGAGCAAAGAGGGAAAAATGGTCCGCTGGTACGACCGCGACTGGTTCGAATACGACGCCGTGAAAGAGACCGGCGCCGACATTCCGGCCCTGCGCGCCGCCCTCGAAGCGGCCGTCAAGCGGCAGCTGATGTCCGACGTGCCCTACGGCGTGCTGCTGTCGGGAGGTCTCGACTCGTCGATCATCTCGGCCGTGGCGCGGAAATTCGCCGACCGGCGCGTCGAATCGCACGACCGCGACCGGGCGTGGTGGCCCCGGCTCCACTCCTTCGCCATCGGACTAAAAGGTGCTCCCGATTTGATTAAAGCACGTGAAGTGGCTGAATATATCGGTACTGTCCATCACGAAATAAACTATACCATTCAAGAAGGGCTCGATGCACTACGTGATGTAATCTATTTTATCGAGACTTACGATGTGACTACCGTACGTGCCTCTACACCGATGTATCTGCTGGCACGTGTCATCAAGTCGATGGGAATCAAAATGGTACTTAGCGGTGAAGGAGCGGACGAGATATTCGGCGGTTATCTCTACTTCCATAAAGCACCGGACGCCCGTGCTTTCCATGAAGAGACCGTACGCAAAATCTCCAAGCTGTATCTTTACGACTGCCTGCGTGCCAACAAGAGCCTTGCCGCTTGGGGTATAGAAGGACGTGTCCCATTCCTCGACAAAGAATTTCTGGACGTTGCCATGCGTCTCAATCCGGAGGCCAAGATGGCATCGGGAAAGGTGATTGAAAAGAAAATAGTACGCGAAGCCTTTGCACATATGCTACCGGAAAGTGTGGTCTGGCGTCAAAAAGAACAATTTAGCGATGGTGTAGGATACAACTGGATAGATACGCTGAAAGCTATCACCGCAACAGCCGTAAGCGACGAACAAATGGCACAGGCTGCCGAACGCTTCCCCATCCACACGCCACAGAACAAAGAGGAATATTATTATCGTAGTATTTTCGAAGAGCACTTCCCCAGCGCATCGGCAGCGAAAAGCGTACCGAGCGTGCCCAGTGTAGCCTGCTCCACAGCAGAAGCACTGGCTTGGGATACCGCCTTCCAAGGCAAGAACGAACCCAGTGGACGGGCCGTAAAAGGGATACACGAAGAAGCATATTGAAAATGTCTCCAACAATGACCGTTATTTTCTTGCTTTTTATTTACATAAATGTAACTAATTGGTTTCATTTATGTAAATAAAAAGCAAGAAAACAGATATTATGCTCGAAATTAGTAGAAAGACGAAACAGATATGCAACTTTCCAGCTTCCTTTCTTTGTCTAAAGCATTGGGGATTAAATTGAAAACTGAATATTAGCAATCCATATTAAGAAACTAAAGACAGGCAGGTGGCTATGCACACATGTTAAAAACAGCCTTCGGAATCAATATAGCATGTTTTTATGGTGCGGCAGACATAGCTTTCTCCGTAAAAATGAATCTTGATATATTAACTAAGATTTAATAATGATGTAAAACAATCAAGACTTTCTTTCCTTACTTTTGCAACATAGTAAAAAAACTATTTGCATATGATGAAAATAAAAAAGATTCTACTTGCCTCCGCCCTCGTCCTATCAACATGCGGCGTAATGGCCCAAACTCAGGTTATCGCCCATCGCGGCTATTGGAAAACAGACGGTTCGGCACAAAACAGCATTGCCGCTCTTCTTAAAGCCGATTCTATCGGCTGCTACGGTTCCGAATTCGATGTGTGGCTCACGGCAGATGATAAGCTTGTGGTGAACCATGATCCTGTTTTCAAGCTAAAAAGCATGGAACGCTCTACGGCAGCAAACCTTACTTCACTGAAGCTGGATAACGGCGAGAGCCTCCCTACCCTTGAACAATATCTCAAAGCTGCTCTAAAAACCAAGACACGCCTGATTCTGGAACTGAAAGAACTCAGCAGCCCGGAACGGGAAACGAAAGCCGTAGAAAAGATAGTGGCGATGGTGAAAAAACTCGGGCTGAACGACAGAATGGAATACATTACTTTTTCATTGCATGCCACTAAGGAATTTATCCGCCTGACTCCTGCCGGAACTCCTGTCTTTTATCTGGATGGCAAACTACCCCCGAAAGAACTGAAAGAGATGGGGTGTGCCGGACCGGACTATCATCTGAACGTCTTCCGAAAACATCCCGAATGGATAAAAGAATGCCACGATCTCGGCATGAAAGTAAACGTCTGGACAGTCAATAAAGAAAAAGACATGAAATGGCTTATCGAAAAGAAGGTTGATTTCATCACGACTAATGAACCGGTATTGCTGAATGAAATAATGAAAGAGTGAAATAATGAATTAGTGATAAGCGGATCAATGATAAGTGATTAGTGCCATGCAGTATATAGTGCAGCCTGTTTATCTCTTGTCATTAGTCCGCTTATCACACCAATTACATCACCAATTTCAGAACTCTTCCAATACCAGCCGGAATTCATCAACAGTCAGTTCCCCGATTTGCCGCCACAATTCCTTTCCACGGTGCAGTAACACAAAAGCCGGAACAGTTTCTATATTATAAGAATCTGCAACAGCTTTGTCACTTTCAATATTCACTTTTACAAGTTCGACGACTCTCTTTTCATATGCATTAATAACCGGTTCCAACCATTCATAGTGGGGAGACCAATCTGCATAAAATAAAATCAAAACCAGATGATTGGTCTGGGCTGCTTCTTCTAATCGTTTAGTTACATCGTCCATCATTTATTTACTTTTTTAATTATACTGCATCAACAAAAGAAATAGAAAAAGGTTTCATCATGCCTTATCGAATTTCAATAATTCATCCTTCGAACGCCTTATACACCGGATATATAGGGGATGAAACGTCGCTGGCAGAAACAACATGCCACACCGGTAAGCCCAAGCAGGGTGCTTATCGTCTCTAAGCACTATCCATACAATCCATATGAACCGTGCAAAGCACTCCTGAGAATGGTGCTTAGCTGTGCTTTGCACGGTTCATAATAACTGGAACAAACTTTCCTCCTCAAACACCGACAAATAAAGAAATGCGGCAAAAAGGTCAAGATAGAGGAAAAAGATACATTCCATGTGATATTCCGCAGTTTCGAACCGCCTATACCACCAAACCGGCAACACATTGTTTCACTAAACGCCACCTCAGATTGATCTAAATCAAGATATTATTTCTTTCATATATACCGGAAAAATATGCAAAACAAAAAGGCCGGATAATAGTTTATTTAAATAGAAGGCTTTCTTGTTTCAAATTAAAAGAATAAAAGCCCCTATAAAAAAAGACTGAAAGTAGCAGAAAAATAAATAGATATTCGATCTAAATTCGAACTAATTACAGAGCAAAAAGTCATATCTTTGCATTATAATAAAACAAAAGGATAGAATAAACAATCAATAAACAACAAAATGACAAGAACAATTCAATTCACAAAAATGCATGGAGCGGGAAACGATTATATTTATATAAACGCCATCAAATATCCAATTGCAGATCCTGAAAAGCGTGCGGTTGAATGGAGCGCATACCACACGGGAATAGGAAGCGACGGACTTGTATTGATTGACACATCCGACAAAGCAGATTTTAGCATGCGCATTTTCAACGCAGACGGTTCGGAAGCCATGATGTGTGGAAACGCAAGCCGTTGTATCGGAAAGTATCTGTTCGAATATGGATTGACTACGAAAACAACCATAACACTGGATACGCTCTCGGGGATCAAACTGCTGAAACTCCAAGTAGAAGACGGCAAAGTGGCAACGGTAACAGTAGACATGAGTGAACCACAAGACACGGGAACTATTGATTTCAGAGACAAACTGCCTTATGTATCTACCACTGTGTCAATGGGAAACCCGCATCTGATTACTTTTGTCGAAAATATAGATGAGATAGACCTCCCGGAGATAGGTCCCAAACTGGAAAATGATCCGCTCTTTCCCGACCGCACCAACGTGGAATTCGCACAAGTATTAGACAAAAACAGAATAAGAATGCGCGTATGGGAACGGGGCTCAGGCATCACCCAAGCCTGCGGAACAGGAGCATGCGCCACCGCAGTGGCCGCCTTCATAGAAGGTAAAACCGGCAGAAAAACAGATATTATTATGGATGGTGGCACACTGACCATCGAATGGGATGAGCAGACAAATCACGTATGGATGACCGGCCCTGCCGTAAAGATTTTCGACGGTATCCTAAAAATAGAAGAATAGCAACAAAAAAATAAGGATAAAAAGACAGGTATCAGGATAACTAATTGAATAAAAACAAAACTTAAAACAAGAACAATATGGCACTCGTAAACGAACATTTTTTAAAACTACCGGGCAGTTATCTGTTCTCGGACATCGCGAAAAGGGTAAATACGTTCAAAATAACACATCCGAAACAGGACATCATCCGACTGGGCATCGGAGACGTAACCCGTCCGCTGGCCCCGGCGTGCGTCGAAGCGATGCATAAAGCCGTAGAAGAGATGGCACACGCCGAAACATTCCGGGGATACGGCCCGGAACAGGGATATGACTTCCTCATCGAAGCGGTGATAAAAAACGACTATGTCCCACGTGGCATCCACCTTGCCAACTCGGAGGTGTTTATCAACGACGGTGCCAAAAGCGATACGGGAAACATCGGAGACATTCTCCGTCACGACAACAGCGTAGGCGTAACAGATCCCATCTATCCGGTATACATCGACAGCAACGTGATGTGCGGACGGGCAGGCGTATTAGAGGAAGCTACCGGAAGATGGAGCAATGTGACCTACATGCCCTGCACCAGCGAGAACAACTTCATCCCCGCAATACCGGATAAGCGTATCGATATCGTTTATTTGTGCTACCCGAATAACCCGACAGGAACAACATTAACGAAAGCAGAACTGAAAAAGTGGGTGGATTATGCGTTGGCCAATGACACACTGATATTATTCGATGCCGCCTATGAAGCATATATACAGGAAACAGACGTGCCGCATTCCATTTACGAGATAAAAGGAGCGAAAAAATGTGCCATCGAATTCCGGAGCTTCTCAAAAACGGCAGGTTTTACGGGCATACGCTGTGGATACACAGTGGTACCGAAGGAACTCACCGCAGCCACCCTCGAAGGCGACCGCATTCCGCTAAACCGCTTATGGAACCGCCGCCAAAGCACCAAGTTCAACGGCACTTCCTATATCACCCAACGGGCGGCCGAAGCCATCTATACTCCGGAAGGCAAAAAGCAAATACAGGCAACCATCCAGTACTATATGGACAATGCCCGTATCATGAAAGAGGGACTGGAAAGTACTGGGCTGAAAGTCTACGGAGGAGTCAACGCTCCTTACCTCTGGGTGAAAACCCCGAATGGAACAAGCTCTTGGAAATTCTTCGACCAACTGCTTTACGAAGCAAACGTGGTAGGTACGCCGGGCATAGGCTTCGGGCCGAGCGGTGAAGGATACATCCGCCTTACGGCATTTGGCGAACGTCACGATTGCATAGAAGCCATGAGACGGATAAAGCAGTGGATTTAAAGATATAAAAGGAAACCGGAAAAAAGGAAACCGGAAAGTCAAGAATGAAAAAAACGAAAATAACACACCTCCACAACTTTTATCTTCCAATGGACGATTTACAGATAAAATGAGATAGTACTTGCGCGCTACTATATATAAAAGTTGGACCGTACATCCACAATTTTCTAACATAAAGGTAAAAAGACGATGAAAACGACAATTAACGGAAAATTAAGGGGAGTAGCAGTAGCGTTATTGAGCATGCTTATTCCGGCAACAGTGACGGCACAAGACAAATTTGAGATTTCACTGGGTGCCGAGGTAGTAAGCAAATATGTATGGCGTGGTTTCGACCAGGCATCGGGCACTTCTGTCCAGCCCTCTTTAGGACTGGCTTACAAAGGAATATCCTTATCAGCCTGGGGAAGTACCAGTGTCACAGACCTCGAACCCAAAGAACTCGATCTCACGTTGGCATATGGCATTGGTAGATTCGGCATTGCAGTGACCGACTATTGGTGGTCCGGTGAAAGTGGCAAATACGGGCATTACAAAGAGAGCCACTATTTTGAAGGCGCATTGAGTTACAACTTCGGCGATAAAGTTCCTCTGACCCTCTCGGCAGCCATGATGTTTGCCGGAGCAGACAAGAATCCGGATGGCGATCAGAATTTTTCAGCCTATTTCAATGCCGCATATGACATTGCCTGTCCGGGGAAGGTTACACTGACTCCCTCCGTAGGCATATCCACCAAGTCTTACATGTACACAGGTGAGAAGATAAGCGGCTTCACGGACATTTCGCTGAAAGCGGCCAAAGAGGTAAAAGTGACGGACAGTTTCTTGATCCCCATCTTTGTGCAGTTCATCGTATCGCCCGTTATGGACAAGACATATCTGATATTCGGTATGAGTTTCTAAGGATTTACGACAAAAACACATTAATTCAATAAGGTATATGAAAAAGATTGAAGCAATTATCCGTAAAACCAAGTTCGAGGAGGTGAAAGATGCACTTCTGGAAGCGGACATCGAATGGTTCTCTTATTACGATGTAAGAGGTATAGGTAAATCACGTCAGGGGCGCATCTACCGTGGCGTAGTGTATGACACAAGTTCCATAGAACGAATACTTGTTTCGATAGTAGTACGCGACAAAAATGCAGAAAAAACCGTGCAGGCCATTATCAAAGCAGCGCAAACCGGAGAAATCGGTGATGGCCGTATCTTCGTTATCCCCATAGCAGATGCCATTCGCATCCGTACCGGCGAACGGGGAGACATTGCACTTTATAATGCCGAACAAGAACGATAAACGGCAAAACACAGAAGTCCCGATATTCATCTCCAGGCCTTCCCATCAGTACTAACAGGTATTACAAATCAACAGATTAACATTATGGATACATATAGAAAACGCAGCATTACAACACTGCGTATAGCCGGTGCTATGCTTTTTGCACTGTGCTTCGCGACAGAAACACTCGCTCAGGAAATATCGACTGCCATCAACGATGCATCGGCAACGTCCACAATAGCTGTGACGGAAATAGCCGCCACAACAATAGAAGTTCCGGATACGGAAACGCCTCCGAACACCGTAGAAGAACTTGCCAACGGATTAAACACCGTATGGATGATGCTTGCAGCCATGCTGGTATTCTTCATGCAGCCGGGATTCGCACTGGTAGAAGCCGGTTTCACACGAGTAAAAAACACTGCCAACATCCTGATGAAAAACTTCGTCGATTTCATGTTCGGCTCCCTGCTCTATTGGTTTATCGGTTTCGGCCTGATGTTCGGCGCAGGCGGATTCATCGGGATACCACACTTCTTCGACCTTTCATTCTATGATGGCGGAGGATTGCCATCCGAAGGCTTTCTGGTGTTCCAGACGGTATTTTGTGCCACAGCAGCCACCATCGTTTCGGGAGCTATGGCGGAACGTACCAAGTTCTCCATGTACCTCATCTACACAGTCTTCATCAGTGTACTGATCTACCCCATCTCCGGGCACTGGACATGGGGTGGCGGCTGGCTGATGAACGGTGAAGCAGATTCTTTCATGATGAACCTTTTCGGAACGACTTTCCACGACTTTGCCGGTTCAACGGTGGTACACTCCGTAGGTGGCTGGATAGCCCTGACAGGCGCTGCCATTCTCGGTCCGCGTATCGGGAAATACGGAAAAGACGGAAAATCAAGAGCCATTCCCGGACATAACCTTACGATTGCCGCTTTAGGCGTATTTATCCTTTGGTTCGGCTGGTTTCAATCCCGGCTCACAATTGGCAGCCGCCGCCACAACCGATCAGATAGCCATCTCACACGTATTTCTCACTACCAACCTCGCTGCTTGCGCCGGTGGATTCTTTGCCCTGACAGTGAGTTGGTGGCGATACGGGAAGCCGTCTCTGTCATTCACATTGAACGGTGTCCTCGCCGGACTGGTAGGCATTACAGCCGGATGTGACTGTGTATCGGCAACGGGAGCTGTGCTGATTGGCGCTATCTGCGGTATTGTTATGATATTCTCAGTCGATTTTATCGACAAGGTGTTAAGGATAGACGATCCGGTAGGTGCAAGTTCGGTACATGGTGTCTGCGGTTTTCTCGGAACGATACTCACCGGATTATTCTCCACAAGTGAAGGTGTATTCTATACAGGTACATTCGGATTCTTCGGAGCACAGCTATTCGGTGCCGTGATCGTAGGTTGTTGGGCGGCCGGCATGGGTTTCATCATCTTCAAGTCGCTCGATAAGATTCACGGGTTACGTGTTCCGGCACGTATCGAAGAAGAAGGACTCGACATTTACGAGCACGGAGAGTCGGCATACAACTGATGATTTATGGATTATGATTTATGAACTATGAATTGCTATGCAGATCAACAGCATAGGTTGTTCATAAATCGATAAACCATAATTCATGAACCATAAAAATCATAAATTCACAATTTCATAATTCATAAATCCCTAAAGCTTATGTCAAAACTTAGATTCAGAGTTGTAGAGACAGCTTTCAAGAAGAAAGCGGTGGAAGTGGTTACTCCCACAGAACGCCCTTCGGAATATTTCGCGAAGTATGTGTTCAACAAAGAGAAGATGTTCAAGTATCTGTCAAGCAGAGTGTACAACAAACTGACTGACGTAATTGATAACGGTGCTCCGCTGGATCGTAGTATTGCCGATGAAGTGGCTGCCGGAATGAAAAAGTGGGCCATTGAAATGGGAGCTACTCATTATACGCACTGGTTTGCTCCACTCACCGAAGGTACAGCCGAAAAACATGATGCTTTTGTAGAGCACGATGGCAAAGGAGGAATGATGGAAGAGTTTACAGGCAAATTGCTCGTTCAGCAAGAGCCGGATGCTTCTTCCTTCCCCAATGGCGGTATACGCAATACATTCGAAGCACGCGGATACTCCGCATGGGATCCCTCATCACCGGCATTCATCGTAGACGATACTTTGTGCATCCCCACTATTTTCATCGCTTATACAGGCGAATCGCTCGATTACAAGGCACCGCTTCTCAAAGCACTGAGGGCAGTAGATAAAGCGGCTGTCGATGTTTGCCATTATTTCAATCCGGAGGTGAAGAAAGTAATCGCCTACTTGGGTTGGGAACAAGAATACTTTCTGGTGGATGAAGGTCTTTATGCCGCCCGTCCCGATTTATTGATGACAGGCCGTACACTGATGGGGCACGACAGCGCTAAAAACCAACAGTTGGAAGACCATTATTTCGGTGCTATCCCTACCCGTGTGGCAGCTTTCATGAAAGATCTCGAAATTGAGGCCTTAAAATTAGGAATACCCGTCAAGACCCGTCATAACGAAGTTGCCCCGAACCAGTTCGAGTTGGCTCCCATCTTCGAAGAATGTAATCTGGCAAACGATCACAACCTGCTCATCATGTCACTGATGCGTAAGGTAAGCCGCCGTCACGGATTCCGCGTATTGCTACATGAAAAACCGTTCAAGGGTGTAAATGGCAGTGGAAAACACAACAACTGGTCATTGGGTACAGATACAGGTATCCTGTTGATGGGACCGGGTAAAACACCGGAAGACAACCTCCGTTTTGTGACATTTGTAGTCAACACGTTGATGGCCGTCTACCATCACAACGGATTATTAAAAGCATCCATTTCAAGCGCAACAAACGCCCATCGCCTGGGTGCCAATGAGGCACCTCCTGCAATCATCTCTTCCTTCCTCGGAAAACAGTTGTCACAAGTACTGGAACATATCGAGGAAAGTACGAAAGACGACTTGGTAAGTCTCGGTGGAAAACAGGGTATGAAACTGGATATTCCACAGATTCCGGAACTCCTAATCGATAACACCGACCGGAATCGTACCTCTCCTTTTGCCTTCACCGGAAACCGCTTTGAGTTCCGCGCAGTAGGTTCGGAAGCCAACTGTGCCAGTGCCATGATTGCCTTGAACTCTGCTGTTGCCGCTCAATTGAAAAAGTTTAAGAAAGATGTCGATACTCTGATAGAAAAAGGAGAACCGAAAATCTCTGCTATCCTCGAAATCATCCGTAAATACATTAAAGAATGCAAAGCCATTCACTTCGATGGCAACGGATACAGTGACGAATGGAAAGAAGAAGCCATGAGGCGTGGTTTGGATTGCGAGACCAGCGTACCCCGCATTTTCGACAATTATCTGAAACCGGAAACAATCTCCCTATTCGAATCGGTCGGTGTAATGACGAAAAAAGAACTGGAAGCCCGCAATGAGGTGAAATGGGAAACGTATACAAAGAAAATCCAAATCGAAGCCCGTGTATTAGGAGATCTGGCAATGAACCACATCATCCCGGTTGCCACCCGGTATCAAACGGATTTGATAGATAATGTATACAAAATGAAATCTCTCTTCCCCGAAGAAAAAGCCGCCAGATTATCTGCCAAAAATCTGGAACTTATCGAAGAGATAGCTGACCGTACCGCATTCATAAAAGAGCATGTAGATGCTATGGTAGAAGCCCGAAAAGTAGCAAACAAAATAGAGAGTGAACGCGAAAAAGCCATTGCCTATCACGACACTATCGTACCGGCTCTGGAAGAAATCCGTTACCACATCGACAAACTCGAACTCATTGTCGACAATCAGATGTGGACACTTCCCAAATACAGGGAATTATTATTTATCAGATAGACGTAAATAAGGAATAACAGAATAGGGATTAGTGATAAACAGCTACGCTATACATGAAGCATGACACTAATCACTATTTCTTATTTCTTTTGTTGGTTGTTTTAAGTTTGCAGAGGAGGATTGCCGTGAGGCAGGCCTCTTCTTATTTCTTATTCTATAATCTTTGCATCCTCTATATCATCCGATACAGGTTTCTGCGGCTTACGACGGGTAAACTTAAACCAATTGATCAATTCGGAAACTGCGTAAACAAGACTACTGATACCAATAATCATAAATGCCGTGTTACGTGCTCCTGTGGGATTGAACAACGCCACAATACCGGCAAGCAGGATAAGAGACGGCACCACATAGAATGCACCGGGCACTATTGTCCAACGGCGTGCCATCGAAAGTGAGGCAATCTGCTGTACACCTCC
>ERZ780190.3161-NODE-3161-length-11163-cov-3.480555_pt1 | contig 11163 bp, 9 predicted proteins | sample MGYA00510980_ERZ780190 | MGnify/ENA primary metagenome ERZ780190 (study PRJEB29588, sample SAMEA1972188) | human gut metagenome | biome: human gut; feature: human-associated habitat; material: faeces | place: Denmark | collected 2008/2010 ... | reverse complement strand
AAGCCGTAAGGCGGGAATTGTGCGGTGTTGCCTTAGGTTGGCGGGGGCACTGCATGGTTTGGCGAGAGGGGCTAAAAATTCAAAGAAAAGCGTGGGGACGCGGCACAGCCGCAGCGCAGCCCCATTTTGGCGCACAGCGTTTCCCCCGGTCCGCACAAAACAAAAGCTGCCCGAAAAGACGTTGATCCTTCCGGGCAGTATGCATCATAAATCAGCCATTCAGGGAATCAATAGCGGCCTTGGTATGGTCAATGTAGATCTGCTGCACATCAGCAATTTCGCCCAGACCGGCAATCTGGGTATCCACGCTGTCAAAGCAGCCGGCGGCCTTGAACTGGCTCAGCCAGGAATCTGCGTCATCGCCAGCCATATCGTTGTTGGCATGGTCACCGGCAACCACCATCAGGGGGCGCAGGACAACCTTGGTGTAACCGGCTTCCTTGATCTTTTCGATCACAGCCTCGCAGGCGGTGTCTTCCGGCTCGCCCTCAACAGTGCCAATGAACACATTGTCATAGCCCAGGGTCTGCATGGTCATCTGCATCTGGCTGTAGCTGATCTTTGCGGTGTGGGAAGTGCCGTGGCCCATGAACACAAAAGCAGTGCCATCGGCGGCAGCAGCGGCGGTGTCATCATAACCAGCGGCGGCAACAGCCTCGGTGGTGATGGCAGTGGCAACAGCTTCCTTATCAGCGTTGATTTCGGTAGCGTCAGCGCCAACTTCGCCCAGCAGGGGCTCAGCAATGGCAACGCTTTCGAACTTATCCGCGTACTCGTTCACAGCTTCGCACATTTCGTCGTACTCAGCGCCGTGCATCAGGTGGGTAGGCTGAACAACCAGGTTCTTAACGCCGTTGGCAACAGCGCGGTCCAGAGCCTGCTTCATGTTATCGATTTTCTCGCCATCGCGGGCCTGCACATGGTTGATGATGATCTGTGCGGTGAAAGCGCGGCGGACGGACCAATCCGGGTAAGCGGCCTGCAGGGCATCCTCGATGCCCTTGATATCTGCCACGCGGCTGCTGTTGAAGGAGGTGCCAAAGCTGACGACCAGCAGTTCGTTTTCGCCGATCTCATCCCCATTGCGGGAATCGTCCAGGTTGGCATCGCCGGTATTGCGGCCAAAGTAGTCGGGGTCAGCGTTCTCGCCTTCCACCAGCTCTTTCTGGGTATCGGTCAGGGTGTCCCATGCCTGCTTGGCAGCTTCGCACTGGGCGTCGGTGTCATCGGTGCGCTCCTGCACATAGATGGCATCGATCAGGTCTGCACATTTCTTTGCGGCCACTTCGTCTGCATCTCCCTCGTCTGCGGTCTTTTCTGCATCTTCTGCGGTGCTTTCTGCGGCGCTTTCGTCGGCGACGGTGCTCGCGGCAGCGCTGTCAGTGCTCGCGGCGGGGCTGCCGCAGCCGACCAGCAGGGCGGCGGACAGTGCTGCGGCCATGGCGACGGCGGCAGCTTTCTTGTAGGTGATCCTTCTCATGTGTTCTTGCTTCCTTTCCTTGTTTAAAGCCGAGAGACAGTACGGGAGAGAACAGCAGGGCACACGGGAATTGACCCCGTAAAAAACGAGGTCTTTTGCGTGCAGAATGGCAACACAAAAGACCCCGTATTTTAAGCAGGTGCTTTGCGGTACAACCAATTCCTCGTGATCTGGGGCGGTGCGCCCCCGTACCCGGCAGCAGGCAGGTTTCCTGGCTGAAAGCTCAACGCCTGCCGCCGCCTTCCCGGGTCAAAACCCAGTGACCGGTGCAAATGCACCCTGGCGGCAGGCTCCCTTATCACAGTGACGAGATCGTGCGGGATTTGCACCCGCTTCCCTTTTACCCTTTCCCATGCGCCGAACGGCGGCATAAAAAGGCACCTGCTGTCGTATTCAGTTTTACGGTGTAAAGTATAGCACAATGCGGTGAGAAACGCAAGAGTGCGTCGGTTTCAATTTTGCCTTTATACGATTGTGAACTGGCACGCCCGCATGGCGTCCAGCGCCGTTTGGTGGGACTGGGGCGTGACCCCGGCGCAGCAGTCGGACAGGATTTCGATTTCCGTCTCCGGGAAGGCCGCGCGCAGCACCATGGCGTTGCTGATGACGCAGATGTCGGTGCAGTAGCCGTAGATGACGATCTTTTCAATGTCGTCCACGGCCTTGTTGTGGGCCATCAGCTCGTCGAGGATCTCGCTCGGCAGCATATAGCTGCCGAAGGTCGGCTTGTTGACGATGTGGCAGACCTCGGGCTCGGTATCGTCCAGCGCGTTCTCCAGCTCGGGCGCAAAGTTCCAGCCGTCCTCGCCCTCGATGCAGTGCTCCACAGGCAGGCGGCGTCCCTCCCGCGTGGCAAGGTAGTTGTCGGGGTGGGTGTCCCGCGTCAGGAACAGCCAGTGCCCGGCCCGGGCATGGGCCTTAACGGTCTCGGCCAGGCGGGCCACGTTGGCCTGTGCCTGGGGGTTCGCCAGCGCACCCGTGATAAAGTCCTTTTGTACATCCACAACAATATCCAGAATCATAGCGACAGCTCCTGTTTTTATAGTTTGCTATAGTTTGCTACCAGTATACCGCAGACGGTGCGCGGTGTAAAGTGCGCGTTTCTCTGGCCGCAGGGGTGCGGATGTGGTATAATGGAAGAAAAAGTTCAGGAGGCCCTTCATGACTCCGCGTGAAGCGTTAAAACGATATTTCGGCTACGACTCCTTCCGCCCCGGGCAGGAGGAGATCGTCAGCGCCCTTCTGGCCGGGCGGGACGCGCTGGCCATCATGCCCACCGGCGCGGGCAAGTCGCTCTGCTATCAGGTCCCTGCCCTGCTGCTGCCGGGGCTGACGCTCGTCATCTCGCCGCTGATCTCGCTGATGCAGGACCAGGTCAAGGGGCTGAACGCAGCGGGCATCCATGCGGCATTTATCAACTCGTCGCTGACCGAGACACAGATCGCCCGCGCGCTGGACCTGGCCGCAGAGGGCAGCTACAAGCTCGTCTACGTCGCGCCCGAACGGCTGGAAAGCCCGGTGTTCCGCAGCTTTGCCGCAGGGGCGGACATCTCGATGGTCACGGTGGATGAGGCGCACTGCATCAGCCAGTGGGGACAGGATTTCCGCCCGAGCTACTTAAAGATCCTCGACTTCATCGACAGTCTGCCCCGCCGCCCCATCGTGTCAGCGTTCACGGCCACGGCCACGCGGGAGGTCAAGGACGACATTGTCTGCACGCTGCGGCTCCACGACCCGAAGGTGCTTGTGACCGGCTTTGACCGGCCCAACCTCTACTTTCAGGTCGAGCGCACCCGCCGCAAGGACGATTTTGTCATCCAATATCTGCGCGACCACCCCGGCGAGAGCGGCATCATCTACTGCGCCACCCGCAAGAATGTGGACAAGCTGCAGGAGCTTCTGACCGAATACGGCTTTGCGGCCACAAAGTACCACGCGGGCCTGTCCGCCGAAGCACGCCGCAAAAATCAGAATGACTTCATCTACGACACCGCGCCGGTCATTGTGGCGACGAACGCCTTTGGCATGGGCATTGACAAGTCCAACGTGCGGTTCGTGCTGCACTACAACATGCCCCAGAGCATGGAGAATTATTACCAGGAGGCGGGCCGTGCCGGGCGTGACGGGCTGCCGTCGCAGTGCGTGCTGCTTTTTTCGGCGCAGGACGTCATCATCAACAAATTCCTGCTGGACAAAAAGGATTTTGCCGAGATGGACGACGAGGAGGCCGACCTTTTGCGCCAGCGCGACCTGCAGCGCCTGCAGACGATGGAGCGCTACTGCCAGACGACGGAGTGCCTGCGCAACTACATTCTGGCCTATTTCGGCGAGCATCCCACCGCGCCGTGCGGCAACTGCGGCAGCTGCAACAACGATTTTGACGAAGTCGATATGACCGACGCCGCCAAGTGGATGATCAACTGCGTAGCCGAGACCCGCGGCCGCTATGGCAAGGGCGTGGTGCTGAACACCCTGCGCGGCGCCAACATGGCCCGCCTGCGGGAGCTGGGCGCGATGGATTACCGCAGTTACGGCCAGCTGAAGGACTGCACGCGGGACGAACTGGACTGTCTGCTGGCCCAGCTGTTGGAGGAGGGCTACCTCGTCCAGACCAACGACCAGTACGCCGTGCTGCACATGGGCAACATTACGCCGCTGAAACAGGGGGCGCAGGTGGTGGTCAAGCTGCCGCCCAAGCCGGAACCTGCCGAAGCAGCGCCCAAAAAGCACAAGGCCGGCAAGGCGGCGCTGGACCAACGGCTGGTGGACAACGAGCTGTGGTTCCGGATGGGGCACTGGAAAAATTACCAGAACCCGATGATGGAGGGCAAGCCCCAGCCGTCCAGCGGGTGGCTGTTCAACTCCATCGCCAACAAACACGCCGATGCGATGGACAACTACCCGGCCCCGAACGTGCTGCCCCGCGCGGCAGACGACGAACAGACTGCACGGGTGCTTTCCAGCATCCTGCCGGTGGTGCTGGAACAGGCCGATTACGAGCAGGTGTACAGCGACACCTGGTGGCGCAAGCTCAAGCAGGGCACCGGCGTCAAGGGCGTCTTCTGGGACCCGGAAGCGCACGGCGGCCTGGGCGAGATCGCCATCCGGCCCATGAATCTGCTCATGCTCTACTGGGAGCCGGGCGTGGCGGACATCCAGGCCTCGCCCCACTTTTTCTCCCTGAGCATGGAGAACACCAAACAGCTGGAAAGCCGCTGGCCCCAGCTGAAGGGCCACAGCGCCAGTGTGCTGGATGTGCCCCGGTTTCTCCACGACGGCGGGCTGGACACCACCGAAAAAAGCGTGGTGGTGGACTGGTACTACAAAAAGCCGGACGAGGCCGGACGCACCCTGCTCCACTACTGCAAGTTCTGCAACGGCGTGGTGCTCTACGCCAGCGAGAACGACCCGGCCCTTGCCGGGCGGGGCTTCTACGACCACGGGAAATATCCCTTCGTGTTCGACCCGCTGTTTATGGAAGAGGACAGCCCGGCGGGCTTTGGCTATATCGATGTGATGAAGGAATGCCAGACCGCCATCGACAGGATGAACCATGCCATGGATGAAAATGTCCTGCTGGCATCCAAGCAGCGGTATGTGCTCAGCGACACGGCGGGCGTGAACGAGGAGGAACTGGCGGATCTCAGCCGGGACATCGTCCATGTGGCCGGGCGGCTGGGAGACGAGAGTTTCCGTCCATTGCAGACCGCCGGTTTGCAGGGAAACAGCCTGAGCTACCGCAACAGCCGCATTGAGGAGCTGAAGGAGATCAGCGGAAACCGGGATATGACCCAGGGCGGCACCGCAGGCGGCGTGACGGCGGCAAGTGCCATTGCGGCCCTGCAGGAGGCGGGCAGCAAGCTCTCCCGCGATATGCTCAAAAGTGCTTACCGGGCCTTTGCAAGGGAGTGCTACCTCATCATTGACCTGATGCGGCAGTTTTACGATGAGGAGCGGGTGTTCCGTGTCATCGGGCCTGCCGGAGGCAGAGAGTTCGTGCCCTTTTCCGGGGCAGCGCTGCGTGCCCGCCCCATGGGGCTGATGGGCGGCGTGGAGCTGGGAAGCCGGGAACCGGTGTTCGATATCGTGGTGAGCGCCGAGAAGAAATCTACCTTCAGCCGCCTTTCCCAGAATGAGACGGCGAAGGAGTGCTACCAGCTGGGTTTCTTTGCACCCCAGAATGCCGACGCGGCCCTGGCGGCACTGGAGATGATGGACTTTGAGGGCATCGAAAAAGTGCGCCAGAGGGTGCGGCAGAACGGCACGCTGGCACAGAAGCTGACGGCGGCCCAGATGCAGATTACGCAATTCCGCGAAAAATTGAGCGGCGCGGAGGAAAATCTGAGCACAAGAGCATTGGCGAAGAATCTCTCCGGCGCTTTGCGCCAGCTCTCCTGACAGGAGAGCCAGGTTCACGCTGCTGCTGGCTTGCCTCCCCTATGAGGGGAGGCGGCACCGCAGGTGACGGAGAGGTTTTACATGAGAAGGAGGCAGAAATGATCAAGGTGAATTATACGGAATTGGACGGCCCTTACGGCCCGGCCATGCGTCTGGAGGCGGCGGGCCATGCAGGCTATGCCCCGGCAGGGCAGGATATCGTGTGCGCCGGTGTCAGCACCCTGATGCAAGCACTGGTCAGCCTGCTGGCGGGCGAAGAAAACGCCCACAGCGATGCTTTTGACGAGCCCGATGGCCCCCGCCTGACGGTGACTGCTGCCCGGCCCTGTACCGCATGGGTCGAGGGTGCCTTTGAGCTGGCCAAGGCGGGCTTTGCCCTGCTGGCAGAGCGCTACCCGGACAATGTCTGCTTTGCCGACCGGAGTGCCCGGGGCAAGCAGGAGATGATGGACCTGCAGCTGTTTGCTGACGGCGGCGAAGCGGCTGCCCCTGCCCTGAGCGCGGCCCAGGAGCAGCAGGCTGTGGCATCGGGTACCCTGAAGCCCGGTGAGAAAGCGGACGCAAAGCAGGAGACGACCGCCCCGGAGGGGGAGAAGGAGGTGAAAGAGACCGAACCGGTCAAGGCGGAAGAAGGGCAGGAACAGGAACCGCCCCGCCCTGCGCTGCCAAAACGTTTCCCGGGAAGCCAGGCTGTGGATGCCCTGCACCGGCGCTGGGCTGCCGAGGAGGCCATGATGCGCCGGGCAGTGCCGGAGTTTTCCCTGCAAAAGGAACTGGCGGACCCCGAGATGCGCCGCCTGATGCAGCTGCCCGGGATGCGGATGCTGGATGCCTACCGGCTGGCCCACTACGGGGATGCCATGCGCCAGACTGCCCGCACCGTGGAGCAGGGCGTGGTGGAGCGCATCCGCCAGCGCGGGGCACGCCCGGCTGAAAACGGCACCCACCCCGGCAGCGCCGCCGTGACCGGTGCGGATGTGAACCGGATGACCCGCAGCCAGCGGGAAGCGCTGGAACGTCAGGCGCTCCATGGCGCAAAGATCAGTTTTTGAGGGAAAACCCTCTCACCGCTTCGGTCTGGCTTTGCCAGCGCCTTGCGGAGCTCCCCCGAAGGGGGAGCTTGAAATCAATGAAAGAAAGGATAATGACTATGAACAACTTCAACATTCAGCTGTTTGCCGAAACTCCCCTGAACTCCACCACCACTATGACCCCGGAGATGAAGACCTTCTATGAGAAGCGCCTCATCGACCAGGCAGAGCCCCGGCTGGTGCATGACCAGTTTGCGGATTACTATCCTGTGCCCCAGAACGGCGGCAAGACCATCGAGTTCCGCAAGTACGACAGCCTGCCCAAGGCCGCAACTCCGCTGACCGAGGGTGTGACCCCGGACGGTCAGGCCCTGAACGTGACCACCATCACCAGCGACCTGCACCAGTACGGCGGCTGGACCCCGCTGACCGATGTGCTGCAGATGACCGCCATCGACAACAACGTGGTGCAGGCCACCCGTGTGCTGGCAAGCCAGGCGGGCCGCACCATGGACAGCATCACCCGCGATGTGCTGGCGGGCGGCACCAATGTGCTGTATGCCCCCAAGCAGAATGCAGACGGCACCGAAACGGAGGTAAAGAGCCGCAAGGAGCTGGACAAGACCTGCACCCTGACCCCGAAGCTGTTCTTCCGGGCGGCGGCGCAGCTGGGTGCCATGAATGCGGACCCCATCGGCGACAGCTACATTGCCATCATCCACCCCTATGCCGCCTACGACCTGAAGACCTGCAAGGAGTTCGTTGAGGCGCACAAGTATGCCGACCCTGAGACCATGTACCGCGGCGAGATCGGCAAGCTGGGCAACATCCGCTTTGTGGAGACCAGCGAGGCCAAGATCTGGAAGGACACCACCTGCCCCAGTGGTCTGGCAGTGTTCGGTACGCTGGTGCTGGGTGCTCATGCCTACGGTGTGACCGAGCTGGAAGGCGGCGGCCTGGAACACATCGTCAAGCAGCTGGGCTATGGCGACGACCCGCTGAACCAGCGCGCTTCCGTGGGCTGGAAGGGCATGCGCGCCGCCGAGCGTCTGGTGGAGCAGTACATGGTGCGCATTGAGAGCGTATCCAGTTATTCGGAGAATGCGAGTGCCAACTGAACCTCTCAGGCGCTTCGCGCCAGCTCCCCCAGTAGGGGAGCCCTTGGCAAACCGGGCAAGCCCTGCTGGATGAACGAAACTAGGCGAGGCGTAAAAGGCAGTGCCCCTGCGACAGAGGGCAGAAAGGATGAAAAATGGACAAGAAAAACGTAAGGATCCGGCTGTTCAAGGACAACAGCCGGTACAAAGGCGACCTGTTTGTGAGTGTGAACGGCGTGAGCTATAAGATCCGCCGTGGCGTGGAGGTGGAAGTGCCGCCCGAGGTGGCAGAGGTGCTGGAACACAGCCAGGTGCAGGATGAGCGCACCGCCGCCCGCATTGCCGCCGCCGAGAGGATCGAGGGGTGAGCGCATGACGGTGGGAGAGGCTCTGGAACGGGCCGAGGAACTGCGGCCGGGCTGCAAGGTGGACAGCCGCACCCGGCAGCGCTGGCTCTGTGAGGAGGACGGGATGCTGCGGGCCCTGCTGTTCTCCGGCTGCGGGCTGCGGGCCGGAGTGGGGGCGGACCTTGCCTGGCCTGCGGAGGGCGGTCTGGACGATGCCGTAGAGCTGCTGGTACCCGTGCCTTTTGATGCGCTCTACCCGCATTACCTCTGCGCAAAGCTGGATGCTGCCCTGGGCGAGACGGAACGTTACGCCGGGGAGCAGGCCCGGTATAACAGCATTCTGGCTGAGCTGAGCGCCTGGCTGCGGCGGCGGGCAAAGCCGAAGCGCGGTGCGCAGTGGCGGTGGTGAAAGGGAGGAAAGTGGATGCTTCTGACAAATCGGACCGGTGTGAAGAATACCCGGGATCTGCTGCGGGCCTTTGGCGGCCTGAACGAGACCTACGGCTGCACCGAGGCTGAGTACAGCGGGGGAATGAATTTTTCGGCCCGGGATTTCCCGGCCCTGAGCACCCGGCTGCCCCGCCGCAGGCTGCAGGAGCTGGCCGGGCTGAACGGGATGTATCACCTGAACGGTCTGCTGACCGTCTGCGGGCAGGACCTGGTTTATACCCCGAACGAGGCCCCGGCCCAGCCTGTCACCGTGAAAAATGCCGTGGCAGACAGCCGCAAGACGATGGTGGGCATCGGAACAAAGATCCTGATCTTCCCGGACAAGGTGGCGTTCGATACGGCCGACGGCAGTGCGGCCCCGCTGGGTGCTGCCTGGGAAGCGGGGAGCCTGAGCGTGAGCTTTGCGCCCTGTGATGCTTCGGGGAATATCTACGAGGTGAAGGACAAGGGCACGAAGGAGCCGGAACACCCGCAGGACGGCCAGCTGTTTCTGAAGCTGAACGAGCCGGACAAGCCCTATTCCGCAGAGAATACGCTGGAGGTGTACAGCGAGGCTTCGGGCAACTGGACGGTGATCCCGCTGGACTACTGCCGTGTGACCGCTGAGGGCATCGGGGCGGAGTTCCGGGTGTGGGACACCGTGACCCTGACCGGTACGGGGGCTGAACAGGCAGGCCAGTGGGCCGGGCTGGACGGCGACCGCATCGTGTACGGTGTGACCGAGACCACCCTGCGCCTGCGGGCTGACCCGGGCGGTGAACATTTTTACGGCAGGCTTGTCCACAATGGCAGCAGTGCTGTCTGGGTGAGCATGGACGGCACACAGCGGGAAGAGTATTTCCTGGCGGAGGGTGTGAAGGCGGAGCGCCGGGTGCCCGACCTTGAGTACCTGACCGAGTGCGACAACCGGGTGTGGGGGTGTTCCAGCAGCGAGAATGTCATCTACGCCTGCAAGCTGGGCGACCCCACCAACTGGTTCTCCTACCGGGGCATCGCGGCAGACAGCTATGCCGTGACCGTGGGCAGCGACGGCCCCTTTACCGGTGCGGCCACCTGCATGGGCTATGCGCTGTTCTTCAAGGAAAACACCCTGCACAAGCTCTACGGTTCCAAGCCCTCGGATTTCCAGCTCAGCTCCCTGCGCTGCCGGGGCGTGGCCAGAAACGCGGCCCGCAGTCTCTGCGTGCTGAACGAGACGCTGTACTATCTCTCGCCCGACGGCGTGATGGCGTGGGACGGCAGCATCCCGGCCAAGGTGTCGGCGGCGCTGGATGCCGGGCGGCTTGCCAATGTGAAGCAGGCTGTGGGCGGTGCGCTGGATGGCCGGTATTATCTGCATGTCAGCCGGGAAAACGAGGTGCGTCTGCTGGTCTATGATACCGAGCGGGGCCTCTGGCACGAGGAGGATGTCTGCTCCTTTGAGATGGCCAGCACCGGCGGGCAGCTCTACCTCTGGGATGGGCACGACATCTGGGCCGCCGACCCCAGCCGTGAACGGGACTGGAAGACCACCGAGGGCGTGGAGGAAACGGTGGACTTTGAACTCATCACGGGTGCGTTCGGGATGGACGAGGCCGAGGACCGGTATCTCTCCCGGCTGACGCTCCAGATGGATGCCGTATGTGCCAGCACCGTGGAGCTGGCGATCTGCTACGACGACGGCCCCTGGGAGAAGCTGGCAGAATGGGCCGTGGCCGGGAAGCAGAAGCGGTTCGACCTGCACCTTGCGCCCCGCCGCTGCGGCATGTTCCGGCTGCGGCTGACCGGCAAAGGGCAGATCACCCTGCGCAGTCTGGCGCGCACCCTTGCGACGGCGCGGGGCAGACTGATGGAACAGGAGGTATGACAGGATGGCAAGCATTTCGGGCCTGAGCAAGCTGGGCCTGCCGAAGCTGAGTGAGAAGATGGACCCGGAGGATGCCCGCGCACTGCGGAACTACCTCTACCAGATGCAGGAGCAGCTGCAATACGTTCTGAGCAATCTGGACGTGGAGAACGTCTCGGACGAGCTGGGGGCCAAGCTGCGGAAACTGCAGTGAGAAAGGAGACTCTATGGCAAGCGACAAGAAAAGAAACTACTCCACCGAGGGGCTGAACAGCCGCCAGAAGGTGCAGGATGCACTGGCGTCGGCGGGGTATCAGCCCTCTGAGCAGGTGACGGAAGCGGAAGCGGCCCTGAAAGCGCAGCAGAGCGCTGCCCCCGGCGACTACCAGAGCCGGTATCAGGACCAGATCGACCGCACCCTGAACGACCTGAACGCGCGGAGAGCGTTCCACTACAACTACGCGCAGGACCCGCTGTATCAACAGTATGCGCAGGCGTACACCCAGAACGCCCACAACGCCAGCGCCGATGCTGC
>ERZ780190.3151-NODE-3151-length-11190-cov-3.335339_pt1 | contig 11190 bp, 7 predicted proteins | sample MGYA00510980_ERZ780190 | MGnify/ENA primary metagenome ERZ780190 (study PRJEB29588, sample SAMEA1972188) | human gut metagenome | biome: human gut; feature: human-associated habitat; material: faeces | place: Denmark | collected 2008/2010 ... | reverse complement strand
ATGGGAAGGTGCTGCCCAGTCCTTCAGTGCAAATATGATGAACGGTCTGGCACGTTTCCTGAATGCATACGGTGATGCCGTCAAAGACGATGTTTTTAAGGAAAAGCTCGGAAGGATATCCATAAAGGAACTTTCACGCACCGCCAAGGACAGGCGTTCCGGCTCCCTTGGATTTGCGGAAGCGATCCTGATCGGCTATAACAAGAAATGCCGGAATCCGCTCCCTTGGGATAAACTCTACACCCACAAGCTCCCGCAGAAAAAAGCCATGGAAGAAGAACCGTCCGATATCCCGGAACAGGATGATACTGACCGGATGGATATGGACGGCCAGAGTAGCCAGCTTGACCTGTTCGGATTTCAGGATGATGAGGTTTCCGAATAGTTTATACGGAAACCTTTATCCTGCTTCCTTCCAGAAAGAAGAACTCATATTTCTTTGCACCAAGCACCGTCACTTCCGCAAGGACAAGCTGTGCGATCTCAGGAACAAATCTGCCAAGCGGTTCATTCCCCGTGGCTTCCATCATCTGCTCTGCCCGTATCTTTTCAAGCGGACTGCCGTCTGTCTTCATCTGATTCCATCTTTCCATGAACTTTTCCCTGTCTGTCACCAGTTTATTGAATGCCTTCACAAATCCTTTTTCAAGGTCGGAATTGTCAACATAGGCATTGCTGCATGTTACCTTTCCATCCGTCCGGTGGTTCTTGCACTGCCACTGTACGATTCCCCTTGATTTCCATGCATGTCTTGTAAACAGGCTTTTGCACTCACCGCAGAATACTTTCTCGCAGAACGGCATGCAGTCCGCACCGTAACTGTACCTGTCCGTTCCGTGGTCTTTCATGAACCGTTCCCTACGTTCAAATTCTTCCTGCACCGCATTCCATGTTTCCTTATCTATGATCCCCTTATGGCTGTCCTTAACATAGACCTGTGCGATCTCCCCGTTATTTTTGACCTGACGCTTGGTAAGGAAATCAGCCGTATAGGTTTTCTGCAGTAATGCATCACCCATGTGCTTTTCCTGTTTCAGAATTCCGATCACCGTGCTTGCATACCACTTGGTCTGTCCAAGACATCCCGGCACTTGTTCCTCTTCCAGTTCTTTCGCAATCTGTGCAGGATTCAGCCCCCAGAGGAAATCCCTGTAGATGCGCCTTACTGTTTTTGCCTGTTCCTTGTTGATGATGAGCTTTCCATTCTCATCCTTGTCATACCCCAAGAATTTGAATGTATTGAGGTGCATCTCACCGTTCTTGAATTTCGTGCGGATGCCCCATTTGCAGTTCTCTGAAATGTTTCTCGATTCATCCTGTGCAAGAGAGCTTAAGATGGTAAACAAAAGCTCGCCCGTGGAATCCAGAGTGTTGATGTTTTCCTTCTCGAAAATAATGCCGATTCCAAGGTTCTTCAGTTTTCTCGAATACATCAGGCAGTCCTGCGTATTTCTGGCAAAACGGCTGATGGATTTTGTTATGACAAGGTCGATCTTTTCCTTTTCACAGTCCGCAATCATGCGTTTGAACTGCTCCCTCTTCTTCGTATTGGTTCCCGAAATACCCTCATCCGCATAGATACCGGCCATTTCATAATTTTCATGGTCATTGATATATTTGGTGTAATAATCGACCTGTGCTTCAAAGCTGTGGAGCTGGTCTTCCTGATCCGTGGAAACACGGCAGTAGGCTGCCACCCTTATCTTCTTTTCCTGTACCGCCCTGCGTCCTGTTTCACGCTGTCGGTTTCTTGCTGGTATAACTGTAACGCTTCTTGCCATTCTTATCATCCTTTCTCTGAATATAAATATCTTTTTTGATTTCTCCCCATCCCCTGATAACGGAATCAGGTATCCTTGTCCCCCTACAGAATGCCACTCCTTTTCGTTTGGCCCCATTGCATATCCATATGACCTTATGGCTTTTCGGATTTACATGGCGGACCAGTCTGCTTCCGCAGAGTCCGCAGAATATATTCTTTCTATACGGATATGCTTCTTCCGTATTTTTCGGTATTGCTTTCGGCACTTTCTTCTTATGCCTTCTTTTCCATGAACTCTCCTTCAGATAGGTGAATTCCTTTGTTCCCTTTACGGAAGGTTTCTCATCAATATACATATTCCCGTCAAAATGCCATGCTTTCCGAAGCACCCCGTCCGGAATGTTTATCCCTTCACAGAACGATTTCCCATACCGCTTTGTACCGCTGCACCCCCAGTTCAATCTATTGCCGTTACTGTAGATGCGTTTGTAAAGCGGATGTCCGCATTTTGCACAGAAGATCCTGTTCATGTATGGGTAGTTATCTTCCGTAAATTCTTCAATCACCGAACCTTCGGCAAGGTAATCCCGCTTTGCTTCAATGGCATCCTGTGCCTTCTGCCAGAGTTCAGGGGATACGATTGCTTCATGGTCATCCTCGATATACCAAGCATCTACCTCCCCCCTGTTTCTCACCAGTTTTCTTTCTTCATTCACAAAATGCTTATGCATGATGTAATCGCCTTTGTAGATCTCATTTTCAATGAGACGGAACACCGTGCTGTCGATCCATTCTGCACCGCCCACGGTCTTTACCCCGTTTTCATTCAGATAACGCTTTATGGCTGCCGGGGTATATCCGTCTGCTGCCATCTCATAGATCTTTCTTACCCATATCGCTTCCTCTTCGTCTGCAATATAGACTCCCCGCTCATCCTTCTTAAATCCGAAAGACCGCTCAAGATACTGCACTGGGATCCCTGCCTCGTACTTTCTCTGGTACACCATCTTTGCGCCAACGCTTCCGCTCTCGCTTTCTGCCTGTGCGAATGCTGCAAGGATCGTAAGCATCAGCTCCCCTTCCCCTGACAGGGTATTGATATTCTGAAGTTCAAAAAAAACACCTACATTCAGTTCTTTCAGCTTTCGTGTAGCTTCCAGAACGATTGAGGTGTTTCTTGCAAACCGTGATACGGATTTTGTTAATATAAGGTCTATTTTTCCCTTACGGGCATCGGCTAACATCTTCTGCAGACCGGGACGTTTTTCCTTGAATCCTGATATGGCAAAGTCACTGTAAACCCCGGCATACTCGTAATCAGGATTACTGGTAATGACTTCTTTATAATGCCTGATCTGGTTTTCCAGTGAATTTTCCTGTTCATCCGCATCCGTTGAGACACGGCAGTAAGCACATACCTTAAGTTTACGCTTCTGTATGCTGTTTCCTTCCCTTATCTGGATCTCCAAATTCTGCCACTCCTTTCTCTTTGTGTAGTCTATATATCACTCTGAAAGCCAATAATAGCAAGTGTTTTCTCGGATACCTTTCACCTTTCTTTCCTTGGCATAAACGGAAAAAAATATGGCTGACAGCCATTACTGACCATCAGCCTTATCCTTATTTCAGGAGTTCATTTACCCTTTTCTGTACTGCGGAATAATCATATCCGGCAGAGGTGATCCTTTTCTTTCTGTCAGTACCATTTCCCCACTTGCCCCGGATGACCTCCCTTGCGATCTCATCCACTGATTTTCTGGATGGGGAAAGTTTCTTATTCACAATGCCCTGGATTGCAGAATAGTCATACCCCGCCTGTGAGAGCAGTTTCTGCCTTTCAGCGCCATTGCCCCACTTTCCGGCAATCACCTCGGATGCGATCTCCTCATTGGACTTCTTCACCGGAGTGGTTGTACTGCTGCTGCCCTTAGCATAACCGTTTAGTCCGGCTGTCTTGATTTTCGTAGGAAAATCCACATAACAGTAATCCTGATCACAGGACTGCCCGTTGATCTTGTTGTTCCGGATAAGGTTTGTCTCCCCGCCGAACTGCCAGATCTGTGTCTCTGCACCGCTTGCCGGAGCCGGCTTGCTCTTACCCCATCTTGCAACCCAGTGGCTGTAGCGGGTAAGCTCCCCGTCATTCATCTCGCTGTTGAAGAATGACTCGGACGAATAGATTCCGACCCAGTATCCGGCAGCTTCTACTGCAGAACAGAATGCCTTTACGATCTGTGTCAGTGTATTCCTGTCATTCTTTGTGATCATTCTGCCTTCCACATCATAAAAGACCGGGTACTCGTATCTCTTTCCCTTAAGCAGGGAAAGGAAGTATTCTGCCTCTTTTTTTGCATCTGCCACGCTTCTGGCATTTCCATAAAAATATGCTCCCTTTGGAAGCCCGCATTCCTCACATTTCTTATAGTTCGCTTCAAACTGGCTGTCCTTATAAAGTCCGGCATCAGCACCTCCGGCTTTGATGATTGCGAACTCCACGCATTCCTTACTCTTAGCCCTTGCAAAGTCAAAACTGCCCTGCCAGTGGCTTACATCGATTCCAAATTTCTGACTCATAATATGATCCTCCAATTCTCTGTAATAAAAGAGGGAAGGTGCTACCCTTCCCCGTTGTCTTTGTCTTCTTCTGACCTGTCATGAAGCTGTTCCAGCACGGCTTTGATCTTTGCCGGAACAGGCAGTCCCAGATGGGACGCATTCTCCAGAAGGGAGATTCCTTCATTTGAGATGTAGAAGAAAATGGCTGCCGTCCTTAAAACACTCCCCGTCCCAATGACATATACATCAAGAATGTTTGCGATGCCGACCATAAGGAAAATCAGCACCTTACGGCAGATTCCCTTAAAACCTACTGCACTGGACAGCTTCTGGTCACTGATCGCACACATGACTCCCGTGATGTAGTCGATGACCACAAATGCAAGCAGTGCAAAGAGCAGACCGTCACAACCTCCCAAAAAGTAACCAAGCCATCCACCTACAGCCGTAAATACAAACTGTACTACGTTCCAGAATTCCTTCATCGTCTTGTCCTCCTTATAAATTTTTGTATGAAAAAAGCAGCTACCCATTATGGATAACTGCCTGATTCCGAAATTACTTATTCTATTTTCTTTCATCGTGGATATTATTTATCTTAGCCATATAATAGACCTGTCTGAGTGTCCTTGGAAAAAGGACATCGGGATTATTGATGACCAGATACAGCCATGATGAGGATACCACACTCTCCCATACATGAAACTCCCACGGTAACATTCCGTAGGTGGCTGTCGTATATATCACGCCGCCCGTACTCCCGTCACAGTTCTGCAGTCTGATACACTCATCCACATATTTCTTTGCCTCATCCATGTTTCCCAGCACATAGGCAAGTGTGGAGTATCCAAGCGTTCCTTCCGTCCACACGATATCCGGCGCACCTTTATAGTCAGCCGTCTTATCACTGTACGGCTTGAATCCAGAAAATGTTTCATCGTCTGAATATGCCGTATTATAATAATCTTTCTCCCTACTCTGTATAATCTTCTTATTCTTCGTAAGATACACACTCTTTGCAGTTTCAAAACACGCTTCTGCCGTTGACGAATGCACTACGGAGAAGATAAGTGTCCCAGCCCATGTGGTGCAGTCAAGCGCCCATGCCTTATCTGGCACTCCCCCGTTTATGCCCTGAAAGAACCGTCCATTCTCTCTGTCGTAGCATTTTAGGAAAAGACTGTCCCGGACAAGTTCTGCTGCTTCCTTGTATTTTTTATTTTTCAGCACAAGGGAACATCCCTCAAGTGCCTGTAATGCTGAACACTGGTGTTCCACGGAACACCATTCTATCTCCTCACCGGAATAAGAATAATCCTCCATGTTGTAACTGCCGTAACCTCCTGTCATCAGTCCATATCGTGGGTCGGATGAATCCGTGACCTGTTTTGACACAAGCCAGTCCCCGGCTTTTTTTATCATCTTCGCAAAATCCCTGTCCCCGCTTTCCATCGTGTAATAACAGGCTCCCCACACCAGCCATCCCATTGCCCCGGTTCTTACATATCCGTCAAACAACTGTCCGATATAAATATCGTAGGAAAAATTGAAACTCCCGTCATCGTTCTGTTCATACTTCATTCGGTTCAGCATTTCTTTGCAGATACCATAATCACCGCTTGTGGTAAATACCAATAATGCAAGACCGACATCGTATGCCCATGTTCTGGAATTCAGCATATAACCATATGCACCGAGGGCATTGGATCCGTCCTTATTATACTGAGGGTCATCTGTCGGAATAAGGAACGATGCCGGAAGTCTGCCTTTTTGCAGGTTCATAACAGCACCCGCTATGCCGACTGCATCGAATGCAACCGCACCATCCCTCCATACCTGCTGCATGACCTTCCCTATCTTATGCCCCGTTGCAGCTTTATTGGTGTACCACATATATTTTCCACCGCCACAGTTCCATATCTTACAGATATCATTGATGTATTCCGCATCCGAATAACTGTAAAGCCTTACGGTGAAGTACTCAAAATAACTGTATCCATACCCGCCATCTTCGGCTTTTATCTCTGTGTCTGCATCATACACATACCTTTCAACCGTTACTTCATCGGAGGATGAAATCTGTTCCCATTTTCCTTTTATGCCTTTGGCAAGGCGGAACTCTTTAATCCCCTCACCTACCGTTATATCAAGCGGATAAGTCACTACCTTACTTCCTTCGTCAGATTTGTAAGTTTCCCTGTATGTCATTGCAGACTCCCATGTCCCATCTGCTTTGATAGGACAGGTGATCACCTTGTAATCGGCATCATGGACAACATAAACATTCACCGCATAATCACTGTAATCTGAAAGGTTCCTTGCAGTCCCAGCAACCTTTCCCTTATAGTTAAAATCATAATAAGTGGATGGGGCGATGTATTTTGCCCTTACCTGATCTTCCTCAACGGATATCCCTGTTACATATCCCCAGACGATATCCCCGGAATAACTGTCATCATATTCCTTGTCAAATGTTATCTGACACTTGAAATTGTTTACATCAAGCTGTCTCTTTATAAATGCAAGTGCATCCGATGAAGCCTTTTTATATTTATCCCCGCTGAACACAGCCATCCGAAAGCACCTCCTTAATCCGTATCTTCCTCATCTTCCGTTTCATCCGGCACGGTACAGTAAAATGCAATGACCGTTCTCGTTGAGGAAGAAACCCCGGATATGGATGCACCGACATAAGAAGCAAATGCACTGCCGGATTTCTTATTCAGCGTTACTGTCGGTGTCTTCCCGTCATTTGTCTGGTACTGAAAATAAGGTCTGTCATTATATGCCCTTGTAAAATAAAAAGAGCCGTTTCCTATGATCTCCCCAAACTCCACCGTGTACTTTGCCGTGGTATTTCTGATATCCTCCACGCTTGTTACAACAGAATAAAGTGAATCATTGATGGTCGGTATATAAGCACCAATCGTAATGCTTACCTCATTATAATTGAACGGATTCCACTCCATACCGACCACACGTTTCTGCCTGTATATGGATAATGGCTTAAAATCAAGAAACAGTTCATCCCCAAGGTCAACATTTCCTTTTCTGTACAGGTCAACGGAATAACTGTACCTCTGTTCCGTTGCATTATAGGAATAACTGATATCCTTGACATTTTCCATTTTCATGATATCCACTGTCTGGCTGTTTCCCCTGTGCTTACGGATGCCGATAGCGTATCCGTAATATTCGATTTCCCCTTTTACAAGGGCAAGCAGCTGCATCACACAGGCACGTCTTGTTGCTTCTGTATTTACCCTGAGTGTTACCTTCTTTTCTATGTCCACCGTACCGACACTAAATGGTGTTCCTTCAAGCAGCGCCCACAGTATCTGTCTTGGAGTTCCTGTCATGTCAAAGGCAGTCACCTTATATTCATCATCATTCAGGATATAGGAAATGTGTTCACAGTCCATCTCGGTATAACACACACCGCTGGATATGCTTTTTTTCACATTCGTAATGTTAAACACCAGTCCGTCCAGTTCTGCAATGCATTTCACATCTACAAAAGAATCTATCTTTCTTGTCAGCATCTTAAAAGACATCGTGCATTCCCCATCCAGTTTTGCCGTAATGCTGCAGGCATTGACGGCAGAGTAAGAACGGATAAACTCTCCCGAAATATTCCCTTTTGTCTTTTTATAAAAATTCAATACCGGGTGCGGAGGTATCTCCCTGTATCTCGGACGGATGGTCTTATCTTCATGAATATCCGTAAAAGACGTATTCCACCCTATAAAAAACAATCCCCTGATCTTTTCCGGGGACGGAGGAACTGCATCTTCCCCTTCCTTTACTTTCTGGGTAGAAAGATAATCGTCCCCTGCATAGTTTAGGAAATTAACAGTGTAATATATGCTGTCACTCTTATAGGTCGGACGTACCGTCATATCTTCCATCACCTTTGTGATATCCACATTCCATCCGTTAAACACCATGCCCTCTATTACTTCCGGCTGTGGTGCAAGATCTGTGGCATCACCGCCTGCTTCCACATCACAGGTGCCGAGCAGGTCAGTCCCTGCATAATTTAAAAATCTTACGGTGTAATAAACCACCCCGTCTACAGTTTTTGACACTGTCTGCACCTCCTAACTTATTCCAAGATTTCTCATGGATGCCTGACCATTGGAATACTGTATCTGTGACACAAGTGTCGTGATCACCCTTCCATCCAGCATGATCGGCTGGTTAAGTTTTCCCCGGAAGAAGCGTTTCCTCCGACAGTGGCATTCAGGCTTGCATCCATATCCGGCACCATGTTTTCAAGATTCATGGTATCCGTCAGTTTCTCGATTTCCTTTGCTACAAGTCCACGGCTCTTTTCTATGCCTTCAGCAAGTCCGCCCATGAAATCCGGCATCCATGACTCATAATCCGTAAGGGGTCCTTCATCCGGCACGGAGAAATGCAGATAAGACTTTATCGTCTCTGCCACATTGGATACTGCATCCTTAACCTTGCCGATACACTTTTTGATGCCGTTTACGATTCCGTCAATAATATCCGTTCCCCATTTAACCGCAGACTGTGCAAGTCCCGTGATAAAAGAAACTGCTGTGCCAAATCCTGTTTTTATCGTTGTAACAATATTTCCTATGGTTGTCTTTATGCCGGTCCACATCGCAGTAAAGGCACCGGAAACCGCTGTCTTTATTCCATTTACCACCGTGGTCACGATTGTCTTTATCGTATTCCATGCTGTCGTAATAAAAGTCTGGATTGCTGTCACAACCGTGGTTATCACGGTCTTGATTGCATTCCACACGGTTGTCACCACAAGTTTGACTGCATTAAATACTGTCGTGATCACTGTTTTGTAGATGGTAAAATAGGTCACAATCACTGTCTTTATCACTTCAAGCACCGTGGTGAACACAAGTTTTATGCCGTCCCATATAGTTGTAAAAAATGACTTGATTGCCTCAAACACGGTTGCTGCCGTAGTCTTTATTGCTTCCCATGCTGTTGAGAGGAATGATTTGATTGCATTCCATACTGTAACAGCAACCTGTTTCACATTCTCCCAAAGGTCAATCCAGAACTGACGGAAACCGTCACAATTATTCCAGAGATAAATAAAGGCAGCCACAAGTGCTACTATGGCTGCAATAATAAGAACGATAGGATTTGCAAGCATTGTCATATTCAGTGCTGCAAATGCCCCCTTAACTGTATTGATGACTCCGGCAATCTTTGGAACAATGGTCATGATCGTTCCAACAGCGGAGATGACTTTTCCGACAATGATAAGAACCGGGGCAAGGGCAGCCACGATAAGAGCAATTGTGACAATCGTTTTCTTTGTCCCTTCATCCAGTCCGTTTAATACATCAACAAATGACTGTATCCATCCAACGATCTGTTTTATGGCAGGCATCAGAAGTTCTCCGAATGAAATGGCAAGTCCCTCTAATGCAGACTTCAGTATGGTGATCTGTCCCTGCAGGTTATCAAGCTGTGTATCCGCCATCTGTCCGGCAGCACCCCCGCTGTCTGCAATAGACTGCTGAAGGTCATCCCATGTACTTCCCGTATTGGCAAGCAGTGCGTTCACGGATGACAGGTCGGTTTTATTAAATATCCTGCCGATGATATTTGATTTCTCGGCAGAGGTCATCCCATCCATTCCAGAATTCAGGTCACTCAGAATATCATTCATGCTCCTCATGTTTCCTTCGGAATCATAAACCTGCAGTCCCAGTTCTTCCATCGCAATGGAAGCCTTATCCGTAGGATTCTGTAAAGACAGGATGATGTTTCTTAGGTGCGTACCACCCTCTGCACCCTTGATACCATTATTGGCAAGGATGCCGAGTGCCGTATTAAGCTCTGCCGTACCACCCTTGATGGATTTGGCTGTTGCACCGATGGTAAGGATACCTTCCCCTAACTGTGCCACGGATGTATTCGTAGTAGATGCCGTCTTTGCCATCTGGTCTACCATCGTTCCTGCTTCATCAACTCCCATACCAAGGGCTGACATCGCATCCGTTACCATATCAGAAGCATCGGCAAGTGCAATATCTCCGGCTGCTGCAAGATTGAGTACAGTCGGCAAAGTATCGCACATCTGCTCCGTGTCATATCCAGCAAGTGCGAGATAGTTTAATGCTTCTGCACATTCACTTGCAGAAAATGCCGTCTCTGCGCCCATCTTCTTTGCCAGTTTGGAAAGGGTGTCCATCGTATTAACAGACTGCCCGTCAACCGTTGACATGGAGTCTTTAGTGATTCCCATTGTAGCCTGTACCTGTGACATGGAGGATTCAAAGTTTGCTGCCGTTGTAACCGCAGCCGTACCAAGTCCTGCCACAGCTCCTGTTACGGGAAGAAGTTTCTGTCCAGCAGACGATATGTTGTTCCCGACTGTCTTTAACTTTTCCCCAGACGCTGCTATCTTCTGAACTGCCGTTGCCGACTGGTTCGCCTGTGTTTCCAGATTTTTTAAGTCCTGCTCCGTTTCTACGATTTCCCTTTGAAGGGCGTCATACTGCTCTTTGGAGATTTCACCATTGGCAAGCGCAGTGTTTGCCTGTTCCGCTGCCGTCTTTAAGGTTGCCAGTTTTTCTTTTGTCTCACTAACAGCATCTGAAAGCAGCTTATGTTTCTGTGCAATCAGCTCTGTGTTGCCCGGATCCAGTTTCAGCAGTTTGTTTACATCCTTAAGCTGTGACTGGGTGGATTTTATCTGTCCGTTCACACCCTTAAGTGCATTCTGCAGTTTGGTTGTATCACCACCAATCTCAACGGTAATTCCCTGAATACGGCTTGCCATGAATTCTCACCTCCTCCTAAAATTAGATACAAAAAAGGAGCATCTCTGCTCCTTAACAAAAGAAAAACACCTGCCATTTCTGACA
>ERZ780190.3138-NODE-3138-length-11223-cov-3.057754_pt1 | contig 11223 bp, 11 predicted proteins | sample MGYA00510980_ERZ780190 | MGnify/ENA primary metagenome ERZ780190 (study PRJEB29588, sample SAMEA1972188) | human gut metagenome | biome: human gut; feature: human-associated habitat; material: faeces | place: Denmark | collected 2008/2010 ... | reverse complement strand
GTGGTGGTGTCCTGGCAGCCGGTGTTTCAACACTTGCTAAGCTGTTAAATCCGAACATCAAAGTGATCGGCGTAGAGCCGGCAGGCGCAAGCTGTATGAAAGCATCTTTAGATGCGGGCAAAGTAGTTACACTGCCAAATGTAGAGACAATTGCGGATGGAACCGCTGTTAAGACTCCGGGAGATAAGATTTTCCCATATATACAGAAAAATATTGACGAGATCATTGCTGTTGAGGATGAAGAGTTGATCGTCAATTTCTTAGATATTTTGGAAAACCATAAGATGTTAGTAGAAAACTCAGGCTTGCTTACTGTGGCAGCATTAAAGCATCTCGACTGCAAGGGCAAACGGGTCGTTTCAATCTTAAGTGGCGGTAATATGGACATTATTACGTTGTCTTCCGTCGTTCAGCATGGACTGATCGCCCGCGGCAGAGTATTTACCGTTGCCGTACAGTTACCGGACAGACCGGGTGAACTTGTCAACGTAGCGGATATTATCGCAAAAGAAAAAGGAAATGTTATCCGCTTAGAGCATAATCAGTTTGTCAGCATCAACCGTAATGCGGCAGTTGAGCTTCGGATCACGCTTGAGGCATTTGGACAGGAGCACAAAAATGAGATCTTAAAGGCGCTTCGTGACAAGGGGTATGACGCAAAAGAAGAGACACCGACAGGTATGTATTAGAAAGGAATGGTTGTTTTATGGCAGGAACAGAAAATACAAAGGCATCAGAATTGTTGCACACACCCGGTGGAGTGCGGGATATTTATGGCAGTGCTTGTGCCAGAAAGCTGGAGGTACAGCATTCGTTAGAGCAGGTGATGCATTCCTATGGATTTCGAAATGTGCAGACACCGACGTTTGAGTATTTTGATATTTTTAATAAAGAACGTGGAACAGCTGCATCCAATGAGATGTTTAAGTTCTTTGACCGTGGCAACAATACACTAGTATTGCGACCGGACATGACGCCGGCAATCGCACGCTGTGTTGCCAAATATTTCCGTGAGGAGACTGAGCAGATGCGTTTCTGCTACACGGCACAGACTTTTGTCAGTACCGGACAATACAAGGGTAAATTACAGGAAGTGACACAGGTTGGAGCAGAGCTTTTTATGGATGACAGCTCCGATGCGGATGCAGAGATGTTAGCATTGACGATAGAATGTCTGTTAGAGAGCGGTTTGAAGGAATTTCAGATCGAAGTGGGACATGCCGATCTGTTCCGGGCTTTGGTAGAGGAAGCAGGCTTTGAGGAGGAGACGATCGAGACGCTGCGTGATCTGATCGAGAGCAAAAACTTCTTTGGCGTGGAAGAATTGTTAGGAAAGCTCACGGTACAGCAGGGGTTAAAAGAGGTCTTTGTGAAACTGCCGGAACTATTAGAAAACTTAAAAGAGGCGGCAGATTTTGTGCGTGCGAGAAGTAAGAGCGAGCGCGTATATAAAGCATTAGAACGCTTGGAAAAATTAGAAGAGATCTTAAAGATATATGGTTTAGAAGATTATGTCACGATCGATCTCAGTATGCTGAGTCATTACAGCTATTATACAGGAGTTGTATTCCGTGCCTATACATATGGAAATGGTGAGGCGATCGCCAGCGGTGGCCGCTATGACGGTTTGGTGGCACAGTTTGGCAAAGAGGCGCCGGCAATCGGTTTGGTTATCGTATTAGACCAGTTGATGATCGCAATGGAGCGTCAGAAGCTGTTTGGAGAGACTGCACTTGGCGGAACACTTTTGGTGTATCCGAAAGAGGTGCGTGCGCAGGCTTTGCGGGAGGCTAAGAAAATGCGTGAAGGTGGACAAGTTGTTCAGATGATGCGCAAATCTTCCAAAAAAGAAATTGAAGAATATGTTGCTTACGCAAAACGCAACGGTAATGATTCTTTGATCTACCTGACGAAAGATGGCGAAAAACAGCAGATGATAGAGGCGAAATAAGTAGGAGGATAGCGATGAAATACATAACATTTGCCCTGGCAAAAGGGCGTTTGGCAAAACAGACATTAGCGCTGTTAGAGCAGATTGGTATTACATGTGAGGAAATGAAGGATGAGAAAACGCGTAAGCTGATCTTTGTAAATGAAGAACTTGGTTTTAAGTTTTTCCTTTCGAAAGCATCGGATGTTCCGACTTATGTTGAAATGGGTGCTGCTGATATTGGTGTAGTCGGTAAGGATACCATTTTGGAAGAAGGCCGCAAGTTATACGAAGTATTGGATCTCAATTGCGGCAAATGCCGTATGTGTGTTGCAGGACCGAAAGAGGCGAAGGAACGCTTGAATGACGGTTCCCTGATCCGTGTGGCAAGCAAGTATCCTCGCATTGCAAAGGATTATTTTTATAATGTCAAACATCAGACAGTTGAGATCATTAAACTGAATGGGTCGGTAGAGCTTGCTCCAATCGTTGGTCTGTCAGAAGTGATCGTGGATATTGTTGAGACAGGTTCGACACTGCGTGAAAACGGTTTGGAAGTATTGGAAGAGATCTGTCCGTTATCGGCGAGAGTGGTTGTTAATGAAGTGAGTATGAAGATGCAGCATGAGCGTATTACAAAGTTAATCCGAGATCTGCGGGAAGTTATTCCACAGTAACATAGAAAGAGGAGGAAATTACGATGAGAATTGTAAAGCTGACACAAAAAGAGCGCGAAAATATTTTGGAAAATCTTTTGAAAAGAAGTCCGAATCAATATAGCAAATTTGAGACAACGGTTCGCGATATTTTGGATAAAGTGAAAGCAGAAGGTGACCAGGCACTGTTTGCGTATACAGACCAGTTTGATGGTGTAAAGATCACTGAGGAAACCTTCCGTGTTACCGAAGAAGAAATTGCTGAGGCATACGAAAAAGTAGATTCTCATCTGATTGAAATCATTCGTAAGGCGTTAGTGAATATTCGTGATTACCACCAGAAACAGGTTCGATACAGTTGGTTTGACAGCAAACCGGATGGCACGCTGTTAGGTCAGAAAGTAACGGCACTGGAACGTGTTGGTGTATATGTTCCGGGTGGCAAAGCAGTATATCCGTCATCGGTTCTGATGAATATTGTTCCGGCAAAGGTGGCAGGAGTAGAACGTATCGTTATGACAACACCGCCGGGAAAAGATGGCAAAGTATATCCGATCACATTGGTTGCAGCCAAAGAGGCTGGCGTCGATGAGATTTATAAAGTGGGTGGAGCACAGGCAATCGGTGCTTTGGCATATGGAACCGAAAGCATCAAAAAGGTTGATAAGATCGTGGGACCAGGTAATATTTTTGTGGCACTGGCCAAGAAAGCGGTATATGGACATGTCAGCATTGACTCGATCGCCGGCCCGAGTGAGATTTTAGTACTGGCAGATGAGACAGCCAACCCACGTTATGTAGCTGCTGACTTATTGTCACAGGCAGAACATGATGAGATGGCATCTGCGATCCTGATCACGACTAGCGAAGAGCTGGCTGATAAAGTATCCGAAGAAGTTGATGGTTTTGTGAAAAAATTATCCCGTCAGGAGATCATCCAAAAATCATTGGATTCTTACGGTTATATTCTGGTTGCAGATACGATGGAAGAGGCGATTGAAACAGCTAACGAGATTGCTTCAGAGCATTTAGAGATCGTTACGAAAAATCCATTCGATACAATGACGAGAATCCGTAACGCCGGAGCGATTTTCTTAGGAGAGTACAGCAGTGAGCCTTTGGGTGATTATTTTGCAGGACCAAACCATGTGCTTCCGACAAATGGCACTGCGAAGTTTTTCTCTCCACTGTCGGTCGATGACTTTATTAAGAAGTCCAGTATCATTTCCTATTCCCGAGAGGCACTGGAGCTGGTACATCAGGATATCGAGGACTTTGCAACTGCTGAGAAGCTGACTGCACATGCAAATTCAATCGCTGTTCGATTCGAACAATAATTGGAATACAAATTGCAAACTTTTGAAAAATCGGGTAAAATAAAAGGAAAAGCAAAGAAATGAGGATTCCTATGGAACAGAACGTGAAGTGCCGTCAGGCTGAGGTGACAAGAAAGACCGGAGAAACGGATATTACGATCCGTTTAAATTTGGATGGAACAGGGAAAGCTTCTATTCAGACCGGGATTGGATTCTTTGATCATATGTTGAATAGTTTTGCCAGACATGGGTTGTTTGATCTGGAAGTACAGGCAAAGGGTGATCTGGAGGTGGACTGCCATCATACGATAGAGGACACCGGAATTGTTTTGGGTGAGGCGATCCGTCAGGCTGTAGGGGATAAAAAGGGCATCTGCCGTTTTGGCGAGTGCATCTTGCCGATGGATGAAACGCTAGTACTATGTGCATTGGATCTGTCAGGCAGACCATACCTGCGCTATCATCTGGACCTTACAGTTCCATCTGTGGGACAGTTCGATACAGAGATGGTTCATGAATTCTTTTATGCAGTAAGCTATGCAGCAGGAATGAATCTTCATGTAAAACAGCTCGATGGGGAGAACAATCATCACATTATTGAGGCTGCTTTTAAGTCGTTTGCAAAAGCATTGGATCGTGCAGTGAGTTATGACGGACGTATATCCGATGTATTATCAACCAAAGGAAGCCTATAGGAGGACGATTATGAACCACAAAAAGATAATTCCTTTTATTAATGCAGAGAATGAGTATCCTGCAAATGTCATTCAGTTGGCAAACCGCTATTCCTGTGAGGGAGCGGACGAATTGTTTTTATATAATTATACCGGAGATGAAGCTTCCAGAGAGGAGTTTTTGTCTACCGTGCGGGAGATTGAAAAACAGATCGACATTCCATTTACGGTTGGAATCTATGTATCACGGTTTGAGGATGCCAAAAAGGCACTCTATACCGGAGCAAGTTCTGTTGTGATCCGTAAGGCTTTGCTGCCGGAGGAGAAAGAATTAAATGAGATCCTGCGCCGTTTTGATCGTGATAAACTGGCTGTGGAAGTCGACATGAAGGCTGATTTTCAAAATGCGGAACAGCTCAATGCTTTTTATGAGCAGGGATTTGGTACGGTCGTGTTAAAGCATATTGATACGACAAAGAGTTTTAGTGATGCGATCGATCAGTGCAAAATGACGGTTTTGATCCGAGATGGATTGATCCGTAATGATCTAAGTGAGTTGCTTTCCTATAGCAATGTATACGGTGTATCAACTAATTATTTTGAGGACAAAGATATTTATAAAGCAAAACGTGCATTGAAGCAGAATGGTATAGCTGTGGAAGTTTTTGAAAGCCTGATTGATTTTGCTGATTTTAAGCTGGATGCCAATGGGTTGATCCCGGCAATTGTGCAGGATTACCGCACCGGTGAAGTTCTTATGCTTGGATATATGAATGAGGAGTCTTATGCGAAGACGATCGAAACAGGCCGCATGACATATTTCAGCCGAAGCAGACAGAAACTTTGGTTAAAGGGTGAAACTTCCGGTCATTTTCAGTATGTTAAATCATTGTCGTTAGATTGTGATAATGATACGATTCTTGCTAAAGTGCGTCAGATCGGTGCTGCCTGTCATACCGGCAATCGAAGCTGTTTTTTCAAAGAATTGGCCAAGAAAGAATATATTCAGACGAATCCTCTTACCGTATTGATGGAAGATTACAACGTTATTATGGAACGAAAAAATCATCCAAAGGAAGGTTCGTATACGAATTATCTGTTTGATAAGGGAATCGATAAGATTCTTAAGAAATGTGGAGAAGAGGCAACGGAGATTGTGATCGCTGCCAAAAATCCGGATGCAGAAGAGCTGCGCTATGAGATTGCAGATTTCCTGTATCATATGATGGTCCTGATGGCAGAATGTGGTTTGGACTGGAATGATATCACGAAGGAATTGGTGAATCGCAGGTAATAATAAGAAGGAGGAGAAGATATGATTGGTGTTTTGTTAGCAAAGGGGATTGCTGATCTGTCCTTTGGAGGTGCGCTGCTTTGGTATGTCGTTAAATATATCGTCAGTGCTGCTCTTGCCGTCGCAGCGGTTATGTTGGGAATCCGCCTGCGCAAAAATAAAAACGCAAAGACAGAGCAGTTAGCAGTGGATAAGGAAAGTGCTCATGGAAATTGAGAAAAAATATCAGATCAAAGAAATGCCTTGTTTGGATGGAGCTATGACAAAGGAAATGGAGCAGGGGTATCTCTGCACGGATCCGGTAGTGCGTATCAGACGAAGCAATGACAAGTATATTTTGACCTGCAAATCCTTTGATGGAATGATTGGCGAAAGACGGGCGGATGTTCGTATGTGCCAGGAGTATGAGATAAACCTGTCGGAGAAAGTTATAAGCATCTGCGCCAGAAGGTAGATGGCGGCTTGATCTCTAAGACACGGTATATTATTCCGTTAGCAGATGGGCATATTGCGGAATTAGATGTATTTCATGGTCCCTTAGAGGGACTTCGTTTTGTTGAAGTGGAATTTCAGGATGAGGAAGATGCAGATCTGTTTGTTCCGCCGGAATGGTTTGGTCAAAATGTAAGTGGTGATAAACGTTATTCCAACAGTTTTTTGTCAACGCAGACAGGGCTGGAAGCGTTTTTGTAAATACAAAGTAAATCCGAATGAAGACAAAATAATGCGACTACAGGGAAATTCGGTTACTGCAATAAAAAATAATGGAGGCACATTATGTTTAAAATTTTGAAGAAAGAATACCTTGCCAATAATATCTGGCTTATGGATATTGAGGCACCAAGAGTGGCAAAACACTGTCAGCCGGGTCAGTTTGTCATTGTCAAGACCGATGAAAAAGGAGAGCGTATTCCACTTACGGTATGTGATTATGACCGCGAGCAGGGAAGTGTTACGATTGTATTTCAGACAGTTGGAGCATCTACTACGGAGATGGCAAAGTATGAGGTAGGAGAATCCTTTATGGATTTTGTAGGACCGCTTGGATGTGCATCTGAGTTGATCAAGATGCCATTAGATGAGTTGAAAAAGGAGAAGATCCTTTTTGTATGTGGTGGTGTAGGTACTGCACCGGTATATCCACAGGTAAAATGGATGAAAGAACATGGTGTTGATGTCGATGTTATTATCGGCGCCCGCACAAAAGATATTATTATTTTGGAAAATGAGATGCGCGAAGTAGCTGCGAATCTTTATATTGCTACCGATGATGGTTCTTATGAGTTCAAAGGTAACGGCTGTGACAAGATCAATGATCTGATCGGACAGGGTAAGGAATATACGAAGGTTGTAGCGATTGGACCGATGATCATGATGAAATTTGTATGTAAGCTTACAAAAGAGCTCGGTATCCCTACGATCGTCAGCATGAACCCGATTATGGTCGATGGAACAGGTATGTGTGGTGCGTGTCGTTTGAAAGTTGGCGATGAGATCAAATTTGCCTGTGTAGATGGACCTGAGTTTGATGGACATTTGGTTGACTTTGACCAGGCAATGCTGCGTCAGCGTATGTACAAGACAGAAGAAGGCAGAGCAATGTTGAAATTGCAGGAAGGTGATACCCATCACGGTGGATGTGGCCAGTGCCATTAATGATAGAACAAAATAGAATAAACACTTCGAATGGAGGATAACAATGGAAGTAGATGTAATGAAGAGAGTTCCTGTACGTGAGCAGGACCCGAAGGTACGTGCCAAGAACTTTGAAGAAGTATGTCTTGGATACAATAGAGAAGAGGCAACGGCAGAGGCATCTCGCTGCCTGCAGTGTAAAAATCCGCAGTGTGTGAAAGGCTGTCCGGTAAATATTGATATTCCGGGATTTATTGGCAAGCTCGTAGAGGGCAGTGTAGAAGATGCTTATCATGTGATCAGTAAGTACTCTGCACTTCCGGCTGTATGTGGTCGTGTATGTCCACAGGAGAGCCAGTGTGAGTCCAAATGTATCCGTGGAATCAAAGGTGATGCTGTTTCTATCGGTAAGCTAGAGCGCTATGTTGCAGATACAGCAAGAGAAGAAGGCATTAAGCCGGCACCTGCAGAGACGAAGAACGGCAAGAAAGTTGCTGTGATCGGTTCCGGACCTGCAGGACTTACCTGTGCAGGAGATCTTGCAAAGCTTGGTTACGATGTTACTATTTTTGAGGCGCTGCATAAGGCTGGTGGCGTATTATCTTATGGTATTCCGGAGTTCCGTCTGCCAAAGACAAAAGTAGTAGATAAGGAAGTAGAAAACGTACAGTCACTGGGCGTTAAGATTGAGACAAACGTTGTGATCGGTAAGGCAACAACAATAGATGAGTTATTAGAAGAGGAAGGATTCGATGCGGTATTCGTAGGATCCGGTGCAGGTCTTCCTAGATTTATGGGCATTCCGGGCGAGAATGCCAATGGCGTTTTCTCTGCCAATGAGTATTTGACCAGAAGTAACCTTATGAAAGCCTTTGACGAGAACTATGACACACCGATCATTGCCGGCAAGAAAGTTGCTGTTGTTGGTGGTGGTAACGTAGCAATGGATGCTGCAAGAACAGCACTTCGTCTTGGAGCAGAAGTTCATATCGTATATCGTCGTAGCGAAGAAGAGCTTCCGGCCCGTGTAGAAGAAGTTCATCACGCAAAAGAAGAAGGTGTACAGTTCGACCTACTGACAAACCCGGTAGAAGTCCTTGAAGAAGATGGATGGGTAAAAGGAATCAAATGTGTTCGTATGGAACTTGGTGAACCGGACGCATCAGGAAGAAGACGTCCTGTACCGGTTGAAGGTTCTGAATTCGTGATCGATGTTGATACAGTTATCATGTCACTCGGAACATCACCGAACCCGCTGATTTCTTCTACAACAGAAGGACTGGAAGTTAACAAGTGGAAATGTATCGTTGCAGACGAAGAACACGGAAAGACTTCTAAAGAAGGCGTATACGCAGGTGGAGATGCCGTAACAGGTGCAGCTACAGTAATCCTTGCTATGGGAGCCGGAAAAGCTGGTGCAAGAGGTATCGACGAGTATCTTTCAAATAAATAAGGATTATGACCGCAGTTTCCTTTGATAGGGACTGCGGTTTTTGTATAGGTTGTGTAGACCACTTTGAAAAAAATAATCGTTCCAATTCAAGTTGTGCAAAGGGGAGAAAACTGGCGGTTATAAAGGGCGGAGAAATAGACGCTGGTTTGTGTGTTTTGGCTGATTTTAAAGGAGGTTTGGAGATTAGGGTTTCTGGACAAGAAGAGTTAAAAATGGTACAATAAAAAAAGTATTATTTTGTGAAAGAGGGTTATTATGAAGTATAAATATATCTTATTTGACTTGGATGGGACGATTACGGAATCGGGACCGGGGATCATGAATTCGGTGGAGTATGCGCTGAATAAAATGAACCGGGAGGTTGGTGAGCGGGATACTTTAAAGAAATTTATCGGACCGCCGTTGACGGAATCAATGGAGAAATATTATGGGATGTCTGAGGAAGAGGCACTGCTTGGAGTAAAGTATTACCGGGAATATTATGCGGTGAAAGGCATTTTTGAGAATTCGGTGTATGAAGGACTTGCGGAGACGCTGGAATCCTTGAAAAATGAAGGATATATACTTGCAGTGGCAACATCCAAGCCGGAAGAGTATGCAAAAAGGATTGCAGACAAATTTGACTTTGCAAAATATTTTGCAGGGATTTACGGGGCTACGATGGATGGATCACTGATCCGGAAGGCAGATGTGATCCGGTATGCGTTGGATAACCCGGGCGTAGAAAGGGAGAATTACGATCAGGTCGTTATGGTCGGTGACAGAAATAATGATATCTACGGTGCAAAGGAGAATGGGATCCAGGTGATCGGTGTCCTGTATGGATACGGAGATCTTGCGGAGCTTCAAAGTGCCGGTGCAGATTACATTGCAAAGATGCCGGAAGAGATTGCACAAATCATCGGAAGATGTAATCATGAGAGGGTTTGAATATGAGTAACAGCGACGCAATGAACAGTGAGATTCGGTTTCTGGAAGAGGTTGAAGAGAAACTGAAGACACGCATTACCGAGATCAACGCATCGTTTCTTGAAGGAGAAAAACAGATTGAGAGCATGCATGATTATTATTGGGAAAACTATACGGAAATGGATGAGTATGGTTATGAAAATTATGATAATCAGCAGGCACTTCTCGGAGAAGTTAATGCGAACAATGAGCGTCTGATGAAAAAACAGCGCCTTAAGAAAATGATCGACTCCCCATATTTCGGAAGAGTGGATTTTCTCTTTGAGGGGGAAGAAGAAAGCGAAAGTTTTTACATCGGAATCGGCAATTTTGCGCCTAAGGCAGGAATGACGCCACTGATCTACGACTGGAGGGCGCCAGTGAGCGGTCTTTTTTATGATTATGACAGAGGACAGGCTTCTTATGAAGCACCGGGAGGAACCATTGAAGGGGAGATTACTTCCAAATGGCAGTATAAGATCAAGAAAGGAAAGATGGTTTATGCATTTGAAAGTGACACCAAGATTGATGATGAGATCCTGAAACAGGAGCTTGGAAGTAACGGGGATGTACAACTGAAGAATATTGTCCGTACTATCCAGAAAGAACAGAATGAGATCATTCGGAATGTAAAGGACAAAGTTCTGGTCATTCAGGGAGCCGCAGGAAGTGGGAAAACCTCCGTTGCACTGCACCGGATTGCATATCTTTTGTATCACGACAGGAAAAATTTAAAAGCATCGGATATCCTGATCCTTTCACCGAACAGCGTATTTGCGGATTATATTTCCCACATTCTGCCAGAGCTTGGAGAAGAAAATATCCAGGAGATGAGTTTTGATCTGTTTGCGTACAGAGAATTGAAAGGAATCGTATCGGACTGTGAGGACCGTTATGATTATCTGGAGAAGCTGATCCATTTTCCGGAGATGGGAATCCGGGAGAGCTATTTGAAGAAGCAGTCTGCCGGATTTGTCGGAGAGATGGAAGGCTTTCTGGCAGTTCTGGAAGATCAGCTGATGGATTTTAAGCCGGTTAAGATCCGTACTCTGGAAAAAACCGAAGAGGAGCTGATCCATCTGTTCTATTTCAAATTTCAGGATATTCCGATCCTTGCAAGAATGGATGCGGTGATGGAATATCTGGTGGATGAATACGAGACATTGTATAACCAGAATCTTCCGGAAGATGAGGTAGAAGAGATCCGGGAGAAATTCAACTGGATGTATGTCACCCGTGATATTTACAAAATATATAACTGGTTTTTGGAGGACAGTGGGTATGAGACACTGGCAAAAATTCCGTATGAGAACAGAA
>ERZ780190.3128-NODE-3128-length-11256-cov-2.145969_pt1 | contig 11256 bp, 6 predicted proteins | sample MGYA00510980_ERZ780190 | MGnify/ENA primary metagenome ERZ780190 (study PRJEB29588, sample SAMEA1972188) | human gut metagenome | biome: human gut; feature: human-associated habitat; material: faeces | place: Denmark | collected 2008/2010 ... | reverse complement strand
CCAAAGCTTCTTCGAACGGCAAATCCTCGAAACGAACAGAGCGGCTATTTCTTTTTTTCACTGCAGCCCGTTCCTTCGCCTTTTCGAGTGTTTCTCTTAAAGCAGAAGGATCTTGAAGTACCTCCTCCGGTTTTATCATTTCCAGCAAATCTCCATAAGGCATAAAAAAAGCAAACAGGGGAGGCTCGTACATCAATAAGCGCGTTTGAAATCCACTGTTTTTCGTATCGTTCGCATTCAGCCGGATTGCGATCACATTCCGCTGCAAATAATTCACCAGATCGGGTTTCGTCTGTATTCCTCTCTCCACTTTCGGGTCGATCGGTCCCACTTCGACCAAAACCAGCTTATTTTCCCGGGCTGCCTGCAAACTAGCCTGTTCCCAACTATAAGCCTGAAACAAGTCGACAGCTCTCTGGGCTAATGTCCGGTTTACCGGCATCAGTCCTCCCAGCCCTAATATAATCATGAATAAAATCCTCTTCATCACCGATTTATGTTTATACAAAAGTAAACGCATAATCGCTCATTTCCTTTTTTATTCGACAAGATTTAACATTTTTAACTTTGAAGTGATACAGAATTTTTTCCGGTATGACCAATTTTTATTAGTTATTGGCCAATATTTCACGGAAGTTGAGACAAATATTTCATTCTTTTGCGACGTTAAATAATCAGACGAATAACAAATAATGAATAACATGAATCACGATTTACCCTTTCCTTCACGCATCGTATGGCTGGATATCGTCCGGCTTACAGCAATGCTTATGGTGATCGGCGTACATTGTATCGATCCCTTTTACATCTCCCCGACCCTGGGAACCCTACCCGAATATAAATTCTGGGCTTCTGTATACGGCTCATTATTTCGTCCGTCGGTTCCCCTGTTTGCCATGATGACCGGATTACTCTTACTCCCGGTTGGTCAACAACCGTTAGGCGTTTTCTACAAGAAAAGAATTTTCCGGGTATTATTTCCTTTTTTGATATGGTCGGTGCTTTACAACTTATTCCCGTGGTTTACAGGAGTAGTCGGGCTTCCGAAATCCATTATCGGCGATTTTTTCTGTTATGTACAAGGAAGTGAATCCCAGTCTTTCAGCGATTCGCTGAAAGACATCGCCATGATTCCTTTCAATTTCTCCTTTAAAGAGAATCATATGTGGTACATTTACCTTTTGATCGGACTTTATCTGTACATGCCCTTTTTCTCTGCCTGGATCGATAAGGCCGATCGTAAAATGAAACAAACTTACTTGTGGATTTGGGTGATCAGCTTATTTCTCCCGTATATGGGCGAATATATTTCGCATTATCTCTATGGCACCGCCACCTGGAACGAATTCGGGACACTATATTATTTTGCAGGCTTCAACGGTTATCTCCTGCTCGGGCATTATGTCAAACAAGGAAATTCCTGGTCCGTCGGAAAAACACTGCTTCTATCCGCTCTCTTATTTGCAGCCGGCTATTCCGTCACTTTTACCGGTTTTAGTGCAGCAGCCCATAATCCGGCAGCTACCGAATCGGATATGGAATTATTTTTCACTTTTTGCAGCCCTAACGTGTTATGTATGACTCTGGCGGTTTTTCTGGCTTTGCAAAAAGTAGTCGTCTCTACGCCCGCCCTCATCCGTTCACTCGCCAATATCACAAAATGCGGTTTCGGTATTTACATGGTACATTATTTTCTGGTCGGCCCGGCCTTTTTACTGATCGGTAATTTCAATCTGCCGATTCCGCTACAGGTGCCGGTAATGGCAATTCTTATTTTCCTGTGTGCGTGGGGATTCACGGCCTTGATGTATCGCTTACTGGGTAGGAAGGCTCGTTGGATTATGGGATAAAATTTATGTGCTAATGTGCTCATTATGGAGTAACTCCCGGGAGCACATCAGCACATGGTTATTATATTAATCGAACATCCGTCCCGGACAATTAGCAATCACCTTCCTCATACGCAAAACCTGTTCATAGGTCAGAGAAGTCGATGCCGAACTTTCATCCATGATATTACAGGAATTATAATAAATCACCGGAGCCTGTTTATCATCCGAATAAGTATTCTTTTCCAAAGCAATAGGCCCTAATTCATAAGTATAAGTATCCGAACAAAAATCTACATCTCCGTTAACAAAGGGAATTCCCGAATAAGTACTGAACACCGTAGGCATTAATCCGAAATGTGTACCCAGATAATATTCATAGCCCCCTTTATTGATCGAGAATATCGAACTCACAGTAAGAGTAATGCCTACTTCACTATACGAAGTAAAACTTACTTCATCAGCTGTAGCAACCGAATTCATTTTCAAACCGGGTACAACGGTTCCGTTATCCAAAATATAAGCCGGAGCATAAGCATTGGTTCCATAAATTTCATCGTTTACCCAGATATTCAATATCCGGTTCGGGTCCCATAGTAAATTCTTGTTAATATAACCGGCAACTTCGCCATAAGCAGGAGTTCCCATTTCCACTCTGTTTATTCCCGGGGTAGCGAGTTCATTCCCTTGTACATCCACCGTAGCCAATTCAAAGCGAATTTTACTGTCGACGGCTACCGGATCGTCGGCATAAGTTCCCGAAAACACTTTGTTGGCCCGATCGATAAATCCCTGTAACAACCCGGTCGTTATGCCATCATACCTATTGATATTTTTATCTGTAACCAACAGATGGAAAACAACCGGAACAGTAATAGTCGGAAAATCCATTACCGGATCGGCGATCAAATGCACTTTACAAGGTTCACTTTCTATCCCATGAATAGTACATACAAATTCAACATCCGTTCCAGCCCCTTCGGTGGTCGAAAATTTCTGTCCCTCGATCAATTTGCCATCCCTGGTTTTAATCTGTATTTCAGATGCTTCGAAACGATCCATTTTCATTGCAGAAATCTTCGTAAACACAGAGTCTTTGACAATATGTTCCCCATTGATCACCTGTTCGATCGTCCGTTTATCTTTCACAAACGAATAAGCTTTTACAAGAAAACTCAATTGAGCTTTACCATTCGCGATCAAAACGGGACTATTGGGATAAATAGCCACCGAATCGACGGCTTCGATTCCGGGTTCGTACAACCAGGTTTCATATTCACTCTTTTCACACGAAAAAAGCAAAACAATCAGCAAAATATAACCTATTATTTTCATCTTATTCATCATTTTAGGATTACAACATATTCCATCCGGGATTTTGTTCGATCTGATTATTTTCCTGCATTTCTTCCAGCAAAGGGATAGGAAAACAGAAACGGAAATCATTATCTTCCAGCATATAGACGGCTTCTTCCGGATTTTGGTAAGAATTTCTGGACCATCCCTTCTGAATCCGGATCAGATCACACCACCGCATATCGTATTCGAGGCAAAACTCTCTCCGCCGTTCATTCATAATCTCTTGTAACAAATCTGCTCCTTTGTATCCCTGATAATTTCTGACCCGATGACGTTGGAACTCTTCCAAGGCTTGCCGGGCTTCTCCTTCCTGTCCGTTACGGGCATAACTTTCAGCCTCGATCAGATACATTTCGGAAACCGGGAAAAAGTGTAACACCCCATAGGAATTCGGCAGATCCTTGAATTTACGGATAGCCTTGTTTTCGGGATTAAAGTAAAGGGAACGGCGAACATCGTTTTCATCGAACAATTCGAACAGTTCATCCCGGACAAATTCGAGCAAACCATAAGCCTCCATCGTCCCGTACATGCCTGCATCACCGGTATACCACAAAAAGGACAATAAGGCCTGATCTTTATTTTTATATACTCCCCCCTCACTTGTCTTATAGGTTTCAAAAGGTTTGAATTCATCTATCCCCTGCAACGGATAATTTTTCATAACCGCCTGTGCATGCATAATTGCCTGAACATAATCCTCTTTCTCGCCAGCTCCCGAACCGCCTTTAAAAAGGTAAATCTCGGCCAGCAAAGCATGGGCCAGGTTCTTATCGTAAAAAATATTATAAGCCGGCCGGGGTTCTGTCTTACAATCAATGACCGTAGTCAACTCATCGATCAGAAACCGATATACCTGAGCCTGTGTTTTCCGCTGTTTATTATAACTTCCGACTGCTTGAGAATCGGTATTAAAGGGTATCCCCAATTCATTGCTGTGATAGGGAGAAAAATATTGCAACACTTTAAACAAATACCAGGCTCTCAGAAAACGGGCTTCCTGTTCGACGATATCTTTTTCTTCCTGTGAAGCACTGACATTCGCCAGTTCGTCGATAATCGTATTATAAAAACCGATATTACTGAAATAGTTTCCCCAGATCGTCCCGGGCATTGTGGTATTTTGCCAGTTCAAACTGTTTGTATACAACGCTCTTTTATTATTAGCCATCCAATTTCCGTTCAGCCAGGTATCGGTATTCAAATCGTCACTATAGAAACCGAAGAACAAATACAAATCGCTCGCTCTCCAGGGAACATTCGTCCCTGTTAATTTATGAGCACCGGTAGATGTCGTTGTATATAATTTCAAATGTGAACCCAACAAAGATTTTACATCGTCATAAGTTTTCAAAGCCAGAATATTCGATGGTTTTACTTCCAGATATTTTTCGCACGAAGTAAAACTCAAGAGCAAGGTGATATATAAGAATAATTTCTTCATCTCTTTCAATTTTAGAATCCAACATTTAAAGTAATCGTATATTTCCGGGAATTCGGATAACCGAACGACCCCATCAGTGCCGGATCGATTCCGCTATAACTGGAAACCGTAAACAGGTCTTTCGCTGTAAAACTGAGCCGGGCAGTGCTGAAACCTATTTTATGCAACCATTCGGGTTTCAGGTTATATCCCAGTGTCATATAGCTACAGCGGAGATAGTTTCCTTTCTCCAATAAGATATCGTACATATAGGAAGAATAGGTAGTAAAGGCTTCCGACATAGCAGGTACATTGGTGATATCTCCCGGTTCACGCCAGCGATTCGCTTCGGAGGTATGACGATTACGGGCATCCAGGCTTCGGAAGGTATTGAACGATTTGATTTTATGTCCGGTCTTAAACTCAAAATTAGCAGAAAAAATCAATTGTTTCCAATTGGCAGAAGTTGAAAATCCGCCCACGACCGGAGGAGTAAGATTTCCTAAATAAAACACCGAAGGGATAGGCCATGTAGCTCCGCTAACCGACATATCCAAGGTTGCCTCCCCGTTGCCGGTATAAGTCATCACCGCTCCGTTGATGGGATTGATTCCTGCAAATTTATACCCATACCAACCGTTCACCGGCTGATTCTCTACAAATTGATGTGCATTACTCAAGGTTGCTTTCGGCAGATCCTTCGTATCCTTATAATACGTATTTTTCACTTTATTATCGTTGATCGCAATGTTCGCTTTGGCATACCATTGAAAAGATTTATTTTTCAACAGCGTTACTCCCAGATCGATTTCCCATCCGCTATTATAAATATCGGCTACATTCTCCGTCACCTCACTCCGTCCGGAAGAATAGGGTAAAGCTTTCCGGTCGAGCACATCCCGGGTGATATTGTTGTAGTAATTCACCCCCAATTCCAACCGATAGTCGAATAGCGAAAGGTCCAGGCCGACATTCATATCCTGTTTGGTCTGCCATTTTACATTCGGGTTGGGGTAACTGAAAGAAGTCGGTACAGTTTGCCCGTCATAAATCACACTTTGTCCAAGGGTCATCACCACAAAAGGCAGTGCATTCTTGTCGATACTCCCGGTATATCCGAAACCACCCCGGACAGCGAACTGGTCTACCCACATCCACCGCTTCATAAATTCCTCCCGATGCAGATTCCAGCGTAAACCGACATTCCATAGCGGAGTAAACTGGTTGTCGTTTCCGATAATATCCGAACCGTCATAGCGCAATGCTCCGGTCAAAATGTATTTATCCAGGTAGGAATATGAGGCATTGGCAAAAAATGAAGACATTTTGCTGACCGACTTTCCTGTCCCTCCCAAGGCGCTATAATTGATTTCCGATCCGTCGATATCGTCCATTTCAGGGAATCCGACGATCCGGTGTTCTTCGTCGAATACCGGAGAATAATTGAAGGAATTATAAGCGGTCCGCTCCTGTATTTCCTGCCCGGCAAACAAAGAGATATAATGTTTTCCGGCATATTCCCCCGTATATTGAAGTGTATTCCGGAATGTATAGGCATTGGTATACCCTGTAGCCTCCCGCAAAGAGCCCTTCACCATATCATGCGGAATTTCTCCCTTGTAGGAATACCAGTTATTGATAAAATTGGTATAGGTATCCGCTCCTTCGATAATCCGGTTATGGTTGGAATTGGCATTATAAACCCCATGGGTCGTAAACATCAAGCCTTTGACGATTTCCCATTCCACCTTCAATGAAAGCTCGGCATCCAGATAACGGTTGGTATTGGTATTTCGATTCAGATCGTCGAGAATATTGAAGGTATCCCAATCCAGCCCGTCCCGGATACTACTTTCCTTTGCATTGTAGCTGATATCGTAAGCCTTTGTACCATCCTCATTTTTCAATCGTTCATAAGGGTTGGCATACATTGCATATTCCAGGGAATTTACGCTACTGGCCGTCACCCTGTCGTTTTTCATAGTGGCCCCCAACCCACCGGTAATCCGGATTTTTTCGGAAGGATTATGGGTTAATTTAATGTTCATCCCCAACCGATCGTACTTATTATTGGGTTCGGTACCGACCTCTTTCAGGTAGTTCAAGGAAACGTAATGTTGTGTCTTCTCGTTACCTCCCGACATGCTGAAATTGTATTGCTGACTGATCGCCGTGCGATAAATTTCTTTAAACCAATCGGTATTGATTTTAGCTAATTCGCCGATCCGCCGTTCGGCCTCATCAGAAGAAATTTCTCCATAGGCTGCTTGCTGCAATAATTTAGTCACCCGCCCGGGGGTATAGATATATCCTTGCTGATCGTAAAAGATCTCGCGTTCGAACTGGATTTTCTCCGCAGTATTCATCATGTCGATGTTATTCCGGGGTCGTTCGGTAATCCCCACATTCACCGAAGCATTAAACCGGGTTTTCCCGGAAAGTCCGCTTTTCGTTTCGACGACGATCACCCCGTTCGCAGCCCTGGCACCGTAAATCGCTGTAGCGGCAGCATCTTTCAATACGGTGATACTTTGTACCCGGTCCATACTCAAATCGTTGATGGTCTCCAAATCGGATTCGAATCCATCCAGAATAAACAAAGGCTGATTCGGATCGGTTTCATATTCATCGGTCAAGCCTACGATACTACTTTTACCCCGAATCTCGATATTGGGCAAATGGTTGGGGTCGGAACCGAACTCATTGTTTTCGATAATGGCAAATGAAGGATCGAGGGTCTTTAAACTCTGTAATACACTCTGATTCCCGACCATTTTGAGTTCTTTCGAAGTAAAAGTAGTCGTCGATCCGGTAAAACTCTCCTTTTTACGGGTAAAAATACCGTTCACCACCACCTCTTCCATTTCGGCAATATCGTCTTCCAGGACTATATGCAAATTTTCCTGTCCGGTATACTTCACTTCCTGTTTTTTCATACCGACGAACGAAAATACCAGGATCATATCTTTCTGATCGGGAATTTCGAATTTAAAGTTTCCTTCGGCATCCGTCACACCTCCCAGCGTAGTTCCTTTCAATATCACCGTAACCCCGGGTAGTTTTCCCCCTTTGGTATCCGACACAACTCCCTGTACCGTTCTCACTTTTTGGGGAACTGCAGGTGCCGCCGTCTTCGGTGCCGTCTTAATCAGAATTACATCATCGTCCAAACGCCAGGTCAAATGAGTACCGTCGAGCAATTGTCTCATCACTTCCTCGACACCTGCATCCTGTACCTTCAGGTCTCTTTTCCCACATTTCCTGAGTTCATCCACCCGGTACAAAAACTGATAATCCGAAACTTTCCGCAGTTCTTTGATAATTTCCAGCATCGACCGTTGCTCTAAATTGAGCGTCACCTTAACTTTTTGAGAAAAGCCGTTAGCACTGACTGTAAATGTCGTCAGTAAAACCAAGTAAATCCCAAGTCGCATAATCTTTAGGAATTTTAACACATACTCTCCGGGACGAAGAGCATACATTCGATTTTTTTTCATAGATTTGTATATATTTAATTAATAATGTGGACGAAAGTTCACAGGGAACGGAAGGAGGTAGGATGCCTTCCGTTCTTTATTTCGTCCCTATCACAACACAATTCTCTTTTATAGAGATTTTTATACCGGACACTTCCTCGAGCATCCGGATAATTTTGTCAAAATCATCATATTTTTTCAAATCACCACTGAAGGTATATTGTTTTACTTCTTCATTGGTATAAAACACAGACATTTCATACCAACGCTGCAATTGTTTCATAATTTGCTCCAACGACTGTTCTTCGAATATAAATTTCCCGTCTTTCCAAGCCAGATACATACCGACATCTACTTTTTGCACCCGAAGCGACCGATCGTCTTTACAAAACAGAGCTTGTTCTTCCGGTTTCAGCCGTACAGAACCTTTCTCATCTCCCACTTCGACACTCCCTTCCGCCAACGTTGTCGTAACCTGCTCGTCGTTTTCGTAAGAAGCCACATTAAATTTCGTTCCCAATACTTTCACGTCTATACCGGCGGAAGTGGTTACCACAAAAGGGATTTGTTCATTCTTCGCCACTTCGAAATAAGCTTCTCCTTTCAGAAATACCCGGCGTTTCTCAGTAGTAAAACTGACCGGATAACGCAACTCGGTTTCCGAATTCAACCACACCCGGCTCCCATCGGCCAGCTGAATCTGAAATTCTCCGCCTTTAGGGATAATCAGGGTATTGAATACTTCTTCCTTTTCCTGGCTATCCGATTGCTGATAAGTAATGCCCTGCTCATCGAGCCGGACCTGTTGCAAATCAGCTTCCCGGCCCCAACCCACCGAATCGTTCAACAACATTGTTCTGCCATCGGCCAATACCAACAAAGGACTTCCCTGAGCCAAACTAATCGTCTGAGTAGTCCTTTCACTCGTTTTACGAGTCTCATCCAACTGCCACTTCAACACTCCCGCAGCTCCCAATAATAACACGATCAAAGCCGCATAACGATACCAGTATCCAAAAACAGGATGAATAGTCCGGTTTCGTTTACTGAATTTTTTCCATTGCCGACCGATTTCTTCTTCCGGATAAGGCTCCAGAATATCGCCTGGGCGGAATTCTTGCAAAAGCTCCTGATATTCCTGTTCATTGCCGGCCGATTCTTTCCTCCAGGCCTCCAGTTTCGCCCGGTGGTCCTCATCGATAATTCCGGCAAATTCCTCGGCTATCCATTGAGAAACCAGTAAACGATGTTGTAAATCATCCATAAATTTTCACTTTTACACCGACGCCTTTTTTGACATCATTTATATAAAAGACGACATTTCTTCTTAAACGGGTGAATGAGGATAGAAAATTTATTAAAAATTAAAGTTATAAACTTTCCGGCCGGAACCATTAACTTTTGTTTGTTCCTAAGCAATTAATATTTTATCGCTACTTCCATTAATATTCATCTCCTCATTTTTGTTTCGGATCGATCGGTGTGTAGTTAAGCAGAATAATCACGTAAGATAACAAATAATAAAAGCAGATATTCCTTCGAAAGAACCTGCCGCAATACGGCATAAGCATTCTTTTTCAATGTTTTGACGGTATTCACGGAGACTCCTAGTTTTTCTCCTACTTCGGCATTACTGAGCCCTTCCATACTCAGCATAATAATCTGCTTACTCTGAGCAGGCAGCTTGCCGATCGCCGTATGCAGGATACGGAAAGTCTCTTGCCGGGTAACTTCTTTTAGGAATACAGGATCGTCCGCTTCTTCTCCATGCATGTACTCAGACAGATAATTGGCTTCGGCTTTCTTATGTTTGATAAAATCTAAACAAAGATTCCGGGCTGCAATATACAGAAAAGCCTTGGCATTCCCTAAAGAGTCGAATTCATTCCATTTTTCATACACTTTTACAAATACCTCCTGCGCAATATCGGCCACTTCCTCCTCTTCCGTATATCGTTTAATAAAGTGACATACCGGAATAAAAAAACGTTCGAAAAATTCCTTAAATTCTTTACTTTCCCTTTTCTGCATATTCCTCCCAAGCTCTTTCCAGCAAAAATACAATTTTTTATGAACAGAGCAATACAGAACCGATCAGATAGAGAATAATCGTTAACGATGATATTGTCCCTTATCTTTCACTAAAATAACCTTCAGTTCCGGATCTTCCAGCATTTTATGCCCCTCAGGGGTAAGCAGCAATTGCCATTGGGTTGTCCGATGTTTCCAGGTCAACAAATCGATAGATCGATTCAGATTTTCCTTAATGGTCGAATACCACCAACCCGGAAAGGATAAAGCATGGACTATTTTATGGTCCACCGCTTTCCTTAATTTATCCATGTAAGAATCGATTTCTTCGGATTCCAACCGAGACGGATTTTCCCAACCGATATACAATGAAGTATAATATCCTTCCTCTGTAAATCGCTGCAAAGCTTGCCAATTACGACTTTCAATGATCAACCTTTCTTTGTCGATGTCATACCGGGAAGTCAGATCGGCCAAATGAGTTAACATGGCCGAAACATTTTGCAGATCGAGATTTTTAATATCCAACCACAATTTACCTCCATTTTGCTGAATGTAGCCAAAATAAGGTTCTATAGACAGGTTAAAACTAGTATCTATATCATGTGTCACATCGAATACCGAATCCTGCCGAAAGACGATATCTACTTCAAAGTTACTATACCTTTCACTGTGTTCATATAATTTTTCCATCGAATTGCAACGATGCAACCAAATTTTATCCGGATGCTCCCCAACCTCGTCGATGGCTACGATACACCAAAAAAATAGTCCAATGACACAGGCAACTCCTATAAATCGAATAATACGCACAATTTTTTCTTTTCACTTGGATAAAAGTAAAAAAGACCTGACAACACCACAAAAATATTCGACAAAACCGGGATTTATTCCGATTAAATAACGAATTTTATCCATCTTTTAAGTCTGATCTCTGATTTTCAACCCCCTCTCCCTTTATCCGTACCAACCCATCGCTTAGCCGGATGAACCGAATAAACTTTCAGGCGATTCATTTGACAATCCTGAAATAATAATTATATTTGTCACGAAAAATCACCTTATACGTCGGAATAATATCATTTCTGGGAGGCTCGGAAGGAGCAGTCTCCGGGAAAGGTTTGTATTTCTAACAAAA
>ERZ780190.3127-NODE-3127-length-11257-cov-2.484735_pt1 | contig 11257 bp, 7 predicted proteins | sample MGYA00510980_ERZ780190 | MGnify/ENA primary metagenome ERZ780190 (study PRJEB29588, sample SAMEA1972188) | human gut metagenome | biome: human gut; feature: human-associated habitat; material: faeces | place: Denmark | collected 2008/2010 ... | reverse complement strand
GGATTTGTAACAGGAAACCTGTTTGGTCGTGAACTGGAAGATTCTATTCCACTGAAATTTGATAAAGCTGAAATAGAAAGACTTCTGAAAGTCGAAAACAAAGGTAAAAAATTGTAAGAATCATTCATCTTTTTGGAAGACTTATTAGTCTTTAATATAAAGTGTAATTCGATATAAAACAAATTATGTGTCTTGTACAAGATCGTCAAAAATTGATTTTGTTGTTGCAAAAAGCTTATTTCGGGCAACTCTCTGAAGAAGAAGCCGGGCTGTTGGCTGAGTGGCGTAGTCGGTCTTCGGAACATGAGGCATTGTATCGGCGGATCATGAGCGGAGAAAGCCTGGCCGAACTGCTTGAGTGGCAAAATCATTTCGATCCGGAACAAGCGAATCGGTCGATTTTGCATCGGGTTGAAAAACGTAGATCTATTCGGATGAGGAAAATAGGTTTGCGGGTAGCTGCTATAGTTCTCCTGTTGCTGGGAATAGGAACGATATGGATTATAAATCGTCAGGGCGATTATAGACGGCAACAGGAATTGGCTTTTACATTGATTCACCCAGGAACTCCCCAAGCTATTCTTACTTTGGCGGATGGAAGGCAAGTGGTATTGGATAAGAAACCGGTAACCTTGAAATTAAATGAAAAACAATTTTTGACCGGAGATAGTGCTATATTGAATTATGCGGTTAATCTACCGAATGGTTTGGAAAATAATGAACAGCAAACATTAATGCATAAGGTGGAAGTTCCGGTTGGTGGTGAATATCGGTTAGTGCTTGCCGATGGTACTAAAGTCTGGATCAATGCTGAAAGTTCTTTGCAATATCCGGTAGAGTTTACTGCTGAACAGCGAACAGTAATTTTACAAGGTGAAGCCTATTTCGAAGTCGTTTCGGATACGCTGAAACCTTTTACGGTGAAAACGCCTGCCGGTTTGGAAGTGAAAGTTACCGGTACGCATTTCAATGTAGAGGCATATGCCGATCGTAGAACATGGAAAACCACTTTAGTAGAAGGAGGGGTGGAAGTCCGGCTTGGAAAATATCAAACCTATCTGCGACCGAATGAACAATTTAGTTTTGATCAGGAAACCAATCAGGGAAGCTTGAAAAAAGTAAATGTCAGGGAGGTCATCGCCTGGAAAAATGGCTGGTTCGTTTTTGATAATACTCCTTTGGAAGAAATCATGGAGACAATACGACGATGGTATAATATCGAAGTAGAATATCGGGATGCTGAGACGAAACAATTGTGTTTTACGGGTGACCTTAGTAAATATGATTCTTTTGAATCTGTGATTCGTATGTTCGAAGATACACAGAAAGTTAAGTTAAAAGTTCGGGCCAATCGGCTGATCGTAGAAAGACATTAATTCATAGAAATAGATGATAGAATATACCTAAAAATGGGGATTTCTCTTAAATAGAGCTCCCATTATCTTTGGACCTGCTAAAATGGTCGATTCATTTTGCGGATTTCCGCGAAAACAATGGACAGGTGGTGATTGAAAATAGGTAATTATTAATTAAAACAGTAAACATGAAAGTAATGTGTTATTTCAAACAAGGAACAATATCCCGGATGTTATTCAGAGGGATGTTGTTTGCATTGTTGGCTGTATGTTACCCGGAATATTCCCGGGCTGTTATTGCTGAGGATTATCAGGCGAATCGGTTGATTACGCTTTCTATGAAGAATATCTCTGTGGCTGACATTATCGGGCAAATCCGGAAAACGACAGATTATCGTTTCTTATTTCAGGTCGATGACCTGAAGGGAGTCCGGAAAGAGGTTTTCGAGGTTTCTGAAGCGACTATCCGGGAAGCGATGGATAAATTGGTGGCAGGAACATCACTGACTTATACTTTGCGGCAGGACGGAGTAGTCGTTTTATCTCAAACACAACCTCAATCCAGGGAATTTACCGTTTCAGGGTTTGTACTCGAGGCTGAAACCCGGAAACCGATACCCTATGCCACTGTTTTTATACCGGATTTACTGATCGGTACTTCTGCCCGGGAAGACGGGGCATTCACACTTAATCATGTACGTCCCGGAAAATTGAAACTTGAAGTTCGTTTTATGGGACGGATCAGTCTGGATACGGTTATTCAGGTGAATGCGAATGTGACGAATCTCCGTTTTTATTTGCAGGAAGAAAATTTCAGGTTGAATGAAGTACATATTACGGCCGAGAACAGCAAAGCCGGACAAGCTACTTCCTCCAAGATTTCCCGTTTGGCCATGGATCATATGCAGGCAACCAGCCTGGGAGATGTGATGCAGTTATTGCCGGGTGGGTTAGCAACCAATCCGAATCTGGGATACGCCTCCCAATTGAATCTCCGTATGATTTCCGAGAATGCTTCCGGCATACCGGGGGTGACGGATGGAGAAGAGGAAGCTGCCAATATGAATAGTTTAGGGACTCTGATTATCCGGGATGGGGCTCCCGTTTCCAATAATGCCAATCTGCAGACTGTAAGTCCTGCTATCACAGGTGCCGGGACTGCTTTGGGCGGAACATCTTCACCGGCCGGAGGTGTCGATGTCCGGGCTATCTCGACAGACAATATCGAGTCCATCGAAGTGATTCGGGGAATACCTTCTGTCGAATACGGAGATTTGACTTCAGGGGCTGTCATTATCAATTCGAAAGCAGGCCGGGAACCGTTCCGCTTACGTTTTAAAACCAACGAAAACATTTATCAGGTATCGGCTGGTAAAGGATTTAATCTGGGAGGGAAGAAAGGAAGCCTGAATATCAGTGGGGATTACGCTTATAATGTGACGGATCCTATGCAATCTTATGTATACTATCAACGGGCTGCTGCAAAAGTGATGTATTCGAATATATTCTTACATGATGTTCTCCGTTCCAATACTTCGGTAGAGGTGATATATGGGGATAATAAACGGAAACAAAATCCGGATGATGAACGGCTCCAACTGAAGAGCAACGGACGGGATCTCGGTATTGCGTTTAATACGAACGGAATTTTTGACCTGGATTACGGCTGGCTGAAAAATCTCCGTTATACGTTGGCAGTAAATTATATGAATAAGAAGAGTTATGAACAAAGATTATTGACAAATGCAACATATCAATATTCGATGACGACGACCGACGGTGCAATTCTGAGTAATCGGCCCGGTGTCGATTTGTATGACGATCAGGGAAATAAGCTGACCAATATTCCTGCCGGCGAAGAGACACTTTATGCCAATATGTTACCCAACGATTATCTTACCCGTTATGATATCGAAGGAAAAGAGCTGAATGTGTTTGCTAAAGTGATGGCTAATTTTGTCAAGCAAGGCAACCGGATCAATAACCGGATTTTAGTCGGGGCGGATTTTAAAAGCGATGGAAACAATGGAGATGGAAAGACTTTCGATCCGGCGACGCCTCCATACCGGGTAAATACCAGTCTGTATTCTTCTTTCCGCCCGCGGAAATACAGTGATATTCCGTTTGTAAACCAACTGGGAGTATATGCGGAGGAAAATTTCAGCCTGAATTTTGCCAGACGGAACCTGAATTTACAGCTCGGTATACGGTATGATAAATTGTTCGGACACCAGGATATCTGGACGCCCCGTTTGAATGCTTCTTTAGATGTATTGCCAAAAACATTTACGTTGAGAGGGGGATACGGGGAAACGGCTAAAATGCCCACAGTCCTTTATTTGCATCCGGAGAAGGCTTATTTCGAGATGGTCAACTTTGTGAGTCTGACAGATGATAAGATTCCCGAAGCTCAACGGTTGATGATGACGACGACCCGGGTTTTCGATACGGAAAACAAAGACCTGGAAATTGCTAAAAACCGGAAAGCAGAAGTCGGGTTCGATTTGAATATCAAAGGAGTGAGGCTGGCAGTCACCGCTTTTCAGGAACGCATGAATAACGGTTATTCGATGGCTTACTTGCCGACTACTTTTAAATCCGTCGAAAACAAACAATACAAAAGCGGGGAATTACCTGCCGATGGAGTGACTGCTCCTGCGCTGACCGAAAAGGGGACTTACCGGGTATTGATGAAATATATGACTCCTCAGAATAACATTACAATCAATACGCGGGGACTGGAATTCGATCTGAATCTCGGACGGTTCGATGCGATTCGTACCGCTTTTTCGGTCAATGGCGCCTGGTTACGGACAGAACGGTTCAATAACGGTTATACCTATTATGAAAAAGGCTCCGAAGATCCGGCCAAAGCTCCTCATGTGGGGATTTATGAAGCCGCTATGCGGAAAAATTATTCAGAAAGAATGGCGACGACTTTCCGGGTGACCCACAATATTCCCGATATCGGGTTTGTGGTGACATTGTCTGCTCAGGTGTTGTGGAAAGAGGCCAACTGGAGCCGTTTCGGAAATGATTCGATCCCAGTTAGTTATATCTCGAAAGAAGACGGGCAGGTATATCCTTTCGATCCGGCTAAAAAAGAGGATGCTGAGTTTACCGCTATCATGCGGACAGTCAACCAGAAAGACCGAATCCGGGAATCCATGCCTCCGACACTCTGTATGAATTTGTATCTGACGAAGGAAATTAAAGACTACCTAAGGGTATCGTTTTTTGCGAACAACATGTTCAGCAGTCGTCCGCTATACAAACAAAAACGGACTATCGGTTCCTATGAAAGAAGAAATATTCCGTTATTCTTCGGGTTGGAACTGTCGGCCATTATCAATTAGTTTGTTAGAATGAATCATGTTATATCAGTAAGCATATGAAATACAAAAATACATATACAATAGCTTTTTTCTTATGGATGGCAGCGGTTACGGGATCGTGTACCGATCAATTCGACAATGCCGATCAGGCCGATAAGATAGAAAAAATGACGATCATTGTGCAGGCCGACGTGAATGTGTCCGGTTTGCCTGCTCCCGAATATTTAAAGGTACAATTGAATAATTATTCGGAAAATCTGACGTTGGATGCTGAAATGGATGCCAGTGGAAAAGCTGAAATTTCCGGCGTTATCCCCGGGTTATATAGCATCAGTATCGATGGAAAAACTTCTTCGGAGGATGGTTCGGACTATTATCTGAACGGGAATGCCGTGAATTATCCGATCGTTAGCAGCGATAAACCGCTGGATATTTCAGTGCGTGCTCTCGTGGCTGGAAAGTTGATTTTTAAGGAAATCTACTATTCCGGTTCACGCCCTGCGACAGGAGGGGTTTACTTCAGGGATCAGTTTTATGAGATTTACAACAATACGGAGAATGTGATTTATCTGGATAAGTTATATATGGGACACTTACATCCGACGACAGCGACCACCAAATTACCGGTTTGGCCCGAGGAAGACGGAGATGACTATGTCTATGCCCAAACCCTTTGGCAATTTCCGGGGAATGGAACGGATTATCCTTTAAAACCGGGCGAATCCTGTATATTGGCCCAGGCTGCCCTGAACCATCAGCAGGAGTTGTTCAATCCCAATAGCCCTGTAGATTGTTCCAGTGCGGAATTCGAGTTTTACAATGGCTTTGCCCTGACTCCCGATCAGTCTGCCGTCAATATGAATATTGTTTACAATGACGGGACAAATGAGTTGTCTATTCCTTTTTATCTGACTTCTGTGTTTGGGGGCGCTTATGTACTTTTTCAGGTGCCGGAAGATGTCGATTATCGCCCTTGGATAGGGAATAAATGGCAGACCGTGGATTTATCCAGCTCGAGCAATACGTTATATGCCAGAGTACCTGTTGATTATATTCTCGATGTGGTAGAGTGCGGTACAAAACAAAGTGATCTGTCCGGGAAACGTGTCCCGGGATTTCTGGATGCCGGGATGACCTGGGTCGGAGGTTCTTATGTCGGGAAGAGCGTGGCTCGTAAGATGATCGGCACCCGACCCGACGGTTCGCCTATATTCCAGGATACGAATAACAGTACACAGGATTTCGAAATTCAGGATACTCCCCAGCTGAGGCGTTATGGGGTAAAGATGCCTGCCTGGAATCATCTGTTAGTGACCGGAGAATAGATCGTTAATGTTTAAAATTAGAATATTATGGTAAAGAATATATACTGCACGATAAAATATACCTGCTGTTCTTTGATGATGAGTATGGCGGTGACGGTCGGGGTCGCTCAGGAAAAAATCGCTGATCGCTTGAATACACCCGCTGCATTGGAAAATATGAAAATGCGGGGATTGTGGTCTCAGAGTAAGAATGCGGCCGGAGCTTTATTGGATTATTCATTCCGTTATGCCAGCGCAGACCTGGAATATCGGTTTTATGACGGAAATTTTCGTCGTCCTCAGCAGGGAGAAAGTGGGAATAATGTGGTTTTCGACACCGAAGGAGGAGGAAAGGTAAAGGATTTCTTTGCTTGGGGAAGTTTCAATTATTCGCGGGACAAGGTGAAAGAGGCGAATTTTAATTCTTCGATCATCGATCCGTATCGGGGAATGCCTTATTATACGGCCGATACCAACGTCAGTAACTGGAATAACCAGCATTATAGATTGAAAATGCGGGTAGCTACTCCTCAATTCTGGAACTTCCTTTCTTTCGGTCTGGATGGATACTATCAGAATTCCGTCGGGGCGAAACAACGCGATATGCGTACTAAATCGGTTTTCTATACGATTATTGTCCGGCCGGGAGTCGTTTTGTCTGCCGGGAAAAATCATCGTTTCGGTTTGGATTTTGAGTACGCCAGTGTACGGGAAGATTTGGAGATGAAAGCCGTCAATAGTTATGTCGAGCAGACTTATTACCTGCTTTCCGGTTTGGGAATGGCTACGGAAACTTCGGGTATACAACGCTTTTTGACCTACAACGGGAATCAGGTAGGCGGAGGTTTGCAATACAATTATGCCGGACGGATGAATATTTTACTGGATCTGGGTTATTCCAAGAAAGTAGAGGATGCGATTACCACTCCGACTTCTCCGCGTTATCTCGGGACGACGAAAGATGGATTATGGAGCGGTAAGTTGATGGCTTATATTCCCGATGCGAAGAAGAACACCCATTTTGTGGAGATGAACTGGCAGGAGCGGAAAATCGATGGGATCGAATATTTGCAAAAATGGGAAACGGATGGAGAAGAAGGAGAATATAAAGTGTATTACAAAAGTATCCGCTCTACCTACAAAACTCAAACGATGAGTTTGGACTATCGCTATGTGATCAACCGTGGAATGGAATATTCCTGGAAATTAGGTGCCGGTGTGAAATACTGGAAACAGGAGGAACGCTATCTGATCCCTGTTTCGACCCGGGATATAGAGAATACCAGGTTCGAAGTGAATGTGAAAAAGAATTTCTTTCTTTCAGACAATAATTTAAGACGATTATTGGTCGGTGTGAATTTGGGATACAATAAGAATAACAAAGCAGACTATGTATATGGGGGAAACTATCCGGACTATCGGGTGGTGACCGATTTGATGGGTGGAGATACCCGCTATTTGGGGGCTGATTATGGGGATCTTCATCTTTCGGCTGTTTATTCTCAGCTGGTGAATACCCGGACGACAGCTAATTTGTTTGCTAAAGTAGATTGGCAGTATTTGAAGACTCATAGTTATGACTTCGATCATCGGATGGTGATGAGTGTGAGCGTGGGGTGTCATTTTTAAATAGAGCGGTATGAATTATTTAAGCTCATTCAGTCTGGTTTGGATAGGTATGTTACTGATCGTTGCTTGTCAGGGAGAGAAAGATTTTTCTCTTCCTTATGAGAAATTTGTTTTGGATAACGGACTACAGGTCGTATTGCATGAGGATAAATCCGATCCTATCGTGTCCGTGGCGATTCAGTATCATGTGGGATCGGCGCGGGAGAAGCCTGGAAAAACCGGATTCGCTCATCTTTTTGAGCACATGTTGTTTCAGCGCTCCGAACATTTGGGCCGAAACGAATTCTTTAAAAAAATCGGCGAACTGGGGGGAAGTTTTAATGGGGCGACCGGACCCGACGGGACGGTTTATTATGAGACTGTACCTCGTGATGCGCTGGAGAAAGTGCTGTGGATGGAGTCCGACCGGATGGGATTTTTCATTAATACGGTGACCCGGAAAGGTTTAGAGAGGGAGATCGATGTCGTTTCGAACGAAAAACGGCAAAATGAAAACCGCCCCTTTGGGCAGAGTAACGGGATGATGTTAAAGCAATTTTATCCCGAAGGACATCCTTACCGTTGGCCGGGGACCGGTTCTATCGCCGATCTGCACGGAGCTACGGTAGACGATATAAAACAGTTCTATCGGAAATATTATGCTCCTAACAATGCGACCTTAGTGGTGGCAGGGGATTTTGACCGGAGGGAGGTGGAGGCGATGATCCGGAAATATTTCGGAGAAATTCCCGCCCGGGAGGAAGTAGAACCTGTCCGGCCGATACCTGTACAATTGGAAAAAACGTCGAAGTATGTCCTGGAAGATCGTTTTGCCAATGCACCCGGACTGGAAATGAATTTTTCCGGAGCAGAACAATTCCATCCGGATGCTTATCCTCTGCGCATACTGGCTTTATTGCTTTCTTACGGTAAGAATGCCCCTTTTTATAAAGTGTTGGTGGAAGATAATAAGTTGGCATCTTATGTGAATGTGGCGAGTAGTTCCCTGGAATTGAGCGGACAGGTATCGGTTTCTGTAAAAGCATATAAAGAAACCGATCTGAACACGGTATATCGGGGGATTCAGGAGGCTTTCGAAAGATTTGAGCAAGAGGGGATCCGGGATAACGATCTGGAACGTATGAAGATTATGCAGGAAACGATGCTGTATAATGTGATGATGTCTCTTGAAAGCAAAACACAGGCCTTAGCCCGGAACAACGTTTTTGCGGGGCGTCCCGATCAGATGGTGATCGATTTGGCACATTATCAGGCTGTGACGAAGGAAGAGGTGATGAGGGTGTATCGGAAATATGTAAGGGGAAAACATTTTGTGGCTTTGAGTACTGTCCCTCAGGGGCAAACGAGCTTAGCTCTGACTGGTTCTGTTGTTGTCCGACCCGATGAAGATAGTCCGGTCGGACAGAAATTAGTGGCAGATGAAGGGGCGGTTACGGATGACGATCCCTATGAGTATACGCCGTCCGTTTTCGACCGTTCGGTGGAACCTCCTTTGTTGGCAAATACGCCGGAATCGGCGATGCCACCCGTATGGACCGGTGAAATGAGTAATGGTATGAAGGTAAAAGGAATGGCCTATACCGAATTACCTGTTGTACAGTTTGCTGTCTACCTGAATTCGGGCATGCTTTGCGAGCCGAAAGGGAAATCAGGCCTGGCACGTTTGACGGCGGCGGTATTGAATTGTGGGACCCGGACCAAAACACCGGAAGAGCTCGAGGTTGCTTTGGGATTATTGGGTGCAAGGGTATCCTTCGGTGTTTCGACAGAACGAATGCAACTGTCCGGTAGTTGTTTGAAAAAGAATTTTCCTCAGGTCCTCCGTTTGGTAGAAGAGATGTTGTTGGAGCCTCGTTGGGATGAAACGGCTTTGGAATTAGCTCGTAAGCGCATGATCGGGAATATCCGGCAAAGTTCTACCGAACCCAAGGTTTTGGCCCGGCATGTCTTCCGGCAAATGATGTACGGGCCGGAGAACGTTTTGTCGAATTCGGCTTTAGCTTCCGAGAAAGAGGTTGCCGCCATTACCATGGAGGATATTAAAACTTTTTATAAAACCCATATCGTTCCCGGACAGGCGACGTTTGATTTTGTCGGGGGGTATGAGAAAAAAGAGGTGATGAAATTTTTACAGCCTTTAGCTCGGACCTGGACTACCGGAGGTGCTTCGCAGGAGAGATTGAACCTGAATTTTATGGCTCCTCAGGCAAAAGTATATTTTGTAGATTATCCGGGAGCTAAGCAGTCGTATATTCTTCTCGGATGTCCGGCTATGCCTAAAGCCTCGAATGATTATTATCCGGCAAAAATGGTGCGGGAACAGTACAGGAATGTCTGGAATTATAAAGGAGGAGTGAGCGATGATAAAGTTATGCGGTGCAGTGTGCATTGTAGCTGGTACAACCTGTTACGGACTGTTTTATGCGTTTCAGAAAAAAAGCAGACTGTGGCGGTTAAAGCAGTTTAAGGAATCCCTGCTTTGCCTTAGCGGACAGCTGCGTGTGGCGAGAATGACCATGCCGCAGGCACTGGCACAAATCGGGCAGAAAAGCCGTTATGATTACCTTTCACAGTTTTACATCTTTGTATCGGAAAATCTGGAACAGCATACATACAGCGGATTTTGGGAAACGTGGGCAGCCGGTATTGACAGCTATGTCCGCGATATTTATCTGACAGAAAGTGACAGTGAAATTTTAAAAAATATCGGAAGTATTCCGCTTCATCTGGACATTCAGATGCAGCTTGCCTTTTTGGAAGAAAATATTTCGGAACTGGAGAATCTGATTGAAGAAACACAAAAAGATATCCGCGCCCGGTGCCGCATTTATCAGAGTGCCGGAGTTATAGCAGGACTTGTGATTGTATTAATTTTGATTTAAAGCATCAGACCGATAAGGGGGTGGTTATTTGGAGGTCAGCCTGATCTTTAAAATTGCGGCGGTCGGAATTCTGGTTTCTGTCATCAGTCAGATTTTAAAGCACAGTGGGAGGGAGGAACAGGCGTTCTTAACAAGTCTTGCGGGGCTTCTGCTGGTGTTGTACTGGATTGTGCCGTATATCAGCGATTTATTTGAATCCATGAAAAAAATGTTTGAATTATAGGCGGGAGAGGCATGGAAGGAATCAAAGTGATTATGGCGGCGTTAGCCGGGGTGTTTCTGGCGGCGGTTTTAAAAAGCGTAAAAAGTGAAATGACGATGCTTGTCGCCGCCGGCGTATCGGTATTGATCCTGTTTTATATTCTGTCGGGGCTTTCGGTAATCGTAGAGCAGTTGAAAATGCTACAGGGGTACATCGGAATCAGCGGAAAATATATCGGAATCCTCGTTAAAATGATAGGCATTTCCTATATGACACAGCTTGCGGCGGACATCTGCCGGGACAACGGTCAGACCGCAGTGGCGGGGCAGCTGGAGGTGTTTTGCAAAATCACGATTGCCGCACTGGGTATGCCGGTGGTGCTTACATTATTTGAGGTTGTGACAAAATGTATTGGGTAATAAAAGTATCGTATCGGAAAAGAAATGCGGCGGGGGAAAAACGTTTTTTGGGGATCAGGGTATTGGGGGTGATGGCAGCGGTGTGTGTCAGCCTTGCGGCGGCAGGCATGAGGGCAGAACCGGTATCTGCC
>ERZ780190.3125-NODE-3125-length-11261-cov-4.707210_pt1 | contig 11261 bp, 7 predicted proteins | sample MGYA00510980_ERZ780190 | MGnify/ENA primary metagenome ERZ780190 (study PRJEB29588, sample SAMEA1972188) | human gut metagenome | biome: human gut; feature: human-associated habitat; material: faeces | place: Denmark | collected 2008/2010 ... | reverse complement strand
CCCTAATCCTTGGGGAAAGAAAACTCCGAAGGGTGAAATCAAAATGATGTCTCAATTACTGGATTCAGCTGTATTCCCAGGTGTACAGGGCGGACCGTTGGAACACGTAATCGCTGCCAAAGCCGTAGCTTTCGGTGAAATCCTGCAACCGGAATACAAGGAATATGCAAAACAGGTTCAGAAGAATGCTGCCATACTGGCACAGGCCTTGATAGACCGTGGTTTTACAATCGTTTCCGGTGGTACGGACAATCACTCCATGCTGGTTGACCTGCGTAGCAAATACCCTGATCTGACAGGTAAGGTAGCAGAAAAAGCATTAGTTTCTGCTGACATTACCGTGAATAAGAACATGGTTCCGTTTGACAGCCGTTCTGCTTTCCAAACTTCCGGTATCCGTCTGGGTACTCCTGCCATCACAACCCGTGGTGCGAAAGAAGACCTGATGATCGAAATTGCCGAAATGATCGAAACAGTTCTGTCTAACGTGGAAAATGAAGAGGTGATCGCACAAGTACGTGCACGTGTCAATGAGACAATGAAGAAATATCCTCTTTTTGCTGATTAAGATTTCTTTCTTTGAGTAACCAAATGCCGGTAATGTGAATTAGCAGCATTTGTGTTCAACATTTCATAAAGAATTTCTTTTGAATTTTATAAGCCTGCTTTCTGTGAAGAAAACAGGCTTTTCTTTTTTATTTATTAACAGAATCAGACAAACTATCTGCTCGAAAAGATGTTTTCTTACTACAAAAAGAGAAATTGAAATACGCACTATACTCTTCCGGAAAGCAGCGACTTCAATCGTACAGTGTATCAGACAAGGTCAACATACCGGTACACTGGACTCTATATACAATCATCCCCGTCTTCCCAAACTATCAGAAGTGGAAAGACGGGGATTTATATTGGATGATTGACAGTACAGAAATATACTAAATGAAATAGTAAAAATCAGCTCAGTCCTTCAATTTCACCATCTACAATGTCGATATGCAACGCTTGCGGTTCTTTGGGCAATCCCGGCATACGAAGGATTTCTCCTGCAATCGCTACAATCATTTCGGCACCGTTATTAATCACTATATCCTTGATATGGAACTCGAAATTATTCACGGCGCCATAAATCTTCGGATCGGCAGAAAAAGAGTATTGTGTCTTGGCAATACAAACCGGATAATGAGTGATTCCCATTTTCTCAATCAGCTTGATGCGGTTGCGGGCGATGCTGCTGTACGTAATGACGCTGGCTCCATAAAGGTTGGTAGCCACTTTCTCAATCTTCTGCTGTATGCTGTCTTCTTCTTTATACGTATAACGCAAAGGTTCGGACGGATTATTTTCTATCGTATCGACTACGAGGCGGGCCATATCTACCGCTCCATCACCACCTTCGCTGAACGCATTATTGATGGCGTAACCTACCCCCAACTGTTCGCAGTGCTCGCGCAGCATTTCCATTTCCTCGTCCGTGTCGGTGGCAAACTTATTGAAAGCAACCACTACCGTCTGTCCGAAGGAGCGAAGATTACGAATATGTTTATCCAGATTGCGCAATCCTTCTTTCAGTCCTTCCATGTTCGGTTCCTTGATGCGGTCGAGACTGACACCACCGTGCATCTTCAGTCCTTGCGCCGTAGCGACAATCACAGTCAGTTTGGGCTGGAGTCCGCTTTTGCGGCATTTGATGTTATAGAACTTTTCAGCACCGAGGTCTGCGCCGAATCCGGCTTCCGTGATCACATAGTCACCGAATGACATTGCCAGTTTGGTGGCAAGAATAGAGTTACAGCCATGAGCGATATTGGCAAACGGTCCGCCGTGTACGAAAGCGGCGGTACCTTCGGTCGTCTGCACCAGATTCGGATGGATGGCGTCTTTCAGCAATACCGTGATAGCTCCCGCCACTCCGAGATCTTTCACCGTAAAAGGCTGGTCATCATATGTAAAACCAAGCAGAATATTTTCAATGCGGCGGCGCAAGTCTTCCACATCTTTGGAAAGGCAGAGAATGGCCATAATTTCCGAAGCCGGAGTAATATCGAAGCCTGACTCCTGCGTGATGCCGTTCGACTTGGGTCCGAGTCCGACTACGATGCTGCGCAACGAACGGTCGTTCACGTCGAGCACCCGACGCCAGAGAATTTCTTTCAATCCGAAACCTTTCGCCTGATTCTGATAAAGATAATTATCGAGCAAAGCAGAAATCATGTTATGCGCGGAAGTAATCGCATGAAAGTCTCCCGTAAAATGAAGGTTGATCTTCTCCATCGGAAGCACCTGTGCATATCCCCCACCCGCTGCTCCTCCCTTCATACCGAAGCAAGGACCGAGAGACGGCTCGCGCAAAGCGACAATCGCCTTCTTTCCGATTTTGTTCAGTCCCAGGGCGAGACCGATAGATACTGTAGTTTTGCCGATACCCGCCTTTGTCGCTGTGATGGCAGTTACCAGGACAAGGTTACTTTTCTTCACTTTCTCCTCGTCGATCAGTTGTTCGGGAATCTTCGCGATGTAGCGACCATAATTTTCGACTTCTTCACGAGGGATTCCGATGCTTTCGGCAACTTGCTTGATCTTTTTCAACTCGACACTGCGAGCTATTTCTATGTCTGATTTCATACAGAATATGATTAGTTTTATTTGAAGTGACAAAAGTATAACAAAAAAGCGAAACTGAGAAATTTAAGACGCTCTCTCGTTTGCCCGGGACTTCCGCACAATTAATTTATATTTTTAGAAACTATGACGATAACGTACTTAACCCACTAAACTCTTTTTGCACAAGAACTGTTGTTATGAACATAACCTAAACAAGAACAACATATATGGAATGGATTATTAATCAACTCAGGGATCATCCCGAACTTGCCATTTTCCTCACTTTATTCGCCGGCTTCTGGCTGGGCAGATTCAAAATAGGAAAATTTTCGTTGGGAACAGTAACCAGCGTGCTACTGGTCGGAGTACTGGTAGGACAATTAAACATTAGTGTAGACGGCCCGATGAAAGCTGTCTTTTTCCTCCTGTTTTTATTCGCTGTGGGCTATAAGGTAGGTCCGCAATTCTTTCGCGGATTGAAGAAAGACGGATTGCCGCAAGTAGGATTTGCCGTCCTGATGTGCTTTGTCAGCCTCATCGCCCCATGGATACTTGCCAAAATCATGGGCTACCATGTAGGCGAGGCTGCCGGATTGCTGGCAGGCTCACAGACCATTTCCGCAGTAATCGGTGTGGCAAGCGACACGATCAATCAATTAAGCATCAGCGATGCGCAGAAAGCGACATTTATCAATGCCATCCCCGTAGCATACGCTGTGACTTATATTTTCGGTACGGCAGGTTCCGCATGGATTCTGGCTTCACTCGGTCCCAAAATGCTGGGCGGACTGGAGAAGGTGAAAGCGGACTGCAAAGAGCTGGAAGCCAAAATGGGAACTTCCGAAGCAGATGAACCCGGATTTTACACCGCCCTCCGCCCCGTCGTATTCCGTGCTTATAAAATAGATAACGAATGGTTCGGCAAAGGAAAAACGGTCAGCGAACTGGAGAACTATCTGGTGGAAAACGATAAACGGCTGTTTGTAGAACGCGTACGGCAAAAGGGCGTCATAGAAGAAGTCACCCCGGATATGCTTCTACAACCGGGCGATGAAGTCGTATTAAGCGGCCGCCGTGAATATGCAATTGGCGAAGAAGACTGGATCGGTCCGGAAGTGATCGACGCCCAACTGCTCGACTTTCCGGCAGAGACGCTTCCGGTAATGGTCACCCACCGCACATTCGCAGGCGAAAAGGTCTCCACGATCCGTGCGCTGAAATTCATGCACGGAGTCAGTATCCGCAGTATCAAGCGAGCAGGCATCAATGTTCCGGTACTTGCTCAGACAGTGATCGACTCCGGTGATATTCTCGAACTGACCGGAACAAAACTCGAAGTAGAAACTGCCGCCAAACAGATGGGCTATATCGATCGCCCCACCAACCAGACAGATATGATCTTCGTGGGACTGGGTATCCTGCTCGGTGGTCTGGTCGGCGCACTTGCCATTCACCTGGGAGGTATCCCGATCAGCCTGTCCACCAGTGGAGGTGCCTTGATCGCAGGACTCGTATTCGGCTGGCTGCGCAGCAAACATCCGACCTTTGGCGGTATCCCCGAACCTTCGTTGTGGGTATTGAATAATGTGGGATTGAATATGTTTATCGCTGTTGTCGGCATCGCTGCCGGACCTAGTTTCGTGACCGGTTTCAAGGAAGTAGGATTCAGCCTGTTTATCGTCGGTGCACTGGCAACCGCCATCCCTCTTCTCAGCGGACTGCTGATGGGAAGATATCTGTTCAAGTTCCACCCTGCCCTCACACTGGGATGTACAGCCGGAGCACGTACCACAACCGCCGCACTGGGAGCTATTCAGGATGCATTGGGAAGCGACACTCCCGCGTTAGGATACACCGTGACGTATGCAGTCGGTAATACACTACTGATTATCTGGGGAGTAGCCATCGTATTGCTCATGTAAATGTCAGTATAATGAACGTATAGGAAATCAAAATTAAGTATCAAAACAATAAGAACCATTATGGAAAAGAAAACAACTGGCACAGCTATCACCAAGAACTTTGCCAAAAAGATGGAAACGATCAGCCCTTTCGAACTTAAAAACAAGCTCATCGAAATGGCTGACGAGAGTATCAAGAAAATGGCCCATACCATGCTGAACGCAGGACGAGGCAACCCGAACTGGATTGCGACCGAACCGCGTGAAGCATTCTTCCTGTTAGGAAAATTCGGACTTTGCGAATGTCGCCGTGTCCAATCCCTGGAAGAAGGAATTGCAGGCATCCCACAACAGGAAGGAATAGCCGCCCGCTTCGAGGCTTTCCTCAAAGAGAACGAGAAAGAAGCCGGAGCCAGGTTACTGAAAGAAACCTATAATTATATGCTGATGGAGCACGCAGCCGATCCGGACAGACTGGTTCATGAATGGGCGGAATCGGTCATCGGCGACCAGTATCCTGTCCCCGACCGTATCCTGCACTTCACCGAACTGATCGTACAGGATTATCTGGCACAGGAAATGTGCGACCGCCGTCCCCCTAAAGGCACATTCGACCTTTTCGCTACCGAAGGCGGAACGGCTGCCATGTGCTATGTATTCGATTCATTGCAGGAAAACTTTCTGTTGAATCAAGGGGATTCCATCGCCTTGATGATTCCTGTCTTCACGCCCTACATCGAGATTCCGGAATTACGCCGCTATCAGTTCGATGTTACCGAAATATCTGCCGATCAGATGACACCGGACGGGCTGCACACCTGGCAATATAAAGATGAAGATATCGATAAGCTGAAGAATCCGCAGATAAAAGCGTTGTTCATCACCAATCCGAGCAATCCGCCCAGTTATGCGCTGAGTCCGGAGACTGCCGCACGTATTGTCAACATCGTAAAGAATGACAATCCGAATCTGATGATCATTACGGACGATGTGTACGGAACATTCATACCTCACTTCCGTTCGTTGATGGCGGAGTTGCCGCATAATACACTCTGCGTCTATTCCTTCTCCAAGTATTTCGGAGCCACAGGATGGAGAAATGCAGTGATAGCCCTACACGAAGACAACATCTACGACAAAATGATTGCCCGCCTGTCGGAGGAGCAAACAGCAATCTTAAACAAGCGTTATGCAAGCCTCAGTTTACATCCTGAGAAGATGAAGTTTATTGACCGCATGGTGGCCGACAGCCGACAGATTGCACTGAACCATACCGCAGGACTCTCGCTGCCCCAGCAAATGCAGATGAGCCTGTTCGCCGCCTTCTCCCTTCTCGACAAGGAAGACCGGTACAAGGCAAAGATGCAGGAAATCATCCACCGTCGCCTGCATGCACTCTGGGACAACACCGGCTTTACGCTGATAGAAGATCCTCTACGTGCCGGGTACTATTCGGAAATCGACATGCTGGTATGGGCGAAGAAATTCTACGGTGACGAATTTGTAGACTATCTGCAAAAGACCTACAATCCGCTCGACGTTGTTTTCCGCCTTGCCAACGAGACTTCGCTCGTCCTGCTGAACGGCGGCGGATTTGCCGGACCGAAATGGAGTGTCCGTGTTTCGCTCGCCAATCTGAACGAAGCCGATTACGTAAAAATAGGACAAAGTATCAAGCGCGTACTGGATGAGTATGCAAAAAATAGATAATACTTATTATTTAAAGCGGGAAGTATCCACCTCTTCCCGCTTTTTCTCCTTGTATCCTCCAAATTTGTAGTTGAAGGAAATACCGAAAGCACGGGTAGTCTTCATATAGTGATTCTTCACATTCTGTTGTCCGAAACGGACATTAGTCGAAATGGTGGAAGTATTAAATATGTCATCACATTTCAAGGTCAGTTGTGCTTTTCCCTTTGCAAAAGTATAGCGCAGGGCCGCATCCAGATTTCCCGAACGGGGAAGGTCGAAAATGCCTTGTATCGCCTTGTTCTGATAAAATCCGCTTAGGGTAAACTTCAAATCAGGTTTGGTGGAAAGAGTGAAGGTATTGTTCATGGTCAATACAAACGTATATAGTTTGCGGTCGAACGGGATATCCCAGAAATCACTGTCTTTCTGACGGTAACGGAAGCCGATTGCCGTGATGCGGGAGTCCAGCCATTTCTTCACTTTAAAGGGAACTACCATTACCAAGCCCGCCTGTTCCGAGAAGTCGAAGTTAAAGCATTTATAGATCTCGACCAGACGTTCCGGAGACTGGTAAAGCGTCTGCATTTCCTTGTTTTTCGTGTGGCTGTAATAGGCGGTCAGCACATATTTACCTTTTAATATATAGCTAATGTTAGCTTCGTAGTTGGTTGCCGGTTTAAGGAAGGGATTTCCCTGGATTTCGGAATAAGCGCCCATGTAGGAAGTGGAGTTCTGCATACTCCAGTATTCCGGATATTCCTTGTCGCTGCTCAATGAAAATTGTAGGATATGTCCCGGGGCAGGCAAATAAGTCAGGTTGGCAACCGGATACAGGCTCCATTCGTTCCACATATCCGTATGATATTGCTCGGCAGCCAGAGAGACATCCGCCGAAAGTTTCTCACCGAAACTCTTGCTGAGTCCGGCATAAAAGTTCAGCGTCTGCTCGCGACGACGGGATTGCATGTTGTTGTCCGGCAGTAAAGTTTCCGTTTCGGGATCGAAATACATTTGATAACTATTGTCCAATGCGGTCGTATAAGCAACACCATAATTCAATCCCCAGTCTGCGCCCAAAGTATGTTCTTGTCCGGCATAGAAACGCCATTGGTTGATCCGTTGGTTATCTTTGCTCAGGAAGTTCAGTGTTTCTTCTCCCAGTGTGCTGTAAAGCAGCTGACTGCCGGGAGCATGATAATAGGTAAATTCCGCTCCGGCTTTCAGTCCGAAAGGAGTCTGATAGTCGAGTTTGGCATTATGGAGCTGTCCTTCCGAGTGCGAATCGGTGACCGAGTTCTGCGCACCGGTGACTGTGGCGTAAGGTTTGACATCGGTGAAAGCAGTGGTATAAACCAAGCTCAGCAAATGCTTGTCGGTAAAGGCATAGTCCATCCCAAGGCGTATCTGGTGATTGTTGTGGCGGGAAGTAGTGATATCATACATATTCATCGGATGCACCGAACCGTCGGCGAGCGTGTGAAGCGCTTCCTTGTCTGTCTCCCTCCGTTCGCGGCTGTAAGAGTAAGAGTAGAGAAGATCAGCAGAAAATTTGCGTCCGGAGTATAGAAGGCTCGCACGCTCTGCCAGAGATTCGTAGTGTAATTGGCTGTAGGCAGTATATAGTTCTCCCTGAAGAGAAGGTTCTTTTCCCATGCCCGAAGTCAGTATCAAATTGATCATCGGTCCGCGCACCTGATAACGTGCCGGAGCGGAATACATCACTTCCGCCTTTTCAATCCGACTGACGGGCATTGATTTCAGCAGGGTGCTTAATTGCTCTACAGAGAGGGTGGTCACTTTTCCGTTGATAACCACAGTGACCGGTTGCCCTCCCAACATCAGGGCATCATTCATGGAGACAACTCCCGGCAGGTTCTTTACCGCATCATAGGCATTGTCTACCGGCAGGCTGCCGACCAGTCTCGGAACGTCGTATACCAGTTTCCCCTGTTCGGCTTTTACTACCGGACGTTCGCCGGTGATCATGACTTCGGGAAGTTCCCGATACAGGCTGTCTATATAGGCTACGTTTTTTACGCTGTCGGCAGGTTCCTGCGCTGTCTGTACCTGCTGTGCAGAAGCGTACATCCAATACATGAAAAGTAACAAAAGCAGTAAATAAGTTCGTTTCATATCGCATTTATTTTTGAGTATGCTGCAAAATACGGGAGAAAAAACGAAACTTTACGTTATCGCCGGCTTATCTAGTGTTATTTAGTCTTATCAAAGAGAAGAAAAATAACAGTTTCATACTATCTTTGTCCGTATGAAACTACCGTTGAAACATATCATTATCCTTGTCATCTGCTCGCTGACAGGCATCTTTGTTTACCAGACATATTGGCTGACAGGGCTTTACCGCACGATGAAGCAGGAAATGAACAATAATATAAAAGACGCCATGCGTACGAGCGACTTTAATGAAATCGTGCTTCGCGTCAACGAACTGCAAAAGGATAATGTGGAACATGGTTCGGTCACCGTTTCCGCCGGATATGGTGCGGACGGCAAGTCGCTGGTGACAAGCCAGACTGTCTCTTATACAGACAGTACCTACAAAGACACCCTGCATACACGCACGGAAACAGCAGTAGATACCCTGGCCGTCAATGACAATGATCCGGATGCCAGCGCCGTTGCCTCCAGCGAAAGCGGACTCGATGTATTATTAAAGAGACAGGACTCGATGAAAGAACTCATACTCAGCGTCCAACAGGGTATGCACTCCGGCGTGGACACCTACATCGACATCAACCTGCAAAAATATGACAGTCTACTCACCGATGTACTGAAAGCACACAACATAGATGTGCCTCACCGTACCTTATATATATACAGCGGAGCCACTCAGGATTCATCCCAGACATTCATAGATACACTGGGCATCGCAGGAGACAGCACCTATATCCCCAGCCCGAAAGCCATCCGCTACGATTACGAATTCAACAGGCACCACAGTCAACGCTACCAACTGATAATGGAACCCATCACCTCCCTGGTATGGAAACAAATGACCGGCATCCTGGTCACTTCATTTGTCATCTTCCTCATCCTCGGATTTTCCTTCTGGTTCCTCATCCGGACACTGCTGAAACAAAAAACGCTGGAAGAAATGAAGAGCAACTTTACGAACAACATCACGCATGAGTTAAAGACCCCGATTGCCGTGGCGTATGCCGCCAACGATGCACTGCTGAATTTCAACCAAGCGGAAGAAAAGAGCAAACGTGACCAATATCTGCGCATCAGCCAAGAACAGCTACAGCGCTTGAGCGGACTCGTCGAACAGATTCTTTCCATGAGCATGGAAAGCCGCAAGACGTTCAGACTGCACCCCGAAGAGATTTGTCTGAAAGAACTGATTACTTCTTTAATAGAGCAGCACCAGCTAAAAGCGGATATCCCCGTACACATAACACTGGAAACAGAACCGGAAGCACTAACGATAGTAGCCGACCGCACTCATTTCAGCAATATCATCAGTAACCTGATAGACAATGCCGTGAAATATTCGAAACAAGAAGCAGAGATTACGATTCAGTGCCGCCAAACGGAAGAAACGGTGACTATCACCGTCTCTGATCATGGAATAGGTATTCCGCTGGATAAGCAGAAACATATATTCGACAAATTCTATCGCGTTCCGACCGGGAATCTTCATAACGTGAAAGGATACGGCTTAGGGCTTTTCTATGTCAAAAGCATGGTCGAAAAACATGGAGGCACCATCACCGTCAAAAGTGAATCCGGCAAAGGAAGTACATTTACCATTACTATCTAAAACATCAGAACCATGAGCAAAAACGACATTACAGTATTGTTGGTGGAAGACGAGCTGACACTCGCCATGATTATCAAAGATACACTAGAAGGCCAGAACTTCATCATCCATACTGCTGCCGATGGCGAGGAAGGTCTGCGTATGTTCTTCGACTTACGCCCTGATGTACTGGTAGCAGATGTTATGATGCCCCGTATGGATGGTTTTGAAATGGTACGCCACATCCGCCAAACCGACAAACGAACTCCGGTACTTTTTCTCACCGCCCGTTCTTCCATCAACGATGTGGTGGAAGGCTTTGAACTCGGAGCCAACGACTATCTGAAAAAGCCTTTCGGCATGCAGGAACTTATCGTGCGCATTAAAGCGCTGGTAGGCAAAGCATTTACATTTAAAGAGGAACCGAAGAAAGAAGAAACTTGTTTCAAGATAGGCGATTACCATTTCAACTCTGTCACACAGATATTGTCCCATACCGGAATAGAGCAGGAACTCTCCCACCGCGAGGCCGAAATACTGAAGCGCCTGTGCGAAAACCGTAATCAGGTAGTGAATACCCAGAATATCCTGCTTGATCTTTGGGGGGACGACAGCTTCTTCAATTCACGCAGCCTGCACGTGTTCATCACTAAATTACGGCATAAACTTTCCAAGGACGAACGTATCCGCATTGTCAATGTCCGAGGCATCGGATACAAACTTATCATCAACTGAAACTTCTGTTACGGAAATAAGAAAACGGGCTGCATTTCTACACGAGATACAGCCCGTTCATTTACTGGTTAGAGAGGAACAAAATAGATTGCTTATCTACTAATTCAATTATTTACACCTCAAAGATAATAACTATTTCCAAATAACCGTATACAATATACAACTTTTATTTTAATAAATGCTATATATTTCCATAATTCATACTTATTTCATATATTCGCCATTAAATAAAGGCTATTAAGTAATGAAATATATAGAACTAATCATACTTTTCTGTCTTTTCTCCTTCCGGGTAAATGCTCAGAATGAAATACCTGCTGACAGCGTGCGTAGTATGAATATGCCGGAAACAAAGGATTTTGATGGTTTTCTTCTGGATATGAATTTAATGAAGATGGCAAGCATGCTCTGTGTAGCTGGCGGGAAAAGAGGAAGGAAAAGTTTCAGCATGCGAAGTCCGGAAGCAGTTGCTTCGTCAAAGGGGGTCATAGGTGTCGGTGTTTTCAAAAAATAAACCCTCCTGACTTTCAGCTGAACTGATACATATATATGAAATGCAGAAAAAATATATT
>ERZ780190.3123-NODE-3123-length-11264-cov-2.679454_pt1 | contig 11264 bp, 9 predicted proteins | sample MGYA00510980_ERZ780190 | MGnify/ENA primary metagenome ERZ780190 (study PRJEB29588, sample SAMEA1972188) | human gut metagenome | biome: human gut; feature: human-associated habitat; material: faeces | place: Denmark | collected 2008/2010 ... | reverse complement strand
CCTATAGAAAAGCTTGACATTGAAAACAAAGCAGATCAGATAAAGATTGTTCGCCATTATGTTGATCTTCTTGGGTTGCCTAAAGATGAAGCTGATGAGTTTTTCAAAGGCATTATCAATAAAGGTGAAGAGTATGTTGAAGCAAAGGCTATAAAGTACAAGGCTGAGCTTGATAAGAGAATGGATGATATTATCCAGCAACGTACTAAAGAGGCTGCCGAAAAGAAGGCGAAGGATGCAGAAGATTTTAGAAGGTATAAGAAAGACCTTAAGTCTTCTATCCAGGCAAAGTATCAGCTAAATGACACTATGGTATCTAAAGCTCTTGATTTTGCCCTAAAACCTTCTGAATCGAATCCCGGAATTACCAAAGCATTTAATAGGGTAAGGGAGATGATGATGAATCCGGAAAAAGCGCCAGATTTGATTATGTTTCTTATGAACCCAGGAGAGTTCATAAAACAGAAGTCGAATCAAGCTGTAGTTGATGAGAAAAAGAAAATTTATAAGCTCATCAGCCATACAAATAAAGACAAGAGGGTGGCTCCGGTAGATGATAAAGGTGATCAAGTTCAAGGTGTGAAGTTCGAAGAAATTAGTATAGATTAGTAATTAAAAAAAAGTTTTTCGTTCATGGCTAATGTGTTATTGACAAAAAATTTCCCGGCCACCATGAATGGTGACACGGTGATTGGATATACCGACGCTAAAGTCGTTAAGCAAAGTATCGTAGAACACGATCTTAGCTCTTTAGAAGATTGGTACTACGAAGATCCGGATAAGAACCATCTGGGTATGCTTGAGTTGTTTTCTAACATTACAAACTATCCTCTGCCTATGTATATGGGTATGATTAAACAGGATGCTACTATTACCGTAAATGGTATCAATGGTTCATTCCGTTATGATCTTCCGGTATCAGAAACGTATGAGGTGGTTACAGTAGAAGACACGTCTTTGAAATATGCAAAACCCGGTATTGATGAAAGCTTCTTCGAAATTGTGTTGAACGCACAATTTAAACAAGGAGATGTTATTACTTACGATGTGATTAACGGTTGCCAGGCTCTTATCTCTACAGAGCGTCCTCCTAAACAAGAAGGTGAAAACTGGAGATACTGGTGTAAGCTGTGGGGTCGTTCTCGTGCTAAATACTTCCCGAAAGACATGCTTCGTGCCGGTATTAAATACTGGAAGGTAACAAACGTTCTTGGTGAGTTCTCTACTCAGTTCTCTGGTGTAGGAGGTGCTTCTAAGGCCGGTTCTATGACTTGTGAATTTACGCTTGGTGGACATCGTGGTGTTGAAGGTGAAACGACTATGTACGCCGGTATTAAGTCTTTGGCTTATGCGGACGAACGTACACAGAATTTCATCGACAAGGCTTACCAGAAAGTTCGTCAGCTTTCTGAAATCAGAGGAGGTGATGCAAGTTATGCTATCATCGGTTCTCGTCTTGGTGACGGAAGCATTGATATGCGTACAGCTCGTGTAGCCAATACAGTGTCTTTGTTCTGTTTGGCTGAGTTGGCTAAGATGGAAGCATACGAACTTATGTTCATGCGTGGAGGTAGAGTCAAGGGTAATAATGGTGTTTTGATGAAAAACGAAGGCCTGTATCACCAATTGCGCCGTGGTTTCGTTATTTCCTACGCTCGTCCGGGTGGTATCAAGCGTGAACACTTCCTGGCTGCTGCTGACTATATTTTCCGTGGTCGTAGCGATATGCCGATTGAAAATCGTGTAATGAAATTCAAGGTAGGTGCTATGGCTTACAAGAATATCGTTGAGATCTTCCGTGATGAGTTCTTCTCTCAATTAGGTGCCTTGGCTCCGCTTATGGGTACAGAACGTATCATCAATAACCCGGTAACAGGATCAAACGATGCTCTTGAATTAGGAACTGTAAAGATTAAGGGCGTTACTATTCCGGGTATTGGTAAGGTCATTGTAGAACACGAACCTTCTTTAGATTACGTTGATATGGTAGATAGAAGCCAGTTGGTAGACGGTATGACCCCTATCACATCATATTCATGTATTATGGAAGATTTGACCGCTCCTGAATACTCTAACGCATTCGCCGGCATTCCTGCTTCAGCCGAAGCTCGTATTGGTAATATCAACAGCAACGTATTCTACGTTAAGCCTGATATCGGTTCTATGTGGTGGGGTTACGAACAAGGTAGATGGTCATCCAGAGTATCGGCTCAAGAAATTGTATCCAGCCATCCTCGTATGTCAGAACAATTCTGGTGCCACTCTGTATCGGCTTGTTGGGTAAAAGATACCAGCCGGTTCGTAACAATTGAATTGTTACCAAGCTCTTTGTAATCATAACTTTTAATATTAACTTGCGGTCGGCTTTAAAACCGGCCGCAAATTTTGTTTTCATAGGATATATAAAAAGATGGGAAAAAAGATTTTTGAAGAAAGCCATGAGTCTAAGAAACTGCTGGCTACCGTAGGAGGAATGAAGATATATTCCGACTCTATTTATGTTATAACAGGTAAGATGGATGAAGAAGCTCCTTCCGGATATCAGGAAAGAGGCATTTCCAAGACTCCTTTCCCTGGGAACAAGACAGTATCTTGTTGTGGATGGGATAAGGATCTTAGGGTGTATGATACCGGTTTCTTCATCAATTCAGCATGTTATAAAGGTTACTCACTTGAAGACAAGAAGAATGAAATGGATATGCGTATTAAGAATATTCGGTATCCGTTTGAAGAAACTGTCAATGAGGACCTGGACCAAAAGAATTTCGATTTCTGGGATTCTTACAGAATTGACTTGTATGATGGTCGTTTGTTCTACACTAATGACGTTCGTGATTTATTTGAGTTGTATATAGCTATTTTGTCCAAGTCTCTTACTCCTAAAGAGGAAGATGGTAATCCGATGTATGTCGAATCTTATTATTGTGTAGAAGACAAGACTACGGCCGTAGATATCAGGAAACAACGTCAGATTGATAAGGCTGATATTTTATATGAGTTCATGAACAAACTGAAAGGATCTGAGGCTGAAAGAAAAAGCATCTACGATCTGCTTTTGTATCTTGACATCATATACAGCGTAGAGCTTGATCAGAGCATGGTTCAATACATATTCACTAATTGGATTGACGCCAAGAATACGAACGTTGATATGTATAAAGAAGCAAGCTCAAGGTTCTTATCTGACAACGAATCTTCTGAGGGAATGCAGGTGATTAAATTCCATCGTATGATCAGGGAAATGATCGAGGGCCTGGCTGTCACCGTCAACACCGACGGACTGTATCTGAATGGCGAGCTCCTGGGCGCCGACGCCATCTCTGCATCTATGGCTCTTGCTTCCAATAAGTCAATGTTAGAAACCAAGTCACGTGTTCTGGAAGCGTATAACGCTTTAAAGAACAAGCATAAAAAAATAGAAGGCGCTAAGTCTGACAAGAAGAAAAAGGAAGATGAGAAAGGTTTCGATGTTGATCAATACGCTGATAAAAAAGAATAATTTATGAGAATCGTTGATTGTTATCTCCGGGCCTTACAGAAGGCTGAAGAAAACATGACCAACGGTGGTATAAAACTCGACAAGGCACGTTTTGTTCAGCTTTTTAATGACGAACAAAACCGCCTTGTTCGTTATATCCTTGATAAGAAAAACGAAGAGGATATACGTTATATACAAAAGTTGGTTGTGTACTCAAAAGAACTTGATAAAAAAGAAGATAAAGATAATCCGGAAAGCACTTTGTTTTCATTGCCTTCTGATTTCTTTTCTTTTTCAAACATATCAGGCGTATTTACCGAAGGCGAATGCACGGTTACTGATTTTACCATGTGGGAGGCTAAGAACGAAAACCCGCATGAGCTTCTTGCCGACTTTTTTAACAAACCTGATTTTGATTTTAGGGAAACATTTTACACTATAGGAGAAGATTCGGTAAGGGTGTATAAGTCTGGTTTTGATGTAGACACCGTTTATCTTACGTATTACCGTTATCCGAAGGAAGTTGACATCGAAGGATATATTAAATCCGATGGTTCTAATTCAACTGATATAGATCCTGAATTAGATGACAAATTAATTGGTATTATCCTTAACATGATTGAAAAGCAATTTGCTTTGAATGAAAGCGAATACGGACGTTATCAAATAGATTCAAACAACGTCCAATCTCCTTTGTGACAGAAGGAAGATATGTATTGAATTAAATATTATCAAAAACGATTAGAAATTAATTAATCTCTAATCGTTTTTGTTGCTTATATGACTATCATTATTTTTGATGCAGATAACAGAATATTAATTTTAAAACATTATAAGGCTATGGCTATCCATAAACCGTATGACAGACATATTATCTGTCCTCCGCACGCTAAGTTGGCGGACGTAGATTCTTTGTTGCTTCAAGAAGGTCAGATCGCTATCTATGATTTGGATGGTGAGCAGACTAAAGATGGTTTGAAAGCATTGACTGATTTGAAGGGTTATCGTAAGGACGAACAACGTTTCCAGATCAGAATCGGACGTAATGAGATGGTGAACGACCGTGTATCTGATGATAAATCATTCTCTACACCTACGTTTGCTATTGATGAAATTATAGAAGTGTATGCTTCTGCTCCGAAGAGCAAAGAAATTAAAGTAGATGAAGTTATTTTCGGTTATAACGGAATTGACGACAATACCGCTATTACAGCAAGAAAAGGCGATCGTATTCCTATCCATATTAAGCTGACAGGACGTTTGTTCGAGCTTCGTGGTTATCCGATGGGTGAGGTGAATATCGATGATTACATTATTTTCGAAAACTGTCCAGGTCGTGAGGATATGTGCTCAGAATGTGATCCTTGCGAAGATGTTGATATTTTGGCCGCTATCTTGAAAACAATAGAACGTATTAAGAATCAGCCTATTGCAGGTGGTGGTAAGGTAGGTGACTTTGTTGAAATCCATCCTATACATTCTTGTGATGAATTGGAAAAAGCTCCGGTAGAAACAGACATGAATTTCTATTGTATGGAGATGTGTGATACTGGCGATGCTTATGCTTTGGCTCAACTTAAGGCCGCTTATCCTGGTTTGGACATTAAGAGAGTTGGACGTCATCTTTCTACATCTAAATATCAGGTGATGAAAGAAGGCGGTAAGCCTGCTGATTATACTCAAAAGCTGTCTTCTATTATGAAAGGCTGCGAAGAGTGTCCTGAAGGATATACTAAGGTAGATGGCGGTTTGATCTATGCCGTAACGTTAGAGGATGATGGTGTTGATCAGTCTACTGTAGTAGAAAGCATTAAGAATGCCGTTAGTAGCACTGCCGAGAAAACAGCAGCCCAAGATGGCGGAGTAGGTATGTACACTGTGGCCGTAAGCAAGAAACTGACGAAGGCTGATATCGATGCATTTGTAGAAACTAATCCGACAGCCACAGTAACGTTCGTTGCTAAAACAGCAGATATGTGTAGTAATCCTACTGTTACTACTGTTAGCTGGGAAGCATGTGGTTCTTGTAAGATTTCGAAAGAAGCTTATGAAATCACGTTGCCGGATGATGAATGTGGTGGTAGTGCAAAAGCAGAATTACAGGCGGCATTCCCGTATCTGACAATCGAAGATTATGGTACACCTGGTGGATGTCAACACAAGTTTAAAACAACGGTCGTAACTAATATGGTTTGTGACGAATGTGATGACATTTTTAAAGATTTCTTTGTATCGAAAGCCCCAGAATCTTATCGTGGACGCAATTGGAAACGTTTGGGTGCTGTAGCTGGTGATAGTACAATTATTGCCGATCCGTTACCTAAGAATTGCAAATGCGGTATTTTGTTCCGTGGTATAGATTATATGATTTCTCCGTCTGACTGTTTGATTGACCGTCTGACATTCCAGGAAGGATCTGTTCGTATTGCTGTAAATGGTGGTTATCCGGATGAACAACGTGAGGCTATCAGCACGTACTTCAACCCGATCCACACAGAATACAAACAGCACTGGGCTCCGCGCACTCACCTTGGAGCTGAATTGCTTGATAAGGAACGCGAACAACGTATGTTCTTCGACTTCCGTAAGACTCATCAAGAACTTATGGAACGTATGTTTACCAACGAAGAAACCCGCTTAGACCTGTTGGCTCCGTATGCTGATTATTCAGTAACATTGAAGCCGGCACGTTACTCTAACGGCTTCGGTAGGGTAATTGATGATCATATTACAGTACACTTCCATGTACCGTATGGCGCTCACGAAGGTATTCAAGACCTTATGGACTTGTTAGCTGCTTCGGCAAATATCAAGCCATGCAAGATTTGATTTTCCTTTTTTCTATATATCCCAAGGGGGAGGAGGCTGGTCCTCCACCCCCTTTTTGTAATAAAACAATTTGAAATAAGTTAGTTTCATATGAATGGCGTGGATTTTTTAGCCGGTGCCTTTGGTAGGGGCATTGATAAAATAACCAACATAGTTGGAAAATGGGGTTCCTCCCAACCGGTAGATGACAGCAAATCCGGTATAAAAATAGGGGACAAAATCTACCAAGTGGTTGTGTCCTTAAATGGCTGTTATTGGTATCTTGACGAAGAAGGTAAGAAGCATCCTGTTTCTGGTATTCCGGCCACAACCGAATGGGAGTGGATTAACATAGCTGAGAAAGTTATCAAAGATTTCAAAACCTGTTACCGTACACCTGGTGGAAAGGTCGAAGTATGGAGTTGGTATCTTCTTAACGATCAGATGGATGTTCTTAAAGAAACCCATAGAATTACCGACAGTACCGACATGGATAATCCGGTAGGTAAAGTTCTTACTAAAATACCGGACGAGTGGGTTATGATCGACTGCGATCTTCCTGATATGACAGAACGCGACATTACGTTCGTCAACAGATGTTATAAGACTCCGGATGGTAAGGTTGAAATAGAAGGATTGGAGGCCATAGATGATAAGATAAATATCAGGGAATCTATTTATACCGTTATTCAATCGACGGACGATAATTTCCCTGCCGGCCATGTTTTTAAACTAATTCCAGAGAATTGGGTTCGAATGGTTTGTGACTTTCCTGACATGACAGAACGAGACGTAACTTACGTTCTTGAATGTTACACTACTAAAAAAGGAAAAGTGCAAGTAGAAGGTTTGGTAGCCATAGATAACATCCTTGGAGCCAGGGAAGAGGTTTATACCGTTCTTCAGTCAACCGATCCTGATATTAAGGTAGGAACCGTGCTGGATTCCATTCCCGAAGATTGGGTGAGGATGGTCTGTGATTTTCCTGACATGACGGACCGGGAAATTGTTGAAGTAGACGAATGTTATAAGACTGATGGTGGTAAGGTCAATATAAAAGGTTATCAATCTATTGATGCCGTTCTTGGTGTAAGGGAACAGTATTATTATATTGTTAAGACAACGGATGCCGCCTATCCTCAGTGGACGAGAATAGATAAGATACCTAACGAATGGACGAAAACCGAATGCGACTTCCCTGATCTTACAGAAAGACATATTATGTCCGTAGATGAATGTTATACTACTCCTGGTGGTAAAATACATCTTGGTGGATACAGGTCGGTAGATAGCATAATAGGTGTCCGGGACGAGTATCTTATTGTCTTAGAAACGACCGACCCTGATATACAAAGAGGCGCCACATTCAGCAAAATACAAGAAGGATGGCAGCGTATTGTTTGTGATTTCCCTGATGCTACTACATCCGATACAGAAATAGTAGAAAACTGTTATAAGACGGAAAAGGGTAAGGTTCAGATCCGAACATACATAACAATGGACGGATACGGAAATACGAGGGAATTAAGACATATGGTTCTTAAAACAACCGACCCTGATTACAATATCGGATCCAATATCGATCAGATACCGGTAGGGTGGTTAAGTATTGAGTGTGATTTTGCGTCTGCTACACAGCGCCATATAAGACAGGTCAAAAACTGCTACGTTTCTGATGCAGGGAGCATTTACGTTGAGGGAGAAATCGTTTACGATAATGACCTTGACGTGGACAAGATGGCGCTGATGGTCATGGAAAGCACTGACCCGGAGATAGCCGTAGGGACGGAGCTGGCTGCCATTCCCTCTGGCTACGTGAGAACAGTTTGTAGATGTAATTGTTGCAACCACTAAATCTTATTGTCATGAGCTGTAACGAATATTTTTTAGTAACACTGGAGTCTAAATCGACTCCAGTTCGTCATAAATACACGAATTTAACAGATGAATGGTATGGTCCTGATGGTGTTAAGTACGAAGATCCTGATACGATAGCCAAAATCGAAGAACAAGCTACAGATAAGAATCGTATAGGGGATAACACTTTATATCAGAAACTTATTGAAATACATTCTCAAGGAGAGTCAATAAAATCGGACATCGGAGATATAGGTTCGGTATTGGATTACATAAACGGGGAGGAAGTGTGATGGGGACTATATCGGACAAGTTAATGAGGATTATAAATACCAAAGAGGATATAAGGCAAGCCCTTATATCCAAAGGGTATGATGTACCTACTTCCATACCTTTTAAAGAGTATGCTAAAATGATATCAGACTTACCATGTAGAGTGGATTCTTTTCCTGATATAGAAGGAATTGTAGCTCGTTATTCAGCATTAGGTCTTACTAATGAGCAGATGGCTGCCAATCCTGTATGGGTAGATAAGACAGGTAATGGGCATGATTTGCAAATGAAGAATTTCGCTTGGAAGGAAGGATCGGGTATTAGTGATATTTACCCCGGCGCACTCGTCTTTGACGGAGTAGACGATTGGGCGGGATGTGACAACTTGCCATTATTGCCTAAAGAAAAAGGATATAGTATTATTGCATTGAGGAATTGGATAACACGATATGATGCAACTCAATATAAAAGACCTTTAATATCAAATCTTGACACAAATGATGAAGGCGCTTTTTTAATTGAATATAGAAAGGATGAAAATGTAAATGACGTTACGGTATCTTATAATAGTTTTACAGATGTATATATTGATGATAATAACCCTATTACATGGCAAACATCAAGTAGTTACAATGGTCAAATAATAAAAAAAGGAACATCTAAATCTACTAATAAGCTGTGTATTTGTAAAACTTATTTTGGCCAATTAAGTAATTATGCCAATGCTGCCATTTGGGAAATAGTCATTCTCGATCATGATGCCACCGAAGAAGAACTGACCAAGATCAAAGACTACTTCGTTAAAACCTATCCCTGGCTCTTCCCCGACCAGGCATGGACAGTCACTGGCAAAACCAACGAGGACGAAGATCGTGCTACTATTGCCAACATTACGGGCAATGGTAATGATCTTGTACTGTCTAATTTTGGGTTTGCAGAAGGGAGTGGGTATGGGTTGTATGCTGAGAATTATTCTAATTCAAGATGGTTTATCAATAACAGTATTACGGCTACAAAAAAGAGTGATACATTTAATGTTACTTCTATCAATCAAGTTGCAGTTCAGATTCAATATATCGCAGAACCATCACAATCTCCCTACACCGTTCCTTCTTATACTATAAAAGTTACAGGTCTTACAGATGGTCAAACGGTTAATTATAGGGTATCGGGAGGCATTTCTTATCCTATAACACAAGATGGTATATATATATTACCTGGATTTGATTTCGCAGGCATGGGATCATGGTATGGATTTCAGTTCAATAAGGTACAAGAATCCTGTGACATTACTATAGAGCAAATCCCCGAATACGAAGGCTATCTGGTTACTGATGGGGTGGATGATAAGGTAGTCAGTGCTGAATCAATCGCATTTACAGATACATGGACTATTATAACCGATACTGTATTTTTAGGTAAAGTATCTGTAGCAAGTGGTATTCTTGCAAGCAATATATTTACTGTGTATAATTATCAAGGTTCCGGGACGATAGCTGTCACAATGGGTGAAGGTGGCAGCTCATTAAGAGTGATTACATCATCTATAAAAGCGTTTTCATCAGATGGTACCATATATGATGCCGAATGGAATGAATATCATGTTGAAATAGGAACCATTCGAGCTTTAGAACGTTTATTAAAAATTGGCACATCAAGTAATGAGACATCTTATTTCTGTCAATTAGCATTTAAATTTCTCGGCATCTACAACAATCAGATTCTTTCCAAAGACGACTGTATCAAAGCCTACAACTATTTACAAACTTTAAAAGCAAAATAATATGAAATTCATTATCATACCAAAAGAAGTATATGATTCCGTATCTGAAGAAAAGAGACGTGAATTAGGAATATGTAGCCTAAGAGCGAGCGTAGACGGCTCTAAGGTTATTTTACACGTAGAGCATTATGACCATCTATTTAAGTCTTTAGACGCGCAGGCTGATGATGATCCTCAATATCCGTATCCGGTATATGACAGTCCTTCTTCTGAGTTTGAATCTGTTCTTTCATCTAAAGAATGGGTGTCCGATGTTAATAACGAGCGTCTTTGATCTTGTTATGGTTGAGACAATTGCTATATTTGTAAAAAGTTGAATAATTAAAGCGTGTGGTAGCGTTATCTACCATATAATCATCATGTTTCAGATAATAATCGGATGCGTTTTGGCTAATATCCTTACGATAGCAATCATCGGTTTAGCCCTGTATTTAGTGTATCGTAAAAACGAAGATCGTTTAAAGGCTTTGGATTCTAAGATCGATCAGAAGGTTGAGGACGTAAAAAACAAGGTTGGTGCGGTGATGGACATCGTAGACCAGGTCAAGAAGTTGTTGGATAAAATTAACAAAAAATAAATATGGTAGAAATAGGTTATAACAGTAAATTCGAAGGCCAGGAGGTTGATTCCAGACTTGAGAATGTGGTGCAGGCCGCTCCTGGAACAAGTTCGGAGTCGGGCAAGGGAGGCCTTATCCCGGCTCCCCCTGCCGGAAGTCAAGACGGTAGCAAGACTCTTCTTAGTGACATGACATGGGGAGATCATATAACAAAGCAGTACGTAGATAATGCTGTTTCTGCTGCTGGATGGAAAAAGCAAATTGTTACTGTTTTGCCGAATGTAGATGAGGCTGCTGATAACGTCATGTATCTTGTAAAAGATGATTTAGCTTCTACTAAAACTGGCAATGTATATAATGAATATATTTTGGTTACAGATCCAGAAGGAGTTAAGAGTTTGGAATCTATTGGTATGGTAAGTACTGGTGTAGAAATGACGTTTTTAGATCTTGATCAGTTTTCTGTAAGTTCAGGAACCGTAAGTGATGATGTCTATAATAGCGT
>ERZ780190.3122-NODE-3122-length-11265-cov-7.762712_pt1 | contig 11265 bp, 8 predicted proteins | sample MGYA00510980_ERZ780190 | MGnify/ENA primary metagenome ERZ780190 (study PRJEB29588, sample SAMEA1972188) | human gut metagenome | biome: human gut; feature: human-associated habitat; material: faeces | place: Denmark | collected 2008/2010 ... | reverse complement strand
CGGCCGCCGCCGGCGCAGTCGAGAGCTTCACCAGTCCGCCCAGTCCGCCGCCCGTCTCGCTGACCGACGAGGTTCCGTGGAGCAGCGAGGCGTCGTCGATGAAATAGGAGGGGATCATCGAAAAGTCGGTCATGCCCAGCATCGGGTTGTTGATGCGCATGCCGTTCCACGTCACCTGCGTATGCGACGGACCCGTGCCGCGGAACGATACCGTGGAGAGGGTCGCGCGGCCGTACTGCTTGACGAAAACCGGTGTGTTGAACGTCAGCGCGTCGGCCATCGAGAGGGCGATGTTCTCCTTGAGGATCGCCGAGTCGAGTTTCGTCTCCTCGACGCCGATGCTTTTCATCGGACGCCGGCCCCAGACCGGAACCTCCCGGATGGCGATGGCGCCTTTCCCGCGCCACTCCCCCGCGCCGGCGTTCTGCGGGGTTTCCGGCACGTCGGACGGCGCCGGCTCGCCCTGCGCCCGCAGCAGCGCCGGAAACAGCAGCATCCAAAGAAACAAGGCGGTTGTTTTCATGCTCTCCGGTTATTTCCAGCAAAACGCTCCGGGCGCGACGCCCACGTGAAATTCGTCGACAGGCTCGCCCTTGGCCGTATAGCGGTAGACGACTCCCTGCTGCTGGTAGTCGACGGCGTCGGCAACGTACACGTCGCCGTTGGCCGGATCGACCGTCAGTCCGTAATATTTGGTCTCCTTGTATTCGAGGAACGGGCGCACCGGAAGCTGCTCCCCGGCGACGGGCATGCGCCAGACGTCCCGGTCGATCCAGTAGAGCGTGTCGCGCGTGCCGTTGAGCTGCATCTCCGACGGGGAGTCCCCCTTCCGGAACCGGAACTGCTTCTCCACGGAGAACGTTTCGGCGTCGATGCGGTACAGCGACGGGGCTTCATATCCGTAGGGGCTGCCCTCGTAGCCGCCGTCGGGGACGGGCCACAGCTTGTTGTTCCGGTCCATCGCCAGCGACGCGGGCTGGATGCCGACGGTCAGCTGACCGACGACCCGGTCGGTCTCGGTGTCGATTTTGAGGATACGGTTCTGGTAGGACCAGCAGTTCACGAAGACGTATTTGCCGTACTGCACCATCTGCTCCGTGGAGCCGGATTCCGCCGTCATGTCCGGGCACTCGATATATCCCGTGATTTCGTAGCGTTTGGGGTTGACGATGAAGATGCGGTTGTCCCAGATCTGCGTGACGTAGGCCTTTTCGTCCGAAACGAAATGGATGTACCGCGGCGAGGTGAGGTTGGTGATGCGTCCCACCTCGCGGAAGGTGTCGGGGTCGACGGCGAAAACGACATGCGAATTGTTTACCGCGATCCATCCCACGCCGTTGTGCAGGGTCATCGACTGCGCCACGTCGCCCAGCTTGAAGGCGTTGGCCCGGTGGAAAACTTCGTTTTCGACGGTTTTCGTTTCCGGGTCGTAATACGACAGCGTGGCGTTTCCGTACTGGAACATGCCCTCGTTGACGATGAACAGCCCCCGTTCCGTCGCCGAGAAATCCTCCGTGCGGCCGTAGTCCCACTTCATGCAGCCGCCGAGGGCGGAGAGGCATAAAGCCGCGGGCAGAATCTGTCGTAAGAATCGTTTCATGCGTTGCGGTCGGGAATGGGGTTATCGGTCGAGGTTCTCGTCGACGGCCATTCCGGCGACTTCGGTCGAGAGTTCGCCCAGTCCTCCGGCGCTGCCGTTGATGGCGCTCTGCACCTTGATGAAATCAATGTAGCGCAATCCGGCGGGCTGCCCGTCGGGCGTCATGGCGTTGCTGATCTTGAACCAGGTCTTGCCGGTTTTGGACGAAGATTCCAGATTGTCGCTGCCCGCGTTGTCGACGTACCCCCATTCGAACGAGTTGTTCGACCAGTCTCCGCCTGGGGTCTGCGTGGTGTTCTGCCGCAGGCCCGTGCCGTAATAGGTATGGGACTCCTCTTCGAGCCACAGGGGATAGTAGTAGTCCTGCGCATGGAACTGTCCCAGATAGGCTACCTGCCCGCTCCGGCCCAGATTGTCGGTCCATTTCACCCCCTGGCGAGGCCCGGCGGGTCTGTAATAGGTCACCGCATACTCCTGGACGGTCCATTCGCCGCCCGTTTCGCTGCCCCGGAGTTCGTACCATTCGTCGTCGGGCTTGCCGTTGCCGTTGACATCCTGCATCACCCACACGACGCCCGGCTCGTTGCTTCCTTCGAACTGGTTGCCGGGGATCGAAAAGTCGTATTTGCCCTTGTTCTCCACGCTGTGGTCGAAGGCGAGGATCACGTAGCCGCCGAAGTTGCCGAGCGAGACGAACTCACCCTTTTTTAGCCGGTTCTCGGCGTAGAGACGGGCCTCTTCGAAGCTCTTCTGGCCGGTGTATCCGGCCATGCCCGTTTCGTTGACGAACTGTCCGGGCGCGGGCAGGAATTCGAGCACCCGGTTCGACGCGGGCTGTCCCGTCGTCGTGATGACGCGCTCCGATTCGCGTTCGTAGCAGGTCACCCGGAGCGTTTTCTCGGTGATTCGCTTCGACGATGCGCGCGTGATGTGGCGCGAGAGGGGTGCGGCCGGGCTTTCGTCCGTGTCCGTCACCCGGAAGGTGACCTCGTATTCGCCCTCCTTCTCCGGCGTGAAGGCGAACATGCGTTGGGTTGCGTCCTCCTGCAAGACGCCGTTCACGTACCATGCATATTCCGGCCCGACGGCGTCGCTCACCTGCGGCCGCAGGAACAGCGTCCGCCCGAGCGATACGCTCTTCACCAGCGGGTCGGCCAGGTAGGAGGAGGGGATGAACGCGATGCGGACCGGAATGACGTCCACGACGTGCACGGCAACCGTTTTCTCGGCCGTGCCGTCCTCGTTGGTCACCGTCAGCCGCAGGGAGCAGTCTCCCGGTTGGGTGGGCATGAAGATGTAGTCCTTTTCGGTGGAGACCGGTACGGACGAGTCGTCCAGATACCATTCGTAACGGGCGTTTTCGCCGTTCTGCACCTCCGGTGCGAACGTGTATTCCCGTCCCGTGAGCACGTATAGCCCCGTCGGCGGCACGATGAGCGAGATGACGGGGGGAGCGAGCCGGTTCACGTCGATGCGCGCCTCCTTCTCGTCGTATCCCGCCCGGTTTTCGACCCGCAGGGTCACATAGACGCGGCCTTCCTCGTTGAACACGTATTCGAACACGCGCGCCGTGGAAACGACCTCGTCGTCGATCGTCCAGCTGTAAGCGGCCTCTCCCTCGTTTTCCACGGTCGGCGTGATCGTCACCGCGCGGCCGATCTTGGCCGCGTAGACGCCGGTCTCGCTGTCGAGGGTGATTCGGGGTTTGCTGTCCGGCAGCGTAATCTCTCCGTCCTTGTTGCAGGCTGCGGCCGCCAGCGCTACCGAGAGCAGCGCCGGTATCGCCGTCCGTCCGGCATGACTGAAAAAACAGCTCATATCCTCTTCGTTTAAATCGTTCAACCAATCTTTGCGGATGTTCCGGAGATCCGCATTCGTGCCGGGCGCACGGCATGCGTCCGGCCGGAATTTCGCAGTAGCCTGATTTTACATTCGGGGATATGCCGGAAATCGTTTTTCCTGCCGATCACGATCCATTTCCCCCTGGATTGTAAAACCATTGCAGCGGCAGGTCTTCTGACTCGTTCCGGTCCCGACGCCTTCCCGGTCGCGTGAAAACCAGTGGCAAGAGATTGTCGGGGTCTGATGTGCCGCTTCGGCGGCAGGAACTTACAGCAGAGGGAACTGTTGCCGATTTTCACGGCATTCCCTTTTAATCGCCCGGGGCCGGGGGCCTCGTTCGGCGAACCGTTGCGCAGCAAAGGTATGGAAAAAAGATGAAAAAGAAGATGCGCCGGCCGAATTTTATGCCGGCGGCCTGCCGAAGGTCCCGCCGCCCGGGGTTCATTTCCGGTCGTTTCCGGGGACGGAACAGCTGCGCCGGCCGGGAGGCGGACGCCTGCGCGCAGTTGCTCTCTCCTGACGCCTGAAAACGAAAAAGTCTTACATGTCGTTGACACATAAGACTTTTTGCAGTGGACGACGTAATCCGTTCCTTCTCTCTCACGCCTCCTGGAGCTGAATCCGAGATTTGAACTCGGGACCCCTTCATTACGAGTGAAGTGCTCTACCGCTGAGCTATTTCGGCAATAGGGAGTTTTGTGAAACCCTTTCGGGATGCAAATATCGGAAAATTTTTTGAATAAAATCAAATGGTAAGGACTATTTCTTGGAAAAAGTGCGATTTTTTCTCTCATTCTTGCTATCTTCGCCCCGAAAATTTCATATCTCCAGGGTTTCGGAGGTCGTACGGACCGGAATCCGAATCCTCGGGAAGATAAAAAATTACGAGGAGTTAATCCGCTAATAAACAAAACCGTCATGCAAGATAAGGCTACGCTCAATCCTACTCCGGATCAGACATTCGAGATCGTTGGTCAGGGGGCGTATGATTTTGTCCGGGTTCTGACCCATTCCAAACAGTTGCAGCGCCAGGGCCGGGTCGAAGAGGCCTGCAACGAACGCTTTCACGCCTTTCAGCGCATTTCCGAATTATTGCCCGAAGACGAGGAGGTGATTCTCGAATGGGAGGATCCCAATACGCGTGCGGCGCTCGAGGTGATTCACGCTTCGGCGATCGACCATTTCCTGATCAACGATTTCGAAATGTCCACCGCCATGCTCGAATTGCTTCTCGAACTGGATCCCGAAGACCATCTGGAGGCGATTATCCTATTGGCGTTCAATTACCTGGCAATGGAGGAGTATGAACTTTTCGACGAGGTGAGCAACGATATTTCCGATAAATACGCCTGCAAGGAGGTATTGACCATGTGGGCGGCTTTTCGGCGCAGCGGCCGTATTCCCGAGGGCGATGCGATCCGTTTCAGGACCCGATTCGCACCCTATTTTGCCGAATTTACCTCCGACGAACATCCTGCCGACGGGCAGTACCTGGAGGATATCGAGAGCGAGCGCCCTTCGGTGCAGGCCCAGGCTCGTGAGCTGTGGCTCCGCACCGAAAATCTCTGGACGCTTTTTCCCGATTTTATCGCGGCGCTTCGAAGGTAGCCCCTCCCGATTTTCTTCGGGGCGAAGTTGCCGGCAAGGGCGCATATGCCGTCTATCGTGCGAGTTGTTATGAGAGGAGGGCGATTTGTGAGGGGATTTCCCCGATTTTACGAATCCGACCGGCGTAGTTCGTCACTCCTTTATCCGGTGTGTGCGAGCCTTCCGGATCTTTTTGCAAGAGATCGAATCGAAGTTTTCGCCCGATCGGAAGCCGATGAATATCGGGGTAATTAAAATGTGTATTTGTAAAAAAGAAACACCGGACTTCATAGTCCGGTGCCTTGTTTCTTATCCGATCGTATCGACCAGTTTGTAGAGCTTGTCGCCCCGGCGGATGAGTTGGACGGTTTTGACCGAGCAGGTCGTTCCCTGGAGTACTGTTTGCACGGGGTGCTCGTCCACAAAGATTTCATCCCCGTGCTGTTCGACCACTCCGGTCGTTTCGCCCATCCAGAGCAGTTCGTCCCCTTCGTGTAGAGGAGCCGCTTCGACGAGCACCTCGGCCACCGAGATTTTTTTGAAGAAATTGGTCACCTTGCCCACATAGACTTTGCGTTTGGTGGCGGCCGATCCGTGGTGGCGGCTGTGCTCCACGATCGGGCGTCCTGCGTAGTATCCCTCCCAGAATCCGCGATTGAATACCGTTGCCAGCCGCTCTTTCAGTGCGGCGGCCAGTTCCGGCGTGTAGTCGCCGTCTTCCATGGCCCGGAGCGCCCGGTCGTAACATTCGACCACGCGTTTGACGTATTCCGCACCCCGCGCACGCCCTTCGATCTTGAGAACCCGCACGCCCGATTCGATGAAGTAGTCGAGAAAGTCGATCGTGCAGAGGTCTTTGGGCGAGAGGATGTAGTTGCCCTCGACGTCGAGTGTTTCGCCCGTTTCGGGGTCCGTAACCAGGTATTTGCGACGGCAGATCTGCCGGCAGGCTCCCCGGTTGGCCGAGAATCCGTCGCTGGTGTGGAGCGACAGGTAGCATTTGCCCGATATGGCCATGCAGAGGGCGCCGTGGGCGAACATTTCGATCCGTACCAGCTCTCCGCCGGGGCCCGTGATCCGCTGCCGTTCGATTTCCCGGCTGATACGGGCGACCTGCACCAGGTCCAGTTCCCGGGCCAGGACCACTACGTCCGCCCATTGGGCGAAGAACCGGACGGCTTCGATGTTGGAGATGTTGCTTTGCGTGGAGATATGTACGGCCATGCCGACGCTGCGGGCATATTGGATGGCGGCCATATCGGTGGCGATGATGGCGTCCACGCCCACCTCGCAGGCACGGTCGATGGTCGCGTGCAGGGTTTCGATCTCTTCGTCGTAAATCACCGTATTGACCGTCAGATAGCTTTTCACGCCGTGTTCACGGGCGATCGAAACGATCTGCCCCATATCTTCCAGGGTGAAGTTGGCGGCGGATTGGGCCCGCATATTGAGCCTTCCCACTCCGAAATAAACGGAGTTGGCTCCGGCGTCGATCGCTGCATGCAGGGATTCGTAACTTCCTGCAGGAGCCATGATCTCTATGTCGCTGCGTTTCATTGGGCCGAGGATTTATTTGTTGCGTCCGATCAGGCTGCCGGCGTACTCCCGCAGGCGGGCCGTGCCTTCCGACTGTACGGATAACGTATCGAGAGTGTTCAACGCCCGCTCGAAGCGGTGGTTGATCTGCTGTTCGGTCAGACGGGCGACGCCCAGTTTGTCGAAAACCTCCCGCACGCGCGCGATCTTCTGCTGATCGGAAAGAGTCGGATCGGAATAGGTCGAAGCGAGGATTCGATGCTCGGCGGCCGACGCCTTGCTGAGGGCCATGACCATCAGGTAGGTCTTTTTGCCTTCGAGGATGTCGCCTCCGATCGCCTTGCCCAGCCGTTCGTCGCCGTAACTGTCCAGCAGGTCATCCTGCAACTGGAACGCCAGTCCCAGTTCGGTGGCGAAACGATAGAGGCGTTGACAGTCTTCTTCGCCCGCCCCGCCGATGATCGCTCCGATGACGGTCGCACCCGACAGTAGGGCCGAAGTTTTGAGTTCGATCATGTGGAGATACTCCTCGACCGAAACCGACTCCCGGGCTTCGAAATCCATATCGTATTGTTGTCCTTCGCAGACTTCGATGGCCATCGTATTGAAGCGGGCGAGGATCTGCGGCAGCACTTGGGGCGGGTATTCGCTCAACAGGCGGTAGGCGCTGATGAGCATCGCGTCGCCCGACAGGATGGCGACGTTCTGTCCCCATTTGGCGAAGACGGAAGGGTTGCCCCGGCGCATCGCCGCGTTGTCCATGATGTCGTCGTGCAGCAACGTGAAGTTGTGGAAGACCTCGACGGCTGCCGCTGCCGGCATGGCCGCCTGGGGCTGGTCGGAGAAGATTCCGCAGGTGAGCATCAGCAACATGGGACGCAACCGTTTCCCGGTCATCGTGAGGGAATAACTGATCGGTGCGTACAACCTGCCGGGTTCTTCGGGGTATCCGATTTGTCCCAGATAATGTTCGATGGCCTCCAGAATTTGGTCGTTGTTTTGCATGCTGAAACTCGCTGGATAAGAATCGTTGAACTTCGTCGTCATTTTCTCTGTCCGGCATAATTCGGGCAAGTTCGTTTTGCCTGTGCCTGGTGGAAATACTCCCCCAAAAGTAGGAAAAAAAGTCGATAGCGTGCAATTATTTTCTAACTTTGACCGGATTAACCTGTAAAATTTATCCTTTTTATGAAAAAATTGGTCATCGGCGTCGATATCGGAGGGATCAATACGGTCCTCGGTTTGGTCGATCGCACGGGTGAAGTCTATGCGCGATCTTCTTTTCGTACAGCGGAGTACCCTTTTTTCGACGACTATCCGGCTTATGTCGAAATGCTCGTACGGACGCTGCGGGAGCTTTGTGCGGCGATGCCTGCCGGGGCTGTACTGTCGGGTATCGGGATCGGTGCTCCGAATGCCAACTATCATACGGGCCGGATCGAGCGTCCGGTCAATCTCTGGAAGTTTCGATCCGGAGAGCCGAATCCGGAGGAAGGGCGGCGGTTTTTCTCGCTTTGCAAGGAGGTCGGCAACTCTTTTCCCGGGATTCCCGTCCGTATCACCAACGACGCCAATGCCGCCGCTCTCGGGGAGATCGCTTACGGCAATGCCGGGGGAATGCGGGATTTCATCATGGTAACGCTTGGAACCGGGTTGGGATCGGGATTCGTTGCCGGCGGTCGGATGATCTACGGGCACGATGGCATGGCCGGAGAGCTGGGGCATGTCGTTGTCGAACCCGGAGGACGGCAATGCGGCTGCGGACGCCGTGGCTGTCTGGAAACCTATGTTTCTGCGACGGGTGCCAAACGGACGGCCTTCGAGTTGATGGCCCGGGAAACGGTGCCGAGCGTTTTACGCGATGTACCTTACGACAAGTTCGACGCCCGGATAATTACCGAAGCGGCGCAAAAGGGTGATTCGCTGGCGCTCGAGGTTTTTCGCTGTACGGCGGAGAGGCTGGGAAGGGCCCTTGCGAATGCCGTAGCGATCACCTCGTCCGAAGCCGTGTTCTTCTTCGGCGGCTTGGCCCAAGCCGGGGAGCTCCTGTTGGAACCGACGCGCCGTTACCTGGAGGAGAATTTGCTGCCTGTTTACCGGGGCAACGTGAAGGTGCTGCCCAGCGGCATTCCGGCTCAAAATGCCGCGATCCTCGGCGCTTCCGCTCTGATCTGGAACGAATGATTCTTGCAGGGATCGTTGCGGATTCCAGGTGTAAATATCGTCGCAAACCACTCTGTGACAGAAAGCGTCCGGCCTTGCAAGGCCGGACGCTTTCTGTTGTCTGGGTCGGACGAAGCCTTATTTATCGCATCGGCAGCTCGATCGAGCCGATCAGGAACCCGTCGCAATAGATCTGTACCTGGTAGGTACCGGCGGTGAAGCCGCTGCCGGTGTAGAAGATGCCGATGTTGAGGTCTTCGTTCTGGTAATCCACGTCACGCGATGCGGAGTAGGAGAGTCGTTCGCCCTCGAATTCGAACGTCGGAACGCTTTCGCTCGACAGCACGTATCCGTCGGGCGACAGGATGCGGACGTAGATTGTCTTTTCGCCCGGAGTCGCCAGGGCGTTGGCCGTGAGGGTGAAATCCACGCGCAGACGTTCGGCGTTCTTGATGCGCGACACCTCCTTGCTGCGGGCGTTGAGCGCTACCATGCGGATACCCCGGGCGTTGATAACCGATCCCTGGCGTACTTTGTTGTTGAGCTCCTGGGCCTTTTCTTCGGCCATCTCGGCACGCATCTGGGCCGTGGTGATCTCCTTGCGGTAGGATACGTTTTCGTCGATCAGCTTTTTGTTGAGCGTGTTGAGCGAGTCGATCTGGTGAAGATAACCCCGCATGATGGTACGCAGCGTGCCGACCTCTTTTTCATATTGCTTGATTTTGGCCAGACTCCACGAACGCTCCTGTTTGAGCCGCTGCATCAGCGAGTCGGCCCGCTGGCGTTCGATGCCCATCTGGAGCGAAAGGGTGTCGTTGGAGAGTTGCAGGTCGTCGAAATCCTGCATCAAGTCGCTCAAGTTGTTCTGGATCGAATCGCGGTCGATGACCAACAGGTCGTAGTCGGCCTGCTGCTGGCGGTGAATGTTGTAATAGAGGACCGTGATGGCAGCCAGGATCACCGCCAGGATGATGATGACGATACGGTAGCCGAGGATCGACTTGTTCGCGCCCTTGCGGGGATCGTCGTTTTCGTATTCGGGTTGGTTGTAACCTTGATAGTTCTCTTCCATGGTGCGAATATTTTATACAAATATAGTAAAAGACGGGGCAATCGCTGCCGGTTTGTGTCCGAAAATCGCAGAACCTCATCCCGTGTTCTGCAAATATAATGGATTTTTATTTGATTTTACTGCTCAACGGATATTTCAGTCCGTGATATCCCGAAATATAGGCCTGAACGCTGCCGATGCGGACCGGTGATTCGATGTAGAGAGGAATGAGGTTTTTGTCGTCCGAAATCCAGACCGTGAACTCCGTTCCGTCCGTAAACGAGTACCCTTCGGAGGTGCCGATCTGACAGGCGAACTTCAGGGTGCGGAACGTACCCATACTGCGGATTTTCTTGGTTTCACGCCCCAGAAAGCGGTACCGCAGATGGCGGATCGTATCTTCGAGGAGCATTTCGAGCACCTCCGTTTTACCTTCCTGGAGCGTTGCCGGGTCGATGCTCCGCAGGTGGAAATAGAGCGACACGGGATCCATGCTGCGCGGGGTGAGCGACATCGTTTTGGTCGTATCGCACACCATGCGGCGTCCCTGCCACCGGGTGTGTACCGTCATTTCGGGCCAGTCGTACACGTAGTTGCTCCAGAACCGGTAGTTGCCTTCGCGGATATCGCTTTCGAAGCGGCGTGTCTTCAACTCCTCGCGATCGACCAGAATCGTATATTTGTCGTCCACGTTCATTACCCAGCGGAAGGCGGGGAGCGTTTTGCCGTGTGCCACGATGCGGTACATCGGCTCTCCTTCATATTCTTCTTCGGCGGTGGTCACGCGTACGCTTCCCACTTCGGTATTGGGAAAGAATTTGGCCTTGTAGCTGGCTCGGTAATCGAGCACTTCGCCCGGCTGGTAGAGTTGGGCGCCAGCAGGCAGGGCTGCCAGGAAAAACAGGACGGTGAAAAAAATCTGTTTTTTCATTGAAAAGTTGCAAAAAAGTAATTTACTTTGTTTTTTACGGCTGTTTTATCTGTTTCTGCCGACGTGTTTGCGGATGAATTGCGGAAAGTTTTCGATTCGGATTTTGCAATCCGTCGGCTCGGATCGTCGTTCCGGTGCGGATAAGGTTTGCCTTGTGCGGAACATATTCCGGAGTGATTCAAATATCCTGCCGTGCGAAAAGATACAGGAGTGTTTAAGTGTAGGAAAAAGGTGTGTCGCATCGGGGTGAATGAGTCAGGATATTTGGGAAAAATCAATCTCTTCACGGCCGGAGTAGCGCTTGCGTAGCTCCCGAAGTCCCTCGTGGCCATTTTGGGTCAGTGTCGGGTCGGCCGTCAGCACTTCGGCGGCCGCTTCCCGGGTGACGGTCAGGATCTGGCTGTCGAGCGTCGGGTTGGCGATCTTCAGGTCGAAGGCCATGCCGCTCTGGAGCGTGCCGTTCACGTCGCCCGCACCCCGCAGCTTGAGGTCCAGTTCCGCCAGGCGGAATCCGTCGTTGGTTTCGCACATCGCTTCGAGCCGCAGGCGGGCCTC
>ERZ780190.3117-NODE-3117-length-11274-cov-3.721989_pt1 | contig 11274 bp, 9 predicted proteins | sample MGYA00510980_ERZ780190 | MGnify/ENA primary metagenome ERZ780190 (study PRJEB29588, sample SAMEA1972188) | human gut metagenome | biome: human gut; feature: human-associated habitat; material: faeces | place: Denmark | collected 2008/2010 ... | reverse complement strand
TGTGATTACAATTGCAGATAAGAAAAATAATAATTGCCAATAGTGGTAATTATGGAAAAAATAGATGTAGATGGGTGCAGGATAAAAAATTAGATTAATGCTAGATGAAATGAGGAGATAGCAATGCAAAACACTGAATTAAAAATAAATTTGCAGGATACAGAATGGAAACTTGCTTATATTAATCATGATAGAAATATAGCTAGAGCAATTGTTTATGATGAAAAAGAAGATAAATTATATAAGGTAAATGAGTATACTAACATTGAACTTATATATGAAGATGAATATAATTGTCTGTATCATAAATTAGACGGTGTTTATTATACAAAATTAGGATCAGATAAAGAAGAAAAATTATATGATTACAATGGGGAAATTGGACTTACAATCTTAGAAGGATATGTAAAGTTTCAGGAAAGAGAAATACATTACAATGATGATATTATAGATAAGCAGAAAATCATAAAAGTATGGTAGTATATCCATGCCGATGTGGAAAAGGATGAATGAGAAAATTATGGAGAAAGTGCTTGATTTTTTGGAGGACAAAAAGCATACTGTGGTTAGGATGTGACGGAGATATATAAAAATGGCAAGGCCAAGAAGACCGAAAGTGAAAAATCCAAAAACAAAGAAAGTGGATGTACGCCTGATGGAATATGAGTACGCCAGATAAAAAATATGCCAAGCGTCATAATCAAACACTTGCACAAACATTGCGATTAGAAGCGAGGCAAAGAAAATTGTATTTTAGGGAATATGGTAGCTGGATAAAAAATATTTTTCCGGCTAAAATATAACCAGAATATAAATTAGCCGAAGGAGGGTTGAAAATATGAATTATATAAAACGAAATTTGGAGAATGTAGTAAGTCAGGTGACAAAGGAATACCCGGTAGTCTTAGTTACGGGACCGAGGCAGGTGGGCAAGACAACAATGCTTCAGAAATTAATGGAAGGAACAGAAAGAGGCTACGTAACGCTAGATGATTTGAATGAAAGAAATATTGCAAAAACGGATCCGGAATTGTTTCTGCAGTTGCATAAGCCACCTGTATTGATTGATGAAGTCCAGTATGCACCGGAATTATTTACTTATATAAAGATGCATGTAGATAAGAATCATGAACCGGGAGCATTTTGGCTTATTGGTTCTCAAGTATTTAAATTGATGAGAGGGGTGCAAGAGTCCTTGGCAGGAAGGGTGGCTGTTCTATCACTTACATCTTTATCACAGGCGGAAATATCCGGTGGAGAGATGGAACCATTTTCAATTGAAATGGAGGCTTTAAACGAAAGAAAGAAGAAAAGAGAAGAGGCTGATACAAGAGGGATTTTTGAAAGAATATATAAAGGATCTATGCCGGCAATTGTAAGTGGTGCTAACAGTAATAGCCAGATTTTCTATAGTAGTTATTTGTCCACTTATATTGAGAGAGATGTAAAAGAATTGTCAGATGCTATAGATTCGCTTAAGTTTCTTAGATTTATTACTGCAGTAGCGGCAAGATGTGGTCAGATGGTGAATGTGGCAGAAATCGCTAGGGATGCAGATATTAATCAGACTCAAGCAAAGAAATGGTTGGCTATTTTAGAAACATTGGGCATAATTTTTTATCTCCACCCGTATTCTAATAATTTATTAAAACGTCTTGTAAAAACACCTAAGATATATTTCTACGATACAGGATTAGTGTGTTATTTAACGAAGTGGAGTAGTGCAGAAACGTTAGAGAGTGGAGCTATGAATGGTGCAATTCTAGAAAATTATGTAGTAGCTGAGATTATGAAAACCTACTTGAATTGTGGAAAAGAACCATACTTGTATTATTATCGAGATAAGGATGCCAAAGAGATTGATATAGTTCTTGAGCATGATGGCGTTTTAAATCCAATTGAGATTAAGAAAACTTCAAATCCGGGTACTGAGCTGGTAAAGGTGTTTGATTTGTTAGATAAGTCATCTACACCTCGTGCGAAAGGAGCTGTTATTTGTATGAAACCAGGACTCAGTGCAATTGACAGAGAGAATTATATTGTACCGATTTGGATGATTTAGGATTAGCATTTAAAATATTAGCAATGGGGAAAACTACTTTGGGCATTTCAGCACTCGCCGTATGCAGAGCCTCTTTTATTGGTTCATTTTAAAAGTTTTCGATATTCAGATGGTGAACAGCCTTTTTGTTTATGAAACAGTCGGCTAAAATAAAGTGGGTTATCATAACCGACAATGCGTGCAATTTCATTTACGGCGTAATTTGTGGTTTCTAATAACATCTGAGCATTAGTGATTCGGATGGAGGTGATGAACTGCATAGGTGTTGTACCGGTAAATTTTTTGAAATTCCGAATAAACCAACTGACACTCATTCCTCTGGAAACAGCATATTCCTCGATGTTGATATCACGGTTATAGTTTTCGTTAAAATAGGACGCTGCAGTGTCCATTTCATGATCGAGGTATTCGTTTTTTAGTACATGTTTACGAGTAAGCTCCCGGTGAAAAATGATCAGTAAATGGCGTAGCAGTAGTGTCAGCATTTCTTCGTAATCATCCTGACATCTTTGCAGTTCTAAAATAATTCGTTTAAAAATACGTTCGTATTCCAGAGATGTTCCAACATGGAAGATACGCTGGTCATTCGGGAAACCATAATTTCTTAAAATGTTCTTTACATCACTTCCGGTAAAATGCACCCAGTAAACTTCTGTTTTATCAATGCCATAGTATTCATATTTCTGGAATTCTTTGGGGCGGTAAAGTACTATGTTTCCTGCTGTAACGACAGTATCGTCATCTGCGTTGTCAAAATGAAAATGAGCTCGTCCGGCTGCTATATAGATGATTTGAAAGTCAAGTCTTCCTTTGGGACGATAAGTTGGAAGCTTTGGGTGTGAGGATAGGCGATAGGTGCCACAGCTTCCTACAATAAGTGGTCGGCTTTTGTCTTTGAAGTCGATAAGAGAGTGGTTGTGATAACCGGAATTTATATACATTTTGAGTCCTCCTTTGGAAAGTGAACTGTCTGACTGTTAGCAGTCAATGGTGAACCGGAATCTATACATAAAGTGAATGTCACCTCAAAACCTACGGTTTTTCGGTGAGAGCTGCGCTCATATAGTTTTGGCCGTATACCAATATTTGACTGCAAGCAGTCAATATTGGTATACAACTAAAACTGCATTCACTTTAGTGTATCATTTTGTGCATGTTTTGTCTATTTCTGTTTATAGACATTTTCTTTGTAAAAATGTATGATTGTTTCAAGGTAATACAGGGACGGAAGATAATGAGACACAGAAGGTATTTTATTGATTGCCTAATGCGGTGAACAAAAAAATATATATTAAAGGAGGACTACACAATGCTCGTACCACGCTTTTATGAAGATTTGAATGTTATGCACGACAAGACAATGCCAGCGAGGACATATTACATTCCGGCATCAGTTCGTATGAATGATTTAGTGGAGCATCGGGAAAGATCGGATCGTTTTCAGCTGTTAAACGGAGAGTGGAAGTTTCAGTATTATAACAGCATTTATGATGTAACGGAATCATTTTATGAGAAAGGCTATGATGTTTCCGGATTTGATCAGGTAACTGTTCCGGGTGTATGGCAGATGGATGGTTATGACACGCATCAGTACACGAATATTCGTTATCCGTTTCCATTCGATCCACCATATGTGCCACAGGATATTCCATGTGGAGCATATGTTCATAACTTTGAATATCACAGAGAAAAAAAGGCATCAAAAGCATTTCTGAATTTTGAAGGTGTCGATAGCTGTTTTTATGTATGGGTAAATGGTGCTTATGCCGGATACAGTCAGGTACCTCACGCTACCAGTGAATTTGATGTAACAGACTTGTTGAATGAAGGGGAAAATACATTAGCGGTTCTGGTGCTCAAATGGTGTGATGGATCGTATTTGGAGGATCAGGATAAATTTCGGATGAGTGGCATTTTCAGAGATGTTTATTTGCTGAAAAGACCAGAAAAGACAATCAGAGATTATTATATTACGACAGATGTAGAAAAAGACAGCGTTGTTGTGAAATTGGATATGCATTTTGCAGAACCAGTGGAAACGAAAGTTACTATAGAAGATAAATATGGAGCAGTCGTAGCAAGAGGGGAAACAGCAGAGAATGGTGTGTTAGAACTGACCGTGTTAAATCCGGTTTTATGGAATGCGGAGAATCCTTATTTGTATCAGGTTATTTTGACAATGCCGGATGAAGTGATCGTTGATCGGATTGGTTTCCGTACGATTGAAATTAAGGACAAGGTTGTTTATTTTAACGGAGAAAAGATTAAATTCCGTGGAGTCAACCGCCATGATTCTGATCCGGAGACAGGATTTGTGATCGATATCCAGCAGATCAAAAAGGATTTAATGTTGATGAAGCAGCATAACTTTAACGCTATTCGTTCCAGTCATTATCCAAATGCACCATATTTTTATCAGATGTGCGATGAATATGGATTTATGGTGATTGACGAGGCGGATATTGAGGCACATGGACCATTTATGCTGTACCGGAAGGAGGATACAGACCAGAACCGTTTTCACCGTTGGAATGAAAAGATTGCAGATGATCCGGCATGGGAAAAGGCAATTGTGGACCGTGTCCAGCTTATGGTACAGAGAGACAAAAACCGTCCAAGCATTGTAATGTGGTCTATGGGAAATGAAAGTGCGTATGGATGTAATTTTGAAAAGGCGCTTGCATGGACAAAGAAGTTTGATCCGGACAGGATCACGCAGTACGAAAGTGCAAGATACCGTAATTATGATATTACCTATGATTATGACAATTTGGATCTTTACAGCCGGATGTATCCGTCACTGCAGGAGATAGAGGATTATCTGAAAAATGACGGAAGCAAACCGTTTCTGCTGGTAGAATATTGCCATAGTATGGGAAACGGACCGGGAGATTTTGAAGATTATTTTCAGATGATTCATAAGGATGACCGGATGTGTGGCGGGTTTGTCTGGGAGTGGTGTGATCATGCAATCGCACATGGAACGGCAGAAAATGGAAAGACCAGATATTATTATGGAGGGGATCATGGAGAAACCATTCATGATGGCAATTTCTGTATGGACGGGCTGGTCTATCCGGATCGTACACCGCATACGGGACTGCTGGAATATAAAAATGTCTATCGTCCGGTGAGAATCGTGTCTTATGACCAAGAAAACGGACAGATGGTTCTTCACAATTATATGGATTTTGATGATTTGAAGGATTATGTGGATATTTTCTATGAAATGACACAGGATGGCTTGACTGTGGAAAAAGGAAAACTGGCAAATGTTGTTGCATCACCCCATAGCGATGCGGAAGTGGAGTTGAAGCTGCAGGTTCCAAATACCGGTAAGATTTATCTGAAGCTTATTTACCGGTTGAAAAAGGAAATGCCGTTGCTTGAACAGGGGTATGAATTAGGTTTTGATGAAATGAAGCTTGCAAATGAGGATGATAGAAACAGACAGGCTGTAAAGTGGCTGGAGCAGGAAAAAGGAATCGGAACCATTGCTGTTAAGGAAAACGATAAGCAGATCGTATTACAGGCAAAGGATTTTACTTATGTTTTAGATAAGCGTACCGGATTGTTTGAGAACATGCAGTTTGCCGGAAGAAGTTATATTAACCATCCAATGGAATTAAATATTTGGCGGGCTCCGACGGATAACGATATGTATATAAAACTGGAATGGAAAAAGGCACATTATGATGCTGCCTATACCAGAGCATACCGTATAGAGGTGCTTCAGAACAAGCACGGTGTGCTGATCATGGAGCATCTGGCAGTGGTAGCTGATACCGTACAAAAGATTTTGGATGTGGAAATGACATGGAAGATCAATGAAGACGGGAAAATAGAGGCGGTTATAGAGGCAGTAAAAGATAAAGAATTCCCGGATCTGCCAAGGTTTGGAATTCGGATGTTTTTGAATAAGAAAATGGATGAGATTACTTATTTTGGAATGGGACCACAGGAAAGCTACCGGGATAAACACCAGGCTTCCTGTCATGGATTGTTCCGTTCGAAGGTGGCTCAGATGCATGAAGATTATATTCGTCCACAGGAGAATGGAAGCCATTATGACTGTGATTATGTAGAGCTTACAAATGGTCAATGTGGAATTGCAGCAGTTTCAAAGAATCCATTTTCGTTTAACGCTTCTGTTTATACACAGGAGGAGTTGGAACGGGTATCGCACAATTATGAATTAAAAGAATCGGATAGCACCGTATTCTGTATGGATTATGCAATGAATGGAATTGGTTCAAATAGCTGCGGACCGGATGTCATGGATAAATATCGGTTCGATGAGGAAGCATTTCAGTTTCAGTTTGAATTAATTCCGTTTGTAAAAGGATAATACAAGACACTTGATAACCAAAGCAAATTTCCAGAGAAGATGAAGATTTTGTCCGGACAGTCAAAATTTTCTCTGGAAAGTTGACAACAAACAATTAGAAAAGACAAAAACGATAGACTACTGGGGTTTCTAAATAACAAATAGTGAAGGAGCGATTCTTATGGAGGAAAAGAAATACTTAAAATGGTACAACAAGATAGGATACGGATCTGGCGATATTGCGGGAAATGTAGTGTATGCATTTTTGACATCATTTGTGATGGTATATCTGACAGATACGATAGGATTGGCATCCGGTATAGTGGGAACACTGATTGCCGTTTCCAAATTATTTGACGGATTTACAGACATCTTTTTTGGATCAATGATTGATAAGACGCATAGTAAGATGGGAAAGGCAAGACCATGGATGCTGTATGGTTACGTTGGTTGTGCAATTACATTGGTAGCCTGTTTTGCAGTTCCAACAAGTCTTGGCAGGACGGCACAGTATGCGTGGTTCTTTATTGCGTATACGCTGTTGAATGGAGTGTTTTATACGGCAAATAACATTGCTTATTCTGCTCTGACATCACTTGTTACCAAGAACAGTAAAGAGCGTGTGCAGATGGGTTCTTACCGTTTCATTTTTGCTTTTTCAACCAGTCTTCTGATTCAAGCAGTTACTGTTGGATTTGTTGCAAAATGTGGTGGAGATGCAGCCGCATGGCGTATGGTTGCAATTATTTATGCAGTGATCGGATTAGTTGTGAATACTATTTCCGCATTATCTGTTAAAGAACTTCCGGAAGAGGAATTAAATGAAGGAGGCACAACAGGTGAAGAGGAAAAATATGGGCTGGTTCAGGCATTCAAGCTGCTGGTAAAGAATAAATTTTATCTGATGATCTGTGGTACTTATATTTTACAGCAGTTATACAGTGCAATGATTGGTGCCGGTATTTATTATATGACCTGGGTTTTGAAAAACAAAAATCTGTTTGGACAATTTGCCTGGGCGGTAAACATTCCTCTTATCATTGCATTAATCTTTACACCAACACTGGTTGGAAAGTGGAATGGTATGTATAAGCTGAACTTGAGAGGTTACATCCTTGCTGTGATTGGCAGAGCTCTTGTTGTTGTTGCCGGATATATGGGAAGTATTCCTTTGATGATGGCATTTACAGCATTAGCAGCATTAGGACAGGGACCTTGGCAGGGAGACATGAATGCAGTGATCGCATCTTGTTCCGAGTATACATATCTGACACAGGGAAAGCGTGTGGATGGTACGATGTATTCCTGTACTTCACTTGGCGTTAAGATTGGCGGAGGTATTGGAACGGCGGTCGTAGGATGGCTCTTAGAACTTAGTGGTTATGTGGGAACACATGCTGTTCAGCCACAGTCTGCGTTGAATATGATGCAGTTTATGTATCTTTGGCTGCCACTGATCTTTGATGTACTTATTATGTTTATCCTTTCCAGAATGAATGTGGAGGAGACAAATGCAAAGATCAAAAAAGAAAAGGAAATTACAGTAGAAACCGCTCAGCGGTAATGAGCAGAAATTGGTAACAGGAAAGCATTGTCTTAATTGAATAAACAATTACAGGCAATGCTTTTTGTTACGAAAGCAAAAGAAAAGGATGGTACTTGTGTCAGAGACTATATTCATGTAAATGATCTGGCGCAGGCACATATTCTTGCTATGAAATATCTTCGTGATGGAAACGACAGCAATATATTCAATCTTGGCAATGGAGTGGGATTTACGGTAAAAGAAGTTGTAGAAACTGCAAGAAAAGTAACCGGTCATCCGATTCCGGCAAAAGAAGAACCTCGTCGGTCAGGAGATCCATCTATGCTGATCGCTTCCAGTGCGAAAGCAAAGGAAGTGTTGGGATGGAATCCGCAATATGCAGATTTGGAAACAATTATCGGTACAGCATGGAAATGGCATAAAAGTCATCCAAATGGATATCAGAATGTGTGAGGGGGGGAGTGGTCTGCTTTTTCGGTATTCAGTTTTCACAAATAGTCCTTTTAGCCAGATTATGCATGATATACATGCTCAAAGTATCCTTCATAGAAAGCTAAAAGGTTGTTCATATAATTTTTGAATTTGCTCATTTTGTATTCCTCCTTTCCTTGTTTGCAAGTTCATTATAGGACAGGCTGGATAAGAATGCTTGCCAAATTAAAAGAAAATGTAGACAAATGTTGCAGAGGAAATCAACAATTAAGTAATAAAGGGGAGATGTATCAATGCATTTGACGTTTAAGGAAACAAAGGAAGAGGTATATGCGGCGCAAAGGGTGTCAAAACATGTATCTCCACATTTACATAATGCATTGGAGATTGTGTGCGTAACGGAAGGAACACTTGAGATGGGAGTGGGGCAGGAATTATATCATATGGAAAAGGGTGATATCGGATTTGTCTTTTCTGATATTATTCATCATTATCAAGTGTTTTCAGAAAAAACGAGCCGGGCGGATTATATCTTGGTTCCGTCTTCTTTTGCAGGAGTACTTAAAGATAAAATACAAGGATATGCTCCTAAATATCCGGTTATTCGTGCGGGGCAGATTGAACCAGATGTTTATAATGCAATTCAGGCGATTATCCAAATGGAAGAAAACGAACCTATGATTGTTCAAGCTTATGTTCAAATTGTGCTGGCAAGATGTATAGGAAAAATGGAATTGGTGGAAAAAAGTTGTGTGGGAAGTGATGACTTAATTTATCGTACTGTATCTTATATATCAGGAAATTTCAGGAGACAGTTTTCTTTGGAAGATATGGCACGCGATCTTGGAGTGAGCAAGTATGTATTATCCAGGGTGTTTTCTAAAACATTTCACCGTAATTTCAATCAGTATCTCAATGATGCCAGATTAAGTTATGCATGCACAAGATTGGTAAATACCAGTGATACGATCCTGAATATCTGTCTGGACAGCGGTTTTGACAGTCAGAGAACATTTAACAGAGTGTTTAAAGAACGCTATAAAACCGCACCAAGTGAATATCGGAAAAACAAAAGACGAAATGGGTAAGGGGATAGAAGTGGGAAATTCAAAACAATAGAAAGGCAGGACAGTTATAGAAAGACTGATTTGCCAAACGCAGTGGTCTTTCAACAAGCACGATTGACAGAAGGCAGAGGGTAAATTATCATACTATATAAAGACAACATGATAAAAACGGTATGTGATGCAATGAGATATCAGATAAAGTAAATAAACACAATAGAATGATAGGAGGAAAATATGGCAGTAAATTTTAATCAGGACAGTGTTTTTAATTTGAAACCGATTAGCAATGATGAGGTACGTGGAGAGGTTGACGGGTTATTGATTGCAGACGAAAAGGTGGAGTTTGCATTTAAAACGATTCGCGATCAGTTAGTATTTACAAACAAGAGGATTATTTCTATTGATGTGCAGGGGATTACAGGAAAGAGAAAATCCTTTGCGACAATGCCGTATTCCAAAATTCAGTATTTTTCAATTCAGACACCGGGATTTATGGAATTGTTTCCTGATTCAGAATTATTCGTAATGTTTACGAACGGATTTACAGCCAAATTTGAATTTAAGGGTGCTGTAGATATTGGAAAGATTGGCAGGATGTTATCTGAGTACGTTTTGTGATTCAATGTCTTATAAGGTGTGAGGGACGATGATGGACTGGAAGCAGAGCAGGTCGGGGATGACAGGGTTCTTCGTTCTCTGATCAAGGTGGCATCCCACAAGGAGGAAAACGACGGACTTTTTGATTATCAGGGAGAACGGGATAAAACAACATGGGCAAAATGATAAAGGAGCAGGAAATGTCATCAAGTAAAATTACACTGGAACAGAGAAAAGCTTCCCTGCATTATCATGTGCAGGAATACCGTAAAAGACGAGTGATCATTGATACGGATGCCGCCTGTGAGGCGGATGATCCTTTTGCAATCGCACAGGCATTGATGAGTAAAATGTTTGAGGTCAAGGGAATATGTGCGGAACATTTTGTGGCAGAGGGAAGCATGGAACAGAGCTATGAGATGATCTGTCGTGTAACAGAGGCAATGGGGGCAGATGTGCCGGTGCTTCGGGGACAGACCGGCAAAATGTCAGAGCATCAGGGGGAACCCATGACAGAGGCGGCGCAGTTTATCATCGAGGAGGCCATGAAGGAGGACGACAAGCCGTTGTTTGTTTTGTGTATTGGGGCAGTTACAAATGTGGCGGAAGCCATCCGGGCAAAGTCCGAAATTGTGGATAGAATGACAGTAGTATGCATTGGAGGCAATCCCATTGGTTGTGAGAAGCCGGGATGGGAATTTAATTTTGGAAATGATGTGGAGGCGGCCAATACAGTGCTTCACTGTGGAGGAGATATATGGATGATTCCCAACAATGTTTACGGAACCATGCATATTGGTTTTGGAGAAATACAACGACGGATCGCTCCTTATGGCGAGATCGGCAGATTATTGTACGAAAATCTCATATCATTTTATGAAACAGAAAACGCCTCGTGGTCGGCGGGAGAGAGCTGGTCGCTTGGAGACTCCCCGGCGGTAGGAGTGACCCTGGAACCAAATTGCGGCAGCTTTATGTACTGCAAAGCACCGGAGGTACAGGAGGATACCTCTTATCGCTATCCGGAGAACAGTCCGCAGATCAGAGTATACACATCGATCAATTCACGCTTTATTATTGAGGATTTTATCAGCAAGCTTCAAATATTGTACGGATAAAATATAGAAAACTTATACATTGGAGATGTCAGATAGATTGGTTTTAACCTTGCGACACGTCGCACCGGTCATATCGGACTGACATCAGAGATTTGCCGGAAAGGATAGAGGTATTATGTTACTGG
>ERZ780190.3115-NODE-3115-length-11291-cov-3.442150_pt1 | contig 11291 bp, 6 predicted proteins | sample MGYA00510980_ERZ780190 | MGnify/ENA primary metagenome ERZ780190 (study PRJEB29588, sample SAMEA1972188) | human gut metagenome | biome: human gut; feature: human-associated habitat; material: faeces | place: Denmark | collected 2008/2010 ... | reverse complement strand
GCCTGGAAGTATCTGAAAGCATGGAAGTTAATGGAAAGAAAACTTTTGGATATGACGAACCAATTATTTATAAGCGAGTATAACGCAAGAGCGGAATATAGCGATCAATTCCGGCTTGTAGAGTAAAGAGGGACTCCCCTCAAGGAACCTTTACGCTACAACTATATCTTATAGAAAAGACCCGGAATTTCAGTGCCGGGCTTTTCCGTTGTGCCAGACTCAAACATAAAAACAAATTATTGACAACCCAGCGCCAAAATGCGACAATAGAGACAGAAAATTGCGCGGTGCAAATTGCAGTTTGGTCAAAAACTGCAAAACCTTGGCACACAGCGCCATGGAAAACGAGAGGAAAAAGCGGTATGGTAAATACAACGGAACACAAAACACACCGCTACAGGAGGGCTTGTATCATGGCAAAGAACGATTTTGACTGCACCACCCTGACGCCGGAGCAGCGCGAGCGCTTCGATGTCGCCCTGAATCGCTGGCTCAAGTCGGCGGTCCGTGCCGACCTGCTCGCGTGGCCGTGCGTTCGCGCCGAGGTGCCGTTCTTTTCACTGGGCTGCGAGGACGAAGACATCGCTCGCTACGGTGCTTATGCCGAGGGCGCCATCGACGCTTTGGCGACGAACCCGGCGGATTCGTCATGCGCGCTGGTCATCGACTACAAGACGGGCGGCGCGCCGGACGAGACGCCGGAACAGCTGCAGGAGAAGCACGCCCTGCAGGCGCGCGTCTATTCGGATGTTCTGCATAAGGCGGGCTTTGAGGCCGTGACCGTCAAGTTCGTCCGCGTGGAGCAGCCGGACCCAACCATCTTCGTCGAACCCGCCGAGCCCCAAGTAGTCACCTACAACTTCTAGTCCTCAGATAACTTGCGGTGGAATACGGACTGTTTTGGCCAAAAAAGCCGCCAAACAGTCCGCATTTCACCGCAACGCATGGGAGAGCCTGGGGCGGTACAATGGCTCGAACGGTTCAAACGAATAAGGAGCCATCATGCAGCTCATCAAAACGCTTAAGGTGACGCCGGAGGAGCTTTTTGACGCTCTGGCGGGGTCCATCATGCAGGATATCGAGAACGCCACGGGCAAGCATCCCAGCCGCAACAAGCTCAACGGCTATAAGTACGAGAAGCGCGCCCAGTCCGCAAAAGGCAAGGCCAAGGGCACGGCGATCAAGGTTAAGATTAAGCACTTTGACTACCCGTGTCTCTATGAGGTCCGTTTTCAGTATGCGGCGGGCATCAATACCATGCGCTATGAGGCTGTACCTGCTGGCGATGGTGCCTGCGAGCTCACCTATACCGAGGATTTTCAGGGTGTGGGTGGCAACACGTCTGGTACGCGCGGCAAGCTCGGCCTCTTCTTCTATGAGCGCAAGCTCAAGAGCCACGCCAACCAGACGATTGATCAAATCGTTAAATACATCGAGGGCGAGCGCCGCGTAAAGACTAATCCCGCCTTCGCCGATGATGCTGCCGAAAACGCTTCGGATGTATTCCATTGATATCCTGTGCAAAAGCTTTACCGCTCTTCACATCAACTGCGAACACTTCAGGTTCCGAGTCAGTAGCGAGTGGCCCGACAAAATTAGTTGATGGAAGTACCAAATGAATAAGAATGCCACTGCGCAGTTGCACATCTATTCCGCCTTTTTCGTTCTCGCGGGATTTGTTTTAAATCGGGGAGTGTTTCTACTTTTCCTTGCGGAGAAAGGAATGTCTGTCACGGAAATCGCGCTTTATCAAGCCCTGTTCAACATCGCAACGGTCGTCCTCGAGCTGCCAACAGGGCTGGTAGGCGATTTCTTTGGAAAGAAGTTTTCGATTCAAGTGGGCGTGCTGCTGCTTTTCTTCCATACGGCTGGCATGCTGTTGCTCTCAGGTCCCTTTCTTGTCGTGCTTTCCCTTGTTGAGGCACTCGCCTACTCCCTTCAATCGGGATCCGAACAAGCTCTTTTATATGAAATTGCCCGAAATGCCGGTCAAGAAGAGTGCTTTCTCACCATCAACTCTCGGCTGCTTGCCGCGCAATCAATCGCTACGGGAATGGCGATTGTGCTCGGATCTTTCATTGCCCAAGTATCTTGGAGTGCCCTCTACGTATGTGTCTCCGTTTTCTATCTTCTGCAGCTTTCCCTTTTGTATCCCATTGAGAGGACGAAAACGACCCGTTCTGAAAGCTCTGGGGAGGAAAGGTTTGACGTAGCCAAGATCTTCAGACGCGAAACCTGGTGCGTTGGAGAATCCGCTTTTGCTATATTGCTTCTCCTAATCGGCACAAGCATGCTCGACGGATTCTACGGGAGTTATTACAACTTGAATCAGTTGGTATTCGATGCGTTTCATGCTCCCGTCTCCATAATAGGAATCTTTTTCGGTGCATCCTATGCAGTAAATGCGGCGGCCTACATTGCAGCAGATTTCTTCTCATCGCGTTTCGGGAAAAGAAATACCATGCTCGGCTCGATGCTAATCGAGGCTGGCCTTTTCTTGATTCTTCCGTGGCTCGCTTCAAATCCTCTGTGCTTGTTTGGCCTTAGCATGGTGCTTTGTTTCCTCCCAGAAGTGGTGTACATCACTTCGGAAAACTTAATCCAAGACGCGATAGCGGACGATCTCCGCGCGACGATCCTTTCCGTCGCGTCTCTGGTAAGGGCCCTCTTTTCCGCAATGTTTTTCTCCATATTTGGACATGTGTTGGGGTTATATCCCATTCAGATAGCGCTCGGTATTATCGGTGCAATCTCGATAGCAATTACCGCCGTTGTTTCATTAAAAATGGTAGGAATACAGGTCTCCAAGAATTGATATATCGATCGACGAGCTATCCGAAGCGTCGAGCCTTCTTGATGGACATGACTATTCGTCACAAATCATTCCGCGCATCGCCGGGGTTCCAGTAATACTCGATATATCTGGATGCACTCATTCCCCATTTTGAAGGTCCCAAAAAAGACTACCCGTGTTGGTTTGGCTAGGTTCGGGTGCCGTCCGCGCCGTGGGGTAAAATCGTTCAGTCAGAACACGAACCCGCATCGGAGCTCATCACATGGCATTCGTCCATCTGCACAATCACACTGTTTTCTCCATGCTCGACGGCGCAACCCGTATCCAGGATATGGTCAACCGTGCCGTTGAGCTGGGCATGCCCGCCGTGGCCATTACCGACCACGGCTACATGTATGGCGTGCCCGACCTGGCGCTGGCCTGCGACGCCGTCAACCACAACACGCCCGAGTACAAAACCTGGAGCCACGACAAGGCCTTCTTGGAAAAGGACCGCCGCGACGAGCTGGTGGAGCCCGATCCCGAGGCAAACCCGCGCGAGCATGCCCAGTATGTGAAGGACATGGCCATGTGGGACGAGAAGGGCAACATCGACGAGCTCAAGCCGCCCCTGGTCATCAAACCCATCTTTGGCTGCGAGGTCTACTTTACGCCGGACGAGACGCTCGCCCGCGACCATAAGCCCGAGCTCTACCACATGATCCTTCTGGCCAAGGACCAGGAGGGCTACGTCAACCTGATGCAGACGGTCTCCGAGGCCGCCGTACAGGGCTTTTACTACAAGCCCCGCGTGACGCTCGACAACCTGCGCCGCCACGCCAAGGGCATGATCTGCACGAGCGCCTGCATCGCGGGCATCATCCCCAAATACATCGACCGCGGTGACATGGAGGGCGCCATCAAGTGGGCCGAGACCTTCCGCGACACCTTCGATCCCGGCGATTTTTACATCGAGATCCAGGAACACGGCATTACCACCGATAACGGCCTGACCGACGAGCAGATGGACCGCACGCTCATCGACATCGCCAAACAGGTGGGCGTTAAGGTCATCGCCACCAACGACTTCCACTACCTGCGCCGCGAGGACGCGCCCGTGCAGGACGTCATCATGTGCATCGGCATGAACGCCAAAGTCGACGACCCCAACCGCATGCGCATGACCGGCTCGGAGTTTTACATGAAGACCGAGGAGGAGATGCGGGCAATGTTCCCGTATTGCCCCGAGGCCTGCGACAACACGCTCGAGATCGCCGACAAGTGCTACGTGGAGCTCGACTGGGACTCCATCATCCTGCCGCGCTTCCCGTTGCTCGATCCCGGCGAGACGCACGAGAGCCAGTTCCGCCGCGAGTGCGAGAAGGGCCTGCGCCAGCACTACGGTGACGACTGGGCCACGCGCGAGATCGGCGGAGTCAACATCAAAGAGCGCTTTGAGTACGAATACAAGGTCATCTGCGACAAGGGCTTTGCCGCCTACTTCTTGATCGTTGCCGAGTACGTGCAATGGGCCAAGGACAACGGCATCGGCGTCGGCCCCGGCCGTGGTTCTGCCGCCGGCGCTATCGTCGCCTACGCCATGAACATCACCGCGTTCGACCCGCTCGAGAACGGCCTGATGTTCGAGAGGTTCCTGTCCCCGCAGCGTACCGAGATGCCCGATATCGATATGGACTTCGACGATGAGCGGCGCCTCGAGGTCGTGGAGCACGTTCGCCAGCTCTACGGCCCCGAGAAGGTCACCCACGTCATCACCTACTCGACCATCAAGGCCAAGCAGGCCATCAATGATGCCGCGCGCGTCCTGGACTACCCGGTCTACATGGGCCAGCGCCTGTCCAAGATGGTCTCGAGCGACCCCAAGGTCAAGCTCAAGCAGGTGCTCGACAAACAACCCGGCAAAGAAGATCTGTTTAACCCCGACTTTGCCGAGGCCTATAAAAAGGACGACGACGCTCGCCGCATCATCGACACGGCGCTCTCGATCGAGGGCCTCACCCGTGGCGAGGGCGTGCATGCGTGCGCCGTTCTGATTTGCCGCGATCCCGTCAACGAGCACGTGCCCACCAAGCTCGACACCAAGGGCGGCGTCGAGATTACCCAGTACGAGGGCCATACCGTTGCCGACATGGGCCTGCTCAAGATGGACTTCTTGGGCCTGCGTACGCTGACGGTTATCTCCAAGGCCAAGGCAAACATCAAAAAGAACTTCGGCATCGACATCAAAGAGGAAGAGATTCCCTTTGACGACCCCGAGATCTTTAAGCTCATGGGCTCCGGTCACACCGCCGGCGTCTTCCAGGTCGAGTCCGCCGGCATGACGGCCACGATCAAGAACATGAAGCCCACCGAGTACAAGCACGTCGTAGCATTGATCGCCCTGTACCGCCCGGGCCCGCTGGGCGCCGGCATGGTTTCGTCCTATATCAACCGTATGAACGGCAAGGAGCCGGCCGTCTCCTACGACGACCGTCTGGACGACATCCTGGGCGAAACCTACGGCACCATGGTCTACCAGGAGCAGGTTATGCTCATCTCCGTCGAGATGTGCGGCTTCTCCAAGGGCGAATCGGACTCGCGTATCCGTAAGCCCGTGGCTAAGAAAAAGATCAAGCTGCTCACGTCGACGGTGCTCCACTGGGAGGATGGCTCGGACGAGACCACCTACGACCACTGGATGAACGGCGCCATCAAGAACAACTACACGCGCGAGGTCGCCCAGAAGATTTGGGACGATGTTCTCGAGTTCGCGTCCTACGCCTTCAACAAGTCGCACTCCGCCGGCTACGCCATCCTGGTTATGCAGACGGCATGGCTCAAGGCGCACTATCCGCACGAGTACATGGCGGCCGTTCTGACGTCCTACACGGGCAAGACCGACAAGATCGTTCACTACGTCTCGGCATGCCGTCACGACGGCATTCCCGTGCTTTCGCCAGATGTCAACGAGTCCGGTACCGAGTTCACGGCTACCAAGGAAGGCGTGCGCTTTGGTCTGGCCGGCATCCGCGGCGTGGGCACCGGCGTGGCGCAGGCGATTATCGCCGAGCGCGAGGTGGGCGGCCCGTTTAAGACGCTGCACGACTTTGTCGAGCGCGTGGACTCGAGCCAGGCCAACCGCCGCGTGATCGAATCGCTGATCAAGGCAGGCGCCTTCGACTCCACGGGGTATCCGCGCCGCCAGATGATGCACTTTGTGGACAAGAACAACCCCGAGAACATCATCGACGCCGCGATAAAGCGCCAGAAGGACCGCGCGAGCGGCCAGACCTCGTTCTTCGATATGTTTGGCGACGTTGAGGGCTCGGGCTTTGAGGTCAGCGTGCCCGATCCGGACGGCCAGGAATGGGACCGCCACCTCAAGCTGAGCCAGGAGAAAGAGGTTCTGGGCATCTATGTCTCGGACCACCCGCTGCGCCCGTTTGAGTATGCGCTCAGCAAAGCGCGCGACTTCTCGTTCTCGCAGATCGACACCGGCTACGAAGTTCAGAATCCTACGGGCGGCACCATCAACCAGGAGATTCCCGAGGGCAAAGCGCTGTGGTGGGCCGGCATGGTCTCGAGCGTGTCCAAGCGCGTGACCAAAAACGGCGACCCCATGGGCATCGTGCAGCTCGAGGACATGGAAGGCGAGGCCACGGTCGTGGTGTTCCCCAAGACCTACAAGGAGGCCGAGGGGTACCTGTACGGCGAGGTCGATCCCGAGACCGGCGCACAGCTGTCCGATGCGTTTGTGCGCATTAAGGGCAAGCTCGAGCGCTCGGACCGCGGCGACCAGATCATCGCGCAGGAGATCGTGCCGCTGGAGCTCAACGAGGAGAACAACAAGCCCAAGGTGTTTGAGGTCATGGTGCCCAACAGCCGCTTTAGCCAGGGCAATATGGCGCGTCTTGCCACGGTGCTTACCGCCAACCCGGGCGGCGACCGCGTGGAGATCTTTATTGAGCAAGTCGACGGGCGCGTGCTGCGCGCTGAGGTGCCGGCCAAGGTCAACGCGCGCTCGATTCCGCTGCTGGCCGAGGCTAAGGCCATCGTGGGTAACCAGGGCCGCGTGACGGTTATCTAGGGATGGCGTTGCTGAGAGGTACTCGGTGCGAGATTGGAGGAAGTGATGGCGCAGGGGACGTTTGTGCAGGCGCTCCGGAAAGAGGCGGCGCTGAGCGGCACCTTTATGAAGGGCCGCTCGCTCATGCTCAACGGCGCCGTGCTGTCGATCGAGGACAGCGGCTCGCGCTTCTCCAAAAACGTGACGCTTGAGGGTGCAGTGCGCGGCTCGCGCGGTGACCTGTACAAGACGCACGTGGCGCTCGACATGGACGAGCAGGAGGTGATCGACTACGACTGCGATTGCCCCGCTGCCTATCGCTACCCCGGCATGTGCAAGCACGCCATCGCCACGGCGCTGGCGTACCTGGATGCCAGCGGCATTGAGCCCGTCGAGGGGCTGCGCACGCCGGTCCGCACGTTTACGGCGGCGCCCAAGCAAGCCGCGCGTCCTGCGTCTGCCGCACCGGCGGTCAACCCTAACTTTCCCTTCCCGGCGCCCGTCCCCACGAGCCCGAGCCTCATGAAGGCGCTCTCCGATCTTTCGGACGCGCGCATGGATGAGTTGGCGGGCATGCGCCGCAAGCTCGCCGGCACTGTCGACCCCGATGCCCCCAAGGCGGTGTTGGAGCCCTCGCTGGTGCCGTACTACAATCCGCTGTTTGCCGACCGCTTTAGCTGGGCGCTCGAGCTTCGTATCCGCTGCGGCTCGGTGTCCTACGTGGTCAAGGACATCGACGGCATGGCCGCCGCTTACGTGCGCGGCGGCACGTTCTCGTACGGCAAAAAGCTTACATTCCTCCATGCGCCCGAGGCCTTCGACGAGGTTTCGGTGCGCCTACTCGACCTTGTTGTGGCAACGGTTGTGTATCTGAGCGACATCACAAGTTCGCGTTCGGCGTCGTACGATTTTGCACGCAGCGGCTTTGTCGCCGAGCGTCAACTGCCGCTGTCCGAGCATGACATCGTATACATGCTGGACTTGCTGCGTGGCCGGACCATTTCCTTTGAGCCCGCCTGGTCGCGGGGAACGACGACGCATCGTTCCTACGAGGTAGCGGTTGAGTTGTCGCCGGTGGGGGAGGACGAGGCCTCGGCAAAACAGCCGCCGCTCCTTGCCGCCAAGATCGCGCCGGCGGCCGGTGGCAGCTACGACCTGCGCCTGCCGGCCGATACGTACTGCTTTGTCGCAGGCGACGCAGCCTATCTGGTCGACACGCACCGCGCGCGCCGCGCCGATGCGGCGTTTGCCCAGCATGCCGCACCGTTTCTGTCGCGTCTGCTGCCTTGTCGCACGCCGGTCCATATCGCCGCCGAACAGGTGGGCGAATTCTGCCGCATGGCACTGCCCGTGCTGCGCGAATACACTGGCCTCACCGCTCCCGCCGTGCTCGACACCGTGGCGCCCGAGCCGAGCTTTGCCATGGCAATCGGTGTCGACGACGGGCTCGTGACCTGCAAGATTACGGTTTCCTACGGCGACTGGTCGGCAGATCTCTTTAGCCTGGGCGCTCCGGGCAGCCCCTTCGAAGAGCGGCGCCCGGGCGTGCCACCGCGCGACGAGATGGCAGAGTTTCGCGTTATGGATACGGCGGCCCTGTATTTCGACTTTTACGAGGGCGGCCTGGCGTTTGAGGAGCGCGACGACGAGAGCCTGTTCTGCTTGCTGACCGAGGGCCTGTCTGCCCTGTCCGAGCTGGGCGAGGTCATGCTCAGTGACCGCCTGCGCCAGGTCTCGGTCCGCCCTGCGCCCAAGCTTTCGGTGCGCGCGACCGTCAAGAGTAACCTGCTCGATGTCGAACTGGGCGCGAGCGGCCTTTCGGCGGCAGACCTTGCCATCTACCTCGACTCCTACAAGCGTCACCAGACGTTTGCGCGTCTCACGTCGGGCGACATCATTCGCCTGGACGAGGGCGCCCGAGCCGCGTTTGGCCTTGCCGAGGACCTGGGTGTCGATGCTGTCGACCTGCTCGACGGCGTGTCGCTTCCCGCGTCGAGTACCCTGTTTGTCGACAGCATGCTTGCGCGCACGCCCGAGCTCGAAGCCGATCGCGACGCTGCGTTCCGTCGCACCGTCGAGCGCTTGGATACGCTCGGCAAGATGGACTTTACGGTACCCGCCTCGCTCAAGGCCACGCTGCGTGGCTACCAGGTCGACGGCTACCAGTGGCTCGGCTCGCTCGAACACCTGGGCCTTGGCGGCATCTTGGCCGACGACATGGGCCTGGGCAAAACGCTCCAGATGATCGCGCATATCCTGGCGCGCGTGGAGGCGGGGGATGCCAAGCCCACGCTCGTGGTGTGCCCTGCGTCGCTCGTGTATAACTGGACCGCCGAGCTGGAGCGCTTTGCGCCTTCGCTCGACGTGTGCGCTATCGTGGGCGCCAAGGCGCAGCGCCGCGTGCAGATTGCCGGCGCTGCCGAGCATAACGTGGTTGTAACGTCGTATGACCTCATGCGCCGCGATATCGACGAGTATGCCGAGCAGGACTTTGCTCGCGTTGTGCTCGACGAGGCCCAGTACATTAAAAACGCGCTCACGCAGGTAGCGCGCGCCGCCAAGCGCCTGCCTGCCGGCGTGCGCTTTGCCTTGACGGGCACGCCCATCGAAAATCGCCTGTCTGAGCTCTGGAGCATCTTCGACTTTTTGATGCCGGGCCTGCTGGGCACGCGTGAATCGTTTGCAAAGCGATTCGAAAGCCCGGTCGAGCATGCCGAGGGCGACAGCGCCGCTCGTCTACAGGCGCTCGTGTCGCCGTTTGTGCTGCGTCGCGTCAAGGAAGACGTGGTGGCCGACCTGCCCGAGAAGATCGAGGACACCGTCATGGCACAACTTACCGGCGAGCAGCGCAAGCTCTACCTGGCCAACCAGGACCGCATCGCCCAGCAGGTACAGCACCGCGAGGCCGGGGAGTTTAAGAAGGACAAGCTCAAGGTACTTGCCGAGCTCACCAAGCTGCGCCAGATCTGCTGCGACCCGCATCTACACTACGAGGACTACAAGGCAGGGAGCGCCAAGCTCGACGCTTGCATGGAGCTCGTGCGCGGTGCGCTCGACGGCGGGCACCACATTCTGCTGTTCAGCCAGTTCACGGGCATGCTCGATATCATTGGCAAGCGCCTGGCCAAGGAGGACATCGGCTTTCTTAAGCTCACGGGCGCTTCGTCCAAGGAGAGCCGCGCCAAGATGGTCGCGCAGTTCCAGGCGGGCGAGGTGCCGGTCTTTTTGATCTCGCTCAAGGCGGGCGGCGTGGGCCTTAACCTGACGGCGGCGGACATCGTCATCCACTACGACCCGTGGTGGAACGTGGCGGCGCAGGACCAGGCGACCGACCGCGCGCATCGTATTGGCCAGCAACATACCGTGACCGTGTACAAGCTCATCGCCAAGGACACGATCGAGGAGCGCATTATGCAGATGCAGGAGTCCAAGCGCGACCTGGTCAACAGCGTGCTCGGCGGCGACGGCATCTCGTCGGCACTGTTCACGCGCGAGGATGTTCTGGCGCTGCTCGGCGGCGACGGGCGCTAGCCGCGCGCGGGGTGGGACTGCTGGGGTGGGCAGGACGGTCGACGCATTTTGGCCCGACCGCTTGCCTGGTCCGTTATGTGTTCATTTGCAATGCCGTGGATGGTTTGTCTGCCTTTGGGCATAAGAACCATCAAGAACATTGGCACATCAGCAAAGGAGAACATCATGGCGAAATTCTTTAAGGACCCCGACGGTAAGCTCATCGCTGCCCTTGGCGACGACGTTGCGACCCCTGCCGGTTGCACGGAACTGACCGCAAACACTGAGGACGCGGCGCACGAGAAGCACGTGCCTGTTGTCGAGACCGAGCGCGACGGTCACGTGATCCGTGCGCGCGTGGGCTCGGTCGAGCATCCTATGGTGCCCGAGCACTACATCGAGTGGATCGCCCTTGAGGCCGAGGGCCGTCTGGAGGTCCATTACCTCCAGCCCGGCATGAAGCCCGCGACGTTTTTTGCCGGCGGTTCCAAGACCGGTACCGTCTATGCCTATTGCAACCTGCACGGGTTGTGGTCTGCGACGTTCTAGGAGCGCGCCCCCGCTCGGGGTATCATAGCTAGCATATGCACATGCAAGCGCCGACTGCATCTTGTGGCCGGCGCTTTTACTACGACAACGATGGTTTACGACGGAAAGGGCTGGGCCATGAAGCTCGCGCTTGCACAGATCGATATGCGCCTGGGTGATATTGAGGGTATCTGCGGTCGCATCGAGGACCAGGCGCGCCTGGCCCACGAGCGCGGTGCGCGCGTGCTGTGCGTGCCGGCTCCGCTCTTTATGGGAGCCCTGCCCGGCGGCCTGGTGGGCGCTGCCGACTTTGAGCACGACGTGCTTGCCGGTTTGACTGGTGTCGCCGAGCGTATCCAGGAGCTTGACATGATCTGCATCGTGCCCGCGGCGGTTTCGTTTGAGGGCCAGCCG
>ERZ780190.3104-NODE-3104-length-11352-cov-3.059396_pt1 | contig 11352 bp, 9 predicted proteins | sample MGYA00510980_ERZ780190 | MGnify/ENA primary metagenome ERZ780190 (study PRJEB29588, sample SAMEA1972188) | human gut metagenome | biome: human gut; feature: human-associated habitat; material: faeces | place: Denmark | collected 2008/2010 ... | reverse complement strand
AATGCTTATTTTATAATGCTTTCAGACGTATGATACAGTCTACTACTAAAAATAATATATGAACAATAATTTAAAAAAGTATTTAACCCTTATAATACTTGGTTTGGCAGGTGGCTCAATTTATATATTCCCCTATTTAAAATATGTATTTTATGACCCACTAATTCAGGTATTGCACATTTCAGATACACAGTCTGGTTTATTACTTACAATGTATGCAATAGGATGTGTAATTCTTTATATTCCAGGAGGAATTTTAGCAGATAAGATGAATCCTAAAAAAGCACTGATGTTGTCGTTGGCAGTGGCAACAATATTAACAGGTGCATTTGCAGTAACAATTTTGTTAGATTTACCTGGAAGCGTTGCTTATGGTATTTCATTAGTAATATGGTTGCTTATAGCTTTTGCGTCAGGATTTGTATTCTGGACAGCAATTCTTAAAGCTATAAGAATAATAGGAACTGAAGAAGAACAGGGTACAATGTATGGAATTTATTATGCTGCAAATGGTACAACAGCAGCAATTATTGCAGCAGTAAACTTATGGGCTTACAATGCCGGTGGTGGAGATTCCAATATGAAGTCAGGCTTCTTCTGGGCAGTAGTTTCAATGGCAGCATTTACATTATTGGCAACAATTTTAATAGCAATATTCTTAGAAGGAAAGTCAGATAAGGATTTATCAACAGCAGAGGAAGATAAGTTCCATTTTGGAGATGTAGTTACAGTACTAAAGAATCCGGCAGTATGGATGATTTCAGTAGTATTCTTCTGTGTATACGGTGTATATAGTTGCTCATCATACTTTACACCATACCTTACAGACATAGTAAAATTATCGACAACAGCAGCAGGTGTTTGTGCAATTCTTCGTCAGTACATAGTAATGCTTGTAGCAGCACCTCTTGGTGGCATTCTTGCAGATAAAGTATTTAAATCAACACTTGGTTGGTTCAGATGTGGTGGAGTCATCTTGGCAATTTCAATTATTCTTGTTATATTAGTAGGAACAGGTGCACCTTCAATGTTAATTGCAGTATTAACATTAATTCCTGGATTATTCAGTATGTGTCTTTATGGAGTAATGTTCTCTACAATGCATGAAATAAACATTCCTGTAAAAGTAGCAGGTACGGCAATTGGTATTGCATCAATCGTAGGTTACCTTCCTGATATGTTCCTTAACACAATTTTTGGTAACATTCTTGATAAGTCATCAGGAGCAAGTGGATACTTCCAGATATTTGGTATACTTGCAGCGTTTTGTGTAATCGTAGTTGTAATTTGTTCATACCTTTATGCAAAATATGTTAAACCTGTAAGAAAGGCAAATAAATAATTAAAATAAATATGAAACCCGGGAATAGCAGGAACGCCCCTGCCTTTCGGGTTTGTTTTAGAATAAAGAGGGGATAAAATGGAAAATAAAAAATTAAATAATAATTTAGAAGAAACAAGGTTTGATGAAATATTAAATAAGTATAAGCCGTTAGGACAGAGAATTCTTGACCGGATGAACGAAAATCCAGAGGTTTCAGGCAATGAAAAGAAAACCAGCGAATTTCTTATTAATATTCTAAAGGAACAGGGATATAAAATTGTATCACCAAGAGCTAGAATGAAATATTCTTTTTATGCAACAAAAGAAGAAAAATCAGAGCTTAATCTTCCAAAAGTTGCAATAATATGTGAATATGATGCAATGGAAGATATAGGTCACGGATGTGGACACAGTGCAAGTTGTGCAGCAAGTATTATTTGTGCATTAGCAATGGAAGAAACATATAAGGACTTTCCGTTTCAAATAGATTTAATAGGAACACCTGATGAGGAAATAAGTGGTGGAAAAATAAAAATGATGGAGCATGGTGCTTTTGATGATTATGAGTTTGCAGTGGTGATTCAGGCAAACTCCGTTAATCAGCCATATTTTAGAACATTAGCATCAAGTGATATGCTTATTAATTTTTATGGAAAGCAGGCTCACGCGTCAATGAATCCGTGGGAAGGTGTAAGTGCACTTAACGGAGTTCAATTATTTTTCCACGGACTTGATATGCTTCGTGTGGGTCTTGAAAAGGGCGATGATGTTCAGGGAGTTATATTAGATGGTGGAAAAATTCCAAATGTAATACCTGAAAAGGCTACAGCCTATGTTTATCTTCGTTCAAAAACAATTAACAGACTTATGAAGTTGAAAAAGAAAGTGGAACAATGCGCTAAAGGGTGTGCAATGGCTGTTGATAATAAGTACGATTATTCACAGAATAATCCTGATTATGCAGAAGTATTTATTGGAAATACTGAAAAGAAAATTGTTTGTGATATAATGGATGAGTTAAATCTTAACTGGGAAATAGCAGATGAACCAAGAGGCTCCAGTGATGTTGGAAATCTTGATACAATAATACCTGTGTTTAATCCTGTTATAGCAACAGAAGTGTCGGAAACAAAACTTTATTCAAAAGAGTTTGCGGAATTAATGAAGACAGAAAAGGGTACACACGTAATGGTTACCGGAGCAAAAGTTATGGCAAGGATAATTGAAAAAATGGCATTTGAGAAAGGTTTACTTGAAAAAGTAAAGGAAGAACATAGGGAATATAGAAGCAATGTGTTAGAGTGATTTTTGAAAAATAGATTAATATCTAATAATTGATATTTGAAAAAATACAAAAATTTATGCAAAAAAAATATTGTAAAATCATATAAAAATTATTGACATTTGCAATTACCTTTGTTAGTATAAACGAGTATGTTTAACCTACACGCAGTACTTGGATACTCCATCCGATACTTCAGTGTATGGGGATATTTTAAAATTTAGGAGGAAATATAAATGATTTCAAAAGAAGTAAAAGCTCAGTTAACAGCAGAATATGGTAAGACACCTACAGATACAGGTTCACCAGCAGTTCAGGTTGCAATCTTAACATACAGAATCAAAGATTTAACTGAACATTTAAAGACAAACCACAAAGATCATCATTCAAGAAGAGGTCTTCTTAAGATGGTAGGTAAGAGAAGAGGTTTACTTGACTACATTAAAGAAAACGATGTTGAAGAATACCGTGCTTTAATTGAAAAATTAGGAATTCGTAAATAATAATAAATTTTATTTGAGAGTTTTTATGAACAAAGAAACAGAATGTGTAGAAATACATATTCTGTTTTTCTTTTATTTGGAATTGAATTTGGTGGATTACTGCAAATGATAAAAAAACTCAATAACTGTTGTTTATATATTTTTTAATTGACATATACCCTATAGGGGTATACAATTCATATTGAAACAAAAGTATTTTAGGAGGTTAGGACTATGATTAAGACAACTTTAGGTATAGAAGGTATGATGTGTGGAATGTGCGAAAGTCATATTAACAACGCCATAAGAAATAATTTTAAAGTTAAAAAGGTTAATTCATCTAAAAACAATGGTCAGACAGAGATTATATCAGAAGAGTTGTTGGACAAGAATAAGTTAAAAGAAGTAATAGAAGAAATAGGTTATACTTTAACATCAGTTAATGTAGAAGAATATAAGAAGAAGTTTTCTTTGTTTGGAAGATAGAGTAAAAGATAAAAATAAACAATAAAAATATAGAAAAATACTAAAAAATGAAGGCAAGTACAGTTATGCGTACTTGCTTTTTATTATTGTTTTGTTTATAATGTAAAGGATTGCATATATTTATGAAAATATACTTTATGAAAGCAATGCACATTTTGCAGAAGAACCTAGCCGAAGCCACTGTAAAGACTATTATGATTTAAGCTAGTTATTGTAATTATTAGTTACATAGTGATTTTTACAGTAGTTTCGGATTCTTCTGCAGAGAGAAAATAAAAAGGAGAAGTTACTATAGGAAGTAACGAAAGAGAGTTATGTATAAGAGTTTTAGTATGGAGCTTGCAGGCAGAACACTTACAGTTGATGTAGGACGTGTAGCAAAGCAGGCTAACGGTGCAGCATTTATGCACTACGGTGATACAACAGTATTATCAACAGCAACAGCATCAGATAAGCCTAGAGAAGGTGTTGATTTCTTCCCACTTTCAGTAGAGTTTGAAGAAAAGATGTATTCAGTAGGAAAAATCCCTGGTGGATTTAATAAAAGAGAAGGAAAAGCATCAGAAAATTCAGTTCTTACAGCACGTGTTATTGACCGTCCTATGAGACCTTTATTCCCTAAGGATTACAGAAATGATGTTTCACTTAACAACTTAGTAATGTCAGTTGATCCTGAGTGCAGACCTGAATTAGTTGCAATGCTTGGTTCAGCAATTTCAACATGTATTTCAGACATTCCATTTGATGGCCCATGTGCAATGACACAGGTTGGTATGGTAGATGGAGAGTTTGTTGTTAACCCAAGTCAGGCAGTTTGGGACAATGGTGATTTACAGCTTACAGTTGCTTCAACAAAACAGAAAGTTATTATGATTGAAGCAGGTGCAAACATTATCCCTGAAGCAAAGATGATTGAAGCTATTTACATGGCACACGATATCAACCAGACAATTATTGAATTTATTGAAAAAATCGTTGCAGAAGTTGGAAAAGAAAAACACACATATGAAAGTTGTGCAATTCCTGAAGAATTATTTGCAGCAATTAAGGAAATTGTTCCTCCAGCAGAAATGGAAGTTGCTGTATTTACAGACGATAAGCAGACAAGAGAAGCAAATATTAAGGAAATTACAGAAAAGTTAGAAGAAGCTTTTGCTGACAATGAAGAATGGCTTGCAGGACTTGGTGAAGCAATTTATCAGTATCAGAAGAAGACAGTTCGTAAGATGATTCTTAAAGATCACAAGCGTCCTGACGGAAGAGCATTAGACCAGATTAGACCACTTTCAGCAGAAGTTGACATTGTACCTAGAGTTCACGGTTCAGCTATGTTTACAAGAGGACAGACACAGATTTGTAACGTATGTACTTTAGCACCATTATCAGAAGCACAGAAGATTGACGGACTTGACGAAAATGTTAAGACAAAGAGATATATGCATCATTATAACTTCCCATCATACTCAGTTGGTGAAACAAAGCCATCAAGAGGACCGGGACGTAGAGAAATCGGACACGGAGCTTTGGCAGAAAAGGCATTAATGCCGGTTCTTCCTTCAGAAGAAGAGTTCCCATATGCTATCAGAACTGTTTCTGAAACATTTGAATCAAACGGTTCAACATCTATGGCAAGTACATGTTCATCATGTATGTCATTAATGGCAGCAGGTGTTCCAATTAAGTCAATGGTTGCAGGTATTTCATGTGGTCTTGTTACAGGCGAAACAGATGATGATTATGTTTTACTTACAGATATTCAGGGACTTGAAGATTTCTTCGGCGATATGGACTTTAAGGTAACAGGTACAACAGAAGGTATCACAGCTATTCAGATGGATATTAAGATTCACGGTCTTACAAGAGACATCGTTGAAGGTGCTATTGCAAGAACAAGAGAAGCAAGATTATTCATTATGGATACATGTATGAAACCTGCAATTGCTGAACCTCGTAAAGAAGTTAACGCATATGCACCAAAGATTGAAACAATCCAGATTAATCCTGATAAGATTGGTGATGTTGTAGGTAAGAGTGGTAAGGTTATCAATGCCATTATCGAAGAAACAGGCGTTAAGATTGACATTTCTGATGAAGGAATGGTTTCAGTATGTGGCGTTGACAAGGATATGATTGATAAGGCTCTTAAGTACATTAAGACAATCGTAACTGATTTCGAAGAAGGAATGATTCTTGAAGGAACAGTTGTAAGCATTAAGGAATTTGGTGCTTTCATCGAATTTGCTCCTGGCAAGGAAGGAATGGTTCACATTTCTAAGATTGCTAAGGAAAGAGTTGAGCATGTAGAAGATTACCTTACACTTGGTGACAAGGTTAAATGTAAGTGCCTTGGAAAAGATAAGATGGGAAGAATCAGCTTCTCAATTAAGGATGCTCAGTAAGAACTTACTTGAAATAAATACATTAAAAATATTAACCTGCATTGGCTTTGCTGATGCAGGTTTTTTAAAAACAGCATTAAATAAACAAAAGAAGGTGAAAATATGGCATATAATGAGTTGGTTAAAAATTTCAAACGAATACGTGATTATATGAGAGAATTTTATGTTTACGGATTCAAAAGCCGAGATGAATTTAACAAAAAGAGCGCACGCTCATATGACGATGAACGGCGCCGTTTGGAAAGCTGGCTTGGTGATTATATGCAGTTTCGCCAGACAGCAGAAGGCAAAAATATGTTTCTCTCAATCGACAGTCGTTTAACTAAACATAATCCACTGTTTAAAGCGTGGAAAACGAAAAGCTTCACAGATGGAGATATTACCTTACACTTTATTATTATGGATATATTGTCAGAGCCGGGAATTAGTATGGCACTTGGAGAAATAACAGATGCTATTGATAAATATTTATCTAAGTTTTCTAATCCAAGAATGTTTGATGAATCTACAGTTAGAAAGAAACTTAAAAAATACGTGTCATTGGGCATTTTGTCGTCAAAGAAAAAGGGAAAGATAGTGTATTACCAAAGAGCTGAAAGCGTAGATTTGCCTGACAAAAGTATGCTTGACTATTTTTCGGAGGTGCTTCCCTGTGGAGTTATAGGTTCCTATTTACTTGATAAGACGGAGAGTAGTGAGAGTAATTTTGCTTTTAAACATCATTACATAACTGGGACAATGGACAGCGAAATTCTTTATTTGATTTTTAATGCAATTAGAGAAAAGAAAAGTGTAACACTTGAAACGGTTAACAAAAAGAAGATGTTGATTACTGAAGATAATGTGATTCCAATTAAGGTAATGATAAGTGCGCAAAGTGGCAGACAGTATCTTATGGCATATGCACCACGAATTAAGAGAATAAAATCATTTAGAACAGACAATATAGTTTCTATTAAACTTAAAGATAAATGTGAACGTTTTGATGAACTTCAGGAACAATTAAAAAAGATGCAGCCACATATTTGGGGAGTAAGCACTCAGGGAAGTCCCGGTTCAAGAATGGAGCATGTGGAATTTACAATTCATTATGCAGATGATGAAAAGTTTATCAGAAGGCGTTTGGAGAGAGAAAAGCGTTGCGGAATAGTTGAACACATTGATGACAACACAAGTAGATTTTCGGTGGATGTGTTTGATTCAAGTGAGGTTATTCCGTGGATTAGAACTTTTATTTGTAGAATTATGGATATTCAGTTTTCAAATAAAGAATTGGAAAATCAGTTTAAAAAAGATATTGAAGATATGAACAGGTTGTATGGCATAGGAGGTGATGAGTAAATGATTTTCAGTGAACTTTATGGAGCATATTATAATACAGTTGCGGCAATTCTTACGGAAGCCATTGCTCATCCCCTAACTGACCGATGTATGAATGAAATTATAAAGAAATATGCTTTTTCTGAAAGTATATGGGCAATTCCAGATGCCATAAAGGAAGAAAGATGGCAATTAATATTGCCTGATGGAACAACCCCGATTAAAAATAAACCTTCCATGCCAATTACACTATTACAAAAACAATGGCTGAAAGCTATAGGGTGTGATCCAAGAATAAAACTTTTTGGTGATTTTGATTTTGACTATGCTGATGTTGAACCCCTTTTTTTACCAACGGATTATATTATTTTTGACAAATATTCTGACGGTGATGATTTTACAGACGAAAATTATATTTCGAATTTTAGACTAATCCTTGATGCAATAAAAAACAAACATCCGTTAAGGATTGAAACTTTAAATAGAAAAGGAAATTTAGTAGGGCAGGTTGTTTTGCCTGAGTATCTTGAGTATTCAGAAAAAGATGATAAGTTTAGATTAATCAGTGCAGGAAAGCGATTTGGCAGCACAATAAATCTTGGCAGAATTGTTAGTTGCAAGAGGGAAGAAAAGGCATTTGAAGGAGTGCCTGAGAAAAGAAGTAAGGCAAGACCAAGAAGTGTAATATTTGAATTAAAAGATGAAAGGAATGCAATGGAACGTGTTCTTTTGCATTTTGCACACTTTGAAAAGACAGCCGAGCGAATAGGCGAAAATCTATATTCAATAAAAGTTTATTATGACAAAGAGGATGAAACAGAGATAGTAATCCGCATATTATCATTTGGTCCAATGATTAAAGTTACGGCACCTGTGCATTTTATAGCTTTAATAAAACAAAGATTAATTGAGCAAAAGAAGTTGTGAGCATTATGTTCGCAACTTTTTTTTCCGTGATAAAGAAATGAAAATTTTATAGAATAACGGTGTAATCAAAAAGTAAGCGATAAGAAAAAATAAGTGGATAATACTTTTGGCATACCAATTAAGAAAGAGGGAGTGGTATTATGTTGGAAATAAAAGGAAAAGTAAACACAGCAATATGTTATGCTAAAGTTATAGATGAGGGGGCAATAGACCAGATTCAAAGAATGTGTGATTATAATTTAACAGAAGGCTGCAAAGTCAGAATTATGCCTGATGTGCACCAGGGAAAGGGTTGTACCATAGGAACAACAATGACGGTTAAGGATAAGGTTTGTCCTAACATTGTTGGAGTTGATATTGGCTGTGGAATGTACACTGTGAAGTTGGCTGATAAAACGTTGGATTTTGAAAAAATAGATGAGGCGTGTCATTATATTCCATCAGGAATGAAAGTGTGGGAAGGAAGAATGGAAAGATTTGACCTTACACAACTTCGCTGTTACCGAGCTTTGAAAAATTCAAAAAGACTTGAGCGTTCTTTGGGAACACTTGGAGGGGGGAATCATTTTATAGAAATTGATAAGTCATCTGCTGGAACGTATTATCTTGTAATTCATTCAGGAAGCAGAAACTTGGGAAAACAGGTAGCAGAAATATACCAGCAACTTGCAATTGATCTTCATTCAGGAAAAGAGGAGTATTTCAAAAAAAGAGATGAAATTATAAGTAAATATAAAGCAGAAGGACGACGAGCAGAAATACAGAATGTTTTGAAAGAACTTAAAAAAGAATATACATCAAATGAACCGGATGTGCCTATGGATCTTTGCTGGTTATATGGAAATTTTATGGAAGATTATCTTTATGATGTGGAAATATGCCAAAGATTTGCCAAGAGAAGCAGAGAAAAAATGGCTGAGATTATTTTGGAAAGAACAGGAATGACGGCTAAGGAGCAGTTCCATACAATTCATAATTATATTGATGTTGACGAGATGATTCTTCGAAAGGGTTCAATTGCAGCTCATAAGGGTGAGAAAGTTTTGATTCCAATTAATATGCGTGATGGCTCAATTATTGCTATGGGGAAAGGTAACCCGGAATGGAACTATTCGGCACCTCATGGGGCAGGGCGTGTAATGTCAAGAGCAACGGCTAAGCAGACAGTAAATATGGATGAGTATAGGGAGGCAATGAAAGGTATTTATACAACATCAGTAAACGAAAATACAATTGATGAGGCACCTATGGTTTATAAATCTTTAGATGATATAATTGATGTAATTAATGAGTCCGTAGATATAATTGAAGTAATAAAACCGGTATTTAATTTTAAGGCATCAGAGGATCAAAGACCATGGAAAAAAGAAGGAGATGAATCAAATGGAAAAGCTGATTTGCAGTAAGCTTCATGAAATTGAGAAAGAGAATAATGTTAAAATATTGCTGGCAGTTGAATCGGGAAGCAGAGCCTGGGGATTTGCTTCCCCTGACAGCGATTATGATGTAAGATTTATATATGTACGACCAAAGGAAGATTACCTTCGTCTTGAAAATGTTAGGGACGTTATAGAATTGCCAATTGATGATGTGTTAGATATTAATGGTTGGGATTTGCAGAAAACACTTAGACTGCTTTATAAATCAAATCCAACATTGTTTGAATGGTTTTCTTCTCCAATAGTATATTTAGAAACAGACTTTGCTGACAGATTTAGAAAAATTATGGGAGAATATTTTTCTACAAAGAAAAGCCTGTATCACTATATAAGTATGGCAGAGGGAAACTATCGTGAATATTTAAAAACTGAAATGGTAAGGGCAAAGAAATATTTCTACGTACTAAGACCAGTGTTGACATGCAGATGGATTCTTGAAAGGGGAACACCGCCACCGATGTTGTTTAGAGAATTAATGGAAAGTGAACTTCCAAAAGAACTAGTGCCGGAGGTAGAAAAACTTCTGGACTTGAAAATGAACTCACCGGAAATAAAAGAAATTCCACGCGTTGACAGAATCAATAAATACTTAAATGAATCTATTGAGGAAATAAAATTTAAGTTAAAATCAGTGGGAGAAAATAAGGAAGTGCAGTGGGAAGAATTGAATAAAGTGTTTTTGGAAGAGATTGATTAGCATATGTACCTCAAAAAATGAAAAATTTGAAATGTCTGGGTACGTTTATATCAAACTCAAACTATATGTTGCGTGAAAACAATGGAAATATAGTCGAGTGTACCCAGAAAATCGAAAAGTTTTATATATCGGGGTATATTTACTGATTGTTAATACTTTATGTTGCATATCTCAATGGAATTTTTCTCAAAACGTACCCCGATTTTAGAAAAAAATCATATGTCGGGGTATTTCAATTGCTAATATATACAATACATTACATTCTGAAGGCGGAAATTGATGATTACGTACCCCAAAAATCAAGAAAATAATTATATCTGGGTACAGGGCGCAAAAAAGGGGCCAAGAGATAGAATGTCTGCAAGTAATAGGTAGTTTTTACAAATTAACTTAATGACATTGTCTCTTGGCCCCTTGTAATTTTTTATCTATTTTTTCTTATTCAAGAAGTACAATACTTCATGTTTTCGTGGGTCTTTTACATTTGGTGCAGGGAATTTAACCTTGCCGAACCACCACTTAAATACTACAAAATATAATCCGATTGAAAGTATGGCTCCGCAGATTAAATCAATGACTGAGTGCTGTTTCAGGAAAACAGTTGAAAGGCAAATGAGAACCGTAAGAACCCATGAAACTTTCTTAATGCGTTTTCTTGAATTAAGTTTCTGCATATGCTTACTTTTAACCAAACAAAGATGAGCAGAAATTGTGGCAAAAACGTGAATGCTTGGGCAAACATTAGTAGGTGTATCGCTAGCGTAAAGGAACTGAACGATAGTTACTAGAATGTTGTTGCGACCAATATCTGTCAATCTTAAATTAAGTCCGTTAGGAAATACTGTGTATACAATAAGTGCAATTGTCATTCCTGTAAACTCATAGGCACACATTCTATAGAATTCTTTCTTTGAATGGTAAAACAAAAAAAGAAAAACAGCAGGTATGTACAGAAACCAAATCAGATATGGTATTACAAACCATTCACAGAATGGA
>ERZ780190.3101-NODE-3101-length-11361-cov-3.378649_pt1 | contig 11361 bp, 6 predicted proteins | sample MGYA00510980_ERZ780190 | MGnify/ENA primary metagenome ERZ780190 (study PRJEB29588, sample SAMEA1972188) | human gut metagenome | biome: human gut; feature: human-associated habitat; material: faeces | place: Denmark | collected 2008/2010 ... | reverse complement strand
TTTGCTGGCAGCTTTCTCTAATGTATTTTATGCCTGTGTGCCCGGAAGCCGGAGGCTTGATTTCATCAGCAGGGCTGCAATTGCGGCAGTGAGAATTTCCGTAATCCAGAAAGCATGGAATACGCACTGTGGACCAAAGGCTTTACAGAGAACAAATGCAAGCGGAATGATAAAAAGGATATAACGGAGCAGTGAAATAATTAAGGATTGTCCGCCCTTTGAAAGCCCTTCCAAAGCACCGGAGGCAGTAATGGATACGGTGGAAATCAGGAAACCACAGCAGATAATCCGAAGGGCATTGCTTCCCACGGAAATTGTGGTGGCATTGTCTGTAAACATTCCGATAAGGTAAGGTGATGCAGTAAAGCAGATAATCATACCAAGAAGCATAATGACACCGTTCATACAGAGGGTAAGATGATAGATTTTCTTCACACGCTTGATTTCACCGGCACCATAATTGAAGCCCACCAGCGGACGCATCCCCTGGATAATTCCATTGGCAGGAAGGTAGAGGAAGGTCGGCAGTTTGTAATAGATTCCGACGACTACCACATAACACTGGTCATATGCGGCAAGGAGTCCGTTTAAAAATGAAATCAGTAAGGACGGCAGAGCCAGATTTAAAATGGCAGGCACGCCGATTGCATATAGCTTTTTGTCGGTTGCACCGTGCGGTTTTAAATAACAGCGGCGGATATGCACCGGAAGCGGACGTGAAAAATATACGACAAGGTAAATGCTTAATGTTACAATCTGACCGATACCGGTTGCAAGTGCTGCACCGGCAATGCCAAGCCGCGGCAGAAAACCGATGCCGAAAATCAGCAGAGGGTCTAATATAATATTGGTAATACAGCCGCACAGCAGAGCCGCCATAGTGATTTTCATGTTGCCGACTGCCTGAAAAATCTTTTCAAATGCAAGTCCGAGCATAATAATCAGGGAAAATGAAAATGCAATTGAAGCATACCGTGTGCCAAGCTGTAAAACTTCGGTATCCTTTGTAAAAAGGGATAAGAAAAAAGGCATGATACCGATGCTTACAACGGTAATTACAATGCCATGCACAACAGAGAACATCATGCCGTGTGTTGCGGCGCGGTCGGCATTTTTGACATCGCCTGCTCCAAGGCATAGTGCAATCAGGGCATTCATGCCGACTCCGAAACCGATTGCAATAGCATTGATTAAATTCTGAACCGGATACACCAGCGACAGTGCCGTCATTGCCTGTTCACTGATTTGCGCCACGAAAAAGCTGTCAATAATGTTGTATAAGGAATTTACAAGCATGGAAATTACCATGGGAAGTGCCATGCTTGTCAGCAGTGGAAATACCGGTTTTTCTTTCATAAAAGACTGATTCATAAAATACTCCATTCTGCAGACGATTCTTAAAAAGGTTTAATTATTTTACTCAAATCTGTAATAAACTGCGTTGCGCCGTCTGTAACACAAAGCAGCCGTGCGGCAAAAAAAAACGCCACACAATTACCCCGTACAAGGATAATTGTGTGGCGAAAAAAGATAAACTATAAAAATCCACACGTTGTTTTAGTGTGGTTATTTTAGCATAAAGCCCGAAAAAAAGCAAGGCAGGGCCCAAAAGTATGCTATAATAGAAAGCAAAGGTTTTAGCCGCAAAAGAAATTGAAGAAGGTTTACAGAAATGGAGCAGAAAATGGTACAAAACACGAAATTAACAAAAATGATATTCTGGGCAATGATGGTGGCAGTCGGAGTGGTGATTTCACCGTTACTGCGGATTGAGGGAATGTGTCCGATGGCACATTTTATCAATGTCACCTGTGCCGTCTTATTAGGTCCGTGGTATGCGTTTCTATGCGCATTGGCAATTGGACTTATCCGCATGGCATTTATGGGCATTCCGCCGCTTGCACTGACGGGGGCGGTATTCGGCGCGGCGCTGTCAGGCATTTTATACCGGGCGTCGAAGGGAAAGATTATTTTTGCATTTTTAGGTGAAGTCATCGGTACAGGCATTATCGGTGCAATTGTATCATATCCGGTAATGGCGCTGTTATGGGGCAGAACCGGGCTTACATGGCTGTTTTATGTGCCGTCCTTTATAGCGGGAACATTAATCGGCGGCAGTATCGCCTTTTTATTCTTAAAGCAGTTACAGCGCATGAAACTGCTGACAAAGTTCCAGCAGGCACTGGGAACACAGGTTTATGACAAAGTAAAACAGGCAGAAAGCAGCCTTAAACAGTAAAACAAAAAGGAAGGAAATACAAAAATGCTTGAAAAGATGAAAAAAGCAAAAGAAGTGGTCATCAGTCAGGCACCGCTCATACACTGCATTACCAATCCTATTTCAATCAATGACTGTGCCAATGTAGTGTTGGCGCTGGGGGCAAAGCCGATTATGGCAGAACACCCGAAGGAAGTCCATGAAATCACGGCACTTGCAAAGGCATTGGCAGTCAACCTCGGTAACATTACCGATGCAAGGGCAGAATCCATATTTATATCCGGTGGAGTGGCTAAAAATGCGCAGATACCCTGCGTGATAGATGTGGTCGGCGCGGCATGCTCTGCCTTGCGCATGGAGCTGGCACAAAGGTTTATCCGTGAGTGCGCACCGTGTGTCATTAAAGGCAATTTGTCTGAAATCAAAGCGCTTGCGGGAGTGGACAACGCGGCACAGGGAATTGATGTCGGTCAAAAAGACAGTGTAAACGGAAAGGATACACAGAAGTTACAAAAGACCGGACAACTGGTTTGTAGCTATGCAAAAAAGGCACATGCCGTTGCCATGGCAAGCGGGGCGGTCGATATCATCTCGGACGGCAGTCAGGTGTGGTTTGTAAAAAATGGCGTGGCAGAGCTATCCAAAGTCACGGGAACAGGCTGCATGCTCAATGTCATTACGGCAACATACCTTTCCGTAACAGACCCGCTTACAGCATGTCTGCTTTCGGCAGGAACGCTCGGTATCTGCGGAGAGCTCGCAGACAAAAGCCGCGGCATGGGAACGTACCATATTGAATTAATCAATCAGTTATCCACACTGTCGGATGCGCAGTTGGAACAGTATTTACAGATACAACGTGCGTTATAGGTAATACCTATAACGCACTATTATTTTTGTATATTTGTCAAAGCTGGATTTCCGTGCTAATATCTTAGACATAGAAAACATACATGACCTACTTGTTAAGTATGAATAACAAAACAGGAAAGGCATACAGACAACATAAAAATAAAAAATGATTTTGAAAGCCGTGTAAGCAGGCGGCAGAATGGAGGACAATATGAGTACATTAAAAGAAAGAAATTTAAAATTTGAAACAAAGCAGCTTCACGTAGGACAGGAAAGCGCAGATCCGGTTACAGATTCAAGAGCTGTGCCGATTTACCAGACCTCTTCTTATGTGTTCCACAATAGCGAACATGCAGCTGCAAGATTCGGACTGACAGATGCCGGTAACATTTACGGAAGATTAACCAATCCGACAGAAGACATTTTTGAACAGAGAATTGCAGCACTTGAAGGCGGTGTAGCAGCGCTTGCAGTAGCTTCCGGTGCGGCAGCAATCGCTTATACATTCCAGAATCTTGCACAGGCAGGCGACCATATCGTAGCTTCAAAGACAATCTACGGCGGTACATACAACCTGTTAGAGCATACATTACCGGCATACGGCATTACAACAACATTCGTAGATGCCAACAACTTAGATGAAATCAGAAATGCCATTCAGGACAACACAAAGGCAGTATTCATCGAAACACTCGGCAATCCAAATTCCAATGTCGTTGATATCGAAGAAATTGCAAAGATTGCACACGAAAACAAGATTCCGCTTGTAATTGATAATACATTCGGTACACCATACCTTATCCGTCCAATCGAATATGGCGCAGATATCGTTGTTCATTCAGCAACAAAGTTCATCGGCGGACACGGAACAACCATCGGTGGTGTTATCGTAGACAGCGGTAAGTTTGACTGGGAAGCATCCGGCAAATTCCCGTCACTGGTTGAACCAAACCCAAGCTACCACGGCATCAGCTTCACAAAGGCAGCAGGTCCGGCAGCATTTGTTACAAAAATCCGTGCAATTCTCCTCAGAGATACAGGTGCTACCCTTTCGCCAATCCACGCATTTATCTTTCTTCAGGGACTTGAAACACTTTCACTGCGTGTAGAACGTCATGTGGAAAATGCGTTAAAGGTTGTAGATTATTTATCAAAGCACCCACAGGTAGAAAAGGTCAACCACCCATCATTACCGGATGCACCGACACATGATTTATATGAAAAATACTTCCCGAACGGCGGCGGTTCAATCTTCACATTTGAAATTAAGGGCGGCGCTGAAGAAGCAAAGAAGTTCATTGATAACCTTCAGGTATTCTCTCTGCTTGCTAATGTAGCAGATGTAAAATCCCTTGTTATCCATCCGGCTTCTACAACACATTCACAGCTGTCAGAAGAAGAACTGCTTGATCAGGGCATTAAGCCAAACACAATCCGTCTTTCAATCGGTACAGAGAATATCGATGATATCATTGATGATCTGGAAGAGGCATTTGCCGCAGTAAGATAAAAAACTCTTGCACAGCGCGCTGGTTTATGATAAAATGTAAATGTTACTAATAATATTTTCAGGAGGATTATCATGTCGGACGATGCTGACGGTGATACGGCACCTAACCACAGAACAATCAAAAATTTAAATCAGAATGAATGAATACAGGCATGGCTGCACGGATACAATCTTGCAGCTATGCCTTTTTGTGCTGTTTTAGGGAAATACCGGTGTGATAAGCGAAAGGAGTTTTATTTAAAGATGGGTACAGATATTGTATCGTGGGTAATTATTATTTGCTGCATTATGATGTCAGCATACTTTTCAGCGACAGAAACAGCGTTTTCTTCGCTTAACAGGATTCGTATGAAAAATATGGCGGAAAAGGGGAGTAAGCGGGCAAAGCTGGTGTTAAAGCTTTCAGAAAATTATGACAGCCTGCTTTCAACGATTCTGATAGGGAATAATATTGTCAATATTACCTGTACATCACTTGTTACAATTCTTTGTGTCAAGGGATTTGGTGAAGATGTAGGGGCAACCCTGTCAACCGTGATTACAACCGTGGTGATTCTGGTATTTGGTGAAGTTTCGCCGAAAAGTATTGCAAAGGAATCAGCAGAAACGGTTGCGATGTTGTCAGCGCCGCTGTTAAGAATATTTATCTACATACTGTCACCGGCGAATTTCTTATTCCGCCAGTGGAAAAAGCTGTTGTCCTGCATTTTTAAAAGTCAGGATAATAAGGGGATTACAGAAGAAGAACTGCTTACAATTGTACAGGAAGCTGAAGCGGACGGCGGCATTGATAAAGAGGAAGGAAGCTTAATCCGCAGTGCAATTGAGTTTAATGAACTGGAAGCGATAGATATTTTAACTCCGCGTGTCGATGTCATCGGTGTGTCCGTAGCATTATCCAAACCGGAAATTGCAAAGGTATTTGCAAAAACAGGATATTCGCGCCTGCCGGTATATGAAAAAGACATGGATAATGTTGTCGGCATTTTATATCACAAGGATTTTTACAATTACGTCAATAATTCGGATATGACAATCCGTGAAGCCGTAAAGCCGGTGCTGTTTACGACAAAGCATAAAAACATCAGTGAACTGTTAAAAGAATTACAGGTAAAACATATGCACATTGCGGTGATAGTGGATGAATTTGGCTGTACGGTCGGTATCCTTACATTAGAAGATATTTTGGAAGAACTGGTCGGAGAAATCTGGGACGAACACGATGAAGTCGTGCGGGAGGTTGAGCCGTTATCGGAAAATGTGTACCGTGTTTCAGGTAAAACCAATGTCGAGCGCCTGTTTGAATCCCTCGGATATGAGCAGGAATTTGATGTGCAGACTGTCAGTGGCTGGATTATGGAGCTTTTAGAGCGTATACCGGAAGCGGGTGACACCGTAGATTACCGGAACATGCACCTCACTGTAGAGAGCATGAAAGAAAAGCGCGTGGATACGGTAAGGCTGGAAATCCGCCCCGAAAGCCAGAGTGCATAGTGAAAAAAGAAAAGAGGAAGCTGCAATTATGATGACAGAATTAGAGCAGTATTACAATAAATTTAACGAAGAAAAGCGGTTAGACAGCCGTCATGGAAAAGTCGAGTTTATTACGTCCATGAAATATATTCACGAATATCTGGGCGGGGACACGACAAAGAAAATCTTAGACATCGGTGCAGGAACCGGAAAATATTCGGTGGCACTGGCAGAAGAAGGTTACGATGTCAGCGCTGTTGAACTGGTAAAGCACAATTTGGGACTGTTAAAAGCCAAAAACAGCAGTGTAAAAGCTTATCAGGGCAATGCGTTAAAACTCAGACGATTTGAAAATGATACGTTTGATGTGACATTGTTATTCGGACCAATGTATCATTTATTTACTAAGGAAGACAAAGTCCGGGCGCTGTGCGAAGCAAAGCGCGTGACAAAGCCAGGCGGCATAATCTTTGTGGCATATGTCATGAACGAATACAGCATTTTAACATACGGTTTTAAGCAGAAGCATATTGCTGAGTGTGTGAGGGACGGACGCATTTCAGAGGAATTTCAGTGTATGTCTGCGCCGAGCGACTTATACGACTACGTGCGGATTGAGCAGATTGACGCATTAAATCAAGAAGCCGGACTGGAGCGCATCAAAATTATCACACCGGACGGTCCTGCCAACTATATGCGTCAGGTGCTAAACAGTCTGACTGAGGAAGAATTTGAGTTATTTATCCAATACCATTTATCAACGTGTGAGCGGCAGGACTTAATTGGGGCGGCGGCGCATACGGTGGATATTTTAAGAAAGTAAAGGCTTGCCTTTAAAAATCCCGCTTATGCGCCTTGACATAGCGTACAAAGCTTTCCGCCTGTGGGGAGAGCGGTTTTTCTTTTGTATAATTTAAGCTGATATAGCTGTAAATACCGGGCGTTACCGGAATAAATGCAAGTGAAGAATCGTTTTCCTGCCGGGCAGAGTGGTGCATCATCAGCGTAATCCCGGCGCCGTTGCGTACAAGGTCAATCAGCGTTGCACCGCGGTTTCCGGTATAGGCGATGTGCGGTTCAAATCCGGCATTGCGGCATTCACGGATACACAAATCATTTATAAAAGAATGTTCCGGAAATAACAGAAACGTTTCTCCGCGCAGCTGTTCAAACGGCAGATTATCCGCCTTAGCGAGCGGGTGCGTAGCAGGAAGCACGGCGGTCAGGTAATCAATCATATAAGGGATACTGTTAAATTCCTTCACAGAAGACGATTCACTTCTTAAAAATGCAATATCGCATTTGCCGTCCGTGAGCAGTTCTTTTACAAATGTAGAATCGCCCTCAATCGTCTGCAATGTCATATCGGGATTCTCATTTAAAAATCCTGCAATCAGTGCCGTAATCGCGTGCTGTTTCATTGAAGGAATCGACCCGAGCACAATATTGCCGCTGTCCTGATGAATCTTGCGGCGCACATTTTTTTCAAATTCATATTCCAGACCGACCATCTTTCGCGCATACGGCAGCAGCATCTGTCCAAACTCCGTAAGCACAACCGTCCGCGTTGTACGCTCAAAAAGTTCCACACCAATTTCAGTTTCAAGCTTCTTAATGTGCTTTGACAGACACGACTGCGAAATAAAAAGACACTCCGCCGCTTCCAAAAAATTCTTCTTCTCCGTCAAAGTCACAAACTCCTCCAGATACCGAACATTCAAATTCATTAGACAAAACCTCCAATTGTATTATATATAAGGAAAAACCAGCCCACACAAGGAATAAAAAGTGTCCCCGCTCATGCAGGCAATCCCAAAGCCTTCCGTCGGTCACACCCTCTCGCAGGGAATAAATAAGCAATCGGCGAAGTCAAGTAACACGTTGAGCTGATTGCTTATTTATTCCCCTATGTTGAGCAGCTTGCTTATTTATTCCCCCTGCGGTGAGTGGCAGACTTTTAAATTGCCTGTAATTAGATGATTGACTTTTTATTCCACAGTGGAATAAATATACCCCAATTATGAATTGAATGTCAACGATAATTCATATAAAATAAACTTGTCAATGAAAGCACCGGACGGCCTTAGCATAGCCCGCAGACCTGCCGGTGCAGTAAAATTATAAAACTTTTCATTGCAAAATCACAATAAATATAAAAGAAATGAGGTGCAGCAAGTGAAAAGATATTGGAAATATATCAGACCCTATATACAATACTATATTTTAGGTCCCTGCTTTATGATGATGGAAGTTGTCGGTGATGTGTTACTGCCGTACATGCTTGCAAAGATAATCAATCAGGGTATTGCAGAAAGAAATGTCGCGTATATTATAAAAATAGGCGCCATTATGGGGTTTATCGCAGTAATAATGGCAGTTGGCGGTGTTTTAGGCGCATGGTTTGCTTCTAAAGCGGCGATGAATTTCGGCGCGGATCTGCGCATGGATTTATTTGAAAAAATCCAGCAGTTTTCCTTTCAGAATATCGACAATTTCAGTACCGGTTCATTAATAACAAGATTAACCAACGACATCACACAGATTCAGAATATGATTATGATGACACTCAGAATGTGTCTGCGCTCGCCAGGCATTTTAATCGGAGCGATGGTGATGGCATTTGTCATCAGCCCGAAGCTGGCGGCGATATTCATTATCGTCCTGCCGGTGCTGGCAGTCCTTATTGTAGTCATCATGCGGCGTGCATTTCCGCAGTTTAGAACCTTGCAGGGAAAACTGGATGCACTCAATTCCTGTATTCAGGAAGGACTGGTGGGTATCCGGCTGATAAAGTCCTTTGTGCGGGGCGACTATGAAGAAATGCGTTTTGAAAAAAGAAATCAGCAATTGAAAGAAGCCAATCTGACGGCAATGAAAACTATGCTTTTGTATACACCGCTGATGACACTGGCACTGAATATTACAACCGTGGTTGTTGTCTGGTCGGGTGGTAATATGATTGTTGCCGGAAATATGCAGGTTGGCGATTTGACGGCATTTACCAATTACATCGTGCAGATTATGTCCAGTCTTACTATGCTTTCGATTGCATTTTTAAACTGGGCGCGTGCCATAGCATCTTTCCGCCGTGTCGGTGAAGTTCTCGATGAAAAGATTGACCTGACGGATGAAAATGCGAAGCATAAGGACAGAGCAGTCTGTGAGGGCAGTGTTGAATTTCAAAATGTATCCTTCCGATATTACAAAAACAGTCCCGAATGGGTCATTGAGAATATCAGTTTTAAACTGGAAGCCGGAAAGACCCTTGGCATTATCGGACCGACCGGAAGTGGAAAAAGTACGCTCGTGTCCATGATACCCCGCCTGTATGACACCGATGAGGGGACGGTGCTCGTTGATGGAATCAATGTGCGGGATTACGGTTTAAAGCCTTTGCGGGAAGGCATCGGTATGGTGCTGCAAAACAATACGCTTTTTTCCGGCAGCATCACTGAAAATTTAAAATGGGGAGATGAACATGCCGATGAAAAAGCTGTCCGGAAGGCCGCGCAAAATGCACAGGCAGCAGGGTTTATCGATAGTTTTAAAGACGGTTACCGGACCCGTTTAGAGCAGAGCGGAAATAACGTATCCGGTGGTCAGAAACAGCGGCTGTGCATTGCAAGAGCTTTATTAAAGTGTCCGAAAATCCTTATTTTAGACGATTCCACCAGTGCGGTGGATACGGCGACAGAACGCGCGATCCGCGAAGCACTGCATTCGGAATACAAGGATATGACAAAGATTATTATTGCACAGCGGATCCGTTCCGTCATGGATGCGGATGAAATACTGGTACTGGATAACGGAAAGACGGCAGGCTTTGGCACACATGAACAGCTGCTTGCAGACTGTCCGGTTTACCGTGAAATTTATGATGTACAGAACGGAAGGGAGGAGTAACTATGCCGCCAATGGGAGGAGTAACAGGTGCAATGCGCGGTACGAACCGCCGCGGAATCGGCGCTAAAGCAGCCAGACCGAAAAATATGAAGCATACCGTTATGCGGCTTTTTTCTTATATGAAAAAAGATGTGTGGATGCTGGCGGCAGCACTTTTGTGTGTTGTGGCAGGCACAGTAAGTACGCTTGCCGCTTCCTATATGTTAAGACCGATTATTAATGACTATATTATTCCGGCAAAAACATCTGCCGATTTAAAGAAACTGGCAGGGGCGTTAATCGTCATGCTGGCGGTGTATTTGTTGGGCGTGATGGCAGCGTATTTACAGAACCGCATTATGCTGGTACTTTCTCAGAAAGCACTGGTGCGCCTGCGCAGTGATTTATTTGTGCATATGGAAAAGCTGCCGCTACGTTTTTTTGATACCCATACCAAAGGAGATTTAATGAGCCGCTATACCAATGATGTCGATGTTATCGGTGAAATGTTAAACAGCACTCTTGTACAGTTGATATCAGGAATCATTACTGTAATTGGTACGCTCTGCATGATGATTTATACCAACATTTTACTGGCGCTGATTACGCTGGTTATTGTGCCGCTCATTTTAAGCGCCGGAAAATTTCTGGTTAAAAAGAGCAGAAAATATTACGTGGGACAGCAGGAAGCTCTGGGCAGATTAAATGCGTGCATTGAAGAAACGGTATCGGGCCAGCGCGTAGTGAAAGTATTTAATCATGAAGACAAAGCCCTTGAAGCTTTTAAGGAATACAACTACGATTTGCGGGACAAACAGCAGAAAGCACAGTTTTTCGGCGGTATTATGGGTCCGGTTGTGGGAAATCTCGGTCAGTTAAACTATGCGCTAACAGCCATGATTGGCGGAATCCTGTGTGTATTTAAAGGTTTTGATGTCGGAGGTCTGAGTATTTTTGTGACCTATGCAAGGCAGTTCTCCCGCCCGGTTAATGAAATCACCATGCAGATGAACACCGTATTTTCGGCACTTGCGGGCGCAGAACGTGTCTTTGACATTATGGATTTGGAAGTCGAAGATATTTCCGGTAAAAAGCTTGAAAATGTGCAGGGCGAAATCAGCATGGAGCATGTGACGTTTGGATACCTTGAAAATCAGCCGGTTTTAAAAGACATCAGCCTGCATGCAAAAAAAGGACAAAAAATTGCGTTTGTCGGTTCAACGGGCGCAGGCAAGACGACCATTACCAATCTGTTAAACCGCTTTTATGAAATCTGGGAAGGAAAGATTACGATAGACGGTGTGGATATCCGGGAAAACGGGCTGGAGTCGCTGCGCGAAAATATCGCACTTGTTTTGCAGGATACGCATTTATTTACCGGTACTGTCATGGAAAATATCCGCTACGGAAGACTGGATGCAGCTGA
>ERZ780190.3094-NODE-3094-length-11394-cov-2.214393_pt1 | contig 11394 bp, 8 predicted proteins | sample MGYA00510980_ERZ780190 | MGnify/ENA primary metagenome ERZ780190 (study PRJEB29588, sample SAMEA1972188) | human gut metagenome | biome: human gut; feature: human-associated habitat; material: faeces | place: Denmark | collected 2008/2010 ... | reverse complement strand
TGCTGTAAGGATTGTTGTAGAACCTGTTGGGGTTGGAACACGCTGTGCGGAACCGATAAGTTTTCCGTTCAGTTCTGGGATAACAAGACCGATTGCTTTAGCAGCACCTGTGCTGTTCGGAACGATGTTAACTGCAGCTGCACGGGATCTTCTCAGATCGCCTTTTCTCTGAGGGCCATCCAGAGTCATCTGATCGCCAGTGTAAGCGTGGATGGTGCACATGATACCAGACTGGATCGGGAAGTTGTCGTTCAGAGCCTTAGCCATAGGTGCCAGACAGTTGGTTGTGCAGGATGCAGCGGAGATGATGGTATCTTCGTTGGTAAGGGACTCATGGTTTACATTGTAAACGATGGTAGGCAGATCGTTGCCTGCAGGAGCAGAAATAACAACGTGCTTAGCGCCTGCATCGATATGAGCCTGAGCCTTAGCCTTAGAGGTGTAGAAGCCGGTGCACTCCAGAACTACGTCAACACCGATTTCGCCCCAAGGAAGCTCTGCTGCGTTAGCCTTAGCGTAGATCTTGATCTCTTTGCCATCAACGATGATGGAATCTTCGCCTGCTTCAACCTTATCAGCCAGTGCATATCTGCCCTGAGTGGAATCATATTTCAGTAAGTGAGCCAGCATCTTGGGAGATGTCAGGTCGTTGATTGCAACGATCTCAAATCCTTCTGCGCCAAACATCTGTCTGAAAGCCAGACGACCGATACGGCCAAAACCATTAATTGCTACTTTTACTGCCATTTTAGTTTCCTCCTAAAAATGTTTTGAAATTCTTTTGTCAGACAAGCTGTCCGATCAAAGGGCAGTGTGCTTGACAAAATTTTATCAGCACAATTATTCTACCTAATTTGTTTCAAAATATCAAGATGTAAAATTAAAAATATTGGAAACATACGTCGTTTTTATGCTATACTTTGGAATGAAAAATCAACAAACACCAACAGGAGGAGTTTTTCATGCCAATTTTAGCAGACTATCATATGCACTCCAGCTTTTCCGGAGACTCCAGAGCGCCCATGCAGGACATGGCAGCGCGCGCCATCGCACTCGGTTATCAGGAAATATGCTTTACCGAGCATATGGACCTGCACTATCCTGCTTCCGAAGAGTGTCCCGAAGACATGTTTTTATTAAATACCGATTCCTATCTCTATGATCTGCTCCGCGCCAGGGAGAAATTCGGGGAACAGATTAATATTAAATTCGGCGTTGAACTGGGACTCCAGCCAGATTACCTCAAAGAAATTTCCGACTACGCAAGATCCTATGATTTTGACTTTATCATCGGCTCCACCCATGTCGTACAGCATCAGGATCCTGCTTTTCCCTCTTATTATGAAGGAATCTCAACTGAGGAGGGCTACCGCGCCTACTTTAATGAAATCCTGACATCCATCCGCTCCTTTACCAATTTCGATATTTACGGACATATCGACTATGTGATCCGTTACAGCAAAACAAAGGATTTAAACTACTGCTATGGGCAGTATGCAGATATTTTTGACCCCATCATTGAAACGCTGATCGCCAACGGCAAAGGCATCGAAATCAACACCGCCGGTCTGGATAAAGGCTTAAAGGAACAGCATCCCTGCACCGAATTCATCCGTCAGTACCGCAAAAAAGGCGGTGAGATCATCACAGTCGGCTCCGATGCACACCGCCCGGAGGATATTGGACGCCATTTCGACCGCGCGGCTGACGTGCTGAAAGCGTGCGGATTCTCTTATTACTGCACATTTGAGAAACGGGTACCGGCTTTTCATAAGCTGTAAATACAAGCCGCCAGGAATTTTTATGTTCCTTTTACAGAAAAGATGAGGCAGCTGCACTGACGTGTGGCTGCCTCATCTTACGATAACAACTCCGGTATCACGAAACCGCTTCCCGGTATTCTTTTTCCAGCTCTTTGATTTTATCTGCCAGCTGCTTTTGGCAAATATCTCCGGAACCATTTTGCAAAGCCCCCTCCATGGACGCACAAAAGGCCTGTCCTGGCGTACCCTGCCATTTCTGCCTGCAGTCCTTTAGCTGTTCCTCCACCAGAAGCGAAATCTGGTACAGCTCTGGATTTTTCGCCAGAAAATCCACATATTCCTGCTCAGACAGTCCCATCCGTTTTGCCGCCAGAAATCCGGCCGCGCTTCTTTTATCCCGCAGAAGCTTCCACGCTTTTTCATACGCGGCAGCCGCCCGATCGAACAAAAACAGACCTGCATAAGCGCAGCCCGCATTATGATACACACTCCCGACGATCTCCGGCTTTGCGCCGGTCAGCTGTTTCATCAGCGGCTCATATTCCTGCAGCGCGCGGAAATATTTTCCGGATTCGAGGAAATAATCCCCCCGTGCCTTCGCCCGGTCGGTTTCGTTGTTTCCCGCATTCGTCTGCAGGATTTTCTGCACCTGCAGCGCCTGCTCCTGCGGACAGTATCCGGTATACGAAAACAGACATGCCGCAAACGCCGTCACCCAGGCCTCTTCTTTCAGGCTGTCATTTAACAGCACCGCAAGCTTTGGCAAACCGCACTGCTGCGCAACCCAGTCGATCAGCTCTTTTGTCAGCAGCTCCGGCTCCATTACCCATGCGTTTTCCCGAATAAAATAGCACAGTTCTTCGATATTCCAGATATGTACTTTTGCTTTTTCAAAATAGAAGGGCAATTCTGCGTTCTGCCCCAGACACAGATATACACGTCCCATGATTTTCCTCTAAAATTCGTCTATGATTCTGCCAAAACCGGCGGCGCAGCGGATTTTGCATCAGCTCCTGCTGCACTCTGTTCTGACGCCACAGTTGCAGTGTCTGTCGTATCGGCACCTGCTGACACCTGGGCTGCAGTGCTGCTGCCTGCCGCAGTATCCGGCTGCCCGATCGAAATCGTCTTCTCCCAGAACTGGTGCGTCGCCGGGAAGAATTCTCCGAAGCCGAGATCTTCCATGTTCAGGCGCAGTGTCGTCAGATCTGCCATGTCAATCTGCAGGTGGATGCGCGTCGTGCGTGCCGGACGTTGTGGAAGTCCGGTCAGCGCGATCTCCACATCCCGGATCTCGCCGCCGTTTAGCGGTGTAATCCGCAGCGAAAAGCGGTTCTCCTCTTCCAGTAAGAAGTCGATCTCCGCCTTTGCATCGTACCAGTTCGTCCCGGCATCCAGAAGCGGATGGCAGCTGTCCTGCCCGCGCTTTTCCACATACAGACTGATGTTTGCCTTTAACATGTCTTTTCCCAGGAACACATACCCTTCGGAAACGCTGCCGGGCGTCATACGCTGGCGCGCCGCATAACAAGCTCCCTTGCTGTAAAGGTTGTTGCCCAGAAACACCCGGCGTTCCTGGCACAGAAACCGCAGCGATTCCTGATACCATTCTCCCAAAAAGCCTTCGCCAATCAGGTAGACACAACTAATATTTCTATCGCCGATCACCGCTTTCATTGTCTCTAAAAAGCGCTGATCCAGATCTTCTCTGCCTGCCGCCACTTCCTTCCAGTCCGCTTCCTCCACAAAGCAGGCGACCGGAGATGTTTTCCGGTTTGCCGTAAACAGAAGCGTATGCAGAAACGTGCCGGAAAAATCACACAGAAGCACGTCCTGTTTCCAGAGCTCTTCGGGTTGGCAGATATTATAATAGAAAAAACTCTCCGCGCGTCCGATCAGAAACAGACTCGCATTTTTCAGACCGAGCATGCCGACCGCATCCGTCACCGCTGACAATACGGGTACAGACACCTCCGGCACAGAAAAGACGAGCGCCTGCAGGCGTTCCGGGCGCACGATCGGTGCAAGCAGCGACATCGTCCGTTTTAAAAACAGAGAAAGCAGTGCAATCGAACTATAGTTCTGTCCTCCTACCTCCACCATTTCCTGGTGTGCTGCCTTCGTCAGCAGTCCGTCAGCGAGAAAAACCTCTCCAGTCGCTGCCGCTGCCTGCGCTTTCGGTCCGTACACCCAAAGGTCTTGATCGGTATACCGTCCCAGCAGCGCCGGAATCAGATACTGCTCCTGATCCGCCTGCAGGCTGATCGTCTTTGGACAGGGTTCTCCCGGCAGGCAATAGCTGATTTGCGCATATGCATCCGTCAGATCATAGCCAGCCGTTGCCTGCCGTTTGTTTTCTTCTTTTTCCCTGTGTTCTAAAAACATATCTCCTTCTCCCTATTTCAGCATTCCAAACAGCCGTTTTGCACAAAACGCGGTATACAGGTAGTTTTGCGTCCGCTCCTTCTGCGCCGATAAATCCTCCTGCAAAAGCTGTGCCTGTGCCATTTCATAAAGCCATGCGTACCTGCCCTGCATTGCCTCTGCAGCTTTCTCCTGCGCAAGCAACATGCCATTTTCCAAAATTTTCTCCGGCCTTTCGGACACTGTGATATAATACTGCAGCCGCTCTCCCGGAAACAGAATAAATCCCGCCGCATAAATGCCGTCGCAGACGCATGGAAGCTCCATTTCATGATACTGCGCTTCCGCCAGTTCCCCTTCCACTCTCCGATAGTTCAAAACCAGCTGTTTTTCGGGTTCTCCTTCATATACGACAAAGGTTTTGTCCAGAATCTCCCAAACCTCCGGCACAAGGTCTGCAAACTGCTGCAGCACCGGAAGCAGGCAGTTTTCTTCAAATAACTCCCTGATAATTTTAGCCACCTGACCGCGGTTTTTTTCCTCTAACATGCCTTTGTTTTTGGCGTAATACTGCAGCGCCGCAATTTTGCACAGCCTGCTTACCTTTGCACCCCATCTGCAGAGCCGCAAAATCATCTGCACCATATATCGGTGGATCGGTTGCTTTAAAATCACATTTGCATAGGCGCAGCGATACAAAAATGCCTCTTCCAGCTCCGGACTGCCGCCCGCACTGATATAATCCCGCAAAAGATCCATCCGCTCCGTCACATCCTGCCCGGTAAACAATAGCTGAACCAGCAGCTTCCTGTTGATTTTCCAGATGTCGATTTCAAAATTTTTTGCCGCCTGCAATAGCACTTCCAGCTCGCTGCAGCTTCCCTCGTAAGCATCCGCCAGATACTGTAAAATCCGATCGTCATATTTTCCGTTCAGCGCAGCCTGCGCACACAGAAGCATCAGGCGCTTTTCTTCGAGATGGCTTTCTTTTGCCAGAATTCTGCTGCAAAGGCGCATCAGCTCCGCCGGCTCAAGTTTGCAAAAGCACTGACCGGCAAGCCACTCGTATGCTTTGTCATAAAAGCCATGCAGAATCATCAGCCGCGCCATGCAGAGCCTGTCCTTTTCCGCAATCTGCTCTTTGGACACTGTCCGCAAAAAGGCGTTCAGCTCCTTATTTTTCTCCTGTTCGGACAGCCACACCGCCAGCCGGCAGCGAAGCTCCTGCCCGTAAACATCCTCCAGCTGTCTGTTTGTACAAAGCTTCGTCCAGACGGCGATCTGATCGAGTTCCGAAAGCTTTCTTTTTTCCGCTTCCAATAAAAACGCAATGCTCTCTGTGCCCCATTCCCGCAGTGCTTCCATTCCCCAAGCAGAAACCGCATCCTGAAACGAAAGCAGCTCTTTCCTGTCAACCGTCACCAGACGGCGGTTCTGCTCTTCGTCTTCTGTAAAAAGCAAATCCTCCGGATCGTAAACGGACACGCAGGCTTTTCCATCCTGCAGCCAGTAAGTCTCTTCGCCTTTCAGTCTGCGATGAACGACGATCAGCTTGCGGCACTCCTTGCGGTTCAATACAACTTCAGTGCTTCCGAGCAGTGAAGTAATCGTCTCCCCCTGCGTTTTGTCAAGCGCCAACGCCGGCAAATTTTCCCTGTACAGCCAAGACAGATGCCGGTTGATTCTTCCCTTATTCAGACAGTCCAGCAGAAAATGGTCCATCTCCGGCTTGTAGGTGATGTAAAGCTCCGGGTCCTTTGTCTTGCATCGCTCCACGCACGAATACAGCCACGCCGCATATTCCCAGTCCAGGTTGCACTGGTAGGCAAAATACAGCAGCACGCTTTTGGGCGGCTCAATATCCCGCGACAGATCGGTGCTCAACAGATAATATTCATACAGACGCGTGACACGCAGCTTGTTTTCCACACCTCTTTCATACCAGACATGCCACTTTTGCTCGCATTTGTTCCCTTTGATCAATAACGAACAGATCGCCTGCAAAATAGCTGTGGACTGCGTTTTTTCCCAGCTGCGTTCCAGAATTTCAAACAAAACCGGCTCGAAATATTTTTCCCGGCAGGCAAGCTCTGCAGCCTGTCCGCAAAGATTTTCATTCAAAAGCCCTTTCCGTGCGCCATAAACTAAAACCCTGCGCACAATCGGGTCTAGCCCCGTCAAAAGCGCCGGATCTGCGTTCAGCAAAAGCACCGCTTCCTGATACAACAGCGGGCTTACGCAGCCTTTCTGGAACTGTTCCTGCAAAAACTGCCACTTCCGGTAGGTGCTCCGGTTGATCTCATGGGATAAAAACAGCATCAGCCACGCAATCCGCCATTCTTCCGGGTAACGGGTATAAATTTCCTCCACCCGCGCGGCGGCACGCTTCACATATTCCTCGCGCTTATCGTATAGTGTCGTCAGATACAGATAATAGCTGACGACCGCCGGGCTTTCTCCCTCCAGCATCGGGCGCAGCTGCTTTAACATCCAGCCGGCCTCTTCTGTTTTGTTTTCCGTCAATAACAGCTGTGCGGAAAAAAGCTTTGGCACGATACTTTTCCGATCCAGGACAGCCAGTTCTTCCACACATTCCCGCACCTTTTCCTGCCAGTCTGCCAGGTCGATCTGCTTTGCGCGCAGCTTTAAATAAAGCTCTGTCAGACGGATCGTATATTTTTTCTGGCGGCTTTTTTTTTCGGTTTCCGCAGACAGTCCCGTTTTCCGGCGGGTCGCTGTGACACCGACCAAAAAGCTGCCCCGGCTCCACGAAACCGTCACCGTCCCGAAATTTTTCCCGTCATGGAGCTTTTCTTCCGATATATAAACCGGCAGGCAACAGAGATTGCCTAAAAAGTCATCCTCCCCGATTCTGTTTTTTTCCAGAAACAAAAAATCGTCCTCTGTCTGTACCTTCAGGCTGACCGGTCCCCAGCCATTTTTTAAAATCTGCAGCTCTTCCCGTACCGTTTCCTGTACATCTTTGACCTGAATTTCCGGTTTGGCAGCAGTAAAGGTCAGTGCCTGCTTGCAGCCGTTTTCTTCCAGAAATGTCTCGACGTTGGAGCTGTTATAGTATCCGGCGGACAGCCCCCGGTACAAAAGCCAGGTCTTTTCGCCTTCTTTTTTACAGATTTCTGCAAACGGTTTGCTGTAAAAAAACTGTACCGCCGTTTTCCAGTCCGTGCGCGCAAGCTCTGTAAATCCGGCAAGCGTCGAGACTTTTCCTGCAATTCCTGCTGCCGCCTCTCTGCGCACCGTCACCTTCCACGGCAACGTGTATTCCCCGTAGTCCGATACGATCAGGAACTGTCCCTGCAGGCTGTCGCCCTCCTGCAGCCCGTCTGCACAAAATCGGTACACGATTTTCTCCTGCACGCCGTTGAACCACTCCGTTTTACACTCCATCCGCTCATCCTTTGTCAGGACATAACCCTGTGCCGGGATTTCTTCCTGTGATGCAAAAATGGTAAACGCGCCCTCTGCAGCTTCCCCCGGCGCAACAGACAGCTCTGCCAGCCGGACAGAAAACGTCAGCTTTCCTTCTATTCTGCGGTATTTTTCTGTCAGAATCTGCTCTTCCAGTCTTCTCACTTGCGTTCCCCTTTCTGCACATTTTTGCCTGCCGGGACGCTCCCGATCAGGCGGTCATTTCCAATAGTCTTAACTTTTATATTACCCTATTTCCGAATATCGCGCAAGGGATTGACAAATGGGTTCCGCTTAAGTATTATTGTATTAAATCAATCATACAAGCAAGGAGGTGTTCACATGCCATGGGAACTTGATTCAGACAGACCTATTTACGCCCAGATTGTTGACCGGCTCAAGCATGAAATCGTATCCGGATTCTATCCGCCCGGCTCCCGGCTTCCCAGTGTCCGCGACCTCGCTGCACAGGCAAGCGTCAATCCGAACACCATGCAGAAAGCCTTCACCGAGCTGGAGCGTACCGGTCTGATTGTCACGCGCCGCACCAGCGGGCGGACGGTCACCGAAGATACTGCTTTGATTGAACAGGTGCGCAGTGAGCTGGCAGAGCTTCAGATCAGTCAGTTTCTGACGCGGATGCAGCATCTCGGCTATCAGAAAGACGATAGTATCCGGCTGCTTTTGGCCAAAAAGGAGGAAAATTCATGACACAGACATCCGATACCCTGCTCCGTCTGCAGGACGTCAGCAAGCGCTTCGGCAAAAAAACAGCGCTTGACCATATCAGCCTCGAAATCGCTCCCGGCAGGATGGTCGGGCTTTTAGGCTCCAACGGCAGCGGCAAATCCACACTGATCAAACTCATCAACGGACTTTTGGTACCCTCGTCCGGACAAATTTTCATCTGCGGCCAGGCTCCCGGTCCCGAAACCAAGGCGATCGTTTCGTATCTGCCGGAGCGCACCTATCTGCCCGATACTGTCCGGGTAAAGGGACTGCTCTCTTTTTTCAGGGATTTTTATACAGACTTTGACGCTGCAAAGGCGGAGGAAATGTTGCAAAAGCTCGACATCGATCCGTCCAGCCCCTTAAAGACGCTCTCGAAGGGAACCCGTGAAAAGGTGCAGCTGGCCACAGAGCTGGCCAAGCGCTCCACGGGCCGGACCATCTATATTCTGGACGAGCCGATCGCCGGCGTCGATCCCGCCGCGCGTGATTACATTTTAAAGACCATTATCCAGGATTACAGCGAGGATGCGTCAATTCTGCTCTCCACACACTTGATTGCGGACGTCGAGCAGCTTCTGGACGATGTTATTTTCCTGAAAGACGGACAGATCATTCTCTCTTCCAGCGTGGAGAAGATCCGGGACACCCGCCATCAGTCCGTAGACTCTTATTTCCGGGAGGTATTCTCATGCTCACAAAACTGATTTCCCATGAATGGAAAGATACGTTTAAAGTTCCTGCCCTTCTGCTCACTATCACGGTGCTGCTTTCCGCCGCCAGCCTCGTATACTTCTCCGTTGCTGACCAAGCTACCGCCGACATAGATCTCAATGTGCGAAACTTTGTACTTTACATCGCATACATCCTGATTCTCAGCGGTCTTTCCATGATCCTGACAATCTATTTTGCTATCCGTTTTTATAAAAATCTCTATACCGACGAGGGCTATCTGATGCACACGCTCCCTGTCAAGCCCTGGATGCTGATTGTCTCCAAGCTGACCATCGGAACCATCTGGTTTTACCTGATCGATTTGTTGTTGGTTGGCGCAATTACCTTGATCACCTTGATTGCCCTGCCCACGATGGCATATTTTTCTCCGGAAGATCTGTTGGAGCTTCGGACGATGTTCCAGTCGTACCACACGATTTTCACCGTTCCCTCCATACTCTTTCTGGCAATTCCCGTGATGATCATCGGCTCTGTCTTTTCCCTGCTTACCATCTATGCCTCGATCTCTTTGGGACAGCTGTTTTCCAGCCACAAGGTGCTCGCATCCATCCTGTGTTATCTCGGGCTGAGCACCATCCTTTCGACCGCTATGATGCTTCTGACTACGCCTACGACCGCAGGCGTGTTCATCCTTCAATCGACTTCTGCGAATCCGATGACTGATTTTGCCTCCATTTACTGGTCAATTATGCTGATTTCCCTGTTCGCAAATCTGGTTCTATGCGTTCCTGCTTTCTGGATCTGCAACTATGTAATGAAACGTTGTCTGAATCTTGACTAAACGAATCAACTGTACGCTTTGTAAAAGATCCGGTTATCCGGAAAAAACAACGCCCGCCAGGTTATCGTATAACCGACGGGTGCTGTTTTTTTCGTTTGCGCAGCTTTCGGCTTTGGCTGGTGTTCGGCACGGGCTTTGATCAGAGTCCGTTGCAACCAGCGTTCGATATATGTCGATCGCAGCGCTGCTGGCAGGTTTTCGGCGGCTGACGTTTAGAGCAGACCATCGTATCATTTTTTCTATCTCCGGCATATCTTATTATCACATATTCTGGATATGAGAGGTACTTTTATGCCACAGCTTTCCTGTGCTGCAGCAGAAGAAACCGGTTATCCCGGCTCCCTGATGATCTGCGTAACTTCTTCTGTCGGTTTTTTCCCGGTTGTGGGCGCTACTGTTACGATCTCCGACAGTGCTTCCCCGGAACAGATTCTTGAAACTCTTACTACCGATGAATCCGGACAGACAACGTCCGTCCTGCTGCCCGGTCCCAATCCCGCCTAATCCCAGAGTCCTTCCAATCCGCGGCCATACACCGATTATATGATCGAAGTACAAGCGGACGGTTACGAGCCCGTCCGTATCAACGGCGCTGAAATTCTGCCGGACGAATCCAGCATTCTTCCGGTTTCCATGACACCCACCGCAGTTTCCGACACTCCCGAAGAACAGGACATTTTCATCCCGGATCACACGCTTTACGGTGAATATCCTGCCAAAATCCCGGAAGCTGAGATCAAAACCGAAGCCGAAACCGGAGAAATCGTCTTAAGCCGCGTCGTCATCCCGGAATATATCATCGTCCACGACGGTCTTCCCGACGCTTCCAGCGCTCCAAACTACTATGTCCGCTATAAAGACTATATCAAAAACGTCGCTTCTTCCGAAATCTATGCAACCTGGCCGGAGAACACTATCTACGCCAACATCCTCGTCATTCAGTCCTTTACCCTGAATCGTGTATACACAGAATGGTATCGTGCAAAGGGCTATTCCTTTACCATCACCTCTTCCACCGCCTACGACCAGAAATTCATCTACGGCAGAAATATCTACAGCAACATCGACCGCCTCGTGGACTCCATTTTTGCAAATTATCTCTCCCGCCCCGGCGTGCGGCAGCCGATCTTTACCAGCTATTGCGACGGAAATCGCGTCAGCTGTCAGGGTCTCTCCCAGTGGGGCTCCAAATATCTCGGTGACCAGGGCTACAGCGCGATTGAGATCATCCGCTACTATTACGGCAACGACATGTATATCAACGCAGCCCAGGCCATCAGCGGCGTCCCATCCTCCTGGCCTGGTTATGACCTGACAATCGGTGCATCCGGCACAAAGGTTCGACAGATACAGGAGCAGTTAAACCGCATTGCACAGAACTACCCTGCTATCCCGAAAACCTCTGCCGACGGTATCTTCGGTTCCCAGACCGCTGCACAGGTGCGGGCTTTTCAGCGTATCTTCAACCTCCCTGCAACCGGAATCGTGGATTATCCGACCTGGTATCAGATTTCAAACATTTATGTGGCGGTCAGCCGTATCGCAGAGCCGGGGACGTAATGGCAGGTATAAAAGGTATAAAAAAGAATCCTG
>ERZ780190.3087-NODE-3087-length-11416-cov-2.993134_pt1 | contig 11416 bp, 10 predicted proteins | sample MGYA00510980_ERZ780190 | MGnify/ENA primary metagenome ERZ780190 (study PRJEB29588, sample SAMEA1972188) | human gut metagenome | biome: human gut; feature: human-associated habitat; material: faeces | place: Denmark | collected 2008/2010 ... | reverse complement strand
ACGGTAGTACTTTTGTCCAAACTCAACACCAAGCAGCATATCGAGGTGGAGTTGAATCTGGACGAGCTGGATTTGACATCGGCGGAGAGTAAAGCCACCTATGATGAGATCAAAGCCTATGTGCTGGAAAAGCACGGCCTGAAGGTGTCCAGCCTGTATATCTCCCAGGTTAAGCGGAAGTACGGGCTAGATGTGGGGCAGAATTATAATCTGTCAAAGAAAGAAGACGCGAAAGTACCACAGTGCCCGCCGGAAAAGGAAGCTGCAATTATGGATGCACTAAAGCATTTTCAAATGATTTGATGGCAAGCCTGTCTTGCTCAAAGCAAAACGTGGTCTGGGATTCCAATATCCAGACCACGTTTTTGCCAATCAATATCTCACGATTTCGTGAATTTTATTTGTCTTTTAGCACAATATCCGTTATACTAGTAAATAGGAAAAAATCAGGAGGTGCGGGATGGCAATCAGTTACAATCGGCTGTGGAAACAGTTGATCGATCATGGTTTGAGCAAAACCGACATGATGCACCGTGCAAAAATCAGCACCAATGTTTTAGCACGATTAAGTAAAGGTGAGCCTGTCTCCATGGACAGCATGGAAAAAATCTGCACCATGCTGGGATGCAATATCGGAGACGTGATGGAATTTATCCCTGATACAGAAAACGGAGGAATAGATGCATGATTACAGGTGTGATTAAAAATAAAGTAGATAAAATCTGGACGGACATCTGGGCGGGCGGCATTACCAATCCTCTAACCGTCATCGAACAGCTGACCTATCTTATGTTTATCCGCTCTCTGGACGAAAAAGAGCTGGAAACGGAAGAATTTGAGCATATGACTGGCGAGAAGATGGAGAAGATTTTCCCCCAGTCCGCCGTTGGACAGTCCATGCGCTGGAGTAAATTCAAGAACAACGATCCCCGCGATATTTTCAATGTAATTTCCCAGCGGGTCTTCCCTGCTATCAAAAACATGAAACATGGCCGCCTGCCGGACTTCACCGAGCAGGGGGAACTGATGGAAATCGCCGACGATTCCAGCAGTGATGTGCAGAATGAGACGGCCTTTGCCCGGTACATGAGCGATGCGATGTTCCTGATTCCTACGCCGCAGGTGTTGCAAAAAATCATCACAGGGTTGGATGACCTGTATGAGCATGACATTGCCGATTTGGATATGCAGGGCGACTTGTACGAGTACATGCTGGGCAAACTGGCCACCGCTGGGCAGAACGGCCAGTTTCGCACTCCCAAGCACATCCGGGAAATGATGGTGGAGTTGTTGCAACCCACCCCGGATGACACCATCTGCGACCCGGCCTGCGGCACGGCAGGCTTTCTGGTCTCCGCCGCGGAGTACATTCGCAACCACTACGAGGATACCATGACTTCCGAGCAGTGGGAGCACTTTGCTGGGGACGCCTTCACCGGCTTTGACACAGACCGCACCATGCTGCGCATTTCTGCGATGAACCTGATGCTGCACTCCATCAGCCACCCGGAGATTGACTACAAGGACAGCGTTTCCAAGCAGAACCAGATCAGCGACAAGTTTACCATGTGTCTGGCAAATCCGCCTTTCAAGGGCACCGTGGACGCGGAAAGCATCAACGACAACCTGAAAGCGGTCACCAACACCAAAAAGACCGAGCTGCTGTTTCTGGCGCTGTTCCTGCGGATGCTAAAAAAGGGCGGTCAGTGCGCCTGCATCGTGCCGGACGGTGTGCTGTTCGGCGCCTCCAAGGCACACAAGGCCATCCGCAAGGAACTGGTGGAAAACCATCAGCTGCGGGCGGTGATCTCTATGCCCTCCGGTGTGTTCAAACCCTATGCCGGGGTGTCCACGGCGGTGCTGGTATTCACCAAAACCGGCGCAGGCGGAACCGAAAACGTCTGGTTCTATGACATGAAGGCCGATGGCTTTTCCTTGGACGATAAGCGCAGCGAGGTAGAGGAGAATGACATCCCCGACATCATCAAGCGGTTCCACCATCTGGACCAGGAAGCTGACCGCCAGCGCACAGAGCAGAGCTTTCTTGTGCCGAAACAGGAAATTGCGGACAATGACTATGACCTGTCCATCAACAAGTACAAAAAGGTGGAGTATGTGCCGGTGGAGTACCCCTCTACCGCGGAACTGATGGCAGACCTGCATGAGTTGGAGATGGAGATCACCGCAGGGATGGCGGAATTGGAGGGGATGCTGTGATGGCGAAAATCGGTGATATTTGTGAAATATTAGATAGCAAACGGGTACCAATTACTGCAACAGAACGCCAACCTGGTCCATATCCTTATTATGGAGCAAATGGAATTCAGGATTATGTAGCCGACTATATTTTTGACGATGAATTAGTTCTATTAGCAGAGGATGGCGGAAATTTTGGTTCAAAAGACAAACCGATTGCATATCGAGTATCAGGAAAATGCTGGGTAAATAATCACGCTCATGTTTTGAAACCAAAAGAAGGATTAGATGTTGATTATCTCTGTTATTCTTTGATGTTTTACGATGTGACTGGACTTGTTAATGGTGCTACTCGTCAGAAACTAACCCAAGCTGATATGAGAAAGATGGAAATCCCCCTCCCACCTCTTGATGAACAGCGCAAAATTGCGGCGGTGCTGGACAAAGTCAACGACCTGATTGCGAAACGTCAACAGCAGCTGGATAAGCTGGATGAGATGATCAAGGCAAGGTTTATGGAGATTTTTGGAGATTCAGAAACTAACACCAAAAATTGGCGTGTTTTGCCGATGTCTAAAATATGTTCTGTAGGTTCAAGTAAGCGTATTTATCAAAGCGAACAATCTTCTTCTGGTGTCCCTTTTTGGAGAATTTCTGATTTAACCAGCCTAATCACCACAGGAACAGTTACCCCTGAGTTATATATACCTGAAGAACGGTATAAAGAACTCAAGACGCAAGGACAAGTTCCTGCCCCTGGTGATATATTGATAACTTCAAGAGGAACACTTGGGCAATGTTATATTGTAAAAGTAAATGATAGATTTTACTTTCAAGACGGGATGATTAGCTGGCTTTCTGGATATATGGATGGTGTAACCCCGCTATATATTTCGTATCTGTTTACAATGCCAGGATTTAGAAAGCAAATAGATTCCATGCAGGCAGGTTCAACTGTTGCCTATTTATCTATAACAATGATAAAAAAACTCAAAGTGATGTTGCCTGACATAGAAAGTCAACAACAGTTCGCTTCTTTCGTCAGCAAAACGGAGAAAACAAAAAACACCATCAGCCGCAGCCTCGAAAAGCTTGAAACGTTGAAAAAGGCGCTGATGCAGGAATACTTTGGGTGAGGTAAGAAAATGGAAGAATATAAATTAACACTGGAGATGGAACCCACAGACGATTATAAAAAAGCAAAGCAGGATTTGATTCAGGCAATGAGATCAATTCAAAAATTATCCCCTCAACAGCAGCAAATGTTGGCAGAGGAGTTATTTGGAGCAGCAAATGTTATGGTTTTGAGTCAAATACTACGCCAGTATCTGAGGTGAATATAAAGTATGTTAGAGTTTATAAAAGATAACTGGGCAAACATTTTGCTTATTATCGTAGGTAGCTTTGCCCTTGCAACTTACATATTGCAGGAACGGAAGAAAAAGATTGATGCAGCTTCTCTTATCGTCCTTCAAATTGATGAATTTCAGGAGCGGTTAAGGGAAATCTCTACGTTCATTGTTGACGGACAATTAAACGAAACGGCGTTCTATGAATCACTACCCTTGATGGATACGGATTATTGGAACAAGTACAAACATTACTTTGTCCGAAAAATGGACGCGACCAGCTATACAGCACTGAATCAGCTATATGAGTATGTGTCAGAGATTCAGGAACAACAGATGCTCATGAAGTCATTCCAAAAGAATTCCTTTCAGATAACACAAAATGTTTTGGCAAATATAGAATCGCAGTTTATTGTGGCCGATCTTAATAATGCTTGCACCGGAGTTACAGCGCAAAATATCACTTCTGCTATGGGAAATATGATTCCGCAAGGCGTTTCGGAAGCAGATCGAAATACGCTTAACGCAATGGTGCAACAAATAGCGGCACAGAATCCCAATTTTGATATGAATCGTTTTTGGAACCTCTATAATCAGCAAAGAAATTGGACGAAGTCTATCATTAACCAAGGGGCATTAACTTCTTATACCCCTGTCCAAATTCGTATAAGTTTAGAGAAAATGCTAAAGAAATATTCGATGCTTGAAATTAGCGGAACAGAAGGCTATCAAATGCTCAAAAAGACTTCTAAACAAAAGTTTTAAGCAAGTGAGAGGTCTATTATGGAAGAAGATGTTACAAAGATATATGAGGAATATTCGGAGGAACTTCTGTTTTGCAAATATTTTATAGCTGAAAAGTTAAAACATCATGCTGAGATGGGTAGATGTGGAGAAAACATTCTCAAAAAATGTCTCCAGGAACGGTTTCAAATGCTAGAATTTGTTACCGGCTTTATTGCTTGGGCTAATCATCAAAGCCCACAATGTGACATCATCGTATGTAGGAAAAATTTTTATAGACGTCAACTAGCCGGAGACATTTTCCTGGTTGAACCAAATGATTGCATAATGGTTATAGAAGTCAAAGGAAATGCGACCTTGGATGATTTAACAGAAACGATTGAAAAAAATAAATTTTTCCAATTGCATGATGAAACAAAACATATAAAATTAGCGATGTTTGCTTTTAAAACTCGTATTGGAAAACAACGATTGTATAAAGAGTTCGGTTATAAATATGACAGAAGTACAAAAGGATATATCCAGGAACGGCTTCCAGAAGAAAAGACATTAGACTATTTTGTATGCTTACATAGAGAGAGCCTAACTAGCTCAGCACGGGATAAACAAGTATTCTTCTTGAAAGATGGGCAAGATCGGCAGTTCTATGTACTAGATAGCCATTTTCCAATAATGCAGAATTTTTCGAGGCTAATACAAAGCTTGCAGAATTAGGGCTAGATAAAATGATGATTTCTTGATCGATTTTAGCGCTGAGAAGATTTGAATATAGGAAATATTGGTGGGAGCAACATTGTCATGGAATATACAGAGGTTTTAGACAAGCAAATCACGAGAAAACAACATTATGTCCCCAAGGCTTACTTAAAAAACTTTTCTGTGAGAAATCAAAAATCAGAACAAGTTTATGTTGTTTTTGCTAATGATGAAAATGCAAAAATGGTTTCAATCGACAATATTTGCTGTCGTTCTTACCTATATGATCAAATTGCAATTGATCCAGATAGCAAAACTCATGTTTTTGCAGCACCAAATGAGATCGAGAACAGTTTTATCGAACTGGAAGGCGAATACGCAACAATTATCTCAAAGATAAAAAATGCTTTACGAGATTCAGATGAATTTGAGTTGGCGCGGGTGGAAATTGATAAACTAAGGCAATTTATGTCATCACTACTGTTTAGAAACCCTGTTTTTGTACATCTGTCAAATTATATTATTGATACACAATACAAAAACGATCCGCAGCATATTAAACATGTAAAGGACATTTTTCCTGATGTACCGCAAAATGTTTACCTGTCCATGCTGGCAAACGAGTTTTTGAAGATGAACATTGCTCCGTATGTTGGCTTGTTTCCTCGGGCTTTGGCTGAGACAATGAAGGAATCGCAACTGTGTATCTTTAAAGCCAAAGGTTCCGTATTTGTTACAAGCGATATGCCGGTAGTCAATATTTACGGTGAAAAAGATGGTATAGAATATGACTTGCTTGGTATGCCAATTACGCCAGAATTATTTTTGGCGTTTGTCGATACTGTTCAGCGCGTTCCCAGAATAATCATAATTGATGACAACAGTGTAAAGCGCATGAACAGCAAGCAGATAAATAAAGAGCTGTTAATTTCTAACCGTATAGACTTATTATCGCATATTGATTTTTCAATAGATGCCGAAAAAGAAGATGATGAACAGGTTTACCAACTACTTCATACAGATAAGGAAACCGCGTTGAAACAATATGAGGACATGATGAGTTCAAAAGAAATAAAATACTGGAGATGATGTGATGACTAACTTCTCCTTTCTCAAAGCCAAAACTGAATATGCCCTCTTCGCCCCCGCCTGCATGGAAGCTGAGAAAATTTATGTTTCTGCTCCTGCCATGTGTGCAGTAGGCTGCCGTAAGGCATTGGAGCTGGCAGTAAAATGGGTATATGCAGCGGACAAGTCCATGAAAATGCCCTACAAAGACAATCTGCAATCCCTCATTCACGAGCCAACTTTCCGCTTCGCTGTGGACTCCGACACTTGGGGCAAGATGCCTTTTATCATCAAGTTGGGCAATCTGGCGGTACATACCGAGCGCAGCGTTCAGCCAAGTGATGCGCTTGCTTCTCTGCGCGGTCTGTTTGAGTTTGTGCAGTGGATCGACTATTGCTATGGCGCGGACTATCAGGAGCGCACCTTCGACGAGAATCTTGTCCCCACCGGAAAGGTGGCGGTGGACACCCGGAAAATCAAGGAACAGGAAAGTCTGCTGGACCAGAAAGATGCCGAGATCGAGGCGCTGCGCAAGCAAATCGAGCAGATGTCCACCCGATACACCACCGAAAAGGAGCAGCATCAGAAGGAACGCACCTTCCAGCCGGAGGACCTCTCGGAATTCAAGACCCGCAAAATCTACATCGACGTGGACCTCAAACTGATGGGCTGGAAGTTCACCGGCCCAGATGCTGATGTACAGGAGGAGTATCGTGTGGAGGATATGGCCGGGATGCCAGGTCAGCCTGGCTTCTGCGACTATGTGCTGTTTGGAAAGGACGGCCTGCCCCTGGCGGTGGTGGAAGCCAAGCGCACCAGCAAGGACCCAAACATTGGACGCAAACAAGCGGTTTTGTATGCGGATTGTCTGGAACGGAAATTTGGCCGCCGCCCCATGATGTTCACCACCAATGGCTTTGAAACCTACTTCTGGGATGACCAGACCGCCCCGCAACGGAAGGTCAGTGGCATTTTCAGCAAGGATGACCTGCAAAAGCTGATGAACCGGCGCACCGAGCGGATGGATTTGATGGGCGTTTCCATTGATGACAAAATCACTGACCGGTATTACCAGAAGGAAGCCATCCGGGCGGTGTGCGAACAGATTACGCAGGGGTTCCGCAAGCATCTGCTGGTGATGGCCACCGGCACCGGCAAAACCAGAACCGCGTCCAGCCTGACCGATGTGCTCAGCCGAGGCAAATGGGTGACCAACATTCTGTTTCTGGCCGACCGCACCGCGCTGGTGAAGCAGGCAAAGGACGATTTCAAGAACTATCTGCCGGATATGTCCCTGTGCAACCTCTGCTCCAACAAGGACGACCGGAACGCCCGCATTGTGTTCTCCACCTATCCGACCATCCTCAACGCCATTGATGACACCAAGTCCAAGGACGGGCGGCAGCTGTTTACTCCGGCGCACTTCGACCTGATTATTATTGACGAAAGCCACCGGAGCATCTTCAAAAAGTACCGGGCCATCTTTGAATATTTTGACGCCTTCATGGTGGGTCTGACCGCCACGCCGAAGACCGATGTGGATCGGAACACCTACGACTTTTTCGAGATGGAACACGGCGTGCCCACCTATGCCTATGATTATGAAACGGCGGTGCAACAGGACCATGTGCTGGTTCCCTATTACAACTACGAGGTCAAGACCCGTTTTCTGGAAGAAGGCATCTCCTATAATGATTTGTCCGAAGAGGACAAAGAGCGATATGAGGATGATTTCATCGAAGACGGTCAGTTGCCAGACTTTATCCCCTCTGCTGCCCTCAATAAATTTGTGTTCAACGAAACCACCGTGGACATCGTACTGCAAGACCTGATGGACCGGGGTATCAAGGTGGCGGGCGGCGACCGTCTGGGGAAAACCATCCTGTTTGCCCAGAACAAACGCCACGCGGAGTTTATTCTGGAGCGGTTCAATAAGCTGTACCCCCAGTACCGGGGCAGCTTCGCCCAGTGGGTCATTTGCGACGACGCCTATGCCCAGACCATCATTGATGATTTCAAGCAGCCGGAAAAAGAACCGCACATTGCCGTATCGGTGGACATGATGGACACCGGCATCGACGTGCCGGAATGCGTCAATCTGGTGTTTTTCAAAAAGGTTCGGTCAAAGGCAAAGTTCTGGCAGATGATTGGCCGCGGCACCCGGCTATGCAAAGGGCTGGCCTGCGTGGACCAGATTGACGGAACCTATACCGACAAGCGGCGCTTTCTGATTTTTGACTACTGCGGCAACTTCGAATACTTCCGGCAGCACAAAGAAGGCTACGAAACCAGAGAAACCAAAACGCTGTCGGAAAACATCTTCGGCAAACAAATCAAAATCGCCATGGCGCTGCAGGAAAGCGCCTTTGCCGGTGTGGATTATCAGGCATGGCGCAAGGAGATTGTCAACACCTGTCACAAGCAGGTGATGGCGCTCAACTCAGACCTGATTGCCGTAAAATTGCGGATGCAGTATGTGGAGAAATATAAAAAGCCGGAAGCCTTCGTGTCCATAAGCGAAGGTGACAAGGGCGAGTTGCTCACACAGATTGCACCTCTGGTACGCTCAGACGAGGCTGACGAGTTTGCAAAGCGGTTTGATAATTTCATGTATGGACTAATTCTGGCACACATCGAGCAGATGCCCGCTTTCCAGTATGCAAAAAAGCAACTGTGCGACACCGCTTCCCTACTGGAGCGTAAGGCCAGCATTCCGCAGATCAAGGCAAAGTTGCCCATGCTTCAGGAGATTCACACCGATGCCTTTTGGGACGCGAATGATATTTTGCTGTTTGAGCAGGTTCGGAAGGAGCTGCGGGAGCTGATTCGATTTTTAGATGAAGGTGGCGGAGCACAGAGGCAGATTGTCACCAAGCTGACTGACCCGATTATTGACAGTCAGGAGGGCGTCCAGCTGGAAGCTGCCTATGACTTTGAAGACTACCGTGCCAAGGTCAATCGCTATGTGAACGAGCATGGGAATACGCTGGCCATATATAAGCTGACCCATAATATTCCGCTGGCTATGGGCGATTATCAGGAACTGGAGCGGGTGCTAACTAGCGAATTGGGCAGCAAAGAAGATTATGCCCGAGAGTTTGGCGACACACCCTTTGGCTTGCTCATTCGCAAGATCGCTAAGCTAGATCATGAAGCGGCTATGCAGGCGTTTTCCGCTTTTATCAATGACCAATCTCTGAATCAAAAGCAGATTGCTTTTGTAAACAAAATCATCAATCATATTGAGTTGAACGGATATATGGAAAATGTCGCAGAGCTGACCAAGCCACCGTTTGACAAGCCAATCAGTTTTATCAAATTGTTTGATGCAAAAACCAGAACCGCTTTGATGGAGACTATCAATCAGGTTCGAGAAAACGCGGTTCAAATTACAGCGTCATAAACAATGAACCAGGCACGGAAATTCACCCTTATTCTGGGTGGATTTTCGTGCCTGGTCTTTTCTGTTCGGGTATGGGGGCACCATTGTGCAAGAGCAGGATGGATAGCCACTGCACGGACAGGCGAGGTGTCCAGAGGGGCAAAGCTCCTTTGGCTCTGGGTCATCCAATAGGGGCGAGTAGCATCCCTGTTGGCAAAGGGAGTCTAGAGGGGAACAGCGTTCCCCTTGGCGGGAGGTTTCCAAAGGAGGGCAGTGCCTTCCTTGGCACACGACTTTCCCTCGGAAAGTCTAGTGTGTTATACCTTTGCTTCCGGCTGACGCGGGAAAGGGGTTGGCGGCATACTCTGCGGTGCGGCAGAGTGTGGCAACAAACGCTTTTTCGCGGCAGTAGGACAGGCGGATTTTGTGATGTGAGCTACAGCACAAACGTAGGATTTTTGAGAAGCAAAATCTGCCTGTCTGGAAAAGGAAGCAGAGGTATATAAAAGCCTTCGTCCCACCACAGCGCTGCCTTTGTTTCAGCGTTTCTTCCGCTTTCCCTTGCCGTGGGTCATGGTCGTTTTCCCACGCTGGCTGATGGGAGTTTTTAGGTGCCTGGACAGTTTCAGCACCTCAATCAAGTTGACAAACTGTTCCATTGTGATGGCATCATAATCGATCCCTAATGTGGCAAGCAAAGCTTTCGCCTTCTTTTCTTCGGAGCTTCCCTCAAAGTTCATTGCATCCCGTAATTGGTTCTGTATATTTTCTGCAAAGGAGACTTCATCCGCAGTCATGGTGTCGGGGCGGTGTTCACTCCGAATGTCACGGAGGATGCCTTTCAGGTCATCTGCAATCAGGCTTCCGAAATATTCATCTTCCCGAATCTGCGCCACTTCTAATGTCCGCAGATGCAGGTCATTTTCCTCACCGCCGTTTTTCATCAGTGCCATCTGCCGGACGGCTTCCAGCACGGCGTTCATGTCGTTGACCCGCATATCCGCGATCCGGTCAACGTAAATCTCAGCGTCCAGCATGAACCGCTGGAAATCCTTGTGGCAGATCAGCTCCGACAGCAGCCGGTGGTTGAACTTGCCCGTTTTCAATACATCAATCGAAGCATCACTCAAATGCAGCTCATGCAGAGCTGTGTTTGGGTGATTTTTTGTTTCCGTCCGCCCCATCAGATAGTCGCAGGAAACACCGTAATAGTCAGCCAGCACCAAAATGCTATACGGGCTGATGTCCTTGCCGTTATCCGATTCATATTTGCCGAGTGCGGATTTTGAGATGCCCACCTCGGCGGCAAGCTGCTCCAACGTCAGCTTTTGTGCTGTTCGCAAATCCTTCAAACGTTCCCCGATTGTCAGCTTAACCTGCATACACCAGCCTCCGTTTCACCTTTTTCTGTAGTATATCATGCTTTTTCGTTTTTGTCTAAAAGCGTGGAAAAATCCTACTTTCATCCCACTTTTCCTACCTCTCGGATATACGGGAAAGAGCCTGTTTTCTTACTAAAATTTAGACGTAAACCACGCAGCACCTTGAAAATTTCATGATCGTCCGATGAGGATATGCCTTCCGGAGAAGTACCGCATTCCGCGTACCAAGGAAGAGCCAACGCCGGGGTAAGGACTCGGGCAGGAACGGCATCGGGCAGAACGGCGAAGTCTAATTATTTTACAGGAGGAAACAGGTATGGATTTATTTACACAAGTCAAGATGGCAGTTTCCGTGAAAGAGGCTGCCGAATACTATGGATTGGAAGTAAAACGTGGCAGCATGGTCTGCTGTCCCTTCCACAATGACCGTACACCCAGCATGAAGCTGAACGAGGATTACTTTTACTGCTTTGGCTGTGGGGCAACTGGTGACGTGATCGACCTTGTGGCAAAGCTGTTCAACCTGAGCAGCTATGACGCAACGAAAAAGCTGGCGGATGACTTTGGGATCGACCCGGACAAGCCTCCGGCTGCGGCAG
>ERZ780190.3086-NODE-3086-length-11417-cov-45.415508_pt1 | contig 11417 bp, 10 predicted proteins | sample MGYA00510980_ERZ780190 | MGnify/ENA primary metagenome ERZ780190 (study PRJEB29588, sample SAMEA1972188) | human gut metagenome | biome: human gut; feature: human-associated habitat; material: faeces | place: Denmark | collected 2008/2010 ... | reverse complement strand
CCAATATTATATTCATGATATTCATGTTAATATTGTATTTTTTTCTTAGATAAAGTTTTTCCCGGAAGACTTGCAGATTTTCTGGGTCTGGCAGGAAAAAGAACCATTAAACCAGACATGAAGCGCACGTAAGCAGGATTAAGAGAGGATACAGATTATGGAAGATTCTTACGTATTACAACTATTAAAACCAAAGTTTAAAGATTTTCATTTGTGTTTCTGCGGATTTGCAGAATGCAAGCCATTACATAGCTATGGACCGGCCGCAAGACCCAATTATATTTTGCATTATGTAATGAAGGGCAAAGGTATCTATCAGGTAGGTGAAACGAAGTATCAGCTGAAAGAAGGTCAGGCCTTTCTGATTGAACCGGAAAGCCTTACCTTTTATCAGGCAGATAAAACGGACCCATGGTCTTACCTTTGGGTAGGATTTGGTGGTACGGAGGCACAGAGATTTGTCAGAGATCTCGGACTGAACAGTCGTCAGCTTACATGCGAGTGTGAATATGGAGAAGAACTGAAAGAAATTGTATTTGAAATGCTTCATCATACGCGTTCAACTGCAGAAAATCTTTACTATCTCCAGGGGAAGCTCTATCAGTTTTTCTCAGTACTGGCTCGTGGGATTGAAATTCAGCAATATTCAAATGATACAAAAGAAAGCATACATGTGCAGGAAGCAATTGCCTATATAAAGAATTACTATTCACAGAAAATCACAGTGGAAGATATAGCAAATTATTTGGCACTAAATCGAAGCTATTTATATACAATATTTATGAACAGTCTTGGAATCTCTCCGAAAGATTTTTTGACGGAATTTCGAATTTCCAGAGGAAAGGAGCAGCTCGCACTTACAAATCTGTCTGTGGAGGAAATTGCAGTTTCCTGCGGCTATCGTAATTCCCTTGCTTTCGGTAAAGTATTCAAGCAGAAAGTGGGAATAACGCCGACCCAATATCGTAATGACAACAGAAAGGATGCCCGAGAACGATTGATCCGTGCACAAAATGAACTGAAAGAATATAAGAAGCACAAAACAATTTATGTAGGAAACATCGAAAAAGAATAGACCAAAAAATAATAGATAAAATGTTAAAAAAGCATCTGATACCTAACATTTGAGATATAAATCTTAACAAAAAGGTATAACGGATGCTTTTTTTTGTACGCTATACTTGTATCAACAAACATAAGGAACAAGTGCACAGGTTTCTTCACTTAAACAACAAATAAACAAATGAGTGTTAAAGGAGGAGAATCATGGAAAATCAAAATGAGACTCATAAAAATCCGCAATATAAATATGCGTCCACAAGAGAAAAATTATGTTTTGGAATTGGAGCAATCGGTAAAGATGCAATTTGCAATTTAGTAGGAGCATTTTTAATGCTTTATTTTACAGATACATTGTATCTGGCACCGGCATTTGTCGGCATACTGTTTTTTGTAGCAAGAATATGGGATGCGATCAATGACCCGATGATGGGAATGGTTGTTGACAATACACATACACGTTTTGGTAAATTCAGAATCTGGCTTGTAATCGGAACATTGGTAAATTCAGTTGTATTTGTTTTGTTATTCCACAGTTTTAACCTGTCAGGAACAGCATTGTACGTATATGTATCCGTTATGTACATCTTATATGGAATGACTTATACAATCATGGATGTCCCTTACTGGTCATGGCTTCCGAACTTGACAAATGATCCGCACGAACGTGAGAAAGTATCCGTAATTCCAAGATTTTTCGCAAGTCTTGCAGGATTTTCAGTAGCAACATTTGGACTTTACATTATCAATTACCTGAACAAAGTTGCAGGCGAGAGTAATCTCTACGCAGAAAAAGGATATACACTTTTCGCAATTATTATCGCAGTTATTTTCATCGTTACAATCGGTATTACTGTATTTAATGTAAAAGAGGAATCAACATTAGGGGTATCATCAGAAAAGACAAGTCTAAAACAGGCATTTCAAGTAATTGTAAAAAATGATCAGCTACTTGCATTTATCGGACTACTTTTGACATTTAACCTTTGTACACAGCTTGCAAAAAGCTTTGCTGTATATTATTTCAAATGTGTATGCCATGATGAATATCTGTATTCTATTTTTGGATTTGCGATTATTGCTGAGATGGCAGGACTTTTATTCTTCCCGAAAATCGCAGAAAAAATCAGCCGTGAAAAAGTATACGCATTTGCATGCGGACTTCCGATCGTTGGATTTGTACTGCTCGGTGCAGCAGGATATGTAGCACCACAGAACAAGGTGTTAGTTATTATATGTTGTGCGCTTCTTTTCTTTGGATCAGGTCTTTCACTTGGAGTAACAACATGCTGTATGGCAGATGTTATCGACTATGGAGAAGTGAAATTTGGTGTACGAAATGAAAGTGTAACATGCTCTGCACAGACATTCCTTATGAAGGCAGCTATGGCAGCAGCAGGTGGATTAACAGGAATTGGTCTTCAGATTGTAGGATACAACGCAAAAGCGGTAACGCAGAGTGTATCAACAGTAATGGGTATTCGCGTATTAATGATTGTAATTCCAATCATTCTTGCATTTGCCAGCTTTGGTATTTACAAAAAATACTACACTTTAAAAGGTGAGAAGATGGAAGAAATCACAAGAAAAGTAAATGAAATGCATGCGAAAAAGCACACAGCTTAAGAGACAACAATTCAATTGTAAAAGAGGTAGTATATGAGACAGATTATTTTTCACAAGGAAACGAAAACTTTCCATTTATACAATGAAAAAATCAGTTATATCTTATGTGTATTAGAAAATGGACATCTGGGACAATTATATTTTGGAAAACGACTTCATGATAAAGCAGATTTTTCTTATCTGGTTGAAAAATGTGGACGCCCAATGACATCATATATATATGAATGGGATCGTACTTTTTCATTGGAACATATCCGACAGGAATATCCTGTTTACGGTACGACAGACTACAGACATCCGGCAATTGAATTGTTGCAGGAAAATGGCAGCAGGATCAGTGAGTTCCAATATGACAGCTATGAGATCATTGACGGAAAACCGAAGCTCTCCGGATTGCCGGCAACTTACACAGAGTCCGAGGAGGAAGCGCAGACATTGCGCATCTTCCTGAAAGACGCTTTGACTGGTGCAAAACTGGCGCTTTTATATACGATTTTTGATGAATATAGTGCAATTGCAAGAAGTGCGTATATTGAAAATGCCGGTGAGAAAAATCTGCATGTATTAAATATGATGAGCTTAAGCCTGGATCTTCCGGATAAGGATTATGAATGGATGCAGTTGTCCGGTGCGTGGTCCAGAGAGCGCTATATAAAGAATCGAACATTGGAGCAAGGCATAACAGCTATCGACAGCATGCGCGGAAATTCTTCTCACGAACATAATCCGTTCATTGCTTTAAAACGTCACAACACAGATGAAAATGCAGGAGAAGCAATCGGAATAAGCCTCGTATACAGTGGAAATTTCCGTATGCAGGCAGAGGTAGATACACATGATGTGACACGAATTACAGCCGGGATCAATCCGGAAGGATTCGATTGGAAATTAGAACCGGGAGAAAGCTTTCAGACACCGGAAGCAGTTCTGGTTTACAGTGAAAATGGATTAAATGGCATGAGTCAGACATTCCAGAAGCTGTATGCTAAGAGACTCGCAAGAGGATACTGGCGTGATAAGGCAAGACCGATTTTAAATAACAACTGGGAAGCAACTTATTTTGACTTTACAGAAGATCGCCTTGTAGAGATTGCAAAGAAAGCAAAAGAATGTGGAGTAGAACTGTTTGTCTTAGATGACGGATGGTTTGGTGCAAGAAGAAATGACAGAGCCGGTCTTGGTGATTGGGTGGCAAATGAAGAGCTTCTGCCAAATGGCATCAAGGGTCTGTCAGAAAGAATTGAAGCACTGGGATTAAAATTCGGTCTTTGGTTTGAGCCGGAGATGGTAAATAAAGACTCTGATCTTTATCGAGCACATCCGGACTGGATCTTACAGACACCGGGAAGAAGTACATCACACGGCAGATACCAGTATGTACTCGATTTTTCAAGAAAAGAAGTAGTAGATCATATTTACGGAATGATGGCAAAGTTATTATCGGAGTCGAAAATCTCATATATTAAATGGGATATGAACCGAAGTATTACAGAATGCTACAGCAGCAAACTTCCTTCAGACAGACAGGGAGAAGTGTTCCATCGTTATATTTTAGGTGTATATTCTCTGTATGAACGTTTGACAAATGAGTTTCCAGAAGTATTATTTGAGTCCTGCGCCAGCGGTGGCGGAAGATTTGACCCGGGAATGCTGTATTATGCACCACAGGGATGGACAAGTGATGATTCGGATGCAATTGAGCGTCTGAAGATTCAGTATGGAACTTCTATGTGTTATCCGCTCAGCAGTATGGGAAGCCATGTGTCTGTTGTCCCGAATCACCAGGTATTTCGCAATACCCCATTACATACAAGAGCGAATGTAGCATACTTTGGAACTTTTGGATACGAACTTGATCTCAACAAATTGACAGAAGAAGAAATCAAAGAAGTAAAAGAACAGATCACATTTATGAAAGAATACCGGGAAGTGTTACAGTTTGGAACATTTTATCGTCTGAAAAGTCCATTCGAAGGAAATGAGACGGTATGGATGGTGACAAATGAAGACCGCACGCTTGCAATCGTAGGCTACTATCGTGTTTTAAATGGAGTGAATCAGCCGTATAGCCGTGTCAGATTACAGGGATTGAACCCGGATATGATTTATGAAAATGTATGGAACCATACAGAAAATTACGGAGATGAATTAATGAATTATGGATTGATCACATCCGATGCGACAGCCGGTGAAGTACCTGGGAATGTGACTCCTTGTACCGATTTTGAATCTAGAATATATATGCTGAAAGGCAAAAAAGTTCAGGAGGTAAGATAGAAAATGACGAAGACAAAAAGAATCATCGGAATGGTACTGGGAATATTGTTTATTGGATTATGTGTATCTTTCTTACGACTTTCACAATTTGGTGTGGATCCTTTCAGTGCGATGAATCTTGGAATCAGCGGGTTTATCGGATGGAGTTTTGGAACATGGCAGCTGCTTATCAATGCGATCATTCTTGTAGTTGTATTCTTTCAGGCAAGATCCTGCATTGGTGCGGGTACCATTATCAATATGGTATTTGTCGGATACATTGCAGACTTTATTTGTTATGTAGCGAATGATGTAGTGCAGATTCAGATGAATCTGCCACTGCGTATCATTGCACTGCTGCTTGCTCAGCTGATGGCATCTATGGGAGTGGCATTATATATGGTCGCAAATATGGGAATCGCTCCATATGACAGCGTCGCAATTATAATCGAGAAACTGACACATCAGAAAATTCCATTCCATAAAGCAAGGGTTCTTTCAGATGTTGTTGTTGTGATTATCGGAATCATATTTGCCATTGCATCTGGGGCAGGTATCTGGTCGGTAGTAGGGATTGGTACAATTATAAATGCCTGCTTCAACGGTCCATTAATTCAATTTTTTAAAACAAAACTGGAAAGATTTTTCTTGTAAAATCTAAGGATTACAATTCTCCAATTCTTCAAGGCTCATATCCATCGCAAAACAGGCTGCAGAACCGCCTGCTTTTGACATGCGTTTTAGTAACTGTTATATATAAACAAAGGGCGAAAAGCTGATTTTTCAAGCCTTTCGCCCATCTTTATCATAGAAGAATCTAATTTACAGACTTTTCTTCATAGTCCTATAAGTGGGTAAATTGTAATTGTTCTTCATCGCGTCATATACTTTTTCTCTTGTTTCCTGGCTGATATATCCACGGTTATTCAATACACGGGAGACAGTGCTTACCGTCAGCCCTGTCTCCTTTGCCACATCCTTTAAGGTTGCCATACTTCTTCCTCTAAAACCTGTATCTTTTCTATACTTCCCTTATGAAGTGTTTCTCCTCCATCAGTGCTGTATGCAATGCGCTGGATAAACTGTTTCCCTGCGCTCCACTTATTATTGTTTCCGGCTGTCGTATAGAAAAATACCAGCGCATCCTCCGGCAGTCCGAGCATCTTATGATCATTTACAATGCCGCTTCCGGAAAACATCGTTCCGGTCTCGTCTGATTATTTCATTTCCAACATTGTAAATCCGTTTTTATCAGATATAACTGATAAAATACTTAATCATGAATACTTGTAAAGTGCTTTTTTGCAAACTGCATATCCTGTACCACCTCTACTGTTCCAAGATAAATATCATTTTTGTCTCTAACTGCATAATAAGTAACTAAAAATGGTTTACCTTGCTTTTCCATCCAAACCGGAACGCTATCCATGGTATGATTTTTAAAACTTTCTATAATGGAACGAACCATTGGTTCTATCTTAGGCGGATGACAAGAGAATACTTCTCTGTCAATTGCCATGCCAGGGCGTTTGAACACTTTCGCTCCTTCGTTAAAGTAACGATTTATATTATTATCATCGACAAATGTAATCTCTATTGGCAACGTATTAAGCATAGCTTCCAGCTGTGCTACGCTCATATGTCCACCGCCCATTACTATTTCACCTTCATAAATAGCCGCCTCATGACGATTCTTTTTATCCTGAATATATTTTTCTGCTTCTTCCCATCTATTCTCAATGCCATACACTAATGTATAGTCTTTGGCATCTTCATAGATTCCATACCATTCTTCGACTGTAAAATTCACTGCGCAGATAGGAAACAATATATTAGCCTCTTTATAAATCATTTCATCTGCTCTTGTTAAAACAGCCTGTACTCTTTTAATCCATTCTTTGTCATGATTGCATTCCTTATCTATTGCTGCTAATTCATCTCTAATTTCATCATCAACACTCCACATAACGTCTGATGGTCCCGAAATTTCATAGCGAACCTTAAGCAGTGGATAAATCAAATCACCTTTTTTTGCATAGTGTGTTGCTATTTGTCTGAAATCTGATATTTTTTTGCTTACATCTTCGCCCTTTTCCAGTGCACCTCTGATATCTGCTATTTCTTTGCTAAACCTTTCATTTTCTTCTGTAAAAGAATAAAGAGGATGCCCCTTTGTTTCTCTGAGTGCTTTTGCAAGCTCATGTTTTCTGACATATGCATCCGGCATAGTTTTCATTTCAGATGCTTCTTCTTTTTTCAAAGATTCTTCGACTGCCTTTTCAGCATTTGCTATTTTTTCTTCTTTAGTTAAGCCATGAAACAATGCACTATGCACATCACACAGTTTCTGCACCTCTGTAATAGGTGTTCCCTCTTTTATAAGTTCCTGCTCTGCCTTCATAATTTCAGAAGCATCTACATCATAAAAATTTTTAACAAAATCTTTTTTAACACTTTCTAAATCTTCTCCATTTCCAAGCCTCTTTAGATAATCCTTCAGCAATTCTGTATTGCCGGTCTCTTTGACTTGAAATTCTTTGCTCGCCATAGAAGAAATATCCGGCATATTACCGGTAATTTCAAAACCATTTTTTATAAGTTCTGCTATAACAACCGGAATCGAAATTCCTTTTGACTTTGCTCCCTTAGGAATTGTCATAATTCGTCCGACAGAGTTTAGCATGGCCGGCTTCTTAATTTCGTCAAACCCAAGATTTACCATAATATCAATCACTTCCGGATAAGTTTTCGTAATATCATACACCGACCGGTTTAAATCAATTTTCTTACTCATAATATTTTCCCACCTTTCACCTATTTCGTTTTAAGAAAAAATATCTCTTAATTGTAAATTTAGTGTCTTTTTCCGTTCCATCCTGATTATTTATTTAATAACTTTTTTAGATCCTCTTCCGGTGTACTTATTGGAGAAATTCCATAATTTTCTACCAGGAAATTCAGCACATTTGGCGAAATAAATGCCGGTAATGTTGGTCCGAGGTGAATGTTCTTTATTCCAAGATAAAGAAGTGTAAGTAAAATACATACGGCCTTCTGCTCGTACCATGAAAGTACCATTGATAGTGGTAGTTCATTTACATCACATTCAAATGCTTCTGCTAAAGCGATTGCGACCTTGATTGCACTATAAGCATCATTACACTGTCCCATATCCATGATTCTTGGAAGTCCTCCGATTGTTCCTAAATCTAAATCGTTGAACCTGTATTTTCCACATGCAAGCGTCAAAATAATGCTGTCTGCAGGAGACTGTTTTACAAACTCTGTGTAGTAGTTTCTTCCTACTCTGGCTCCATCACATCCACCAACCAGGAAGAAATGTTTAATATCTCCATTCTTTACTGCTTCAATCACCTGATCTGCTACAGATAATACAGTTCCATGTGAGAAACCGGTTGTTACCTGTGTTCCACCATTGATTCCGGTCATATGCCGTTCTTTGGTATATCCACCTAAGGCGAGTGCCTTTTCAATAACCGGTGTAAAATCCTTTTCTTCTCCTATGTGTACAATTTCCGGATAAGATACCACTTCTGTTGTAAATACTCTGTCTGCGTAGCTTGGTTTTACAGGCATAAGACAGTTCGTTGTATAAAGAATTGCTCCAGGAATATTATCAAACTCTTTCTGCTGATTCTGCCATGCTGTACCAAAGTTTCCCTTTAAATGAGAGTACTTCTTGAGTTTTGGATATGCATGCGCCGGGAGCATTTCGCCATGTGTATAAATATTAATCCCCTTATCTTTTGTCTGCTCTAATAAAAGTTGTAAATCCTTTAAATCATGACCGGTAATAACAATAAATGGTCCTTTTTCAATTGTAAGAGGTACCCTTGTTGGTACAGGAGTTCCATAAGTTGTAGTATTTGCTTTATCTAAAAGCTCCATACATCTTAAATTTACTTCTCCAACCTCTAATACAATAGGAAGTAGTTCATCCATTCCCCAATCTTTCGTTCCGATTGCAAAAAGTGCCTTATAGAAGAATTTGCTGATTGTTTCATCTGTATATCCAAGCACACTTGCATGATATGCATATGCAGCCATTCCACGAATTCCAAAAAGTATTAAGGATTTTAATGAACGAACATCTTCATCAGTAGTCCAGAGAGTATTCATATCAAAATTATTGTTTTTTCCACATGAGCCGGAACATGTAAAGCAATTTGGTACTAATTTCTTTTTTGTGTCTTCTATCTTATTAATCAAAAGCTTTAGTGTCTCATCATTAAAGCTTACATTTGTAATAGTTGTAAACAATCCCTCAAGAACTAATTGATTCATCTCTTCAGTTACAAGGTGCTCATTGCCCTCGGCTGCACGAGCAAGTCCAATTAATGCTCCTGTAAGCTCATCCTGTAATCTTGCAGTATTGGCGGACTTTCCGCATACTCCTGCATTTCCGGTACATCCTGTGCATCCTGCTGTCTGTTCACATTGATAACAAAACATCTTATTTTCCATGTCGTTCTCCTTTTATATTGATTTATTCATTATTTTCTGTTGCTTAATGATACTATATCAAGCTCACAAAAATAATTCCGTTGTCTATACAACATTTTTGTTTTATTTTTCAATTTTTGTGATATCCTAAGGAAAATGTAACTATTCGCTCTGAAAGAATGATTTTGCGAATGGGAACTGAATAGTTACAGGAAAATATGAAAAGAAGGATTAAAGATCTCATGGAAAAATATATTAACATCTTAAAAAATACACCTTTGTTTCAAGGAATTTCAGAAGCAGAAATTCTTTCTATGCTTAAATGTCTATCTGTCAGCATTAAAAACTATTCAAAGGGCGAATATCTGCTAAGAAGTGGAGATAAGGTACAGACTATCGGCATGATTCTATCTGGTCAGGCTCTCATAATAAATGATGATGTTTGGGGGAATCGCAATATTATTACAGAACTATCATCAGGAATGCTCTATGGCGAAAGCTATGCCTGCATCAGTAGTGTTCCTGCTCAAATCAGTGTTATTGCCAATGAAAATCTCACCGTCATGCTTTTCAATATAAATCATATTATTACAACCTGTTCTTCATCTTGTAGTTTCCATACAAGATTGATTCATAACCTTTTAGAGATAATAGCAAGAAAAAATGTAAGATTAATGAACAAAATAGATCATGTTTCTAAGAAAAATTTGCGTGACAAGATACTTAATTACTTGTCTGGCGAATCTATGCGTGCCGGTTCTAACACATTTACAATCCCTTATGACAGACAAGGGCTGGCAGATTATCTGAATGCAGACCGAAGTGCTCTATCTAATGAATTGAGTAAATTACAAAAAGAGGGTGTCCTCTCTTACAAGAAAAACACCTTCTCTTTGAAATATTAGTTGGTTATTGCTTTTGCATAGGCGACGGATATGAAACACCATTTTATAAAAAAGATTAAAAAGATAGCAGTCTCCAGTTTTTTGCCAGAGACCGCTTATTGTAGTATCACACACCTTAATTTAATTGAATGTCCTTTGCATAGGAATATGATATAATCTCACCCTGTTTTGTATTGTTATATCCTTTCTCGTTATGAGAATAATTTGATATGTCAACAGAGCCAAAATCCTTAAATTTTACAAATATTCTTTGAAGAACATCTAGTTCTTCTTGAGATAAAATATCTTTTGGCATATCGCACTCTGGAATTACCTGGTGCTTTTCATATCCATTGTCATATATTACTTCAATATGTGCAATGTGATCTGCCTCCATCTTACCCAAAAGCATATCAAAATGCTCTGGAACAGGGCCATAAGGCAAATGAGCATACTTTAATCCGGACATTGAAATTCCATTCTCTTTATAAAAAATCATATCTGAATAATTAAGAAGTTTCATCAATTTAGTCTTTAACAATTCCGAACTTTCATGCGCAAAAAACAAAACCATTGCACATAGTTTTTCATAGTCAAAGCCTTTGAAACCATTTTCTTCGCAAGGAATTCTTGAGAAAAACATTTCAAAAAATCTTCTTCCAACACGGTAATCTATATCTTGCTCAAGTTTTTCTACCGTATCCATCAGTTTAGCCTTCTGTCTTTCATCAAGGGCAATTTCATTTTCTGTCAAATACGTTCTCATATTCTCAGGTTCACGTAAAAATAGTAAAAGGCTATTATGTGCCTTATCTTGGACAGAACCATTCTCATATCGACAGATAGTTTTATCTCCCCAGTTCAACAATTTTGCAAAACTTCTTTGACTAAGTCCATACTTCTCTCTTATCTTTTTGATTTCATCTGGGAGAAGAAGTTTATGCTTTCTACGATACTCATTATATGCATTGACAAGCGTTGCTCACTTTTTAAAATATACTGATAAGCCAATAGATACTATATTTTTTTGCAGGTTTTTCCAAAAAGTGGAAAAATTATTCCTCTTCAACAAATTTCACAAAATCATCTGGCAGAATTATCTTTGTTCCACCTGCCTGATAATCTTTT
>ERZ780190.3079-NODE-3079-length-11437-cov-38.093745_pt1 | contig 11437 bp, 22 predicted proteins | sample MGYA00510980_ERZ780190 | MGnify/ENA primary metagenome ERZ780190 (study PRJEB29588, sample SAMEA1972188) | human gut metagenome | biome: human gut; feature: human-associated habitat; material: faeces | place: Denmark | collected 2008/2010 ... | reverse complement strand
TTGCCCAGTTGCTTCATCAGTGGGGCTTCAGGGCTGATAACTAAAACTAAATCTGTTTTCATAATCGTATATATTAAGCATTAATACCTATTGCGTTTCTCATAAAGTTGCCAGCCTGTTCTACAGACATATTCAGCTTCTTTTGAATCAGAAGAAGCATACAGCTTACTTGTTCTTTTGTGTTCAAATTGCCTTGTACAAACTCTGACATGATGAATTTCTCTATTGTTCTTTGTTTAATTACTGATGTTGCCATAATCGTATATCTTTTAATTGTTATTACTTTGTTTCTGATGATGCAAAGATAGTATATTATGTAACAAATAATACTATTTATATAGTTAATAAATTATAAATATATTATTTTACGTAACATATAATAATTATATAAGTATATTTGCATCATGGAAAAGGAAGATAAAAGAAGAGTTATACACGTAGAAATGAAAGCAACTGGTAAGCATAGGTACTTTGCTTCACCTGCTGCCATCTATGATGTATTTTCAAGTCAAGAACTTGGAATTGCCCGGCAGTCACTTCTTAACTACTGGCAAAAGACGGAAGAACCCTATGAAAATGCTATTTGTATTATCAGAAAAGGGGAGTTGGAACGAAAAAAGAAAATGAAATCAAATGAATGAACCGCAAATAACCATATCATTTAAAAATGTTAGAGATGCTTTTTATGTATATTGTGATATTATAAAAAGGCATGGAAAGGGAGCTACAGATACACCTATTGCAAGTTTTTATATTGGCAATGTTATACTAAGTTCACTTGCTTGCGAAATAGGGTTAAAGGCTCTACTTGTCTTTGAAAACAAACATTCTCATGGACATTATCTAAACGAATTATTCAACGAATTAAGCTCACAAATGCGAGAAAGCATAATACAATGTACCTCTTACGAGTTAGAATCTTTCAATAAAGCATTATCAGAGAACAAAGACCATTTTATTAAATGGAGATACTATTACGAAAGTCGCCAATTAGTGGCGAATTATGACTTCATTTTAAAACTGTTCTATTCTATTAAAGCACATTTAGATAAAATAAAGCCGGAGCACTAAACTCCGGCTCATTAATTGATTAGCCCTTTGATTCTTAACTGATTTACGATTTCGGTGTAAAGATACTCTATATCCCCACTGAAATCCCCATAATTTTGATAGAGAAACACGACATCAGCACAATTGTCGGAAATTGTGCTCTTGGACTGAACCCTAAGCACCCTTGACATCTCCTCACGTACCCCTGCTGTCATTTTTCCACCAGCAAGCGAGCTTGGAGAAAACAGATACAAGATGATGAAGATAAATTTTTTCCGCTGGGTCACACTGTCAATATTCGGCGGACATCCTCTCTCATTCAGCAACTCAACGAATATTTTGTAGATTTCATGGATAAGGCTTTTGTCTTTCAAAATCGGGGCGGTCAAGGCATTTTCTTCCTCTGAAAGTTCTGATTTCTCGATACGAATCTTTTTAAGACGAATGATTTTATTAAAATCCAGCTCCATAACACGATTATTTTAAAAGTAAATAGTATATTTGCATCATAATCGTGTGAGGGAGGATTGAGTGGTCGTGCGCTTGGTTCTCCTTTTTTTATTTTACAGAGTTATTCTTTTCCTGAATAATCCGATTTTGCTCGTTCACCTCCCTACCCCATATCATAGCGGAATAGATGGCTTTTGCATACAAAAAGAGTTCCTCACGACTGGTAAGGAACTCAACTCGAAGAGCTGCACATTTCGCATCAGTCCAAACTGTTTCATCTTTTTCCATTTCTCAAATCATACTTCTTTATATAGTTATCAACAGTAGTTTTGCTCACTCCCAATTTCTTTGCAATATCTTTCAGGCGCATACCGCTGACAACAAGTTCCCTTACTTCTTCGACATCAACTGTTACCCGGTATCCTCCACCCTTCTTTTCAATCGCTGAAATAGAATTGAATAGTTTTCGCTTCTTCTCTGCATATTCAGGGGTAAGCTTATCTTTTGTTACATATATGACTGTACGGCAGTCTATACGTAACGGGAAATGTTTAATACTTTTTTCCATGTTTGTTTTCTCTCAATTCATTGTATCTCATCTTCTGATTGATATGCCATATAAGGTCTATGCCCAAATGTTTAGCAAGCCCGAAAATAGCCAATAGCATGCTGTTTAATTGCCCTCCTAATGGATAGCCGTATTCATACTCATATCTGATGGGAATTGTGGATATAGCGTATATACTTTCTGTAAAGGTCTCATCATTGCAACTTTCCTCTGCATCGTACAACATTTCTTCCGTAAAGTCCTCAATGTCTATCTTACGCAGTCCACACAAATCAAGCAGGCGTATGCAGGCGTCGGCAAGCCCGTCTTCCACACAGTCTTTGATATATGCTTCAAAGTTTTCCGCAAAATACTTATTTTGATAATGAAAAGTCCGTTCGTCAAATATTGTACCTTTTTTATCGACCGGAACTTTGGCAAATCGTCCTTTCCTATCAGCTTCCACGGCTTCCATAAGCTCGGATATTACAAGGCAAAGACAATGTTCGTTACTCAATTCTTCATCGTGGAAACCGTGGTCGCAAGCGGTTTTATAGGCGCGGTCGCGCAGTTCATTTAGATTCATCTGTTCTTTCTTTATCAGTTAATATTCCGTTTCTCTTGTCGTAATTACTCATACGGGGACATTTCCCGTCACACCGCATGTTCACATACATATTACTTGCCATACTCGATATGAACGACTTTTTGTAGCATTGCCCACTGTAGGGGCTGTAATGCTTGCAGTGTTCCTGGTATTCTTTTCTATTCATGGTTAATCAACTAATTCAAATTCGTAAACGAAAACATAAGGGTTAGACTCCCACGTCCCTTTGCCGGAGACTTTATCTATGAGGGCGGCAAAGGCTTCACGAGGGGTGCAATAAGGCTGAATGTCCCCTTTATAATAATAAGCATCCATAAAATGTGTATCTGCACTTCCGCATTGTCCTTTGTAAATTCCTTCTTTCAGGCAATCTTCATCGGAAATGTCTTGCAACCGTTCTATCTTGATGTCGGTAATGCGGATATGATGGGGCATGAGGTCAGCACGGACAAACATTTTATTTTTCCAACCGGGTGCGAATTTAGTTTTAGTATAAAATCCTATTCCGTCCCTATCATTAAGTGCAATTTCGGGATTCATCCCTAAACTTTCATAACATTGTGCAATGGCAAAAACTCCACCAACCTTGTACTTCGGCTGAATAAACATTGGAACAAAGTCATTACAGTCCTTATCATATACAAGAATCTCAAAAAGGGGGCTAACATCATCTGATTCAGTAATCCTAAAACATCCAGCAGGATTTTCTTGATATGCTTTCGGACACTTAATGATTCTTCTTGTCTGCGTCTTCCGACCATCCAATACAGCCTGCGTTAAGCCGTATTTATTGTTGAACATTATCTTCTTCATTGTATCTTTCTTTTATAAGGTTAAAGTGAATTAAGAGAGATAGCGGACACGGGGCGAACCCAACTGTCAAAGTCCTGACTGCCGTTGAACCAACTACCATTGAACCAATCGAGAACAAAATTGCGTTTGTTTCCTTTTCTCGTAGAGCACCAATACCAGTCATCTTTCACTGGTTGTTTTCCGCAGATAGCTAAGGCTGTATTCAGCATAACCTTATGTTCATACCCTAAGACACTCTCTTGTAGTGTCGGAATGTGCCAACTTAATCCACATAAGTCCAATGCTATGACTTTCTCAGCAATTTCGCTTCCGGATGCAGCTAATGCTTTGGTATTACCTATTCCATCAGTATCCTTCATGCCTTCTTCTGTAGTTGGATATATCTTCCCTGTTTGCTCTTTCTCCCAATCAAGAAGAATATGGGTATTATTATCCATATCTTCCGGATAGAAGAATAAAGCATTGCCATCATGGATAATAACTGCACATTGTGCCTGTTCGTTTTCTTCATGCAGTCCCCCAAATTTAGGTTCTACAAAACTCTTGTTGGCGGTAAAGATGAATACACCATTACCTACATTTTCTTTTGTGTAAATTCCTTTGTTCATAATCATATAAGTTTTAATATTTCTCAAAATTTGGGATTTGTAAATAGAACGAGTTTCGAGACATGGGAAGCCAACACTTTTGCTCCTCATTGCACGTATTCCAATTATCTTCCCCAAATTCATCATTTAATGCTTCCACTATCTTATAGGCTACATCTTTTACAAAACGAGTATTAAGTATCCTCTTGCCTTTAATAACGATTGTAGGTGTATAGAGTGAAATTTTATACTCCCCACCGTTTTCTATCGACCAGCTACCTTGTGCTACTGTAATGTGCGGATTGGTTTCATTCTTATACTCTTGTACTATACTTAGATAGCCATTAAAATAGTTGGCTATTAGTTCCGACTTATATACTTTTAGCCCCGTTGCTTTTTCTAAAAGTTTTCTAAGCCTATAAGCATCATTTACAACAGGGTCCATTCTCATATAAGTTTTAAAGTTTCTTGTATTCCGGCTTCAAGTGCTTCCTCGTAGCTTTTATAATGCACCAAAGGCCTGTCGGATAATCCCACTAAATCATGGTTCGGTATTGTTAGTATATCATATATCCAATAGTCTCCATACATATAGGATACTTCAACGTGTAGCTTCTTGTTTTCACGCAGCCACTTTTGGGCGATATACAATGTTGGACACAAAAATTCAACTGATTCGTTATCTATTTCCGTACAACACGACATACTTTGCGGAAGGTCATATTTTGTAATAACCTTATTGCGGTCTATTAGGTGTTCACACTTCCAATTGAAACCTTTCTCTTTCAGCAGCTTCGCAGTCTCTAATGTCACAAGTTCTTCGGTCATGGCTATTATCTTTTCAAATTAATAATCTTCGTTTCGTAGTTGCCAAGTCCCTCTATGCTGGTGCAAATGACTGCTATACTATCATTGATATAACCGTCCATACAGAACCATGCTCCATTACAGTATGTGCCATTAAATATTGCGCCATGCTTGCACATGATAATGATATTCTCATTTTCTTCCGGCAACCGTTCCTCAACGCTCACCCACGGAGATTGCTTTGCCTGCCAGTCTGCGCCAGTAATAAATCCTTCTTTAAATTCATCTGCACCACATTCACAGCAATCAAAGGCCGTGTTATGTCCATTACAGTGCTCGCAATATTCACGTTCTGAACATGGATAGGTTCCATTACAATTATAATGCTTATGAATTGCTTCCCTTGCTGCTTCTTTTATTGTCTGTTTCATATCTTATTTCTTTTTCTTGATTTAATCTTGATTGGATTGTTTTTTGTTCCGGTACCGAACCATTCTAAGCGAAAGCCGTGTATCCGGAGCCAATATTTAAAAGCTGGAATAATTGTTTGTTTCATATTCTTCCGATTAAATTATTACCATGACATCACGCTTTCTGGCGAATATAGAATCCGTTATATAGTACGTGATGGCTTTCTCTTCCGCATCTCTCAACAATTCGTGTTTAAGAATCTTATAGTAGGAGTTGGTATGTCCTGTATAGACCATGATTTCTCTTACCCGTTTCAAATCGTCTAAAAAGGATTGAGGGTTATGTTCCTTTATTTTCTTTATATTCATTTGTTTTCCTTTCTTTTATTCCGTTCCCGATTGTCTTCCGAAACACACATTTTGCACCATGATGTTTTGATGTGATACGCCTTTCCGTTGCGATAGATTGTCCTGTCATAGAAGCAGGATAGTAGAAGCGGCCTTTTGCAGCGGCTGCACACCTTGCGTTCTACACCGTCCACCATCACCCGGTTTCTCGGTTTCCGTTTCACTATCTCGCACGGGCCGCATTCGGATGCGCCGTACTTCCGGCAATAGGCAAGGGAATGCTTGCCACATCTGGCGAAAGAGGTGCAATCGGAGCGGGGGGACTGTCTGATGGATGTTCATACTATTTGCCTTTTTCTATAGATTCTATTGCCAGGAATATCTCATACATCACTTGTGGGACAATCGCATTGCCGTATGCCTTTATCGATTCCTGCCGCCACTTTGAAAAGGCAATACCGTCCAATCTGGTGGAAATCCCATCATCTCGGCTACAAACAGGGGATTGAGTAGGGAAGTTTTTCCACCGTTCTGCGAATGATGCTCTCCTAACATTACCGGCAGGTTGCACAGAGCATCCGTCCTCATTTTCCCATTTTTTCTTTTCAATGCTTGTGGGGAAACGGAGGGTTGATAGTCCCTCGCTGCTGGAGTAGGGAGCATCCCATTCACCGCCATTGCTGTCAAAGCTGTGCCCATTTGACTGTTCGGATTGTATTTCTTGCTGTATTTGTCCGCTTCCCGAGCATTGGGAGTAGGAAGAAGTCCCATCTTCGCGGGAAGTGCCAATGTCGGCCGTTCCTTTGCGTTCGGCGATAGTGACTTGTTGATTCTTCCCGTCCCTCCATCTATGGCTGTTGGTGTCGGGAGCAGTTCTACCGGATAGAATGTTGTTTTCCCATTCCCGTTGCATACTTTCAGGCCCTGCGTCTGCACGGTGGGCAACAATTTTCTCTCCGCATTCAACCTTGCATTCATCGCCTCCTCTTTTGTATCGAAAAATCCGAGGTGAATCCTTTTCCTGTTCACATAGATTATCGCATGCCATTTGTTCCGTCCCTTCGGTTTCCTTACTCCTGAACCTTTCTTCCGATTGTGAAGATTTTCCCAATGAGCTAATATCCGAAGATTTTGCTTTCTGTTGTCCGTTTTGCATCTGTTGATATGGTCCACTTCCTCGTTTTCCTTCGGACAGCAAATCAATCTGTGCATCAAGATAGTCTTCCATTTCTTTCCATCTTCTTTCGCTCTGATTGTTCTGTAAACATACCCTGAATTGTTTATCTTCCATTTCCATTGATTCAGAAACGGAAAATCTTCCGAATCTACAAGTATATCCACTCCCGATGTTGTTGTTATTGTCTTGTATTCTTCTCGCAATAAAGAAGACGCGGTCTCTTCTGTGCGGCGCTCCGACGGCACAAGCCGGAATAACAACCGGTTGGACGGAATATCCTTCACGTTCAAGGTCGTTGCACACTGTTTCGACGACGTATTCCTGCCGATGCAATATTCTTTTTCGGTCAACCTCTCCGAACAGAGATTCTTCACGTCCCAACGCAGTTTCACTGCCGGGCTGTACCATCGAGAGGATTCCAGCAACGTTTTCACCAACAACCCAATCGGGCTGAATCTCCCGTATCGCTCGTAGCATTTCCGGCCAGAGGTAGCGGTCATCTTCCGCTCCCTTTCGCTGTCCGGCGCAAGAAAAAGGCTGGCAGGGGAAACCTCCGGTGAGGACATTGATTTTTCCCCGCCACTCTGTAAAATCTGTTTTCGTGATGTCTTCATAACTTTTGCTGTTTGGAAACCAATAATCAAGTATTTTTCTCCCGAACGGGTTTATTTCACAATGGAACACGTTTTTCCAGCCCATTATCTCGGCAGCTATTTCCGGGCCACCGATGCCGCTAAACAGAGAGCCGTGTGTCAATTCGCTTTTCTTCATTTCCATAATTCAGAACCACTCCTCATCCTTTCCGACCTCTACCGAAAGCCAGTCCATGAGGAGGGTTATAAGGTTATAAATAAGTTTCATCTCGCTAAACTTTTATCGCGTTGGCAATATTATCCGCATCCGACAGCTTTCTTACCAGCACATCAAATGCTGCTGTACACCGCTCTGTGTTCATATTGACCGTTTTCCCGATTTTCAAACAGTCGGAAGCAAGGTTCATCATCCTTGTCACATTGGAAAGCTTCAGGTATTCCAACGTAAACCCGTTAAACCGTGAATCTTTCTTTCGAAGCTCTTTAATCCTTTCGTCAAACTGGATGCAGGCGTAATCACATAATGTCCTTGCAAGTTCGAACCTTGCAATCTCTGCGGAATGGGGTACGCCGTTATCGTCGAGAACCTGCTTGAACTGCCAATACAGCATATCCACGTGCTTGTTCACTTCTTCCGTATACTTGTCGTTGCAGTCGGCGAAAAACTCGCTCCGGTCTGAACCGATAACGCTGTTTACAGTACGCTCGTATTCCTTTCTTGCCTTATCGGCATCATTCAAATACCGCTTGAATGCCTGTTTGTAATAAGGCGTTCTCTTCATCGCATGCAGACACTCTATAACCTGTCCGCAACAGATGTCGTTCGTGAGCAGTATGTTGTAGGTGCACAGAACTACAAGGCTCTCATACTTGCTGATTATCTGATTTGCCGTGTCGGTAGTCATTGCCTTGCCTGTTCTGCCTTGTTCATATTCTTGTTTCTGCTCTCTTTTGCAAGTTCATCAATCATGCGCTGATACTTCCTTGCCACCAACGGGCAGCGTATGCGCATTGCATTGTCACGCTGCCACTCCAATTGTTCGATTTTCTTTTCAATCTCTATGTCCATAATCATTTTTTCTTGAATTTCTCGCATGTCCTGCCGTATCTGCCACAAGCGCACACTCTATGGCTTCTAATTTTACAAAAGCATGAGTTCTCGATAAAGTCTGTGGCGTATGAGCATTGGCGGCAGTGGACGAGGGAGAGGGGTTCTTTTTTCTTTGCCATCTATCTTCGGCTTTCACCTTCAATTTTAACCACATTGAACATCTCTTTCACCCGGTCGGCTATATAGGCTCCATACCGTTGAGAGAACTCCTTGTCCGGGTCAAGATTGGTAGTCATGTGGGTATAGAAATTATATCGCTGCTCATAACGGAGTTGTAAAACGGTCTGAATGGCATTTATGCCCGTACCGAAGTGCTTGGCATCCATTGGCTCCCGTCCTACCTCGTCAATGGCAAGATTGTGCATACATGACCTATCTGTGTATTGGTTTAACCCGGTAATACCTTTCTCGGCAAACTGTAAGGCAATCTCGGCAGCACTGGTAAACTGAAAGGTCAATCCAGCATCCGCGCCGCCAATACAATAACGGGCAATTTTTGCCGCATAGTTCTGTAGCCCTTTCAGCAAAGTGGACTTGCCCACTCCGATAGAGCCGTGTAATAATAATCCCTTTCTTACATCCAATACTCCGGGAATCCCCCAAACCCATTGATAAAGGGCTTTCAATAATTGGCGATTACTATCATCAACCATAAAGACTGGCGAGATTGTTTTCATAGATGCAACGAGTTGATTACGCCAATATATGTCAGCCTGTTCCCTACTCCATTGCTTCTGATTAACCTTATTTACCGAAGACAATTGATTGAATGCCGGCGGAGCTTTCGTCCGGCTTTGCATCTGTTTTCCGATTGCTTCCATTGTATTTTAAATTTAGCCATTCTTGATAATCTCTCTCCGTTCCAGTAAACACCACACCTGTCCAACCAGATTCTATCGCTCTCTCAACTTGCCTAATAGCAAATTCTTCTTCAAATTTGGAAAGTTTATCAAGTGAAAGTTGCAAAGCGTAATTAAGTTTCTTTTTCCATTTCGGTGTCTGACGAAGCGTTTCCCAAGCGGACATGAATGCTATTGAAGAAAACGGATAGACCAGAGGTTTTTCATCCTTTATCTCCTTTCGGGATTTTTTCTTTGGAAGTGGGGAGCTCTCGTGCGTATGCGCGAGACTATCCTCTTGTTTTATGTTTATATTATCTATAATATGTGGAATTTGACTTTCATCCGCAAAATTTACGGATGATATTGCGAATGATGTTATTTTATCATCTGCAAATTTTGCGGATGATGTTGAAGATGATATTGAGGAGGTGTCTATATTACTACTAACGTTTTCACCCGCAATATCATCCGAAGTTTCATCCGCATTTTTTGAGGATGATATTGCGGGAGATATTGAGGACGATATAACATCATCATCTATGCTTTTGACAAATGAATAATAGCATCCTATACGTCTATCCTTGCTGGTTTTATAGTATATGAGCTGAGCGTCAGCAAGACTTTCCCTTGATTTACGCAAAGTATTATCAGATATATCCAAATTAGCACAAAGCAGGCTACTACGGATGAAAAACACTTCTTTCCACTTCATATCATTACAGATAGCAACAAGTTCGTGATAAAGAGCCTGAGAAGCTGTAGAAAGATAAGTGTCACCCCGAACCTTACGGAGTTTGGAAATCAATTGATAGCTGTTCATAAATGAAAATATCTGTTTGCCGCACATTCATCAAAAGACTTCACACGCTCAATAAGACGTTTCTGTCTTTGTCTGAAGGCTAAATTATTATCATACTTATTATGACATTCCCTGCATAATCCAACGATATTTAAGGGATTGGTATAGTGTTCTGGGTACATACTCTTAGGAACAAGATGTGCAGCGTCCGACATCGGTCTACCACAAATTGCACAACATGGAGGTAAGTTCTTCTTTATTGCAGCAACCTCTCTATTCAACTGTGCTTGTCTCCTGCTTATCTGTCTCATGGTCAAATAAATTAGTATTATGGTGTTTTTGAATCAATCTTTCAATACGGTCTATTTCACTATCAATAAGTTTTTCTTGTTTTTTCTGGAACGTAAAGTACCAGAGGAACGAATACAAAAATATTTCTTTTGCAAACGACGAAGTTTTACGACCTCATCATAAAATTGTTTTGCATTCATATAATGACAAGTTGTTGATTTAGAATTAAAAGCCTCGAAGCGCATTCTACGGGATATTGCATATAATTCTCATGCGGTTCAGTAGCACTGCTCACTTGATAGCATCGGGGACACTATTCGCATGCGCATTACAGAAATAACCATTTGCAACCGAACACTTTCATGTCCCCTTTCCAACACAAGTTTGTGGGAACAGGTGGATTCGAACCACCGACTACCGTTTGTGGTGCTCTCCCGTTAAGCTAAGAGTATATCTTGAGAGACTCGAACTCTCAACCTTCCACCACACACGGCGCTCTATCCGCTGAGCTACATTCCCTCATTTACCCGCCATATCTTCACAGACCGGGCAGGCAGGTTAACAAAGTTATCTTTCATGAACCTTCGCATGGCACTCTTCACAAAGAGTTACCAAACAATCCAAATGTTCCAATTCATGTCCGACAATAGACATACCGCCTATCTGGTAGGTTTTATGATGAATCTCCAGATTATAGGTCTTGCCACACATCCGGCAACAGTGTCCGTCACGAACACGAACCTTACGTTTTACTTCTTCCCAATAGGGGTTATTCTTCAAACTCGTCTGATACTTCGACGGCCTTCCTTTCTTGTACTTCAGTCTCGTCATAGTTCTCCTCCTTTCTCCATGGACTTTCTTCAATCGAAACTCTGTGCCACTCATGGCGTTGTATAGGAATTATCTCACCGTTATTTTCATCAAGGAAATCCTCAATCCAATGTTCTAACTGTAGATACTAATTGAAAAGTGCGCCAATATTCCAGTTGAAAATTGCGCCACCAT
>ERZ780190.3070-NODE-3070-length-11479-cov-4.420781_pt1 | contig 11479 bp, 8 predicted proteins | sample MGYA00510980_ERZ780190 | MGnify/ENA primary metagenome ERZ780190 (study PRJEB29588, sample SAMEA1972188) | human gut metagenome | biome: human gut; feature: human-associated habitat; material: faeces | place: Denmark | collected 2008/2010 ... | reverse complement strand
CCGCCGCTAATGGTCTCCAGCTCCACGCCCTGCGCCTCGAGGTCCTGCAGGAGCATGGCGTCCACGTTCACCGCGCCGAAGTCGTTTTCCAGTACACAGACTTTGACGCCCTGCCCGGCCCACCATGCCGCGTATCTGCGCAGGAAGGTAGTCTTTCCTGCCCCGAGAAATCCTGTGATAAGGTCTACCTGAACCATTGTCCTGTCCTCCTGTTGTATCAGCTTTTTCAGCGTTAGTATAAACTGACAGCCGTCGATTGTCAAACACAAGAAACGGCCCTTTCCCTGTCTGGGAAAGGGCCGTTCCGCCGCAATGCTGGGAGTTCCTTACAGGAATTCGACGCTGCCGTCCTCGATGTGGTACATCGCACCGACGACCCGCAGGCCCGTTTCCTCCTCGATGTTATGGATGCACAAGCTCTTTTCAATCTCCTGCACACTGTGCCGGACATTGAGACAGCTGGCCTTGTAGGGGTCTGTTTCATCCCCGATGGCCTTCTTTATCTCGTCCGTGATGTAGCGGATATAGCCGGAGGGCTCGTAGTTGATGGCGGCATCCACTGCACCGCAGTGGGTGTGGCCCAGCACCACCACCAGCCGACAGCCCAGATGGCCGGCCGCGTACTCGATGCTGCCCAGCTGGTGGTCGTCGATGACGTTGCCCGCCAGCCGGATGACGAACAGCTCACCGATGCCCGCCGAGAAGATATTCTCCGGGATGACCCGGGAATCCGAACAGGTGACGATGATGGCGTAGGGCGACTGGCCCTTCGCCCATGTGGACATCCGGATACGGCGGGAAATATCGCCGCTCCCGTTTTCCGCGTTCAGATATTTCAGATTGCCCGCCGCCAGCTTGTAGATGGCATCGGCCACGGTGCAGACTGGGGTCTCACGCATTGCAGCAGCCTCCTTGGAAAAAAGTGGTAAAAAGTATCCTGCAAAAATGCCCGGCCGTCCAACGAAGGGCAGCCGGGCGGGAGCTCAGTTTATCAGAAGTGGATGACGCCGAGGATCAGACCAGCGACGAGGCAGACGATGGAAACACCCCACTGCCAGCCGAAGCAGTACTTGATGTGGTCCTTGATCTCGACACCGGCCAGACCGATGCCCAGATAGGTAGCGGGAGCCACCGGGCTGATGAAGGTAGCGCAGTTGCGGCAGACGACCATTGCGATGGCGATGTGAGCCGGGTTGACGCCGAACTGGTTGCCAACGCTGACCAGAACGGGCAGCAGGCCGTAGAAGTAGGAGTCGGTATCGAACAGCAGAGCCAGAGGCACGCTCAGGACGCCGATGATGATGGGCAGGAAACGGCCCAGAGAGGTCGGGATGAAGCTTGCCATGACGACTGCCATCTTCTCCATGATGCCGCTCTTGCTCAGGACACCGAGGAAGACACCGGCACACAGAATGGTGGAAGCCATGCTCAGGCCAGCGGAAGCGTGGCTCTTGATGATGGAGCTGTGCAGCTTCTTGCCGCGGTAGTTGACCAGAATGCCCAGAGCGCAGCCAACCATGAAGACGTAGTAAGAGGGGAAGATGTCCAGAACCAGCACGATGATGACGGCCAGAGTCAGGATGACGTTGAAGATGAAGTTCTGGGGACGAGCCAGAGCCTCATCCTTCTTGCCGTCGTCGGAGTCGTCGTACTTGCCGGCGTCCTCAGCAACAATGGCATCGCCGAGCTTTGCGATGCGCTTCTTCTCCTGCAGGCCCCAGAAGATGGCGGTGCCGACAGCCAGCACCAGGCCGACGATCTGCATGGGCATGAGCTGGAACCACAGGTCGTTGGGCTCCATCTCGATGACGCTTGCAGCGCGCATGGTGGGGCCGCCCCAGGGCATCAGGTTCATGACGCCCATTGCGGTGACGCAGATGAGCAGCAGGGTCTCACGGCGCATGTGCAGGCGCTTGTAGACGGGCAGCATGGCGGGGATGGTGATGAGGAAGGTGGAAGCGCCGCCGCCGTCCAGATGGCCGATGATGGCGATGAGGCAGGTCATCAGAGCAACGCCGACGACGTTGTTGCCGACCTTCTTCATCAGCGCACCGATGATCTTGTCGAACATGCCTGCATCGGTCATGACGCCGAAGAACAGGACGGAGAAGATGAACAGGACAGCCGTACCGTGGACGCCCTTGACGCCCTCCTTGATAAAGCCAGCCATTTCATCCAGGGTGAAAGCACCGGTAGCCACCAGAATGGCTGCGGTGATGGTCGAGACGCTGACGAATGCCAGTGCAGGGACCGTGACATTGCGCAGCAGCAGGACGATGACCGCAATCACCGTTGCAAAGCCGAGCAGAGCGAGGATCGTATCACTCATGGGTTTGTACTTCCTTTCCTTTTTTCATTTGCCGGGGATGCATTCCGTTTTATCCTCCGGAATCATTCCCGTTCGTTATGGTTCCAGTATACAGGCTCAAACTTACAGCCCAAAGCCCTTCTCGTTACGGTTTGTTAAGAAATTCCTTAATATCCTGTAAGATTCCGTATGGAAGGTTGGATACAATAGAGTGCAACACAAAAGGCGTCCTTTCGGACGCCTTTTGCGTTGTTTATTCTTTCCGGCTGCTCCGTATCTGGGCCAGCAGCGTGGACGCCGACACCGGTTTTACCACATAGCCGTCGATGACGCCGTGGCTGCGGGCGTCCACGATCTCCCTTGTAGGGGCATTGGTCATCACGATGCGGGTCATGCCCGGGTAGCGGCCCCGGATGGCCATGCAGAGATCCACGCCGCTGCTGCTCATCAGGCTCTCGTCGATGGCAAGGACGTCGAAGGGCTGCTGCTCCAGCAGCTGGCGCAGCTCGCCCCGGCGTGAGCAGGTGGACACGCTCAGGCCCAGCGCGCTGAGGTCTTTGTCCAGCAGGTCGAGGACCTTGTTGTTGTCGTCCGCCGCAAGGATGCGCAGCTTGCTGTCCACGCCCCACTGCAGCTGTTCGCGCTCCTGCTGCTGCTCCAGCACCGGCAGATAGACATAGAAGGTCGTGCCTCTGCCGATGGTGCTCTCCGCCCGGATACGGCCCCGGTGGGTGCGGATGATCTGGTCCGCCAGGGCAAGGCCGAGGCCGGTGCCTTCGCCGGTCTTCTTTGTGGTGAAGAAGGGCTCGAAGATGTGCTGCATCGTCTCCTTGTCCATGCCGCAGCCGGTGTCGGTGACGCTCAGGCAGACGTAGCTCGACCATTCTTCGGAAATCTTCTCTTCCGGGAAGAGCGCCGCCAGCTCACTGCGCGGCACGACACTGCCCCGGATGGTCAGCTTTCCGCCCTCGGCGCCGATGGCGTGGATGGCGTTGATGCTGATGTTCAGCAGCACCTGCTGCAGCTGGGTCGCATTGCCCAGAACGCATTCGCCGCTCAGCTCATTTTCTTCCTTCAGCTCCACATTCTTCGGGCAGTTCGTCTCCACCAGCTTCCGGGTCCGATGGAGCAGTCCCTCCACCGACACGGCGTCGTAGACCGTCTCCACGTTTTTCCGGCTCATGGAGGAAATTTGTTTCACGACCTCCTGTGCTTTCTGCGCCGCCTCGCTGATCTCCATCGCGTTGTCATAAATTTCGCTGCCCGGGTTGGCGTCGGCCATGATGAGGTCGGCATAGCCGGTGATGGGGGTCAGGAAGTTATTGAACTCATGGGCGATGCCGCCGGTGAGGGTCCCCATCATCTGCAGCCGCTGGCCGTGGGCCAGCGACTCTTCGCTGCGGTGGAGCTCTTCGAGGGTCTGGTTCAGAGTCTTCAGATCGCTGATCTCGGTCGCGCTGCGGCGGTCGCGCTCCTGCAGCCGGAACATCTGGAACATGAAGAGCACCAGCACCAGCGCCACGCCGCCGAAGATGAGGACCACCTTCACGAAGCTCTGCTGTACCGGCTCGTAGAAATCGTCGTAGTCCACCACGGCGCTGACGATCCAGAAACTGCCCCCCACGTCCAGATGACGAAAGGCGCTTATCTTATGCACCCGGGGCAGATCCGGGTCGGCCCACCAGTAGGAGTAGTAGTCCAGCGTGCCGGATTCCTCTTTCTGCTGAGCGCGCAGCAACTCACTCAGACTGCTCATGTCCAGTTCCTTCCCATGATAGATGCGCTGGCGGCCCTCCACGACTTTGATGCCCCACTGAACGGCTTCGGGGTGCATGACCACAAGGTCATCGTCATTCTTTATCATGATGTAGCCGTTCCTGCCGACATGGATCTCCGAGATGAGCTGCTGATACATGACCGTGGAGTCTACCACGAGGCAGGCTGTCTCACCCCCGGCCTTCTTCTTCATCACAAGATAGTGCTCGCCGCCGCTGTGGTACTGCCAGTAGGAGATGTCCTCCGTCCGGGTGATGAGGACATCGCAGACGGCGCTGAGGCCGTAGCAGCTGTAGATGACCTCGCCGTTGCTGTTTTCCAGCCAGACGTCCCGGATGGTATCGCTCCGGGCCACCGTGGGGCGGAACGCTTTGCTGGCCTCCGCTTTTCCGGCGATGGAGTCCAGCCGGTCGGCGTATTCTTCCAGCAGGACGCGGATGCTGTCGGCGGTGCTCTGCACTACCAGCTCCATCTGCCTCGTCTGGCTGTCCATCATGGCGGTGCGGTAGTCCTTCCACACCATACCCACCACGACAGCCAGTGCGGCCACCGTGACGACGCCGATGGCCAGCGGCACCCACAGGGTGCGCAGCGTCTGGAAGCGTATCTTTTTCGGGGCGTTCTCCTTCATATCGAGTCCTCCTTTGGGGCGGTCTTGCTCTTCCTGTCTAAAAATGTTATAATTTTATTTATCGCAAGTGAAACAAATTTTTCCGGTCAGAAAAGTGCAGGGAGTTATCATGTCGTATCATGTTCTTATTGTAGACGACGATCCAGCAATTTGCAAACTTTTATCGAAAGTTATGATAAGCAATGAGATGGACCCTCTCGTCGTCAACAGCGGCGCGGCGGCGCTGGACCTCATTGCGCGGCAGAGCAGCACGCTGGATATGATCCTGATGGACATCACGCTGGGCGACATGGAGGGATTCGATGTCATCCAGACCATCCGGCGCAACGGCGTCACCACGCCGGTCATCATCATCAGCGGCCGCAACGAGGACTACGATTTCATGTACGGCCTCTCGCTGGGCGCCGACGACTATGTCACCAAGCCTTTCCGTCCCCAGATTTTGGGCGCAAAGGTCAAGGCCCTCATCCGCCGCAGCAAGAGCTTCTCGCAGGAGAACAACCAGCAGATCAGCTGCGGCCCCTTCCTCTGCGACACCACCACCATGCGCTTTTATAAAAACAATGTGGAGCTGAACCTCTCCGAGAAAGAGCGCAGCCTGCTGCTGCTCTTTGTGCGCCACCCACAGCAGGTGTTCACCAAGGACATGATCTACGAGCAGATATGGGGAAACCTCATTGCCGTGGACGACAACGCCATCATGGTCTACATCAACCGCCTGCGCAGCAAGATAGAGGACAACGCCCGCACACCCCAGCACATCATCACCATCCGGGGCGTCGGCTATCGTTTCGTGCCGTAAGAGCGTCATTTATTTTTTCATAGAAACAAAGAAGAGCAGCCAACTGCGCGCGGTGCAGTTGGCTGCTCTCTGGTTTTATGCCGGTATAAAACACAAAACCTTGAAAAAGGAGAATCGCATGAAGCTTGTGTGCATATTTAGCCGCAAAAGCGGGGGTGAGAAGAGCGAAGGAATCTCCGTGAATCCATTCCGAAGCGTGGTTGGCAAGCCACATTCCCGCTTTTACGCTATATCACTCAATCTTCGCGGAAAGAGAAAGGCTTGACTTCGCGGACGACGTCCATGACAGTGCCGTCGCGGGCCTCGATGATGCCCACGATGCGGTCGCCGAACTGGACCTTCTCAGGCTCGCCGACGATGGAGTAGGCAATGTCGCGCAGCTCCTCGATGGTCTTCAGAGGCACGCAGTCAGCGGCCTTCAGAGCCTCCAGCAGATCGGGACGGCGGGGGTTGACGGCCACGCCGTAATCGGTAACGACGATGTCAACGCTCTCGCCCGGGGTGGTGACGGTGGTCACGTCGGTGCAGATGGCCGGGATGCGGCCCTGCAGCAGAGGAGCGATGACGATGGTGCACTTTGCACCCTGTGCGGTATCGGGATGGCCGCCCTGTGCGCCGGTGATGATGCCATCGGAGCCGACGACGACGTTGCAGTTGAAGTGGGTATCCACTTCCAGAGAGGCCAGAATGACGTAATCCAGCTTGTTGACGAAAGCGCCCTTATTCATCGGGCTTGCGTACTCGCCAGCAGAGATGGGGAAGTGGTTGGGGTTGGTGCGGACATTGTTGACAGCGTCCAGGTCGAAGTCCTGCGTATCCACCAGCTTGCGGGCCAGACCGCGGTCCAGCAGCTCGCACATGGGCTTGGTCAGACCACCGACGCCCAGACCCATGTGGATGTTCTTCTCCTCCATGATCTTGGACAGAGAGATGGTGGAGGCGATGGATGCGCCGCCGACACCGGTCTGATAAGAGAAGCCGTCCTTGAAGTAGGGGGTGTTTGCAACGACCTGAGTGCAGTACTCGGCCATCAGGATCTTGCGCTGGTCGGTGGTGGGCTTGGCCGCGCCGGTGGCGATCTTCTCGGGGATGCCGATCTGGTCCACGACGCAGACGTAATCCACCTTGGTCTGGTTGATCTCTGCGGGGTAGTTGGGGTAGTCCACGAGGCAATCGGTGACAGCGACGACATAGTCAGCCATCTCAGCGTCCACGTAAGCATAGCTCAGGACGCCGCAGTTGGTCTTGCCGCCCATACCGGAGCAGTTGCCGTACTCGTCACAGGAGGGTGCGCCGATGAAGGCGATGTCCACATGGGTCTCGCCGGTCTCAATGGCGCGGACACGGCCGCCGTGGCTGCGCATGGTGGCCAGGCCCTTCAGCTTGCCATGAGAAATAGCATCGCCGATCTTGCCGCGGACGCCGGAGGACTCGATGTTGACGATGGTGCCGTCCTCGATCATGGGGACAAGGGCGTCATGAGCCTTGCCCAGAGAGCTTGCGCTCAGGGTGATGTTCTTGAAGCCCATCTTGTGGATCTCTTCCATGACCATGCAGACCACGAGGTCGCCCTCGCGGAAGTGGTGGTGGAAGGAGACGGTCATGCCGTCGTGGGCATTGCACTTGACCAGAGCCTCGTGGATGTTCTTGACCATCTTGTCGTGGTCATTGCGCATCACGGGGGTGACCTTCGGGCTGGCCTTCTGGAAGGCCTTGCCGTCTTTATAATTGTTGCCCTGGAAGACCTCTTTGCCGGTGCGCTCGAGGATCTCTTCGGGAATTTCTCTGCCGACTGCGTTCAACATAATTACAAATCCCCCTTATACACGCCGGATGCCTTTGCCAGATCGATGGTGCGCTTTGCACCGTCGTAGAAGGCGATGTCGATCATCTTGCCGTCAACGGTGAAGACGCCGATGCCCAGTGCCTTCTTGCTGTCGATCTCCTTGACGACCTTCTCAGCGAAAATGATGTCCTTCTGGGTGGGAGTAAAGATCTCGTGGACGATGGGGATCTGACGAGGATTGATGATGGACTTGCCGTCAAAGCCCATCAGGTGGATGTTCTCGACGTCCTTGCGGAAGCCGTCCATGTCCTTCAGGTCGGTGTAGACGGTGTCGAAGCACTGCACACCTGCGGCGCGGGCGGCAATGATCATCTGCTGGCGGGCGCCCATCAGCTCAATGCCGGTGCCGGTGATGTGGGTCTGCAGGTCCTTGGTGTAGTCGCCGCCGGACAGTGCGATGCCGAACAGACGCTCATCGCTCTCGCAGATCTCCAGAGCGTTCATCACGCCGCGGGCAGACTCCAGAGCGGCGATGATCAGCACCTCGCCCTCGGGGCGGCCGTAGGTCTTCTCGTCCTCGGCGATGGCAGCAGCCACGCGGTGGACATCCTCAGCGTGCTCGGTCTTGGGGATGCGGATGGAGTCGCAGCCGCCGGCCACACAGGCACGGATGTCTTCACGCCAGTAGGGAGTGTCCAGACCGTTGATACGGACGACCCGCTCTGCACCGCGGTAATCCACGGTCTTCAGGGCGTGATACAGGCTGAAACGGGCGACATCCTTCTGGTTCTCGGCCACAGCGTCCTCGAGGTCCAGCATCAGGGAGTCGGCCTTATAGATGTAAGGGTCTTTGATGAGGCCGGGCTTCTGCGCATTCAGGAACATCATCGTGCGGCGCAGGCGCTTCTTGTTCGGATTATTCATCGAATGGCACCTCCCCAAGGCAGATTCTCATACTGGTCAACAGAGCGGAACACCGCGCCCTCGATGCGGGCCTTCAGGGTGCAGTCCAGTGCGCCCTTGTCCACGATGGTGATGCGGACGTTGTCGATGTCCAGATTCTTCAGGGTCTCCAGTGCGACCTTGCGCAGCTGGTTGCCGTACTGATGGATGACGGAGCTTTCGAGGGAGAAATCGATCTTGCCCTCACCCGGCTCGACGGTCACCATGCAGTCGCTGGATTCCAGAGTGCCAGCCGTGGCTGCTTTCTTGATCTCCATGCTTTTTTCCTCCTTGACAGGTGGTTTCTTCAATCGTTATACCGTACTTGCGGAGCAGCGCCTCACTGCGCCGCTCCTGATGGTTCTATCATAATCGGACAATCTTACAAAAGGCATAGCGCCAGTCTTAATATTCGTTAAGAATCGCCAAAAATTTCTCTTGTACACAAGACATATTCCATTTTGGCATAGTTTCCGAGCCACCACAATGCCGATCCACCGTTCCCCGGTTTCGGAGAGCAGCAGACCGACTCTGAAACTATGATACCTTAAGACCGGACGTTTGTAAAATCGTCAGATCCAATCTTGAACCATTCTCTGGGAGAATGGTTGCTTACTGGTTGTTCCGATAGTAGTTGATGAGGCAGCCGTCGGCGATGATCTGACGCTCCGGCTCGGTGAGGGCACCGGTGGAGACCGGGAAGGCGGTCACGGTGCCGTCCGGTTTGACGGCGTAAGCAGTAAAGCTGGCCTTGTTCTCGAGAACGGCCTCGCGGATGCCGGGCACAAAGATGTAATCGCCCAGTTCAAACACCTCGGGGTTCTCTACGAGGAAGGGCGTCATGCCCCAGTTGATGCAGTTGGAGCGATAACGCTTGGTGGCGTACTGCTTGGCAAAGTTCGCAGATGCACCCATGACACGCTGGCAGGAAGCGGCCTGCTCACGGGCGGAACCGTCGCCGGGCATATTGGCGAAGATGGTGGAGCCGATGTCGGTGTGGGCGGGATCGTTCTTCACACCAGCCTTAGTCAGGGCAGCATAGACGTTCAGGACTTCCTCGGGCAGGGCCTTGCCCGCCTCGCGGTCGCGCTCGATCTGGCGCATGACCTTGCTACGGGAGACGTACTGAGGATCGCGGCGGCTCAGAGCGAACTCCGACAGACGTTCGGGGTTGGAGCGATAGGAAGAAGTCTCACCGGAGGGGATCAGCTCGTCGGTGGTGGTGACGGGGTCGGTGATGTAGGAGCAGACCTTGACCAGCAGATCGTCGGTCAGGGCAGGCATCTCGGGCCAGTCCTTGATGTTGGGGCCGAAGCGCAGCTCTGCGTCCGGCTCAGCCTTGCCCCAGCCGTTGTAGACGCGCTTTTCGTACAGGGAGGCGTTGTAGTGGTACTCGGGGTTCGTATACTCCACGTCCAGATCGGTGGCAGCGGTCAGCTTGCCGCCGTTGGCTGCGGTGGCGGCGATGGAACGTGCGTCCATCAGTGCCACGCTGGACATCTGACCCTCGCCCGGCTTGGAACCCTCGCGGTTCGGGAAGTTGCGGGTGGTGTGGCGGATGGAGAACTCGCCGTTGGCCGGGCAGTCGCCTGCACCGAAGCAGGGGCCGCAGAAGCACTCGCGCATGATGGCACCGGCGTTGACAAGGTCGCTTGCGCGGCCATTCTTGTACAGCTCGGCCAGGGCGGGCATAGAACCCGGATAGATGCTCAGGGTGAAGGCACCGTTGCCGCAGCTCTGACCCCGCAGGATGTCGGCAGCGGCGCAGATGTTGTCGAAGGTGCCGCCGGCGCAGCCTGCGATCTCGCCCTGATCGACCCAGATGGCACCATCGTGGAACTTGCTGTCCAGATTCATCTTGGCACCCTTGATCTGCTTGTTGGCCTCTTCCTGTACAGCGTGCAGGATGTCGGCAGCGTTGGCCTGCAGCTCGTGGATGGTGTAGGTGTTGGAGGGGTGCATCGGCATAGCGATGGTGGATTCAATGGTGCTCAGGTCGATGTAGACGCAGCCATCGTAGTAAGCCACCTCCGCAGGCTGCAGCTTCTTGAAGTCCTGCGGACGGCCGTGGATAGTGTAGTAACGCTGGGTCTCCTCATCGGTGACCCAGATGGAGGACCAGCAGGTGGTCTCGGTGGTCATGACGTCGATGGCGTTGCGATACTCGATGGGCAGGCCAGCAATGCCGGGGCCGACGAACTCCATGACCTTGTTCTTGACATAGCCCTTCTTATAGACGGCACCGCAGATGCTCAGAGCCACGTCGTGGGGACCGATTCCCGGGCGGGGCTTGCCGGTCAGGTAGATGGCGATGACCTGCGGACGAGCGAAGTCATAGGTGCGGCCCAGAAGCTGCTTGGCCAGCTCGCCGCCGCCCTCGCCGACCGCCATGGTGCCCAGTGCACCGTAGCGGGTGTGGGAGTCCGAGCCAAGGATCATTTTGCCGCAGCCCGCAAAGCGCTCGCGCATATACTGGTGGATGACTGCCATGTGCGGGGGCACAAAGATGCCGCCGTACTTTTTGGCAGCGGACAGGCCGAAGCGGTGGTCATCCTCGTTGATGGTGCCGCCCACAGCGCACAGGCTGTTGTGACAGTTGGTCAGCACATAGGGGATGGGGAACTTTTCCAGCCCCGAGGCACGGGCCGTCTGGATGATGCCCACAAAGGTGATGTCATGGCTGGCCATGGCGTCAAACTTGATCTTCAGGTTTTCGGCATCGCCGCTGGTGTTGTGGGCCTGCAGAATGCTGTAGGCCATGGTGCCGGTCTTTGCGTTCTCGATGGCTGCGGCATCAAAGCCCTTTGCTGCCAGTGCGGCGCTTGCTTCGCCGTCTGCAGGCACCCATTCACCGCGGGCATAGTATGCGCCGCCGGTGCTGCACTTGATCATATCCAACATCTCGATTCGCCTCTCTTTTTGTATTTCCCGCCCGCCCTATCTTGCGGGCACTGCCCCAGCAGAGCGGTACGCTGCCCGCTCTGCCCTCTTCTGCCGCGCTGCCAAAGCACGCGGCTACGGCCCGGAAAACCGTATCTGAAGGTTATTATACCATGAAACTACAGAAAGAAAAAGCACTTTTTACAAATGAATCGTGAATGGAGGATGAAGAGACGGGCTCCGTGCTTTTTCTTGACAAAGAAGCCATTCTATTGTATTATTATTAGCGTTGTATGCCGCTGTGGTGAAATTGGCAGACACGAGGGACTTAAAATCCCTTTCTGGAGACAGAGT
>ERZ780190.3042-NODE-3042-length-11556-cov-2.472133_pt1 | contig 11556 bp, 7 predicted proteins | sample MGYA00510980_ERZ780190 | MGnify/ENA primary metagenome ERZ780190 (study PRJEB29588, sample SAMEA1972188) | human gut metagenome | biome: human gut; feature: human-associated habitat; material: faeces | place: Denmark | collected 2008/2010 ... | reverse complement strand
GGACGACGTTTGTATCAAAGGGTCTGCTGATATAGTCTGATACGCCCATTTCGTATGCCTGACGGATATGTAGTTCCGAGTCTTCGCTGGAAATCATGATGACCGGAATATCTTCGATGAGATGTTCTTTATTCATCACCTTCAAAACACCGAGTCCGTCCATTCCCGACATGATGAAATCCAGTAAAACGATAGATATTTCTGTCCCGTATTGATGCAGCAGCTCCAGACACTCTTCGCCGCTGGATGCCTCTATAATGTCAAACCTATCCTTCAGCATTTCGAAGAGAATCTCCCGGTTGATCTTGGCATCATCCACAATGAGGACAAGCTCTCTGCCGGAGTCGCGTTCCAGCCTTTCTCCGACCTTCTGACGGATTTCCTCCGTACTGCTTTCTGTCACAACCTGATTTCTATGCTTCTTTGCCTGATACATCAGCCGATCCGCACGCTCCAAAGCGGTCCCCACAGTCTCTTCCACCGTCGTTACTCCTCCGATGCTCACAGAAAGGGAGATACCCGGATAGCCGTCCAAAGTGGTCTGATGAAGCTGTTTTTGGATCTGGTTGAGTTTTTTGTCAAAGGCGTCCTTCCGGATTCCGGGCAGTACCAGCAAAAATTCGTCCCCGCCATAGCGGATCAGAAAATCTGATTTTCGGATATTGGATAAAATCACTTTTGCAGCACTATTGAGTGCAAGATCCCCCACATTGTGTCCGTAGGAATCGTTATAATATTTAAAATTATCCAGATCCATCATCGCAATGCCCACAGGTCCCCACATATTTTTGATCTTTTCTTCATAATAACGGCGGTTAAATACACCTGTCAGCACATCTTGATAGAGCTTCTCGTTATAGCCTGTCAGCTGTTCAATCAGATATTGTTTTTCCTCCAGATCCGTCAGTGCATCCTCATCCAGACGGTGTACCAGCTCCATCACGTAAGGCTTTCCATTCATTTCCAGATATCTTGCGATCACCTGATAGATGTCATTCCCCACAATCTCCAGCTTGCACTTTTCTTTTCTGCTTCTGACTGCCTCCAGTGCAATGCAATGCTTACAGGGAGCCGAGTATTTCCACAGATCATAACAATGGCAGATTTCTGGTGCATCGATCTCCACCGGTTCTGCTTCCATGCCATCGTTTCTTCGCAGCAGCCTTTCCCCGTCCAGGAGCCTCACAATCGGAAAAAGCCTGCGGAAATATTTCATTTCTTTCTGAACCTGTTCTTTTGTTATGCTGACTTCCTGATTCATTCTTTTTTCCTCGCTGCAATATATTACATTTCATTTATTATATTGCGTTTTTTTTGACTTGTCCATATATTACGTTTTTTTGCCTTGTCCATCCCCTCGTGCCTTGGCACATTCTTTTTTGTATAGAGACGCTGTTTCCTACACGAAAAAAGGCGGAAGCGCCAGATACCTGACAGCTTCCACCCGATTTTTTCTATATTCTGATTGACGTTTTCATTTATTTGCGTCCCTGCAGCGCCTGTGCGATATCTTCTCTCATATCGATAACCGCCTGTCTGGATGCGTCCGCATAGTTAGCCGCACCAAACTGTGCATATTTTTCCTGCTGATATGCTGCAATAATGCCGCGGGAAGAGTTGACAATCGCGCCAAGTCCGTCTTCATTGAAAAAGTGGACCAGATCAGCGCCCTTGCCGCCCTGTGCGCCGTAGCCGGGCACGAGAATGTAGGACTTCGGCATCACCTTGCGCAGCGCCTTGCCCATTTCAGGATAGGTTGCGCCAACAACCGCACCAACATTGCTATATTCGCTGCCCATGCACTCGCTGCCCCATTCGGCAACCTTTTCACCGACGATTTCATACAACGGTCTGCCGTCCACCAGACGATCCTGGAACTCACCACTGCTGGGGTTGGAAGTTTTTACCAGCACAAAAATGCCCTTATTTTCTTCTTTGCAGACCTTTATGAACGGATTGATGCCGTCGGAACCCAGATACGGATTCACCGTTGCAAAATCCTCGTCAAAGGGTGCATAGCTCTTTTCTCCCACTACTACTTTTCCGAGATGGGCAACCGCATAAGCCTCAGAAGTGGAACCGATATCGCCGCGTTTTACATCGCCGATGACAACCAGACCTTTCTCTTTGCAGTATGCGACGGTCTTCTGGAATGCGATCAGACCTGCTACGCCGAACTGCTCATACATGGCGATCTGCGGCTTTACTGCCGGGATCAGATCCGCTACTGCATCCACGATGCCCTTATTGTACTGCCAGATCGCTTCTGCAGCGCCCTTTAACGTCTCGCCGTATTCCGCAAAAGCAGCTTTCTGAATCTGCTCCGGAATAAATTTCATCATCGGGTCCAGTCCGACAACGATTGGAGCATTTGTCTTTTTGATATTTGCAATTAACTGGTCAATCATATCTTTTTCTCCTTTTTGTTTTCCTGGCTTGCGTCAGTTTTTCCAAGCTTCTGCTATGGTATCACATTCTGCTTCGGGCAACAAGTCCGGCGATGGGTTCTTCGATCAGTTTTTTGGAAAGTACCGCACCTGCGCCGGTCAGAAGCAGCGCCAGAATCAGAAACGCTGCGTTCGGCAGTCCGATCTGTACCCGCACCATGCCGAGCCCTTCTAAAATGACGGCATGCACCAGATAAATCTCATACGAATACCGATCCGTCCACAGCACAGCGTCCGAAATCCGACCGCCGATTCCTTTCCTGCAGAACCGAAAGCCGCTGCCTGCAAGCAGTAACATGCCAAAGCACCACGACCACCAAATAAACGAATCCGTCTGCGCCCTGCCAAGGGCCAAACCCGCACCTGCTGCCGCAATCATGCCGATATAGACAAGCAGCTGCGCGCCGATACGCCTTCCCGCCTGATGGATCTCCCAGACCAGCATACCGAGCAGAAAATAATGCAGGTAGTAAAAAATCATCATGTAATCACCGTATCCAGTTTTTACCCACAAATACCGCAGAATCAATGCCAGTACATAGCAGAAAAACGCGCTCGTACAGCCGCGGATCAGGCGCACAAAGACCGGCACAAGCAGATAAAATGCCATAAACAGGCTGATCGTCCAGGTTGCGCTCAGGTTTCCCCAAAAATCATTCGGCGCAGGGATCACGCTGTTTGTCAGGAAAAAGTACCGAAGCCAGTACAGGCCCTGCGGGTCTGCCGGAATATCCTTTAAAATCAGCCCGTGCAGCAGGATGTTATAAAGAATCACCCCATAATACAGCGGAAGAATCCGCACCAGACGTTTTTTATAATAGGTCAGCAGTTCTTTTTTTCCAGCCGTCGGGAGCTTTCTGTCACAGCAGGCGAGATAGCCGCTGAGGACAAAAAAGAGATACACGCCCGCCGCTCCCTGATTGGCAAGCCACGCGGCTTTTCCCGTCGCTCCCAGCCTCGGTGCAAGGTGGGTGATAAACACTCCGATACAGGCAAGCGCCCTCAGAAGCTGAATGTGTTCGTATTTTTGTTTCATATTCTTCCAATGCTCTGCATCAAAAACCGGAACATCGCTGCGTAGGTTGCACCATCATAATGCAGTCCGTCTGCCTGCGTGGTATATCCGCTGCCCGTCAGAAACACATACAGATTCAGTCGTCCGATTCTGGCATCCAGCCGGTTGTTTAACTGGTTGTTAAAATATTCTACCGCCCAGTTGCGTTTTCCGTATTCGTTTTCCCCGACCGGACCGACCGAGGCGAAGTACACCGTCGCACCTTTCGAAATCCAATCCTGTGCATATCGGTTAATCGTCGTAATGTAATCGTTGTGTCGTGATAAATCATTGACGCCGTAATTGAGAATAATCACTGAGCCGGGCGTCACATACTGGTCGACGTCCTTTTTCGCCTGGGCGGTGGAAAGCCAGTCCACGCCACCTCCAAAGCATGCCACAAATGCCGTACCAGGCCATGCTGCCGTTCCACCGACTGCATTCGCCATCTGTCCCGTGCGGGAGTCCCCGACGAAGATGACGTTGCCGCTGCCCGCCGGAAGGGGGGCTTTCTGCTCAGCCTGCGCCTGATCCAGCGCCTCCTGCTGTACTGCTGCCTGCTGCGCCAGTGCCGCCTGCTGCGCTGCCAGTGCCGCCGCTGCTGCTTGGGCCTGTGCCACCTGCTGTTTCACCGCTTCCGCCTGTGCAGCAAGCGCTGCCGTCATCGCTACATCCACGCAGACCGGCTGGCAGGCTGTCTGTGTGATATAGCCGATCGCATTTCCATAGACAATCTGGTACATGCCACTTTTCCCGCTGCCGGTCTGCCCGCATACGTTGACCGTCGTGCCGGCCGGTAAAATACCAAGTGCTGCAGAGGTTTTATCCGCCTGCTGCGTCACCGTTTTTTCTTCCCCGACGACTGCTGCCATCGTAACCGGCGTCACTTTTTTCCCGGATGCTGCCTGTGCCGTCATCGATATCGACAATCCGAGACAAAGACACAACGCCAGACAGCAGATACGGGCGATCGCGCCGCCAAAAACCGTTTTTCTGATTTTTACACGTTTCTCCATAGTCATTCCCTACATTTCTTTCTAAGCAGCCATGCGACTATACTGTCCTGTCCGTGTGTAGGGCTACCGCGTCTGCAGAAATACCGCTTCCCGCTGTGCCTTTTCATCGTCCGGATACAAAGCAAGGTACTGATCCATCGCAAGCTTCGCCTTGTCGTACTGCCCAAGGTATTCATACGCTACCAGTTCGTTGAACATCAGCGACTGCGTCGCCGTATTGCCCTCTACTTCCAGCCCTGCCTGGAACGCTGCAAGCGCCGCTTCATAATCGCCGCCCTTTAATTTGCAAAGCCCGAGCTGATTGTACAAAGACGCGTCCGGCGTTTCGTTCTGCAGGTAGGTGTTATAGACACTCGCCGCATAATTGTAATCACCGAGCGCCTCATAGGTCTGACCGAGCAGAGACGCTGCTTCCGCACCGCCGTTTTCCTGCGCCTTTTCCAAAGAGGTACGGGCCTGCTCATAATCGCCCAGGTAGTAGCTGATTCTGCCGAGATCGAAATCCGAAATCCGCTTCCTGTCGCCGTCCAGAACATTTTCCAGATAGGATTTTCCAAGATCGTCCTGTCCGTATTTGCTGCAGCTGCAGAAAATATCAATCCGGATGTCGTAATCGTTCGGCGCAGCCTCAACCGCCTTATCAAAATCGGCTTTCGCAGCGTCCGTACTGCCCTGCTCCAGCTCCATGGTTCCTTTTAAGTACCAGGCGGTCTTTTCCCCGGGCTTCAGATCCGTGATTGCCTGATAAACATGGATCGCTTTGTCGACCTGTCCGTTCCGATAATAGGCGGTCGCCAGATAATAGTTGATGTCATAATCCATCGCATCCGGACGCGGGCTGCTCTGCCCCAGCGCCTTTTCAAAGCTCGCCGCTGCATTCTCATAATCCGTCATGCCCATGTAAGCCAGCCCCTGCCCTCTGTAAACCTGACGCATATCCTCTTTATTCAGGGCTGCCGCCTCGAAGCAGGTCCGCGCGCCCTCATAGTCCATCTGCTCCACCAGCGCAATTCCCTGCGAAAGATTATCCTCCTTCGCAGCACCGCAGCCGGTAAGGAGCGTGCACGCCAGAAGCGCCGTCGCAAACACAATGCAGATCTGTCTATCCTCTCTGTCTTTTTGTTTCTCTTTCTTCACGTTTCCTCCAGTCCGTACGCAAAGCCCTTGTATGCCGTTCTATTCCTGCACCAGAAGGATTTCATCCATGCGAACCCCGCTCTCGCCAAAGAACAGCGTCAGCTGGTTTTCCCCGCTTTCCGGAAAGCTTATCGTTACCGCACGCTCTATGATCTTGTTGTCGGTTCCGTTAAAGGTCGTCGTCTGCTGCAGGACGCCGTTGACAAAAATGGAAACCGGCAGCTGCGCAAACGGATTTTCCCCGGAATGCATTTTAAAAATCATCTGATAGCTGCCTGCTTTGGAGACGTCCAGCAGATACCCGGCGCGCACGCCCTTCTGGGTGCTCAGCTTTGTCAGATCGAGCTTTGTCTCTTTTTCTACTTTCTGGCTTGCGATCACATTTCCTGCCATCGCATCCTTTGCCGGATTGTTAATTTCTTCACATACATCAAATTCCCGATCACAGAAACGGTTCATCACCGGAGAACGCATCAGAAAATGACAGATATTCTTTGCATTTCTGACCAGCTGTCCCCTTGTGAGCCGTCCATCTGCCAGGCCCTCCATCGTGTTGTCATTTGCAGAGTTCGAAGCAGAATCCGAAACAACCATGTAAACGTCGTTCTGAGCGCGCACCATCGGAATCGTATTGCTCTGGGAGCCTTCCTCGCCTTCCTCGTTCATCTTCGCCCACCAGTCGGTCATTACCACGCCCTGGTAGCCCCAGTCTTTCCGCAAAATCGTCGTCAGCAGGTCGTAGTTGCCTGCTGTCCAGATTCCGTTGATCGGTCCGTAGGTAGACATAATGCTGTAGGCATGTCCTTCTTTTACTGCGATTTCAAAGCCCTTTAAATAGATCTCGCGCAGCGCACGTTCGGAAACAACGCCGTTTGCATCGTGCCGCTTAAATTCCTGGTTATTTCCCGCAAAGTGTTTAATCGTTCCGGTCACACCATATTTTCCCATGCCCTTTAACTGAGCTGCAGCCATCGTACCTGCCACACAGGGGTCTTCCGAAAAATATTCAAAGTTTCTGCCGTTTAACGGATTGCGATGAATGTTCATGCCGGGCCCCAGCAGCGTGTCAATCTGATTCTTGCGCAGCTCCATTCCTTCCATCTCATAAAGCTGTTCCACCAGCTCCGGATTAAAGGTGCAGGCAAGCAGTGTGCCGTTTGGCAGGGAAAAGGCGATGGTTCCGCAGTCCATACGGATTCCGGAGGGTCCATCCGAGCAGCCCGCAACCGGGATTCCAAATGCCTTTAAGGAATCCGTCACACCGCCGAATGCAGATGCAATGCCAGGTGTTGCCTTCGGAGAGCACATGCCCTCTCCCCGGACCAGGCATGCCAGATCTTCGTCCGATAACTGGGATAAAAACTGTTCCAGCGTCACCTTTTTATCACAGACATCCGCTAACTTCCAGCCCTGATCGCCGATGCAGGCCTCTGCCTCCGGGCGTTCTGTCCGGATTCTTTCTGCCAGATCGACGCTCCGCAGAGGCGCTGCCTGTTTTCCAATTTCCAGAACCGGCTCTCCGTCTGTGCCCTTTTTGCCCGTTTCGACCGGAACCAGACGCTCATATGGCTGTACCGGTGCAAGCGCCTCTTCCAGTCTGGAAATGACGCACAGCTCGTCTAACTGCACCTCGCAAACCTTTTTCGCGCTGCGGACATCCGTTCCAACATAAATGCCATAAGCGCCCGCTTCCAGCACCCAACAGGATTTCTCCCCGGTTACGCCGCTGTCATCATAGGATGCACTCTTTTCCAGGGAAACGACGAGATTTACCTCCTCCCCCTCTCCTGGCGTAAGCAGCTGCGTCTTGTAAAAGCTGTTTAGATTCCGGACAGGCTTGCCAAGCTTTCCCTGAGGCGGGCAGACATACACCTGCACGACTTCTTTTCCGGCAGTCTTTCCGATGTTTTTAACCAAAACGGTAAGTTCTGCTTTCGTACCGTCCGTTCTTGTATTCAGAACCTCCACGGAAAAATCCGTATAAGACAGACCAAAGCCGAAGGGATAGCTTACTTTTTCCTTTGCAAAGGTTTCAAAATAACGGTAGCCAACGTAAATATCCTCTGCATACACATTGCATACAGCATCTCCAAAATTATCCGTAGACGGATAATCCGAAATATCTGCTGCGATCGTATCGCTCAGCTTACCACAGGGGTTCACTGCGCCGGTCAGGATATCTGCCGCCGCGTGTCCGCCCTCCTGACCGCCCTGCCATACATACAAAACTGCCTGGGGCTGGTAGCGGTCCACCCATTTCATATCGATGATATTGCCGACGTTTAACACAACGGCAGTCCGTTTGAATGCGCTGCAGACGGTTTTGATCAGTGCCTCTTCCTCTGCTGTCAGCAGATAGCTTCCCGGCTCTGCGCTGTTGTCCATGTCCTCGCCTGCTGTTCTGCCCAGCACAACAACAGCAAGGTCAGAGGATGCTGCCGCTTTCTGTGCAAGCGCCTCGCTGACCGGCATTTCCTTCTGGCTCCAGGGCTCCTGCGCCCAGCCTTCTCCCATATCAAAGGGATTTTCCCGGATCCAGTCCTGATAAACCGCTTCCAGCTCTTCGTTGACAGAAATATCCCTGCATTCCTTTAAGCTATCCAGGATATTTGTCACATAGGGAGCATTTACCATACCGCCCGATCCGGTTCCGCTCTTATAATAGGTAAAGGCAATCCGTCCAAACACGGAAACTGTCTCTCCTTTTCGGATCGGAAGTGCCTCTTTCTCATTTTTTAAAAGAACACATCCCTCTGCTGCCGTCTGTCTTGCCAGGGCAGCGTACTGATCGTAATTCAGTGTAAATCTCATAATGTTTTCCTCCTTTTTTTGGTTCCTGCATATGTAAAACAGAGTCCTGCTCCGCCTGCGGCGGTTTGCACAGACAGCACATCTGTCACATTGTTTTGCGCAGCCCTTTGGGATAATGATTTTTTAAAATCCCGCCTGCCAGCTTTCCCCAGCCGAGGCTGTATCCATCTACGCAGACCAGCTGCCAGCCCTTTTCCCCGTCTTTGGAAAGCGTCATGCCGTTGATCCACTGCCTTGCCTCCTGGCTGTCACCGGAAAGGTTGCAGCAATGCACTGCATCTTTGGGCGAAAGCGAAAGTGCCAGCGCATGTGCCGGTTCAAACCGCCCTTTTTTCATCGTGCCCAGATGCAGTCCCGGACGCAGCACCTTTAAGCCTTTTAAAGCCGGCATGTCCTTTGGTGCAAGATAAAGCTGGTCGCCGAACAATAAAAAGATTCCATCAAACTGCTTCTTCAGGCTTTCTCGTTCAAATTCTTTCCATGCAGCAAAATCCTTGGGCGCAATTCCTTTCTGGATTCCATACAGGCTGCGCGCCCGGTATCCCTCCGGCACTTCCCCTGTTTTTTCAAGCACCGCCAGAAAATGTCCTTCTCCATGCAGCTTATGGGGCCAGAGACGAATGGTCTTTTCCATTCCGTCCGGGACGGGCTCGGTTCCCGCCCAGTCCGGTCTGCCCGGCTCCATACCGTCATAACGGTGCGTCTCTTTTATGGAAAATTCCGGATGCCGCAAAAGGAATCGTGCAACACTGCCTTCATCCTCCTGCAGCGCAAACGTACAGGTCGAATATACCAGCCTGCCGCCTTTTTTCAGCATTGCGGCAGCTTCGTCCAGCACGCTGTCCTGCCGCTTTGCACACAGCTCCACGTTTTCGGGACTCCATTCGCTGCAGGCTTCCTCGTGCTTTCGGAACATCCCCTCACCGGAGCAGGGGGCGTCCACCAAAATTTTATCGAAATATTCCGGGAAATAAGCGGACAGTCGCTCCGGGCTTTCGTTCGTCACAACTGCATTGGTCAGTCCCATCCGCTCCACATTTTCCGAAAGAATTTTTGCCCGCGCCGGATGGATCTCATTGCAGATTAAAATACCTTTTCCCTGCATCGCAGCACCGATCTGGGTGCTTTTCCCGCCGGGGGCAGCGCACAGATCCAGCACATAATCCCCCGGCTGTACGTCCAGATATCCGACAGGCGCCATCGCGCTCGCTTCCTGAATATAATAAACACCAGCCTCGTGATACGGGTGCTTGCCCGGTGTATCCTCTTCGCTGTAATAAAAACCGTTTTTCTCCCATGCAACCGGCGTCAGATGAAACGGCGATTTTTCCATAAATTCCTCCCGGTCCGTTTTGCGCGGATTGAGCCGCAGCGACTGATAATGACCGGATTCATAGCTCTGCAGAAATGCTTCGTATTCCTCTCCCAGCATTTCCTGCATGCGCGTCAAAAACGCGGACGGCAGATTCATAATATTCCTCACTTTAATTCATGATTTATCCTTATCATAAACCAGACGCGTAAACTGCGCAAGATTATTGTTTCCGTTCACCCGCTTCCTCTGTCTCCAAACCCGGTTCGTCCTCCGGCACTTCTTTCACCATGAATCGAATCATGTTTTCCTGAATTTTGCCCATCAGCTTTTCCATCCGCTTCTGTTCCTCGTCCGAAATACCTTCCATGCAGACGCTGTAGAGGTCTTTTTCCACGCGCAGCAGCTCTCCGGAAAGCTTCCTGCCTTCCTCTGTCAGGAGCAAGCGGTTCTTTTCTTTCTTTTCGCTGCTTTTTTCCTTTTTGTCCGCCGTGCGCTCTTTTTTCTCCGCTGTGCTTTCTATCCTGTCGGCGGGCTTTTCCTTTGCACTCTTTTCCTTAACCGGCTTTTCCGGCGCGATCAGCTTTTTGCGTTCCAGCTTCTGCATCGCAAGAAACAGCCTCGGCTGTCCGACTCCGGCGATTTCCCCGAGCCTGCGTGCGCTGTAGCAGGCGCTGCACTGGGCGAGGGCACACAGCAAAAGCGCCTCATCCAACGTCAGTATATTTTTCTGCGCCGCCAGATCCAGCTCATATTCATACAGCCTGCGGAACCGGTACTGCCCGATCACTGCGCCGTTTCCTTCCACTTCTTCCCGGGTAATCCGCCTGCGCTCTTCCCCCAGCTTCTTGCTTCCCGGAAGCACGCCGCCGTCCTTTGCCGCAGCCCATAAAAAGCTGTAGACCTGCAGCCGGATATCGGCATAATCTTTATCCTCGTAAACGTCTTTATAAAACTCGTTATAATACTCGAAAATGTTGCTCTTCATCCGCACCGTATTCGTGATGCTCGCTCCCTGGCTGACCAGGCTGCCGCGGCGCTTCAGATAATAATAAATCGGCACCTGCAGGGCAAAAAAGCTCTCCGCATGGCGGATATATTCCAGATTAAACAAAAAGTCCTCACACCAGCTGATGGAGGTATCCATCCGGATATGATATTCTTCGATGATGCTCCTGCGGTACATTTTGTTCCAGAGTACGCCGTAATAAAAATCCGCCGGATTTTCAATCATATAGGAAGCAAACTCCTGACGGCTCATCACCTTGTCCTCTTCGATGTCGCCCTTCTGCGCCAGCCTTTCCCCGGAAACCCGGTAAAAGTCGGAAATGACCATGTCGCAGTTATATTCCTCCATCGAACGCACCAGAAGCCTTGTCGCCTCCGGCACGATCCAGTCGTCGCTGTCCAAAAACTGAAGAAACGTTCCCCGCGCCAGCTCCAGTGCCTGATTTCTCGTATCCGACACGCCGGTATTTTCTTTATGGACCACACGTACCCGGCCATCCTGCTGTGCATATGCATCGCAGATTTCGCCGGATGCATCCTTACTGCCGTCATCCATCAAAAGCAGCTCAAAGTCGCGGTAATCCTGACTTAAAATGCTGTCCACACAGCGTTTCAAATATTCCTGTGCATTGTATACAGGAACAATAATGCTTACCTTCGGTTCCATACTTCCTCCTGTTTTGAATTGGTTTCCTCTGTTTTCAGATATTTCTGCTCCATATCTTTTATCCGTCTGCTGCACGGTTCATGCAGATTTTCCGGTATTCCCGC
>ERZ780190.3038-NODE-3038-length-11576-cov-3.474178_pt1 | contig 11576 bp, 8 predicted proteins | sample MGYA00510980_ERZ780190 | MGnify/ENA primary metagenome ERZ780190 (study PRJEB29588, sample SAMEA1972188) | human gut metagenome | biome: human gut; feature: human-associated habitat; material: faeces | place: Denmark | collected 2008/2010 ... | reverse complement strand
ACTCGCTTCGCTCATCCATCCTGTCCATCCCATCAAGATTGATGGATTGATAGTTGTTCAAGTCAGTATTTCTTTTTTGAGTAATTACTTGATCAGTATTTATTTGGGACGGCTTTTCCGATAACGGGGCATCCGATGGCGATTTCTCCGTTGACGGCTTTCCCGTCAACGGTAAGTCCGATGACGGAGAACTGGGCTGCGGAATCTCAAATACTGTGTACTCGTTGTTAGAATAACGCCCACGGGAGTCATAGAGCTGACGGCGGACAACATACCCGCTTCGCTCAAGAGCTTTGACGGCTGCTCTCGTGGAGTCCAGTCCGTCAGCACTGAGTTTCGCCAAGCCGCGCATGGAGTAGTCCCAATCCTCCGGGAGACTCAGCATCAAAGAGAGCAACCCTTTTGCTTTTAACGGAAGAGCCTTATCACGGAGATGGACATTCGACATGACGGTGTAGTTCTTGTTTTTGTTGACGCGAAAGACACCCATATCATCGCTCCTTTTCTGAAGGCTGACGATCCCGACGGGTGGGAAGCGAGATTGGGGAGTATGGGCAGTATTCAAACACGCACGTCTGGTGCCGCCAGAATGGGCGATGATAACGACAAGTGCGGCACTCCGGACAAATGCCATCGCAACCGCTGTCATAGTGATCTTGGTTTGGAGCCTCCCTCATGAGAAGTCCAAACGCCTGATAGTATTTTGATGGATTCATTTTTCCCTCCATGTTCTTGAAATAGAAAAAGCCCCTGTCATGGTTCTGCTTCGAGCTTGATGCTCCATGTAGCAGTACATGACAGGGGCTTTCGTTGTATTAAGTTTATTGCTGCGTCCTCCTTTCGATAAGTGCGGTTGCAGCTCGCCGCGGTCAAACAGCTTGCGCTCTGAGTGCTTGCGAAGTTGGACAAAATCAGCGAAACACCAGTGTTTTCAAGGCTTTCTGACCTTGCTCCTATTATAACTTAATCGTCGATTCGACAAACGATGACAGCGTTGGACAAAGATTTAGTCCTTCCGACACAGGATAGGTCTTTGTCCAATATAAGAATTTACATGTACGGAGGATTACGCAATGTCAACTTTTGAAATCATTATGGCTATTATCAATGTTGCTGCGATTATCACAGTTCCTATTGCCGCTGTATTTATCGGTCAAAAGCTACAAGACCGCAATCAAAAACGCAAAGACAAGATGGCGATATTTCAATGTCTAATGACCCACCGGGCGACCGGCTGGGCACATCAAGATACCGTAAATGCGCTAAACACGATTGACATTATTTTCGTGGATGATGAATCAGTTCGTAAATGCTGGGCAGATTTATTTTCTAAATACAAACCGAATTACTCTACACAAGAGATAACCACCGCGCAGTGTAAGTTGCTCGAAGCTATGGCTGAGACTTTGGGCTATAAGAAGAAGATTACTTGGGAAACAATACAAACCCCCTATCTCCCAGACGGACTCGTTCAGCGCATGGAGAAAACTGCCAAATTTGAGCAGGGCCAGTTGGCGATGGCTGAGTTCATGACGAATATGGCTGGCAACTCTGCTCCTCTCGGAAATGCTATGCTAAAACAGACCGCAAAACAGGAGAATACCCATGCCGACACTTGAATGGATTGGAAAAAGCAAGGTGATCAATCACCATCAGAAAGTGCCGTTTCGGGTGTTGGAGCGCAAGTACAGCTTTGATGAAAACGGACAGCACAGCGAAGATAACGGCAGCGAAAACATGATCATCCGGGGCGATAATCTGGAAGCCCTGAAAGCGCTGCTGCCCCGGTATGAGGGGCGCGTCAAGTGCATTTACATCGACCCGCCCTACAACACCGGCAACGAGGGCTGGGTCTATAACGATAACGTCAACGACCCCAAGATCAAGAAATGGCTGGGCGAGGTCGTCGGCAAAGAGGGCGAGGACTTGACCCGCCACGACAAGTGGCTGTGCATGATGTATCCGCGCTTGAAGCTGCTGCAAAAGCTGCTGGCGGATGATGGATGCTTAATTATAAGCATCAGCTACCATGAACTACATAATCTTGTAAATCTCTTGCGAGAGATTTTTGGGACAAAGCAGATTGTGACTGTCACAGTACAAACTTCTGGTGGGAAACCATCAGGCGGTTTTAACTATGTGCAAGAGTATCTGGTTTTTGTTGTGCCTGCGGACTTTCACGCAAACGCACTTGATTTTTGTGGCGGGAATAACAGAACGCCATTCGAGGGGCTTACACTGAGTACGTTCGACAAGACACAACGTCCAAATCAGACATATCCAATTTTTATAGACGAAAATGGTGTATTTGCTGGTGTAGGAAAATCATTACAAGAGCAAATTGATGACGGCTCATACACCGGAGAGAAAGCTGATTTTCCATATGACTACTCTATCGCTCCACAAGGGAAAGTTGCCGTTTGGCCCGTAACAGCAAAAGGCAAGCAGTGTGTCTGGCGGCAGATTTCAGGACGATTACAAGCGGATTGGGAAAAAGGCTATATAAAAATCTCAAAAAACAAAAGCGGGAGCAATCAGAACCAATACAGTGTCCAGTATTTGCCAAGCGGAGTTATCAAGAAAATCAAAGACGGCGAGTTGGAAGTTTTAGGGCATGAAGATGGTGTTCCGACGTTGTTATTTGGAGAAAATCAGACCGTAGGCGGACAGGTTCCTACGATATGGGCTGAAAAAGCATTTTTCACTGTTAACGGAACGCAAACGCTTAAAAACATTTTTCCTGAATCGCCCAAAACGTTCGACTATCCGAAATCGGTTGCACTGATTGAAAGCGTGGTTCAAGCAATCACAAAAGATGCCGATATTATCCTTGATTCCTTCGCCGGTTCCGGCACCACCGCCCATGCGGTGCTGAACATGAACAAAGCGGACGGCGGACACCGCAAGTTTATTCTTGTCGAGATGATGGACTACGCCGACAGCATCACCGCCGAGCGCGTGAAGCGCGTTATCAAGGGCTACGGTGAGGGTAAAAACGCCGTGGAGGGCACAGGCGGCAATTTCAGCTTCTATGATCTTGGCGAACCGCTGCTTATGGGCGATTGCCTGAACGAAGCGGTTGCCCCGGAGAAAATCCGCGAATACATCTGGTTCATGGAAACAAAGCAGCCCTACGCCCCGCCCAGCGGCGGAAATCCCTATTACCTCGGCAAGCACAACAGCACAGGCTATTACTTCTACTACGAGCCGCAGCGCGTGACGGTGCTGGACTATGCGTTCCTCTCCACCATTACGGAAAAAGCCGACGGAACGGTGATCTACGCCGACCGCTGCTCCATCAGTGAGGACAAGCTGGCAAAAATGGGCGTTACATTCAAGAAAATACCGAGAGACATTAGCAGACTATAAAAGAAGGTGAGTTCACATGGCTTTTACATATTTTCTCCCCGATGAGAATGGAAATAAGACAGAGCACGGAACTACCTCAAATGCGGTAATCATTATCGGAGCAAATGGATCTGGAAAGAGCAAGCTGGGGGCTTGGATCGAGCAGCAGGATATGGAGCAAATCCACCGTATTGGGGCACAGAGAAACCTTAACTTTCAGGAAAACATCCCACTCAAAAACTATTCACAGGCAGAGGACTTCGTTTTTTATGGAACAGATGAAGAATCAGGTAAACGCGGGAAGGGGTACCGTTGGGAGTGGGGGAAATATACTACCAAACTGGTAGATGACTTTGATAATGTACTCGCTGCACTAATTGCTCTAAAAAACAACGATAACGAAAAATTTGTAAATGAATGCAAAGCGGCACCCACCCGTGAAGAAAGACCTGACCCTCCATTCACCTCAATTGATAAATTAACCCAGATATGGAATGCCATTTTTCCGCAGAGAAAGCTACGAGTTGAGGATGCTAAGTTCTTAGCTTTTTTGACTCGTGACGATTCTGAAATTCAGTATAACTCGAACCAAATGAGCGATGGTGAGCGTGCAGTTCTATATTTAGCTGCCCAAGTACTTTGCGTTCCAGCAAATAAAACGCTTATTATCGATGAGCCGGAGGTACACTTACACCGTTCCATTATGAACAGATTATGGTCTGCACTCGAAAGTTATCGCCCAGATTGCCTGTTTATTTATATCACCCATGATACGCAATTTGCAGCCGCGCACGGGCAGTCTGATAAAGTATGGATCAAGGAATTTGATGGGACGCACTGGAAACTCGAAATAATTGATGACCATGAGCTTCCCGAAGAATTGCTCTTTGATATATTAGGCAGTCGAAAAAATGTATTGTTTGTTGAGGGAGAAAGAAACAGCTATGACACTCAGTTATATAGCATTTTGTATCCGAGCTACTATGTGATTGCCTGCGGGAGTTGCACCCAAGTTATTTCAAGAACAAAAGCTTTCCGAAACAGCCCATCACTACACCACTGCCAAGTGTTTGGCATTATTGATCGGGATTACCGATCCGATTATGAAATCGAAAAATATAAGAATGATGGGATTTACGCGCTCAAAGTCGCAGAGGTAGAAAATCTGTTTTTGGTAGAGGAACTGATACGCCTGATAGCGGATTACTTAGGAAAATCGCCTGACGAAAGCTTTGCCCAAATAAGAGAATACGTTATCCATACTCGCTTTGCCCATCAAATTGATCGGCAAATTTGCCAAAGTGTAGTTGCGCATTTGAAATACCAATTAACCGCCATCGAGCTATCGAAAAAGAATGATGATGAAGCTAAAAACAGCTTAAACGTTGCATTACAGAATATTGACTACGAGAAAACAAAAGCGGAGGAGGAGTCAAAATTCAGAGACGCGTTATGTGAAGAAGACTATGCTAAAGTACTTAGCGTATTTAATGAAAAGGGCTTAACAAGCTCCATCGGGCATTTCCTTGGCTTGGTAGACAAAGAGTACTGTAAAAGTATACTGGCGCTTCTCAATGGAAAAATGCACAATGAAATTTCAGACGCTATTTCGAATTATTTGCCTCCTGAAATTCCGAGATAAAGAGGGGTGCTGTATGGAACTGAAATCATATCAGAAAAAGGTCATAGCGGACCTGACCCGCTATCTGGAACTGCTGAACGAAACAAAGAGTGACGCAGCGGCGTTTCGCCTGTTTTGGCAGGAGAAATCAGCCCCGGCTTTAGGGCGATACCAAAACGTGATACCCGGTGTTCCAAATCTCTGCTTCAAGGTACCGACAGGCGGCGGCAAAACCTTCATTGCCTGCAACGCCGTTCGCCCTATCTTTGACGCGCTCCCCGCTACCAAGACAAAGGCGGTCGTGTGGCTTGTTCCATCGGACGCGATTCTGACACAGACGGCGAAAGCCCTGAAAGACACATCCCACCCCTACCGTCAGAAGATTGACGTGGATTTCGGCGGGCGTGTAGAGGTTTACACCAAGCAGGAGCTTTTGAACGGTCAGAACTTCAACCCCACCACCGTAACGGAGCAGTTGTCGGTTATGGTGCTGTCCTATGATTCCTTCCGCGGTCGCGGTAAGGAGGGCTTGAAAGCCTATCAGGAAAACAGCAATCTTGCCGCGTTTGCAAAGGTGCTGGGCAAGCCCGACAGCCCCATTGAAAAAGCGGACGAAACCGCTCTGTTCCAGATTATCAACCAGCTTAACCCGCTTGTCATCGTGGACGAGAGCCACCATGCCCGGTCGGAATTGAGCCTTGAAATGCTGGAAAACTTCAATCCCTGCTTTGTGCTGGATTTGACCGCCACACCGAAAAAGGAGAGCAATATCATCTCCTATGTGGACGCGGTGCAGCTGAAAAACGAACACATGGTAAAGCTGCCCGTGATCGTCTATAACCGGGACAGCCAATCCGAGGTGCTGATTGATGCAATCGACCTGCGGAACAAACTGGAAGAAATCGCAAGCGCGGAGTACACCAAGACGGGCAAATATATCCGTCCTATCGCATTGTTCCAGGCACAGCCAAAAGGCAAGGAGGACGCGACCACCTTTGAAAAGCTGCGGGACAAACTTGTGGACGCCGGTATTCCTGCCGAGCAAATCGCCATTCGAACCGCCGATGTGAACGAGTTGAAAAACACCGATTTGATGTCCCCAAACTGCCCGATTTGCTATATTATCACGGTCAATGCGCTGAAAGAGGGCTGGGACTGCCCCTTTGCCTATATTCTTGCGTCCCTTGCCAATAAGACAAGTCAGGTTGACGTGGAGCAGATTTTGGGACGGATTCTCCGTCTGCCCCATACGAGCCAGCATACGCAAAGCGCACTCAATATGTCCTATGTGCTGACTTCCTCCAACGACTTCAACAACACCGTGGCGCATATCGTCAAGGGCTTGAACAGCGCAGGTTTCAGCGATAAGGACTATCGGATCGGGGAGTCCGCAAAACCGCAGATTCCCGAACAGCCAGCAGAACAAATTACGCTGCCTGACCCGCAAGGAGTTTCCGAACTGGAAACCGCAGAGGACGATTTTTCGGGGCTGGATGGGAAATTGATCGGGGCAGAGTTGGAGCGGCGCAGAGAACAGGCGCAAACGCCTGAAACTGCCCCGAAGGCCGACACCATGCTGGACGCTGCCGCAGAGGTCGAAAAGGCATATACAGATGCAATTCAGCAGACCGGCAATGACCCGGTGATGGACAATCTTCCGTGGGAGGTGCGGGATAAAGTGAAATCATTTGGGGTAAACCCGCAGTTCCGGGAGGATATTGAAACGCTGCAAATCCCGCAGTTTTTCCTGAAAATCGAGCAATCTCTGTTTACGGACGGCTCTTTTGAACTGCTGGACAAGGAAATGCTGGCAGAGGGCTTTACCCTCAAGGGCAAAGCATACGACATTGATTTTGCCGCCGCAGACGATGAAATCCGCGAAATCGACGTGCGGGAGCAGGACGGCGGTTTGCCGAAGGTGTTCAAGATGGAGAGCGCCGAGCAGCGGTATTTCAAGGAGTGGTTCAACAATCTGCCGCAGGAAAGCCGGGTGCGCCAATGCAAGGACATGATGTTCAAGCAGCTTAACAAACTGAACATGGTGGACGCTGCCGAGCTGAAAGCCTACATAGACCGCATTGTGGACGATATGGACAAGGCGCAGCTCGCCGCCATGGAGAAAGCGCCGTTGGGCTATGCGGCGAAGATCCGTGACAAGATTGAAACGCTGCTGGAAGCCCACTATCGGGAAATTTTTGAAAAGTGGCTGGAAACGGAGCGCATTGTCTGCAAGCCCTCGTTCCGCCTGCCCCTCGCAATCCATCCCACCACCCATACTGACATATACGCCCGTTCGCTGTACACGGCGGAGGACGGCGACATGAACAAACTGGAACAAAAGCTGGTCGTAGAGCTGACCGCCCTGCCAAATGTCCGTTGGTGGCATCGGAATATTGCCAGACAGGGCTTTTCAATCAACGGCTTTATCAAGCATTACCCGGATATTCTGATTATGACCCAAAGCGGCAAGCTCATCTGCGCGGAAACCAAGGGCGACCACCTGAAAAACGATGACAGCCGGGAGAAAATCGCACTCGGTCAGGCGTGGCGTACAGCAGCAGGCAAGGATTTCCGCTATTACATGGTATTTGAGAATGAGGAAAACCTCTTGCCGGGTGCAATGAGCATGAGCCAGTTTATCGACACGGTAAAGGCGCTGTAAGGGAGGTGCGTGCTTTGAAACTGCCGTATGAGAACGAACTGTATGAGCTGCGAAAGTGGATAGACTTTACAAATGCAAACTTGCATATGCAGTTTCTCCACACGCCTCAGGAAATTCAGCGCGTTTACCAATGGATCAATGCAATTACGAGAGGAATCCAAGCAGACTATCCTTTTTATGCGACTACGCTCCCCTGTGTTGCAAATATACTTTTTCAGCAAAACGAAGTGGGTGCTATTTTCCTGAATCCTGCGGCATTTGGCGAGTTGGTGGTAATTGTTCGCCATATCAAAGCAGAACCCGTTGTTGTCCAGTTCTGGTCAGAGATACACCCGCGGATTGTGAATGTTTCCCGTGAGTTATTTGTAGATGGTCATTGTTCAGCTGCGGCAGAAAAGGCAATTAAAGAAGTGGAATCACGTCTGCGCGAAAAGTTTTCAGAGTTAAAACCTGGCGCAGCAGTTCCCTCAAAGATCGGCGATGTGATTGGCGCACTTATGAGCGAGAACGGCGCTTTCAAATTCTGTGACACAACTACTACCAGTGGCAGGGACTACCGACGTGGAATCCAATCTCTGTTTGAAGGAATCATGGCAGCCTATCGCAATCCTGCGGCTCATGCTAATCTTCAATATGAAAAACGTGAGGCTATGGAGCAAATAATGCTGGCAAGCCAGCTGATGTATGTGTTAGACAAGCCGCAATTATAAGGAGAATCTATGGATTTTAGAAAACTTCCATCTAATTCTGAAGGGTTACTGTTAAAGCTGGTCTGTTCAGAAAACCCTACGCAGGTATTGCGGAAACAATACAACGGGCTTTCTACGCAACAAGAGCAAGAACTTGACGGTATCATAAGAGAACTAAAAGAACTCGGCTATATTGATGTTAAATGGGCTGATAATGAGCCATACTTTGTCATTCTAAATAATTCTGCAAGAACATATAGTGAACGATTGGCTGAGTATAACACGCATAACCCCACCAATGCAACACAAGGGAAAAAGGAGAAAAATACAATTTTCATAAGCCACCGATCAACTGATAAAGGTATTGCGGATATGCTTGTTGACTTTTTTGCAGGAACCGGAATTTCTAAGGAAGCAGTTTTCTGCTCTTCTCTGCCGGGCAACGACATAAATGAACGCATTTCTGATGAAGTCAGATCTGCGCTGAAAAGCAGCGCAGTTAACATTGCGATTCTTTCGCATGATTATTATCAGAGTGCCTATTGCCTGAATGAAGCGGGAGTGCTTTGGTATGAGGACGTTCCTGTAATTCCAGTTGCCTTGCCGGAAATTAATTCGGGCAACATGTACGGATTCCTAAATAACGAATATAAGTTAAGGCGGTTGGATTCCGATACAGATATTTCGTACATTTATGATACTGTGAGCGAAGCGGTATCGGCTCCGCACACAAAAGCCAGTCTTATCACATACGAGAATAATAAACTTAGAACAAGGTATGCAGAATATTTGAAAGTGAGAGAATTGCCCCCGGGTGGTTCTGATATTTCTATCGCAGATACTATTGCAGAAATAACCACGGACGATGAACGAATCGTGCTATACTACATACTTCATGAAAATGTTCGAAAAGTCTCTAAATCTACTATTTCAAGTTGGTTAAACAAATGCGAAATCCGTGGCGTAAATGTCGATAACGCGTTTGATCTGCTGTCATCTTTTGATAACGGGGCTTTGAATAACGATACTCTGGAGTTTGGCATCGACACTTTCCGCAAATACTCTGCAAACGTAGCACGGGTGCTTCCACCACTTAAAAAATGCGTGGATCAGCATATTGAATTAGCCGTCAACATATTCAAAAAAATCTGGTCAGATGACACGCTTGATATTAATATACGGCTGTTTGTTGCTTATATCGTGGAAGAGAGAATGCGCACGTTTGGTGACCGTTGGATGGCAGAAGGAGAAATCGAAAATATAAGGCAGTGGGAGAGCAAAAACACACTTGATTCCACACTTTCAAATAACTATGGAAGCTGCCTTGAATTTTTTGTTCAAAATGAGCTTGTATATGCAAGCAGTTGGACAAGCTATGGAAATCCGCGAGAGTATACTTTATTCCCTTCTCTACAGGAGCTCCTTTTTAATTGTCCCCATAAGATTATGGAGGAATTACAAAAAGTCAAAGATGCCTATCATTTAGATTTTCCATTTTGAGTTTTAAGAAGCCCGGCATCGCGCCATTTGACGTGATGCCGGGCTTCCTGTTCAGTTCCATTCCTCCGCCAAGAGGAAATCGCGGATATTCCGGTGTTTGATCCCGTTTCGGCTCATGTCGAACTCATCGAGGGAAACAACGTACTTCGGGAAGTTGTCGCGGATGCTATCATACGCGCCGAACTCGCGGTTGACTGTTTCTTCCGATGCCAGAAGATAAGTGACCTGAACATACAGCTTTTCGCCGCGCTTGTCACATACAAAATCAATTTCCTTATCGCCCGTCCTGCCGACAGTCACCTCATAGCCCCGGCGCAGCAGCTCCAGATAGACGATGTTTTCCAAAATGAGGTTGATGTCCCGCATATTGCCGCCGAAGACCGCCTCGCGGATTCCGTGATCGGCAATATAATACTTCTCGTTGGAGGCAAGGATCTGTTTGCCCTGCAAGTCCTCCCGCTTCACCTGATAGAACAGGTACGCCTCGCAGCAGTATTTGATATAGTTCAGAATTGTTTCCGGGGCAACGGTGCGCTGCTCGTTTTTCAGGAACTTTGCAAGAGAGGTCGCCGAGAAGGTCGTTCCCACATTGGCGATCACATAGGCAATGATCCGTTCCAGCAGGTCAACGTCACGGATTTTATTTCGCTTCACGATGTCCTTGAGCTGGACAGAGTTGAACAGATCGTGAAGATATTGCTTGGACGGCGCATCCGCATAGCGGAGGTTTGCGAGATAGGGCATCCCTCCGGCAAGCAGGTACTTTTGGAAACACTGCTGAATGGACGCATCAGGACTGATCGAGCGGTACAGCTCCATGAACTCTCCGAATGAGAACGGATAGATCACAAACTCCACATACCGTCCGCCCAAATAGGTTGCAAGCTCACCAGACAGCAGCTTTGCATTGGAGCCGGTGATATAGATGTCGCAATCCAGCGAAACGCGGAAAGAATTGATGCACTTTTCCCAGTCCTTGACCTCCTGAATCTCATCAAAAAACAGATAGACCTTGCCGTTGATCTCTGCGGCTCTCTTAGTAATCTCATCATGCAGTGACTTTGCGGTTTGCAGATGAGAGAAGTTCAAATTCTCAAAGTTGATAGAGATGAACTGAGCAGAGCTGATACCGGATTCCACAAGCTCCTCTTTTATAAGCTCCAGCATGACTGATTTACCGCACCGGCGAATACCGGTCATGACCTTTATCAGCTCCGTTCCGATAAACGGACGGATGCGCTTCATATACATTTCACGTTTAATCACGATCATAAACCTCCTTGCCTGTGGTTGAACCTAGTGTAACACATTTACGTCTGAAACTCAAAGACATATTCATGAAAATATAAGATATAACTGATAAAAACTATATTTCTGCAAATTTCGACAGTTACGAACAAAAGTGTCTGAAGGGATTGCGCGATGAAATCCTCCGCTGCCCAGCGGAACCGGTAGAGCCGGAAGATAAGGGACCGGCTGCCCCTGCTGGCGTAGATCCTGAGCTTCTGGCAAAGATCCTCAGCAAATCCGGAGATGGCAGCCCTGCTGACGAGTCTGTGAAGATGTAAGGTAAAAATAAGATCTGTTGACTTTGGGAAGAATCCTAAGGGTGACAGATCTTTTTTTATACCTGCCTATCTTCCTTCATTTTAACACAAAGGTAATCTTCGTATTTAAGAAAGTCCAGGAAAAGAAGAAGGAACAGGAAGCGGCAAAGCCTGACCCAGATGCTGATTATGTGGACGATGACGAGGAC
>ERZ780190.3028-NODE-3028-length-11615-cov-2.774827_pt1 | contig 11615 bp, 9 predicted proteins | sample MGYA00510980_ERZ780190 | MGnify/ENA primary metagenome ERZ780190 (study PRJEB29588, sample SAMEA1972188) | human gut metagenome | biome: human gut; feature: human-associated habitat; material: faeces | place: Denmark | collected 2008/2010 ... | reverse complement strand
CAAATGACTTCTCCACACCGAGAAACGCCCCGAGCATCACAGATGACATACAGCCACTCCCTGTGATTTTTGCCATCATGGCATCTCCCCGATGACACGCGCAGGTATTTTCCCCATCCGTCATCAGATCTGTCTCCCCGGATGCAATGATGATCATCTGCTTTTCCTTCGCGTACTGCTTCATGCGCATGAGAAAAGCCTCCTGCTCATCCAAATGTGCGTCCTCCGGTGCAGCGTCCACACCGGTTATCGTTGTGCAATTTTCCATCAAAGCCCGTATCTCCGAATAATTTCCACGGATACAGGTAGGATGCACCGCCTCGATAAATTCTATGCATTTTTCCCGTCGATAAGTGGAACCGGACACCCCTACAGGGTCCACAACGATTGCGTGGTCCAGTTCATGTGCTTTTCTTCCGGCAAGCAGCATCGCCTCATAATCGGCGATTGCGCCGAAATTACAGACAAGGCTTGTTGCCCCCTGTGTAATCTCGGCTGCCTCCATCGGATGATGTGCCATCGTCGGTGATGCCCCCACTGCAAGAAGGATATTCGCACAGTCATTTACCGTTACTGCATTTGTAATACAATGGACGATGGGGCGTTTTTGCTCCATCGTCCGATATAATTCAACTATTTTTTCTTCTGACAATTTCATGTCCTGTACTCCCAGTCTTTGAGAATTAAGCATTCAGCTGCTGTTTCATTTTATCAAGAAGTCCGGATTTCTTCAATGGCAAAGTCACAATGATTGCAATGATCGTTCCGCCACATGTACTGATCAGGAATGGCACAACATACGTAAACAGTGCTGCAGTATCGCTGTTCATAAGTAATGCTGCAATTGGATAGGAAAGCATTCCACCGATGATACCGGTTCCAAAAACTTCGCCGACATATGCAAACGGAAGCTTTTTTAAATACCGGTACAAAAGTCCTGACAGCAAAGCCCCGCACATACTTCCCGGGAATGCAAGAAGGGTACCAATTCCCAGAAGATTACGAATCAGGCTTGCGATAAATGCTGCTGCAAGTCCCCACCATGGTCCTACCAGTACTGCACATAAGATATTTACCAGATGCTGTACCGGCGTACACTTTGCACCAAATACCGGGAAGGAAAACAAGCTTCCTACCACTGCGACTGCTGCAAAAAGCGCAGCAACTGTCAATTTACGAATGTTTACTTTTGAATTATTCTCTTCCATTGCCTGTGCAGCTTTTTCTACAATCAGGCAGATAATGATTGTAATGACCATATCCGGAAGGGTATTTCCAACCGGTGTATCTACATGCATGAGCGCACGGTAAAGGATGAAACCGATCAGCCAGACGATCAGATTGCGTACCTGAAACGATATTTTTGCTGCATCCGCTTTTTTCAGGATGAAATAGTCCGCGATCTGTACCGCGATCATCGGCGCAAATACGGAACCGATCAGGTATAAGAAGTCGGTGATGTTATCCATCGGATAAACAATCGCTGCAATTGTTCCAATAATGGTAACGACCACGGCTGCCCACTTCTCCGGAATCTTCTTGGAAATAGAGACTGCAGATACGCCTGCAGAATAAGCATCCAGGAAGGTTGTGGTAACAGTAGAAAATACGATGATCAACAGACCTACGATACCAAATCCGGCTTTTACCATCTGAAAAACTAATATCAAATACCGCCGAATGCCGGTGTTTTAGGGCATCGGCGCAAAAATCGTGAAATCTCTTATTATTCTTCATATGATATCTGTCCTATGCCCATATCATACAGCTCCCCCTGATACATTGTGCACTTACATACATGTGGAGCTATCCTGAGTCCAATATCTCTCTGATGCTTGTGGATCGTATACTGGCGGCCTAATGTATTCTGAAATACACTGTCCACAATACGCACTGCATCCTGCCCAAACAATGCGTACAATACCGTCTTAGATAGAAAGCCACAGCCTCCACCCAGAAATACTGCATTTTCATCTTTAACCTGTCTGTGGAATCGCTCATAAAAGTACGTGTTACATACCTGCTGAAACACCTGTGCGGCTTCTAATATATCTTCCATATCATAATCACATAATGTAGTATCAATAGAGATATCAAAGCAGATTTCTGTGCCTGGTATCAGTGTTTCACGTAACAGTGGCAAAGGCTTCTTCTTTCCATCCAGTGTATAGTCAATCTTTTGGCTAAGTGTAAGCTGTTCCGTTGAAATCGGTGCACTGTCACCCACATGAAGTCCTGACAGACAGTCATTTACAGCATTCTGTGTTTTCTTTTCGTCTCTGCCAAGCGTATACAGAATCTGCCGTTCCAGCTTTGATGTTTCCCTTGCCAGACAGATTTTTCTGCTTGCTTTATTTTGTGAGCTCATTTTAATTTCCCTGCAGATTTCTCTGAAGGCATCAGGATTCTTTTGTATTTCCCAGACAAGCAGAATTGTACGTATCATTCCTTTAATACTGCTTCCCGGTACATACGGCATTCCATATGCATCCTTCACAAAAGCATCAATTTCTTTTGGACGTGAAGCCGGGTTTACAAACGCTTCCCCTGCATCCATCTCGTAATTTTTCCACTTTTCATAATCCTCACCACGCAGCTTCTTCTGTGCAAGCCAGGTGGATAACGGCATCTGTCCGTTTCTGCTGTCCATCAAAAATGATGTAAACTCATTTGTCCATCCGCGCCTGCTTAAATCCTCAAACATCTTATCCACATCAGGGATAATAACGCGGTGATTCCACGGCATATATATGTACTCTTTTTTCCCTATTTTCTCGCCTGAACCTATAAAAATTGGAGACAGCACACGAATTTTTACTTTATAATGTTTTAAAAACTGTTGCATACCTACACCCCCAAAAATAAAGCCTTTGCATAACGATATACCGCATGGTTTCCTCCATCAGACACATCGTAAATGTCTCCTGAAAAACGATTCACAAAACATGAACCCGGTGCAAATACATACAAGTCCTTCTTTTTACGCCATTCAGGTGCATAATCAACAGAAGCCACAAATCCTGACCTTTTTTCCAGTAAGTATGACGCATCCTCAAGCGCTATTTCCAGCTCCGACTCCATTGGAAGAGCTGTGGAGATAAGTATATTTTTCGACGATTTTTCACATAGTCTTTTCTCAAGCTCCGGTGATGGTTTCCCTTTTCTGAACTGAAATTTGCCCATGCCGCTGTTTTTCTTTCCACCAATTCCGGTGTAGGAAAGTGATTCCAGAAGCTCCTCTGCCAGATAAAGTTCTTCATCTGATTGATAAGCTATAATCACATACAGCCCACATCCCGGTGCATAATAAAATGTGCCTACCCTGTACGGTAGCGTGTCCTCGTCTTTTCGTACATGGACCATTGTCTGTTGCTGCATTTGACCGAAGCCTCTCATCGGATCCGATTCAAGATTCATGTTTCCTGTCATAAATTCATCAATTTTCTCTACCGGAAGATATTTCAGCTTTTTATACGCTTTTTTCTGTTTTGACTCTCCCTGACGGTCTGTCTGTACATAAATCATTGGCTTTGGAATCAGATACTGCTTATCAATATAAGGCATTGCATCTGACAGGAGGAGATTGCCTGCCTTTACAGCTTCATAGAAATTCTGTGCCTTTCCAAGCTTTAGTGCTTCTATATACATTGCCGAGAAAAGCTGATCCGCATGAAAAATATAAGCTCCATCATCCAATGCTCCTGTACCAAAATGCACGCCTGTCTGAAATTCTAGTTTATAGATAGTATATTCCATACGATTATCCTTCCAATATTGTACGACATTTTTCCATTAATTCATCATCCACATCTCCAATGACCGGCTCAGCATCCAAATCCAAAAACTTAATTCGTCCATATCCTCTGGAGCCACTGCCTCCCAGATAATCATATTCTAGAAGTTTAAAGCCTTCTTTCAGAATGCGGAAATCCTGTAGCAGAGTTTCCTCATCTGTTTTATCTGTATATTCATATATTAGCTGCATTGGAAACTGTGCTCCACGCACTACTCGCTCTATCTGTCTCGGATTTGCCACCGCTGTCATTCTGGAAATAGAGTTTTCAAATTTTACCTCTGTTGCTCCGGTAAGTCCTGCCCTCTTTAATTCATCAAGATTATCTAAAAACATATCTGTGAATAATACACGGCTTTCTTTCTTTGACTTTGCACTTCCAAAAAGGTTCGTCAGGCATTCCGCGTCATCATCTGCAGTTTTTGCAATTGCTGTGTTATACTGTTTTGCAAGCAGTGCTCTCATTTTTCCCTTTAAACTGCTTCCCGGAATCATTGGCTGATTTGTTCTCGTATCCATTATTACCGGAGAATCCACTGCTCCGATTGCAGAAAATGCACTTGAGCCACCAATGTGAAGTCCTGTTACTATTTCTATGGTTCCGCTGATTTCAATTTTTGCAAACATATTTTTTACTCCTTCTATTCATCATGTCCACCGTAAAATTTACGGTATGCAACCAAAGCCTCCATATATCTGCTGAACAGAATATACTGTGCTCTGCTGTTTCCTACCTCTTTTAAATGCTCCAGAAGCTGTGCTTTTTCCACAAGCGCCTTTACCTTTGGCTCGCGTCCTGCCTCATACACAAAACGGATTTTTAAATAATTGATTCTTCCAACTATTTCCGCTGACAGCTTTTCTGACTGGCTCACTATCACATCGTTGTAAATTGCTGCGGTCATTGCAAGCAGATTTCTGATTTTTGATGTGGTAACAGGTTGAACTGATTTACCGCTCTTGTTCTTAAGTGCACAGATTTCCTGAATAGCTTTCTCCGCTGTTTCTACATAGTTTTCCTCTGTTAGCTTCATATTTACACTTCCTCCTCTTTTCGATTCAAATATACATACAAATAAATTGCTGTAAGCAGCTCTTTTCTGTCTTTTAGATTTTGGCTCCACAAATACATTTTTTCTGAAAATCTGCTGTAAGCCTCCTGTACTTCCGGAAGGCTGTCTCGGTCAGGCTCCATGCGTGATAACAGATACACATATCTTGCAATATTAATTCGTTCACCATAGGATCTCAGAAGCTCTGTAAGATGATACAGAAATGCCATTCCACGCTCGTCATTTTTCTCAAAATAATCTTTCAATACATTAAACTTCTCACCTGCAACTTTTTCCAGAAATTCATGCCACGGATACGTATGCTCTTTGTTCCATATGGTAATTGCATTCTTGCCATCACATTCCTTTGAGCAGTCCTCTAAAAACTGTGTCTCCTGTGCCATCACATGAATCGGATATGAATCCGGATATACCCCGATTCCACCTGATATTGTAAGTGTTCCCTGTGTGAATCTTTCCAGTGATTTTCTCAAATCCATGAATACGGAAATCACTTCATTCCAGGCTCCGGCCAGAAATACATCATCTCCGCCTGAATATACAATCACTACATTTCGCGGCCCACTATCTGCAAAGATACTCTCTGTTCCCTGTTTGAGAATTTTATTGATATATCCCTTAAAGAATAATGACAATTGTCTCGACAACGCTGCCGTACGTGACATTGTGACATAGCTTTCATCTTTATCTCTCTTAAATCCATATACAAAAGAGGTTCCCAGATTATCCACATCGGCCCTTAGTACCGCAATCCTCTTAATTCCTTTTGACTTTTCTGCTAATTCTCCAAACGTAGTTGCATCCTTTGCCACATAATCGCCAACCCACAGCTTTGTTGTCACAAGCTTTCCTGTATAAAAATCATTCTTTGTGTAACAGCGCACGTAGCTATCCTTCTTCATGGTTTCTTTTATATTCTTTTCTGTCTGTACTGTCAGATAACGATTTCCCGAAAGCGGAAGTGCGTACTCCTGTGGCTCACACAATACCACAAAATATTCTCCATGAAGCATAGCTCTTCCCATATTCTCCAGTGCTTCACAGATTGGACAACGTCCGTCCTCATTTACCTTCGCCACTCTGCGGCAGACATTGCATTCTCTTTCTCCATCATGCTTTTTGATATTCAGATATTTTATAATCTCCGGCGTATATCTGTGGGCTTTCTTTTCTGATGTCATTTTTGATATATTCTGATAAAGCTTTGAATAGCTTCCTTCCGGTACATTACGCAGATTATTTGCACTTGCAACTGCATATCCACATGCTATATAAAGTGAAATATCAAAGGTCTCAAGCAGCCACTGATTCACTTCTTTCTCATATTTTTCCAGTATTTGCAGCACTTCATCTGTATTGGGAAGCAGAATATAGCAGTGTCCACCACCTGTATAAATAAGATTAGCCCTTGACAACGACAACCTCTCCAAAAGCTCGTCTATCACATGCTCCATCATAATTTCCAGATAAAAACTTCTGGCACGAAGTCCCTTCAAAGCTCCTTTATCACTGATGGAATAAATAAAGCTCTGAATGCCTGAAATATCCATTGAATAGAGTAAAAACATCTCTTTATCATATGATGTCTTAGCATTCTTAAATAACAGTTCCCTATAGTCGGTTTCATTTTGTGATTGTAAATACTGTTCTACACATGATGCCACTGCTGCTGTAATTTTAACATGGTCAAATAATGATATATCCGCAAGCTCTCTTTTTGATGTAGATGAAGGGATATAGCTTAAATTTGCTTCTAAGACAGAAAGCAGTGAATTAACATATTCCTCATCCAGCTTTATTCCAAGAAGATTATTTGTAATATTATCAACTACTGTTTTATAAAAATGTTCATCCATGGAAACAGCTTCTTCTGTAGGATAGTTAATAGCTTCCTTTGGATTCAGCACCTGCATCGCATAATGGCTTTTTCCATGATTTCCGTTTAATATATTAAAAACACTGTCCAATGGAATTGATTTATCAAATCCCTCCTCCTGAACAGATGCTTCCCTGCGGTCTGTAAATGCCGCAACATTATCTGCATAATATGTGATGTAAGCTAGATCATCCGGTACTATATCCGCACTGCTTAGATACTTGCCATGATGATACCTTACACAGTTTAAAATTTCAGTATCTTCGATTTTGGCCTGATTTTTCAGGAAATCATACCCGCTCGCACTGTGGTTTCTTCCGTCGCCGCTTCTATATACTACCTTGCCTATATCGTGCAACAAACTTCCCACAACCAGCTTTATCTGTCTGTCCTTAAGCATTTCCTATCCCCCTTTCTTTTAGCTGTCGTATGCATCCCATGCCAAGAGCAGTTTTAATCCCAACCCCTGAATAGGTTCCAAATTCCACAAGCATGTTTGCAAAATCTGCCATTGTTTTTGTTCCGTTTATTTTGATTGTAATTTTTCCTACAAATGCAGGAATACGGACACCCTCAAGTGAAAAGCTTACACTTTTCAAATCATACCTGACTATCTGTGCATTTTCACATAGCTGTTCCAACGTTTCCTCGTCCCACATAATATTATCCCCTACCGCAACGTCATATTTATTCATGAGACTTTGAAAAAAACAGTGAATGTCCGGATAAAATACATATCTTCCATTCTGTTTAAAGGCTGTTGGTGATATAAAATGAAGCTGCAGATACTTTCCATGCTCTTCATGATAAAAATGCTCCATCAACTGCTTATATGGCATTTCAATGTACTGCTTTCCAATGATATTTATCACTATCTGTTTCTTTTTCAGCTCAATCTTCTCTAAGTTCCACAAAGCATTTTTAAGTATTATGTCAACCGCCTGTTTATTCAATGCTGTGATTATCCAATACCACGTTTTTCCTCTGCATTCCAGATGCTGCGTGTACGGATGTAGCTTAGAGTAATGTAATTCGTCTGCATATTCTTCAGGCAACAATTCCATCAAAACTCCATGAAACAATGATGACATCTGATATGCCAGTTCTTCATTACAAGCTAACTCGAGTTCTAATTTTGCTATCATATTTTCTTCCCTTCTCGCTTTTCTTATTATTTTACCATATAGTACTTGAGCCTTACAGTATTTTTATTAATTTTTCTCAGACACATAATAGTTTCATCTTTTATTCCCACCTATTTCGTTCCCGAACAGCACGCAATAATTACCACAAGTAAAACAATAACTATAACCAGCAGCACCGGTTGCGTAAACAGCCACAGCATTCCTATGACCAGAATTGCTCCACCAACAAATTTTCCTATTGCAGCTATCCCTGAAAAATCCCCATCGCACGCTGCTGCAATCGCTCCAACAACAAATACTAATATGAACGCTAAAATATGCATACCCCATACCTCCTGCTTCCAAAAATATAAAAATAAGCCATCATAAGAAAGATTTTTTATCGAATCATTAATATCATCCATACAAGTAATTTTATCTTGATCTAATGGTTGAATCAACTTTTCTTGTTTTAATCTTTCAATCATATAATCACTTGGAATTAAAATATCATATGCTTCACCATTAGCTACTTTAATATACATTTGTTCATTTGAATCAAAAAGATCCATAACAACTTTACATCCTGTTTGTTTTTCAAAATTAGAAAGCAAGTTCTCTCCTGTATACTCTCCCGCATTATAAACGTGTAATGTTTGTCCTGCATATTTTTTTGAAGAGATTCCTGTTTTTTGAACAAAGACAAGTCCCATGAAAACACATGCTGCTACCACTGCTGCAATAATTCTTGGTGCCTTCTTTTTTTCTTGCATTTCTGTTGATTGTGCTTTTCTTTTTTCTTTAACCATTGGTGCAACATTTACAATAATTAAAACAATTGTAATAAACACAACAACTAATGTCGAAATCGCATTAATACTTGGATTAACACGTTTTGACATTGTATAAACCATAATACTTAAGTTTTTGATTCCTTTTCCTGTAACGAAATAAGAAATAATAAAATCATCAAAAGACATTGTAAAAGCAATTAGTGCTCCTGAAACGATCCCCGGCATTATTTGAGGCACAATGACTTTTGTAAGAGCCATCCAAGGTGTACATCCTAAATCCATTGCGGCATCCGCTAAATTTGGATCCAATGAACGAATTTTAGGCATAACAGACAAGATAACATACGGAATACAAAAGGCAATATGTGCAATTAATAATGTAGCAAAACCTTTTTCAATATTAAAAGTAATAAAGAATAACATTAAGCCAATTGCAGTAACGATTTCTGGGTTCATTAAAGGAAAATCGTTGATTTGCATAATTAAATCATGAACGACTTTTTTAGATTTAGAAAGTCCAATCGCACTGATTGTTCCTACAATTGTTGAAACAACAGTGGCAATGATTGCAACTATGATAGTGATATATAAAGACTCCATCATAGATGAATCTGCCAACATTTTAGAATACCATTGCATTGAAAAACCAGTAAAATGTGTGAGCGACTTACTTGAGTTAAATGAAAAGACAATCATAAAGCCAATAGGTAAATAGAAAAATAAGAGCATTAAAATCATTAAAACTTTTAAAAGAGAATATTTTTGTTTTTTCATACTTTTTTCTCCCTTCTATTTCCTGAATTACGTTTTTCAACATATCTTACTAAATACATAATCACCATCATCACAATTGCCATAATCACTGAAATAGCTGAACCAAAGTTCCATTCACCGACAGTAATAAATTGATTTTCAATCACATTTCCTATTAAGAAATATTGTCCTCCCCCTAATAATTTTGGAATAAAGAAAGAACTTACTGCTGGTAAAAAGACAAGGGCAATCCCACTAATGACTCCTGGTATTGAAAGTGGAAAAGTAACTTTCCAAAATGTTTGAAAACGATTTGCTCCTAAATCAGAGCTTGCTTCTAATAAAGATTTATCCATTTTAGATAAAGAGGTATTAATTTGTAAAATCATAAAAGGAATAAAGTTATAAACCATTCCAAGTAAAACAGCCCCTTCTGTATAAAGAAGTTGTGTTGATTTAAAACCTAATAAATTTAATAAAGATTGTAAAATACCACCATCTGACAAAAGTCCAATCCATGCGTACGTACGTACTAACATATTGATCCACATTGGTAAAGTAATTAATAAAATTAAAATATTTCTTGTACGATCTTTACAACGTGAAATAAAATAAGCTGTTGGATAACCAAGTAAAATACAAATAATCGTTGTTTTTAGTGCAATTGAAAGTGATCTCCATAAAATAAGTAAGAAATCAGGGTCGGTAAAGAATTTCACAAAATTTTGTAAAGTGAAATTAAAGTTAACAATTGCATTTCCACTGTCTGTAATTGCATAAAAAGCAATTAATAAGACAGGAAGAAAAAGAATAATAATACTCCAAATAATATAAGGGAGTGCTAATTGTGAAAACTTTTTCATCTAGAATCCCATCTTTTCCATAACATGAATGTCTTCTACTTCGAAAGTCAATCCGACCTCTTGACCTTCTTCTACATAATCTGTTGTATGTACCTTTAACTCTCTACCTTCTGTAGAGAAAGTGACTTGGTAAATACCTTCTTGGATATTTTCTGGATCAAAATCATAATCCACATAAATATCTACTGCTTCATCTTCGTTAGATAATTTCCAACCAATGGCATTGGCCCATGTCTTTAAATCTGTATCTAAAGCCACTGATTCTTTAATTTCATCAACAGTTTTAAAGAAATTGAAGGCACTAACAGCTTCATTTGCTTTTTCATTCTTGACGAATTTTTGATCGACAACAATGATCTTTCTAGAAACAGTTAATCCTGATGCTGTTTGGAAAGTAACTGTATATTCACCTAGTTTTTCTTCTAAGTTATGTTCAATTTTACTAATAGATGTATAAGAATCATCACTTTCTTTCCATGCTTGTGCATCCGCTCTGGCAATAATATCATTGTCATCTAAAGAAGCTACTTCTTCAATATCTACATAGAAATCATTGGCAGAGATTCTTTCATCACTATATTCACTTTCTACATCATGATTTTTAATAACGTTCATATTAACTTTAACAGTTGTCCCTGGAACAGTTTCCACCATTGCTTCATTCCAAACACCTTTAAATAAAACGCTTAAAACTTCCCCTGTAATTTTTCCTTGTTCTAAAGGAACAATATCGATATCTTCAGGACGGATAACAATATCTACCTTTTCATTTGGTTTAAAACCAAAGTCGACACAATCAAAAATTTGATCATCAAATTTTACTTTATAGTCTTCTATCATCGTTCCAGAAATCACATTACTTTCACCAATGAAATTGGCAACATATTTATTAACAGGTTCATTATAAATTTCTTGAGGTGTTCCTACTTGTTGAATTTCCCCGCTTTTCATAATAACGATTTTATCTGACATTGTTAGAGCTTCTTCTTGGTCATGAGTAACATAAATAAATGTAATTCCTACTTCTTGTTGAATTCTCTTTAATTCATATTGCATTTCTTTTCTTAATTTTAAATCTAAAGCTCCTAATGGTTCATCTAATAAAAGAACTTTTGGTTCATTAACAAGCGCTCTGGCAATAGCAATACGTTGTTGTTGTCCACCAGATAATGTTGTCACATTTTTATTTTCAAAACCTTCTAAACCAATAAGTTTTAACATTCTTAATACTTTTTGATCGATAACATCTTTTGACATTTTTTTGATTTTTAAACCAAACGCAATATTATCATAAACATTCATATGTGGAAATAAAGCATATTTTTGGAAAACTGTGTTG
>ERZ780190.3017-NODE-3017-length-11661-cov-4.785628_pt1 | contig 11661 bp, 10 predicted proteins | sample MGYA00510980_ERZ780190 | MGnify/ENA primary metagenome ERZ780190 (study PRJEB29588, sample SAMEA1972188) | human gut metagenome | biome: human gut; feature: human-associated habitat; material: faeces | place: Denmark | collected 2008/2010 ... | reverse complement strand
AGCTCACGGATGCTCTCGTGATACACATCGTTAAATGAATCGAGCGGCGAATCGATACCGTAATGATGGTAGTACCACCAGTAGCAAGGGTAATTGTCGTAGAAACCGTCGGCCTCGCGCACCTCGGGAGGAACAGCCTCGGCAAGCTGACGCAGGACTTCCTTCGAAACGCCCAGCGCCGCACCCATCACCAGCAGCTTGTTCCACAGTACCAGATCGCCGGGGACGGCTTCCTTTAGGCGCGTGAAATCCTCGAGCCAATGCTTAAGCGCCTTGCAGCGAGCCGCAACCTCGGCGCCCTCCGGCGTAAAGCGGCGGAACGTAAGGCCCACGCCAATACCCACCAGCACAATCGGCACCGAGATAACCGCGGCGACAATGTTCGCGTGTGCGCCGTCGGTAAAGAAGATGGATCCCGCGGGAACACAGGCGATCAGAATACCAAGAACCAGGCAAAACACCATTGCGACAATGCCGTCAGAGGCAACGTACTCGCTATCGGCCAGCTTGCCCTTAACGGTGTTCTGATAGTCCTCGAGCTTGTCGCCCACGGGCGTAGCGTGCTGCTTGACGTAGTGCTGCAGCTCGTCGAACGTGCGCGAGCGATCGCCGTTCTCGTCGGGCTTAGCACCGGCAAAGAAGACCTTGAGCACCATGCGGTCAATGCCCTTGGCCGACTTCCAACCCGCATCACTCACCGTCACGCGATACGTTTGCTCTTCTTTTTCACGCCCCAACAGGCCTTTCTTGGCCTTGGTCACGGTCGCCTGCTCCAGCTTGATCACACGGTCGTCGGTGAGCTTCATGAGCGTGGCGATATATGCCTGATCGGGCACCTCGTTCCAGCTCATGAGGGCCGAAAGCACGGCGGGATGGTCGGCCGAAGGCACATCGCGGAAATATTCGTCCTGGAAAAGCGGCTTGGGCTTGCGGCGACGCAGCTTGAGCACAACGATTGTGCCGGTAAAGGCCACCGCCGCGACAACACTTAGCACGGCAAGTGCATTGGCAATCATGCGAGCGTGAGCGCGGCGGGCGTTAGCCTCGTCGGCCCATTCTTTCTCTTCGCTCAGGATCGTTGACATGCGCTCCTCACTTGAAGCGGAAAGCCATGGCACCCAGTCGCTGGGGAAGGCGATGCGCGCCTCGGCGAATTCGCCCTGATGCACGCAGGGAATGGTATAGGTGACCATGGGCTCGTCCTCATCGAGTGACACATCGCCCGTCAGCGGACCGTGGCCCCATGCGCGAAAGTTATCGCCCTTGACGGCCGCCGTCCCGGCAGCGGCATTTGCGAAGTGAACTTCCATCTCGACGTCATCGGAATCCGCCGACCAGCCGTCGCCGACGAATTTCCAGTAAAGCTCGGCGGTATCGGCCCAGTTCATGACCGCACCGGTCATGGTGTAGCTCACGTAATAGATTGCGCTGTCGCCGCTCTCGTGGGGGCTGAATACCTTGATCTTTACGCCGTCACCGGTCTGCTCGACCGTGTAGACGCCAGAGTCGCCCTTGTTCGCGCTATCGACTTTGTTAAACGCGGTGTCCTCTTCCTCGACACTCAGCACGTCGACGCCCGCCGCGCCGCCCTGCTGGTTGGTGCCCGCATTGATCTCCCAAAACACGCCGTTGATATCGTCATCGAAATCGAACTGGCGTCCCTCGACAACGGTCAGCGATCCATCGGCCTCAACCGTGGCGCCGATGTAGGTTTGGCTCATGGAGTAGCCGTCGGCGTGTGCGGCGGCAGGCAGCAGCAACAACGCAAGCGCGACGAGTGCGCAGACGGAAGCAAATCGCGCAAACAGGCGTCGCTGCCGACAGGTCTTGGCAACGGGAGCGTTCATAGGCACATCCTTTGTCTGTGATACCAGTAGCGTCATTGTCCCACGTTTGCGGGTTCATGTGACGAACATCTAGGTCAGCGGAGTATCAAACGGGACGAAAGTCACGCCCGCGGCTGGCACCTGGGGACGTTCCTTATTTGCCGGCAATCTGGGACACTCCTTGGCATAGCCCGCTCCGGCAATAGATACCACTTCATAGCTCCGTCACAGCTGTAGCGGCTTTGTGTGGGCACGGCGTGAGCCGATTAAGCCGGCGAGCGAGGGGCATAAAGCAGTTGAGCGAAAACGGTTTGCCCCTTTGCCGTTCGCTCGAGGATCATGTCCCCCTTTTCCGCGGAAACCCCGGCAGTTGCGAAGAGCTGCCGGGGTTTCTGTCGTTTGAGGGCTAGATTGATTGACGATGATTAAGGTGCCGAGCCGGTGGTCCGGCACGCACAACACGCAGCCTCGGCAACTCGCGAGCATCGACGACGCCCCCCACCTCACCCCGCGCTATACTCGTCCGCATGGATATCAACGCACGCAACATAGCAACACACGCCGCGGACGCACCAGCAACGGCAGTGCCCACCCCCGTCGTGGGCCGCTTTGCCCCGTCGCCCTCGGGCCGCATGCACCTGGGCAACGTGTTCAGCTGCCTGTGCGCGTGGCTTTCGGCCCGCAGTCAGGGCGGCAGCATCGTGCTGCGCATCGAGGACCTGGACGATCGCTGCAAGCGCCCGGAACTTGCCGCTCAACTGATTGACGACCTGGCCTGGCTGGGGCTTGAGTGGGACGAAGGCCCCTACTACCAGCACGATCGCCTGGACCTGTACGAGGACGCCCTGCGCCAGCTGCAAGACGCCGGCCTCACCTATCCCTGCTTTTGCACGCGCGCCGAGCTCCACGCCGCGAGCGCACCGCACGCCAGCGACGGCACGCCCATCTATCGCGGCGCCTGCCGAGGCCTTTCTGCCGAGGAGGTTGCCCGCCGCAGCATCCTGCGCGCTCCGGCCACGCGCCTGCGCGTGCCCGTCGTCGACGACCTCGCGGGCGACGTGATCGAATTCGTGGACCGCACGTACGGGGCCCAATGCGAGGCACTCGCCACCGAGTGCGGCGACTTTTTGGTGCGCCGCAGCGACGGCGTGTTTGCCTATCAGCTGGCCGTGGTGGTCGATGACGCCGCCATGGGTATTACCGAGATCGTACGCGGATGCGACCTGCTGGGCTCCACGCCCCGCCAAATCTACCTACAGCATCTGCTGGGGCTGCCCACACCGCGCTACGCGCACATTCCGCTGCTCATGTCGCCGGACGGCCGCCGCCTTTCCAAGCGCGACCGCGATCTGGACCTGGGCGAGCTCCGCGCCCGCTTTGGTACGCCCGAAGCACTGCTAGGCTGGCTCGCCGGGCAAACGGGCATCGCGCCGGACGCCACGCCGCGCTCTGCCGAGCAACTGGTCGAGCACTTTAGCTGGGATGTTATCCGCGCGCACCGGGAAAACATCACTGTAACGGTCGAGTAGCCAGCCACCGCGCCTCTACGCAACATCCCAGGGCTGGAGTTCGTCACCCAGGCGAACGATGCAGTCGTAGAGCACGGTGTGGCGTTCGGCCGGGTTGGCATCCCGATGGAAATGCCCGTAGTACCAGCGTTTGTAATCCAAGTGGTCTTCCAGCTCATCGAAAAATGCCGTGAGCTGATCAACGGCGGGGTAATTCCAGCCGGGTGCCGGATAAAGCGTGGGCGAAAGCATGCGCGTAGAGCAGGTGTGGGTGATCACGTAGTCGACCTTCCAGCCCACGCTGTCGAGCTTTGCCCGCGCCTCCTCAAAGTTGCGCTCGTCCGGCAGCTCCTGTGGCCACCAGCTGGAATACGGTATGCGGTATTCCTTGTCCACGCTCGTGGCACCGCCCATAGTAAAGATCGTTGAGTCATCGAGCTCAAAAATCTCGGCACGCGCCAGACGCCGTATGGGAGAGGCATCCGACAGGCGCTGCGTCAGCCCACCGTGCCACAACTCCATGGGGCGCTCTGCCCAGTGATCGAAACGCTCGTGGTTGCCGTCGACAAACAGTACGGTATAGGGACGCGATTCCAGCCAGGCGATATCAGCGCACTCCTCGGCAGAGAAATCCCACGGAAAGCCAAAGTCGCCCGCGACGATTAGATAGTCGTCGCTCGTCAGACTATCCCCAAGCTCCCAATCGCGCAGCTTTTGCATGTCGAGGCCGCCGTGAATATCGCCCGTCACATAGACCGTCATCGGATCACCACTCCCCTGTAAGTCGCTAGCCACATTCTGCACGATCACTAAGCCAACCGTTCCAGCCCTTCCATCCCTTAGGGCTTACCCCTCGTTCTTCCATCCAAACGGGTCGAGTACCCAAAAAACCAGATCGAGCACGCCACCGGTCATCATGGCGCCGGCAAGGGCCATGCAAACGTGCAGAGAGCTGGCGCTTCGAAGCATGTCGAACGGCCCCAGAACAGCCAGCAGCGCGACCGCTGCGCCGGCAAGGCACAACGCGAGGCACGGCCCCGCGTCCTTGACGCACTTCTTTGCGAGATGTTTGGTGTTGTCACTCATCGATATCGAACTCCTTAGAGGACCGTCGTTCAGATGCATGCCGCCGCGGCAGAGCAGGGCGGCAGGGAAAGTGTCACATGTCGTGCGGACATCAATGGAGAAACCGCCTGCACGACCAACCCTTGACGCCGCTTTGCTACCGGCACCCCATCCCCCGCTATTGAGGTCTAATACTTTTCCGCGAAGTGAACGGCTGTTTTTGGACCCCTGAAACATCCGCACCTTTCGGCGGCAAAATCGCAGGATTTCGGCATTAAAACCGCAGGAAGCGGCACCTCTAAAGTGTCGATGCTTCGGGGGTCCGTTTTCACTCGTTCACATCTCGGAAAAGTATTAGACCTCGCTATCAGCTGCCCCAAAGATCAGACCGCCCCTCCTTCACGCCCCGCAAAACCTGCCTTTTCTGCCCTTCCCCACCGCCACCCAAAAACTCATCCAACATTAATCTTGGCTCAAGAATCGCTTAATCTATAACCTGCACTATAGAGTTCGACCAAGGGCGGAGCGGCGCCGCGCAACGCAGGCCGCCGAACGCAACGCTCGCGCCCATCGAACGAAAGGACAGGTCATGGACGACCTCGAAAAAGTTGAAACCATCCGCACCAAGTGCAACGTGAGCTACACCGATGCCAAGGCCGCGCTCGACGCCGCCGACGGCAACGTTTTGGATGCCATCATTTGGCTCGAGTCGCAGAGCAAGACCCAGACCACGTCGGCGCATGCCGCCACCGAGTCCGCGCCAGTCGATGAGCCCTCGGCCGAGATGGTCGCCGCGCAGGCAGCCTACGAGAAGTCGAGCGAAAAGACCGACTTCTCCAAGAAGATGGACAGCGTGTGGGAGTACCTCAAAAAGCTCTTCCGCCTGAGCCTGGACACCAAGTTTATCGCCACGCGCCGCGATGCGATCATCCTCAACATCCCCATCCTGATCCCCATCATCGCCCTGTTTGCCTGGGGCGCTACGATTTGGCTGATGCTGATTGGCCTGTTCTTTGGCATGCGTTACCGCATCGACAGCGACGGCGACGTGCCCGGCAGCATCAACAACCTTATGAATCACGCCGCCGACGCCGCGGACGACATCAAGCAAAATCTGAACGACGACAAGTAATCGCAGACGGGGGCACGCATGGCACGGATCCTGATCGTAGAGGACGAGGAGAAAATCGCCCGCTTTGTGACACTCGAACTGGAGCACGAGGGCTACCAGGTGGAGCACGCCGCTGACGGCCGCACCGCCGTGGACCTGGCGCTGGAGCGCGACTACGATCTGATTCTGCTCGATGTGCTGTTGCCACAGCTCAACGGCATGGAGGTCCTACGGCGTGTCCGCAAGCACAAGGATGTGCCGGTGATTATGGTCACCGCGCGCGATGCCGTGATGGACAAGGTGGCAGGGCTCGATGCCGGCGCCGACGATTACCTGACCAAGCCGTTTGCCATTGAGGAGCTGTTCGCACGAATCCGCGTGGCGTTGAAGCGCGCGGAGGCCGTGCGGGCGGCTTCGGGCGTTGGCGGCGTTGGGGCCGGGGAGGGCGCTACGGGTGCCGCTGCGATACCCCCGGCTGGAGACTCGGCCAAGACCTCAGCCGCGCCCTCCCCCGCCGCGCTCACCGTGGGTTCGGTCGCGCTCGATCCCGACCGTCGCGAAGTCACGGTCGGCGGCTCGCCCATCGTGCTGACTGCCCGCGAGTTCGATGTCCTCGCCCTGCTTATGGCACATGCCGGCACCGTGCTCACGCGCGAGCGCATTGCGCACGAGGCGCTGGGCTACGAATACGTGGGCGACACCAACAACGTCGACGTGCACATCGCGCACCTGCGCGCCAAGATCGAGGACGCCGGCGGTGCCCGCATCATCCAGACCGTGCGCGGGGTGGGCTATGTCTGCCGCGCGTAACGCCGAGACCAAGCGCGTCACATCCATCGCCCGTGCCATCAACTGGAGCTATATGTGGCGCCGCCTGATGAGCTACGTCTGGCTCGATCTGTTGCTGGTGGTGATTGCGGCGGCGATCCTCGTCTATGGATACAACCAGACGCTGCCCGACAGCGCGTTTACCGCAGGATGGATCCCCGGCGCCACCGTTCGCGGCATGTCGCTGAAGCCCGCGCGCGGCTGGGACCTGACAACGCTCACCTATACCGTCGAGCTTGCGCGTACCACCAAGACCTTCCCCCTCGCGCAGGACCTCATCGCACTTTGGCCCCTCTATATCGTTGTTGTAGGTTGGCAGGTCATCAGCGTGCTCAACATGCTCGGCGGCGCCCGACGCGTACGCCGCACCATGGCACCGCTCAACGACCTGGCTTTGCGCGTGGACGAGCTCGGCCGCATGCAGCTCTCCGGCGGCAAGATGGAAACGCTGGAGCAGGCCATCGAGCGAACAAGCGTCACCACTGGCGACGCCGACCTGGCGAGCATCGAGGTCGCGCTCAACCGCCTGCTGCGCCAGATGCAAGAGGCCAAGATGCAGCAGATGCGCTTTGTCAACGATGCGAGTCACGAGCTGCGCACGCCCATCGCGGTAATTCAGGGCTACGTAAACATGCTCGACCGCTGGGGCAAAGACGACCCGGCCGTGCTGGCAGAGTCCATCGCCTCGCTCAAGGCCGAAAGCGAGCACATGCAGGAGCTCGTGGAACAACTGCTGTTTTTGGCACGCGGAGATGCCGGCCGCACCGTGCTGCGGCGCGTGAATACCAACCTGGCTGCACTGGTCGGCGAGGTTTGCGAAGAATCAAAGATGATCGATGCCGGGCACACATATCGGCTGGCTTTTGACGCTGCGTTTGCCAGCGACCCGCGCTGCGACGCGTCCGTCGATGTCGCGCTCGTGAAGCAGGCTCTGCGCGTGATCGTGCAAAACGCCGCCAAGTATTCGGACGCGGGCACGACCGTCACATTTGGCATAGCGCCGGATGCGAGCGCGGACAAGATCGACATAAGTGTTGAGGACGAGGGCATCGGCATGAACCAGGAATCCGCAGCTCACGCGTTTGAACGGTTCTACCGCGCCGACAACGCACGCGATGCCGGCACGCAGGGCTCGGGTCTGGGGCTTGCCATTGCCAAGTGGATCGTCGATAGCCATGGCGGTGTCATTGGCGTGACCTCAGTCGAGGGCGTCGGCAGCCGCTTTACGATTCGCCTGCCGCGGTAGGAAGCCCCCTCGTGAATCGAGGTCTAATACTTTTCCGCGAAGTGAACGTCTGTTTTTGGACCCCTGAAGCATCCACATTTTTCGTCGGCAAAATCGCAGGATTCTAGTATCGAAACCGCAGGAAACGATGCCCTTAAAGTGTCAATGCTTCGGGGGTCCAATTTGTCTCGTTCACTTCTCGGAAAAGTATTAGACTTCGGTTTTTTGACCGTTGCAAAAGTCGACCCCTCGGCATAAATAAAGGGATAAGGCCATGCGGCCCTATCCCTTTTTTGTTAGCTATGGCAGCTTGTGCGCTACTCGCGGCACAGGTGCACGGCGAAACCGGCGAACTCGCGCTTAAAGTACACGAGCTTGGTGCCGCCGTCGGGCAGCAGTACGCGCGACTCCTCGTTGACCTCGAGTCCGCGCTCGGCAAACCACTTCTCGGCCGCATCGATGTCGTTGACGGCAAAGCCAATGTGGCCCTTGGTGCCACGACCGTTCTGCTTCATGATCTCGACCAGCGAATCGTTGAAGTACGAAACCGGGGTCTCGATGACGGGCAGGCCCATCATCGTCGAGAACAGCTCCGCGATCTCCAGGGCGTCTGCCGGGTCGGTGGCGTTAATGCCCACATGGGCAACGCGCATACCAAAGAGCTCTACCGGGTTGGCGTTCTGCTCACTCATGCAGTCAGCGCCTACTGAGCCATGACGTCGAGAACGGCCTTCTCGGCGGCAACGCGGTTCATGCCGGTCATGAAGGGCACGCCACTCACGTACGGGCAGGTGAGGCCCTCGGGGGCAACGGTGGTGGCGATCAGCAGGTCGGCGCCCTCGTCGCAAACGTCCTTGGCCTCGGAGATGGCGCACTGCACGATCTCGTACTTGTCGGCATAACCGTTGGCGTCGAGCAGAGTAGCGACCTTCTGGGCAACGAGCGTGGAAGTAGCAGCGCCAGCACCGCAAGCCAAAACGATCTTCTTCATAGGTAATGTCTCCCTTCATGGTTTACTTTAGGTAAGTGTACCGCAGCGAGCGATGGCACTCGGCCTCGATGAGCTTTTATGCCAGTTTGCTTGCGCGCTGCGTATAATACATCTAGTACGTGTTGTCATACCGCTCGCTTTATGAGCGACTAAGGACCCTAATATGCCCGATTCCCGCACACTCTGGACCGTCGTCGTTATCATCTGCATCGCCGTGTCGGTGTTCTTTAGCGTCAAAAAACGCACCACGTTTAAACGCCTGCAGCAATTGATGGCCGCCAAGCAGTGGGACGAGTTCGATCGTTTGCTCGACGGCAAACTCACCAGCATGCTGTACCCGCGCTACAACCGCGACTACCTGCGCCTGAACTCCTATCTGCTGCGCGAGGACCACAAGCGCGCTGACGAGATGTTCGATTTGCTGCTGGGGCTCAACCTGCCCAAAATGCAGCGCGTCGACCTGGTGATCAAAGCCTTTAACTACTACGTTGGCCAGGAGGACCGCAAAAAGTCTAAGGAGTTGCTGCACGAAATCAAGGGCTTTGAGGGCGGTCAGGCCGAGGCAGTCGCGCACGAATGCCAACTGATGTACGACACGATGATCCTGAAGCGCCACAACGACATTCCCGAGCTGGAGCGCATGCTCGAGGAGGCCGGCGACGATAAGGTTAAGGGTTGCCGCTTGGAGTACCTGTTGGCCCTGCAGTACAAGAACAAGGGCGACGAGGCCAAGTTTGCCGAGTACTTGGAAAAGTCGGGCCGGCACTCGATGGCCGTCAACGCGTAACGGACGGCTTGTGCTAGACTTCTAGTCTCACGGGGGCGTGGCGGAATTGGCATACGCAGGAGACTTAAAATCTCTCGCCGCAAGGATTGTGGGTTCGAGTCCCACCGCCCCTACCATATGGAGCTTTCGAGCCCGTGTCCCCAAGGGATGCGGGCTCGTTTCTTTTACACGCCGGCGGGGCTCTAAGTTGCGGTGGAATAGTTCCTGTTTTGGCAGTTTATCAGCCCATTTAGGAACTATTCCACCGCAACTTAGGTTGGTATTTACACATTTTCCGATGGAAAAACGTGGCTGTCTCGCACATTTTCCGATGGAAAAACGTGGTTGTCTCGCACATTTTCCGATGGAAACGACCAAATGGCCTTATACTAGCCGAGAGGGTTGGGAGGCAATATGCAGCGACAGCTTATGAGTGAACTTATCGCTTGGAAATCAAGGGCGAATCGCAAACCTCTCTTGCTTAGGGGAGCCCGCCAGACAGGAAAGACTTGGCTTCTTAACGAATTCGCAAGCCAGCAGTATCGAAACGTCATTCGTTTTGACTTTATGCTCGAGCCGAGCACACGCTCGCTGTTCGATGGGGACCTCGACCCCAAGCGCATCATCTCCCAGATAGAACTCCTACGTGGCCAAACCGTAACGCCGGCAGACACGCTCATCATCTTCGACGAGATCCAAGAGGCGCCACGCGGGATCACCTCACTCAAGTACTTCAACGAACTTGCACCCGAATACCACATCGTGGCAGCCGGTTCCTATATGGGCCTCGCGCTCCGACGCGAAAACGAGTCATTTCCCGTCGGCAAAATCGACCAGCTCACCATGCGTCCCATGGGGTTTGCCGAGTTCGTTCGTGCCGTCGACGGCAACCCGCTCGCCGATGCCATCCTTGCCGCAGACATGAACCTTCTGGCAAACGTTACCGAAAAGCTCGAGCGCTTGCTCAAGGAATACCTTGTTGTCGGCGGTATGCCCGAAGTTGTCTCCGCTTTCGCCGAGACACGCGACTTCATCGAAGCCCGAAGGCTTCAGCAGCAAATCATCGAGGCTTACGAATCCGATTTTGGCAAACATGCACCCGCCCGCATCATCGAGCGCATGAGGTTGGTTTGGAAATCCCTTCCCGGCCAGCTTGCCAAAGAGAACAAGAAGTTTGTCTATGGCGCCCTTCGCCCCGGAGCGCGCGCACGCGATTTCGAGGAAAGCCTCCAGTGGCTCACGGACTACGGAATCGTTCATAAGGTGCCACGTGTTTCCGCTCTAAAGGCGCCGCTCTCGAGCTACGAAGACCTCTCGGGCTTCAAACTGTTCTGCATCGACACCGGCATCCTCGGAGCGCTCTCCGGTCTCTCTCCGGCCATCGTTCTTAACGGATCCGCTGTTTTTACCGAGTTCAAAGGTTCGCTGACCGAACAATACGTCGCGCAGGAGCTTTTGCTCCAGGACAAAACTCCCGCGTATTGGTCCTCTACCTCTGGCAATGCCGAAACCGACTTTGCCATCGACCATGCGGGAACCGTGCTTCCGCTTGAGGTCAAGGCGGCAGAGAACCTTAAAGCGAAGAGTCTGAAAATAGCCTGCGAAAAATTCAAACTCGAGCGTTGCGTGAGGAGCTCCCTGGCGGCATATAGAGACGAGGGCATGCTCGTCAATATTCCGCTTTGGGAGATTGGGCAGATCGACAAGCTGGCATAGGCGCTGTGGGGACGCCCCGCAAGGACTGTCCCCAGGTGCCGGCAGAGACGATATGAGCAGGACATAAAAACATTGAGAGCCCCTGCTGCATGAAAGACCGCGGATTAGGCCGACAATGGTGAGTGTCTAATTCAGCCGCGGCGGCCACGCCGCATTCATGGAAGGGGCTCCCATGCTCGATACTACCACCTTCGTCGGCCTCGACGTCCACGCCCGCTCGATAAAGGCCGTCTCCCTCGACGTCATGACCGGGGAGGTGCGCTGCGCGACCTTCGGCTACGACGCCGGCGCCGTCGCGGAGTGGGTCCGTTCCGTGGACCCCGGGGCCAGGTGCGTGTACGAGTCCGGGGTCACGGGCTTCGACCTGCAGAAGAGGCTTTCCGGCCTGGGGGTCGACTGCGTGGTCGGCGCCGTCTCGAAGATGATCAAGCCCAGCGCGGACAGGCGCAGGAAGAACGACCGCAACGACGCCGAGTTCCTCGCCCGCATGCTGTCGGTCGGCAACGTGGTCGAGGTGTGGGTCCCCGACGACGAGTGCGAGGCCGCCCGCGACCTGACCAGGGCGCTCGATGTTAGCGCTAATCTAAAATTGACCACTTTCGCAAACGCATCTCGCCGAATGCGC
>ERZ780190.3016-NODE-3016-length-11662-cov-4.647971_pt1 | contig 11662 bp, 10 predicted proteins | sample MGYA00510980_ERZ780190 | MGnify/ENA primary metagenome ERZ780190 (study PRJEB29588, sample SAMEA1972188) | human gut metagenome | biome: human gut; feature: human-associated habitat; material: faeces | place: Denmark | collected 2008/2010 ... | reverse complement strand
ACCTCTATGGATAGCACCCAAACGATGAATGCCCGCTCCGTACAAACGCTCGAACGCTCCGATCCACAACTCCAAGTCCGGGTTAACCGGGTTCTTGATCAATACAGGTACATCAACCCCTTTTAACGCGTCGGCGATCTCTTGGACAGCGAATGGGTTTACCGTCGTACGTGCTCCGATCCAAAGGATATCGATACCGGCTTTCAATGCCTCGAATACATGATCTTTAGTCGCTACCTCGGTAGATACCAGCATGCCGGTCTCTTTTTTCACTTTCTTCAACCAAGCCAATCCCTCGGCTCCGATGCCCTCGAATCCACCCGGTTTCGTACGAGGCTTCCAAATACCCGCGCGGAATATCTTAACGCCTCTGGAGGCTAATCCTTGGGCTGTTTCTAACACTTGCTCTTCTGTCTCGGCGCTACAAGGGCCTGCGATTACGATAGGACGTTGTGTGTCAACTCCCGGTAATGCTAACGGTTCAATCTTCATTTCCATCTTTGTGATCTATATTTTAATTTTCAATTTTCAGTTATAAATTCTCAATTCTCTTCAAGGCTTCTTCTAAAGTCTCGTTCTTGCAGCAAAGGGAGATACGGATATAACGCTCGCCACGGCTACCGAAGATAAATCCCGGCGTAAGGAATACGTTTGCCTCGTATAGCACCTTGTTGGCGATTGCCTCGCCGCTCTCGGCGGAGTCGGGGATACGTCCCCAAAGGAACATACCTACTTGGTTCTCGTCGTACTCGCATCCCAAAGTACGCATGATTTGTCCGGCAAGGTCCCGGCGGCTACGGTAGACACGATTCATGTTATCGTACCATTCTTTCTTTGCGCTCAGGGCTTCTACCGCCGCATATTGCATCGGCTTGAACTGTCCGGAGTCGATATTGCTTTTTACCTTCAGTATCCATTGGACGAATTGGGCGTTGGAAGCCAGCATCGCCATACGCCAACCCGGCATATTATGAGCCTTACTCATGGAGTTCATCTCGATGCAGATCTCTTTGGCTCCCGGTATGCTTAAGATACTTAGCGGATGCTCATTCAAGATGAAGCTATAGGGGTTATCATTACATATAATAATACCGTGCTTCCGGCCGAAGGCCACTAGCTTCTCGTATAGCTCTACGCTAGCGTTCGCCCCTGTGGGCATATTCGGGTAATTGGTCCACATCAGCTTTACGTTGGAGAGATCCATTTTCTCCAGTTCCTCGAAATCCGGTTGCCATCCCAGTTCCTCTTTCAACTCGTAAGGGATCAAACGAGCCTCTACCAGCTTGCTGACGGAACTATATGTCGGATATCCCGGGTTCGGAACCAGTACGCCATCCCCCGGATTCAAGAATGCCAGCGAGATATGCAAGATACCTTCTTTGGAGCCGATGAGCGGTTGGATCTCTGTTTTCGGGTCCAAGTCTACGTCGTACCACGTCTTGTACCAGTCGGCGAATCCCTTACGCAGTTCCGGTATGCCTACGTACGGCTGATAACCGTGCTCGTTCGCTCTGCGGGCATGTTCACACAACGTCTCGATGGTCTGTTCCGAAGGTGGAAGGTCGGGGCTGCCTACGCCAAGGTTAATGACGTTCTTGCCTGCGGCGTTCATCTCGGCTACTTCCTTCAGTTTCTTGGAGAAGTAGTATTCCTGTACGCTACCTACACGGTTAGCGGGTGTAATATTACACACTTTGTCTTCCTTCTGCATATTCGCCTAATATTTTTAAGTCTTTTGTTAACGGTCTGATAGCGTCCAACGCTTGTTTGTAACGGGTAAAATCCGTGAAAGTAAGATCGATGTAGAACAAGTATTCCCATTCACGCCCGATAATAGGCAAGGACTGTATTTTAGAAAGATTCATGTCGTAAAAAGAGAGAACGGAGAGGACTTTGGAAAGGCTGCCGGAGGTGTGGGGAAGAGCGAATACGAGAGAGGATTTGTTTTTATCGGTTCCTCGAAGCATCTCATCCGCCGTCCAGCGGTCCGCTATAGCGAGGAAGCGGGTGAAATTCCGTTTGTTAGTCTCGATCCCCTCGGCAAGGACTTCCATCTTGTAGATCTGGGCAGCCAGTTTCCCGCATATCGCCGCATGTCCTTTCAGTTGGTTTTCCGAGATCCACCGGGCACTCATGGCGGTATCCTCTTTCTCTACCACCTTGGCGTTGGGCAGAGTATCGAGGAAATCGGTACATTGCATCAACGCTATCGGATGGGAGTTGACCTCTGTTACCTCGTGTATCGAGGTTCCCGGAAGCGCTACCAAGGAATGGGAGATACGTAGTTTGTACTCACCTGTCACGCTCAGTCCACTTTCACGGATCAACTCATGATTTTGCAAAAGACTTCCCGCTATCGTGTTTTCGATAGCCATCATACCGAGGATCGCCGGATCTTTCTTGATTGTCGTGATTACATCTCGAAAAGTATTACAAGGAATAATCTCTATTTCCTCACCTTCATGATAATTACGGGCGGCGATGTCGTGATACGAACCGGCTATTCCCTGGATTGCTACTTTCTTTTTCATCTTGTTTCTCTATTTTTACTCTAAACTGTTACAAACAAAAAAAGTCCCACCGGAACCGGCAGGACTTTATATTTTATTGATATTTATATTCAATCATCAACGCTTTACATACAAACTCCTGCCTTTACTCTGCTAAAGTAAAAGTAATAAAAGTAATATGTAAAGCTAAATCGATTCATTGTCTGTTTGTTTTTAAATACGCAGCAAAAGTAACGCTTTTTTGGAAACTACAAGCAAAAAGTGATATTTTTTTTCTGTTACATTTAAATTTTATCTTAACTGTTTCTGAACTTCTGTGGAGATACGCCTACGTACCGTTTAAAGTACTTACCGAAAAAGGATACATTCGGGAAGTTCAAGGAGTAAGATATCTCTTGGATAGTCAAGTCCGTAGCCATCAATTGCGATTTTGCGTCCATGATTATCATATCGGCTATGATATCGGATACGGAACGTCCGGTCTTTTGCTTGATGATCATGCAGAGGTGCTGGGGAGAAATACTTAGTTGGCTGGCATAAAAAGCCGTTTGCCGCTTTGAGGTATAATTCTTCATCACCAGTTGGATGAATTTCTTGTGGATCTCGTCGCTACGGGTCGTTATCTTGTTAGGCCATGATTTCCCTTGATACAAATCGCTGATCCCATGGATCATGGTAAGCAGGATATGTTTCACCATCTCCCTGTTTATGGATTTCTCTTTCGCTTGTACCCGCTCTAGCAAATGGAAATAATCGTTAATGAAGTCCGCCCGGTCCTCACTCAGTGATATGATCGGATTCTCGTAGATAGTAGGTAAGGCGCTCATCGTAGACTTTATCATGTTCACGCAGTCCATGAACTCGGATGAGAATCCTATAAAGGAAAGGCGGAAACTCTCTTTCTGCTCACAGAACTGAATAATGCTTCCCGGCATCAAGGTGATGAAATCATTCGGTTTCAAAGTGTACTCTGTCAAGTTGATGGATGCCCTTAAATTTCCTTCAACGCATAAAGCGAAAATACCTGCTTTTAACCGGCAAGTCTGCTTGTAAAAGTTTAAGATTGCCTCGGTAATGTCGTTTCCTACGACATAATCCCGGGGCAAATCTAATTGTGGTAAGTTTGCGTTCATCCGTTATTTTATTAATGATCGAACACAAAAGTAGTAAAAGTGCTGTTGATTCACTTCTTAATTTAAAAATAGACCAATTAATCCTTGAATCAGACTTATTCCGCTTGTGCTTCCTTATTCCGTTTATGCAAGCTTTTCAGTTCGAAGGATAGCATGACACGGAATATACCTATTATTAATAAGGCGTAAGCGATCATGTAAACCAACGTGAAGGCCCCTAGGGCGGGTTGCCAGATAACACCGATGGAGCAAAGGATAGCCAAGATACCGAAGACCATGTACCAACCCCAGTTCCGTGTACCGTATCGTTTCAGGTCCATCGAGTAACCGGTTGCCGAGAAGCCTCTGAACATAAGCCAGAATGCCAAGACAAACGGAAGCACCTCCATGCTAAGTCCCGGGCTTGCCATCAAGAATATACCTAAGATCAAGTCGATAATACCTCCGGCCAAATACCATCCCCAACTGCTGATACCCTTTTTGTTCGCCAAGGCGAAAGCGATCTCGAACAAGCCGCTTACGAACATAGAGACGCTGAATAAGATACTAAGCGCTACGTAGCTCGCCAATGGCGCGAACATTAAATAAATAGCGACGATGATGTAAAGCAGTCCGACCAATAGTGACAACCACCAATTCTTGACCGCATAATCCATTTTATCAATAAATGTTTTCATATTGGATAATATTTGTATTGTAATTATCCAATTAACAAAGGGAAGGAAGAAAAAGTTCTGGGTATTTGTGGCTAGGATATCCTTAAAAACTTTGTCCTTTGGAAATTAATTCTTTTCTTTGACGTTTCAAATCAATATAGGTATATAAGTACGAGGATTATGATGAAAAATTTGATAGCGATAACTTGTTTTGTCGTGGCGTTGGTGTCTTGTAATAAGGTGGAACATAAGCTGGAAGGGAAATGGCAATTGAAAACCGTAGAGGCGAATGGGGTGGTCCAGACGGTGGATACGGTTTGGTATAACTTCCAGACCTCTTTGTTCGAGTACCAATTATATGACCCGGCAAAGGACGTATATCGTACGAATTTCGGTTATAAGACGTTGGAGGGAGATACGAGACTGGATCTGGAGTTGGTCAATTATGGAGGTACGCCTTTGGAACAATTCATGCGTTATACGGATTGGACCTCACCTAAACAAACTTTCACGATCGAGCAGTCATCTGTGACGAATCTGGTAATGAGCTGCGAAGGAAGAACGTATACGTTTAAGAAATTCTAAGATATCATGTGCTGTTTGATCTCAGTCCCTCATAAGGAGTACTCCAGTACTCCCTAAGAAGTACTGCGATACTCTTTGCGAAGTACTGGAGTACTTCTTACGAAGTACTCTCAGCGATGTTAGATCATGCGATCAAATCCGCTTCTATAGCTTGTGCCACCTTGATTAAATCGGCGGGGGCTATCTGTATCTGCAAGCCTCGTTGTCCGGCGCTTACATAGATCTTATCGAAGCCGGATGCCGTAGGATGGATATATGTAGGGAAATGCTTTTTCATGCCGATAGGCGAGCATCCTCCCCGGATATAACCGGTAAGCGGTAACAACTCTTTCACGGGGATCATCTCACATTTCTTGTTCCCGGATACCTTGGCCGCCTTTTTCAAGTCCACCTCGTCCGCTCCGGGGATCACGCATACGAAATAACCGCTCTTATCGCCATGTAAGATCAAGGTCTTGAATACTTGGGCGATATCTTCCCCTAGCTGCTCCGCTACATGCGTAGCGCTCAGGTCATTCTCATCTACTTCATAAGGCACGAGCTGGTAGGCGATCTTAGCCTTGTCCAGCAGGCGCGCCACGTTTGTCTTATTAATCTTCTCTTTCATCGTTTAGATCCCTTTCATGGATAATTGAACACGTTTTCTGGATAGGTCTACGCTTAGAACCTTCACCTTGACATGCTGATGGATGGAGACCACTTGGGTAGGATCGCTTACGAAACGATCCGCCAGCTCGGAGATATGGACAAGCCCGTTTTCCTTGATCCCTACATCGACGAAACAACCGAAGTTGGTGATGTTGGTCACGATACCGGGCAATACTTGCCCTTCTTTCAAATCCTCGATCGTTTTCACCGTAGGATCGAACGCGAATACTTGGATCGTTTGGCGGGGATCACGGCCCGGTTTATCCAGTTCCTCCATGATATCAAGCAAGGTAGGCATCCCGACCTTATCCGTAAGGTAGTCCGTTAGTTTTAGTTTCTTTTTAAGCGCTTTGTCGGTGATCAGGTCGGCTACCGAGCATTTTAGGTCCTTGGCCATCCGTTCGACGATCGGGTAGCTCTCGGGGTGTACGGCCGAGTTGTCCAACGGGTTCTTTCCGTCGGGTATCCGTAGGAATCCAGCGCTTTGCTCGAAAGCCTTCTCTCCCATACGGGGGACTTTCATCAGTTCTTTCCGGGAAGTGAAGGGTCCGTGCTCCGCCCGGTAATTCACGATGTTTTGCGCTAGCGTAGGGCCTAATCCCGAGATGTAAGTCAACAAATGCTTGCTCGCCGTATTCACGTTTACACCCACCAGATTCACGCAACTCTCCACGGTTTGATCCAGACTCTTTTTCAAGGCGTTTTGCTCTACGTCATGCTGGTATTGGCCGACACCGATACTCTTCGGGTCGATCTTGACCAACTCGGCCAAAGGGTCCATCAGCCGGCGACCGATGCTGACAGCTCCGCGTACCGTGACGTCGTATTCGGGAAACTCCTCCCTAGCGATCTTGGACGCGGAGTAGATAGAGGCTCCGTTCTCGCTGACTACGAACACTTGTACCTTGCGGTCGTATCGTATATTCGTGATGAACTGCTCAGTCTCACGACTGGCGGTACCATTACCGATGGCAATGGCATCTATGGCGTAAGTGGCTACTAACTGGGCGACCTTAGCGGCGGCTTTGCCCTTCTCGTTCTGGGGCGGATGCGGGAAGATCGCTTCGTTATGCAGTAAATTCCCCTGCGCATCCAGACAGACCAACTTACATCCGGTACGGTAGCCGGGGTCTACGCCTAATACCCGTTTTTGTCCCAAGGGAGGAGCGAGCAGCAATTGCCGGAGGTTCTCGGCAAATACCCGGATCGCCTCCTCATCGGCTTTCGCCTTGCTCTGGTTGGAGAACTCCGTCTCGATAGAGGGTTTCAGCAGGCGTTTGAAAGAATCGTCGACAGCTGTAGCCACTTGCTCGGAAACCTCTCCACGACCTTTTACGAAACGCCGGTTCAAGCGATCCAGACAAGATTCCGCGTCGGGAGAGATACTTACACGAAGGATACCTTCCGCCTCTCCCCGTCGGAGAGCCAATAAGCGATGGGAACTGGCCCGGTTTAAAGGCTCGCTGAAATCAAAGTAATCCCGGTATTTAGCGCCTTCCTCTTCTTTCCCCTTGATCACTTTGGATGTGATCATGGCGGTATGAGCGAAAGAGTTACGTACGGTATTACGTGCCGATTCGTTCTCGTTAATCCATTCGGCGATAATGTCCCGTGCCCCTTGCAAGGCTTCTTCGGCGTTTTTCACTTCCCCCTTGATAAAACTCTTGATGCGTGCGGATAGGTTATTCTCGTTTTGCATCATAACGATCTTAGCCAAGGGCTCCAGTCCTTTTCGGCGTGCGATCTCCGCCTTGGTGACCCGTTTCGGTTTGTAAGGGAGATATAAATCCTCGATCTCGGTGCTATCCCAAGATTCCTCGATGCGTTTCCGGAGCTCGGGAGTAAGTTTCTCTTGCTCTTCTATCGTGGCGAGGATCGTTTCCTTTCGTTTGCTCAGTTCCGTCAGTTTATCCAGTTGATCTTTGATGGCACCGATTTGCACCTCGTCTAATCCTCCGGTCACCTCTTTCCGGTAACGACTTATAAAAGGTATGGTAGCGCCTTCGTTCAAGAGCCCGATTGTCCGTTCCACTTGTCCTTCCGGAATTTGTAGAAAACGGGCTATAAGCGTGTGAAATACGTTTGTCATATCTAGTTTTCTTAGAATTGGAGTACAAATATACGGTTTTGCTTATATTTTCGGTCGGGATACTCACTTCTTGGGCTTATTATTTGTATCTTTCATTAATTTTCAAGAATTTTACGGCCGGAATATTCAAGCCTTTGATTAAAAAAATCAACATGGAAGTTAATACTACGGAGAACAAAACTTTGGAACAGGATTATAGGGATTTAGCAGGATTGTTATCTAATATCGTGGACTCGTTGCCCATCTACTTTTTCGTGAAGGATACGGGTGATAATTTCAGGTACGTGTACTCCAGCCCTTTGATGAACCAACTTTACGGACGATATCATAATGATGTGGTCGGGAAAACAGATTTTGACCTATTTCTAGATCCGGTCGTCGCCCAATCTTTCAGGGATATGGACGAGGAGGTGGTGAAAACGGGTAAGATGCAGCGTTTCGTGGAGCAAATGATCGATCCGAAAGGTATCTTGCGTACTATGGATACGATGAAACTGCTAGCGCCCCGTGAGGATAAGCCTCCTTATTTAGTAGGGATTTCATGGGATATTACAAAGCAAAGGCAGGTCGAGGAGGAGTTGCATAGCTATAATAAGCGCTTGGCGCTCGCTTGTCAAGCGGGTAAGATCTACCCGTGGCTTTGGGATCTGGTAAACGGTACGGCGGAGCTTTCCTTGGAAGAAAACGGCCAGATCAAGCATGTGCAGATCACCCACGCTAGTTTTACGGAGAAGATCCATCCGGATTACCGGAAGGTCTATGAGAATATTACAACCGCTTTCATGCGGGGCGAGATCGATTCCATGCGATTCAGTTTCCCTTGTCGCTATTTCTCGGATGAGTATGTATGGCTGGAGAAGATCGGTGAGGTCTATGAGGCCGATCCGGACGGCAAACCGATCCGCTCGATCGGAATCCTTCGGGATATGACTGTCGATAAACGGCACGAGGCGGATGTACAGGCCAAGCGTTTGGCGGAAGAGAGCGACCGGATGAAGTCCGCTTTTATCGCTAACATGAGCCATGAGATACGTACCCCTTTAAATGCCATCGTCGGCTTTTCTACCTTATTGGCGGAGAGTGACGATGAGGAGGAAAAAAAGGAATATCTGAGGATCATAGAGAGTAGCAATGAGTTTTTGTTGCAGTTGATCGGTGATATCTTGGATATCTCGAAGATCGAGTCCGGAAAGATGGAGTTTATTTATACGACCCTGCGTTTGAGTGAGATATTCGCTCCCCAGCAGCAAGCTTTCGCCTTGAGAGTGGCCCCGGATGTAAAGGTTATCTTTGAGTCGGACGGTAATGACTATTGTATTGTGTCGGAGAAGACCCGTTTGACTCAGGTCTTGACCAATTTCCTTTCCAACGCCGTGAAGTTCACCAGCTCGGGTTCTATACGGTTTGGTTATCGTTTGACCGATGATGGTATCTATGTCTACGTAACGGATACGGGTATGGGAATCAGTAAGGAGTCTCAAGCGAGCATATTCAATCGTTTCGTGAAATTGAACAGCTTTAAGCAAGGAACAGGATTAGGGCTTTCTATCTGCAAGACGATAATTGAGAAGTTGAAAGGTAAAATCGGGGTTGAGTCGGAGAAGGGAAAGGGCTCTACATTCTGGTTTACGATACCTTGCCAACCGATGAAAGTGAAATAAGACATTCAAGTTTGGTTGGGATTTATAGGTAAATCACCTCATCCGCCAACAACCGAATCTCATCCGGATTATGTGACGTGAAAAGAATGATCCGTTCTTCTTTCATTTGCATTTCTCGTATTCGTTCTATGATGCGATGGCTTAGGGCTTCATCCAAGCCTTTGAACGGCTCGTCCATCAAAAGGAGAGGAGAAGGGTATGCCAATGCCCTCGCTATAGCGATACGTTGTTGCTGTCCGTAACTAAGCTCTTTGGGGTATCGGTTCCCGAAGGGCTCCATTTCCATTTCCTGTAAGTGTTTTTGGGCGATTCGCCGGGCTTTCTCCTCCGTGAGAAAAGAGGAGAGGGGGAGGATGATATTTTCTTCTGCGGTTAGATGGGGCAGGAGTTGCGGTTGTTGGAATATGGTGGCGATTCCAAAGTGTCTTGTGGGATGTATCTCTCCTTCCGTAGGTAATAAGATACCTCCGATTAGGTTTAATAACGTTGTTTTTCCTTTGCCTGAAGGTGCGCTAATTCCATAAATAATCCCTTTTTGAAAGGAATGGGAAAAGTGCTGTATGCCGTATTGGTAACTTATATCTTTCGTGTCTAAAACTGATAATGTAGGGGTCGGGATGGTCTGATCCTCATTCGCGAAAGATATTTTAGGGGTGATATCAGCGACTTTGCTAATTCCTTTGTCAAAAAAGAAACTGATGAATACCGCCACGATTGTCCAAGCGAGTAGCTCAGGGACAGCGATAAAGTTTTGCGCCCTTTTCATCTCGCTTCCGATTCCGAATGCGCATTGCGACAGGACTTCTCCCATAATGATCGCACGCCAGCCGAATCCGGCGGCGGAGGCAAGTCCGCTATATAAGAATGGCTTTAGCTGCGGATAGATGATCTGGAATAAGACATTGGAACGTTTGATATGGAACTGACGTGCCATAATGGATAAACCCGGACGTAGATCGAGGATTCCCCGTGTCAGATTCTCTGTTAGTAGCGGGAACATGGTGAGGAAGGCGATCATCAAAGGGATACTTTCCGGATTTAGGAATATAAGCGCCAAAAGTATGAAGGATATGACCGGGATCGAGCGCATGATGGCAAGCAGAGGTCTGAATAATTCATACACCCACTCAAAACGGGCGAATAACCCGGCCATCCCTATCGCACAAACGAATGAGATCGACATGCCTAAGATTCCCCGGAGTATAGTCGCTCCGACCGACTGATAGAAACTACCGGAGACGAGCCATTCGCAAAGTGTCCGTACGAGTCGGGGAAGTGAAGGTATCAGCTCCGGTTGGTTGGCTATAACGGCGAATAGTTGCCATCCCGCCAAGAGGATAGCGGTAGCGACTATTGTAGTGATTGTTTTTCGCAATCTCATTGTTTTTCGGGGATAAATCCGGCATCGGGAAGCCTCCCGCCGACGGCCTTGGGTTCATACTGTTCGATGAGACGCAGGAAATCCATGACGGCGTTTTTCGCCTCGATAGCCGATAAATAATGGATTTTACACCGCTCGATACTCTCAGGAGTTAAGGCCCCTTGGGCGAAGATTCCATGTTCTTCCAAAGAATGGATGGTCTCTTTCGGATATCGTACGGCTTTTTGGCAGGAGGCTCGTAAGGCATCCTCAAAAGCGATACGATATTTCTCCATCGTCGGGGTGTATACGACCGCTGTTTGGGCGAATCCGAGGGTATCGCTGTCTGTTAAGTGATTCAAGTCCGCAGTTATTCGTAAGCTGCTGTCTTTCCGTAAAGCGATGCTTAGAAACGGTTCCCCGAGCACGGCACGATTTACTTTTCCGGCTAAGATGCCTTGGGTGATTTCCCCGGCGGTATTGAAGGCGTAATTCAACGGATAGTCTGATCGCTGGCGGCCGAGATAGTACCGGGTAAGGATATCGGGAGTCGTACCGTTGCCGAATACATACAATGCCGGTTCTTTTAAGGGTGTTTTCTCGACGAGGTAAAGGGTTCCCCAGATCGGGCATCCCGCTAGTTTAATCTTGATCCCTTTATTGTACAAGTTCGCCGCATTGATCATGGGGAGTACGGCTATGTCGGTCTCCTGCTTGATCAGTAAGGCTTGCGCCAGATCAGGCGAGTCTACCACTTTTACTTGTACTTTTTTGTTGTCTATAATTGGAGGATTCTCAAGCCAATCGGCGAATGCGATAACGGATGGACCACGAAGTACCGAAACCTTGATTACGGTATCTTCCGTTTGTGCGTGCCGGCAACCGGAGCAACAAAGTATGAATAGTAGAAAAATGTATTTAATCATATCTAGACCTCTATAAAACAATTAAGGATTGCCTCCCGGCAACCCCTAACCAACTTTGTTAACCTTAAATCTAATACTATTATGAAAAAACCAC
>ERZ780190.3011-NODE-3011-length-11675-cov-3.808692_pt1 | contig 11675 bp, 8 predicted proteins | sample MGYA00510980_ERZ780190 | MGnify/ENA primary metagenome ERZ780190 (study PRJEB29588, sample SAMEA1972188) | human gut metagenome | biome: human gut; feature: human-associated habitat; material: faeces | place: Denmark | collected 2008/2010 ... | reverse complement strand
CTTTCCGGCGGTCAGCGGCAGACGCTGGCACTGCTGATGGCGACAATGACGCCCATTGATTTCCTGATTCTGGACGAACATACCGCCGCGCTCGATCCCAAGACTGCGGAAATCGTGATGCAGCTGACGAACAAGGTGGTGCAGGAGAAGCACCTGACGACGCTGATGGTGACGCACAACCTGCGCCACGCGGTAGAGTACGGCGATCGCCTGCTGATGATGCACCAAGGGCACGTCATCATGGACAAGGCGGGCGACGAGAAGCGCGCGCTGAAGGTGGACGATTTGCTGGACGTGTTTACTTCCATTAGTATCGAATGCGGCAATTAAACGGGGGCAATGCCCCTGTTTTTTCTTGCAGCTTTGCGCGGCTCACTGTTATTTTACAAATTCCATGTATCTATCCGCCGTGTGCCCGTGGATTCCGTTTTTTCCCCCAACCGTTATCTTAGGTCGCGGGGGATTTTCTCTTTTCCCCCCTCCCCAACGACAAAAAAGCGCCCTTGACTCTCGCGAATCAAGGGCTAATAGGAATCCGGCAGCGACTTATCCTCCCGGGCCGTGTCCAGCCAAGTACTTTCAGCACTGGAGAGCTTAACTGCTGTGTTCGGGATGGGAACAGGTGGAACCTCTCCGTCATAACCACCGGAAAAAGGTTGGTTTTCACCAACGACTGCATTCTATCACGATTCCATTGTGCTGTCAAGAGGGGATGACTGTATTTTTGCTGCTGACGGCTATCGACCGGATTTGGGGGAAACTGCTATCGTCGTGCTCGACGTTATTCCCTTGTTTCCGGGATGACTGCTGAGAAGTCTATTCCTCTGAGCCGCATCTCCAGAATGATTTCCAGAACAGCTTGGCGTTGTTCCCTTTCGGCGAAAGCCTTCCAAGATTCTTCATCGGAATAATCCTTTTGAGCATCAGACCGCGCAGCCAGAAGAGCACGTCTGAGATGCGTAATATTCATCATCAGATCAGTTCCCTCCATATCATCTTGATGGACTGTAAACCATGCTTTATAAAAAGCCTCTGGATAGTATATCTTAAACCAGGCAAGCTGCAGACTTGCTGTCACATAAGCAGCCGCATGTGCCCGCGGGAAAAGATACTTGATTTTTCGGCATGCTTCGATATACCATTCAGGAATTCCATGCTTTCTCATGGTGTCTGCCGTTTCTTGGCTCAGTCCTCTCCCACGCCGCACCGATTCCATGATCCTGTATGCTGCTTCTCGTTCCATACCGGCGTGTATGAGATCCTTCATAATGTCATCACGCAGCGCCGGAACATCTGCACAGACTGCGGTTTTTGAAGCGATCAACTCCCGGGCGTTGTCAATCCAGATATCCATCCCATGGGAAAGCCCCGAAATACGAATCAGTTCTTCCACCGTGGAGGGACGCAGCTCAATCAGCATGTGACGAACAAAAGCGGCTGAAAACTCCGGAATTCCGTAACTTCCTGTTTCTGAAAGGATCTGCTGCGCTGTCACGCCTAATGTCCCCGGAGAAGTGAAAAGGCTGATCACCCGCGCATCATTCAGTGGTATGTCTGACAGTTTAACACCTGTGGATTCAGTCAGCAGATGCAGCAATGTAGGCGAATCATGTCCTAACAAATCCATTTTAAGGAGAGTACCATGCATCTGAAAGAAATCATAATGCGTAGTGGCAAAAGGGGCAGAAAAATCATTTGCGGGAAATTGAACAGGGGTGAACTCATTGATGTCCCTGTTTTCCGGCACGATGACCAACCCGGCCGTGTGTTGACCGGTCGTGGTTTTCACAGCGTAAGAGAGTTTCTCTTTGACGCTTTCTGCCTCACCGGATTCCGGACCAAGATGGTGATCCAGGAAATACTGACGGGTGTACTTTTCCGCATTCCGTTCTGATAACATACCGATGGTTCCAGCACGAAAAACATGATCGTCGCCAAACTTTTCTCGAACGAATTCATGCGCCTTCCATTGTTCTTCACTTGAGAAGTTCAGATCAATGTCCGGCTCTTTTTCACCGTTCAAACCAAAGAAGGTTTCAAACGGGATTGCAAATCCGTCTTTGTCCATGATTCTTCCACAGATCGGGCAACTCCTTGCAGGCAAGTCGGCACCAATACGATACTGGGCTGCATTGACAGCAAAGTCGGCGTACCGGCAGGCTGTACAGCGATAATGAGGGGGCAATGGATTGATCTCGGAAATGCCTGTCAACCAGGCAACGAGTGAAGAGCCAACTGCCCCGCGGGTACCAACTGGATACCCATCTCTTCGGGATTGCTCTACAGTAAGCCTGGTTATCTCGAAGATTGTCCATGATTCCTGTCGGTCTATTATCGCCAGTTCATCTCTCAGGCGCTCCTCAACCTGCGGCGGAAGAGAATCCCCATAAAACGAATGCGCTTGTATCATGGCTTCCCCAGAGATGTGTTCTTCCGCGTCCGGTAAAACAGGACAGAATTTACCTTCAGCCGGGAATAATGCCAGATGATTGTCAACAAGATTCGCAATCCGCCTTGGCGCATCAATCACAATTTCCTTAGCGACGTCTTTGCCAAGGAAGCGGAATGCTTCGAGCATTTCAGCCGTTGTTCTAAAATGGTATAACGGCTGAGGTTCTGTGTCCAGAATGCCGGTATTGTATCTGATCACGGCCCTGCAAACAGCATCCTCCGGATCAAGGTAGCGGGCATTGCTGACAGCAACGACCGGGATTCCGGTCTCATTTCCGAGCAGTATGGTGTCCGATACTTCTTGGCGGAGTTGAATTTGTTCCACCGGATCATCTGTCACATTTTCAACAGGTTCAATCTCCAGATAATCGTAAAAGGCAGCAATGCGCGTGAGCGCTTCATCAGAAACGCCCTCATAAATGCTTCGGGCGATTTCGCCTCCATCACATGCACTGCCAATTAGCAGTCCCTCACGATGTGTCTGGATCCACTTTCTCGGAATGCAGGGGAATCCTTTATAGCAGTATATATGACTGAGTGATATCAATTGATTCAAGTGGATAATGCCGAGTCTGTTCGTCGCCAGAAGCATGACAGGATACCCATCTTCCACCGGGCTATCTTCTGAGGGGAGCATAAAGCCTTCGCAGCCGGGGAGAAGTTTGATCTGCTTCTTGGCTGCTTCCTGAAATGCAGCCGGGAAGGACTGAACAACGCCAAAATCCGTAACAGCGATAGCCGTATGCCCCCATTCAGCCGCCCGGCTGATGTATTGAGCTGCCGAAGCAACGCCATCAGCCGATGACATTCCGGTTCTTAAATGCAACTCAATTCTCTTTTCTAACTCCGAATCCTGTCTTCCCATAATCCTTTTCTCTTCCCGCATCAATACCGCCTCCGTATTATCTTCGGGCGATTCCATCTGTGTTCTCCTCGCATAACCAGCAGCGGATAGAAGCTCATCCAAGGAAACGCCCAGAATATCTGCCAGGCGGCAGCAAGTTGCAATCCTCGGCTTTGCGTTGCCGTTTTCCCATTTGGAGACAGCCTTGTCAGAAACGCCGATCAGCTTACCGAGTTGAAACTGCGAAAAACCCAGTTCTGTCCTCAGTTTTGTGACCAGATTTCCAAACGCATAATCCCGCATTGCCTCACCTCCTGACGTGAAAAGCATATCACAAGAAAAAAGCGAAAACCAGTAGGCAAGTATCGAAGGAAAGTAGAGCTTCAACCTTCGGACGCACAGTACGGGCAGACAGGGCTCACCCTGTTTGGACTCACGCGCATTGGAACAATATTCTTATATTGAAAAAGTCCATCGTGCCGGAAGAAGCTGCTTTCATTCTTGGAGTTTTTTCCATCAAGCTCATCGCACATTTTTTGTCGAGTCTCAGCTGACCGTCCATAGCTGAGATATTTATAGGATGAACCGCATTTTGAACATGCAGTGTTGATTACCTGCGCCAGCTTAGCCTGTATCGTTCCAGCTTCAATCCACATGACTTTTCTTTCAATTCCCACATTGTTCTTGATCACAATTCCCGCTCCTTTGAGCGCCAGCGTGTAATTGTACATTGATAACAACATATTATAGCATAATACAGCGTGAATTACCAGTCTATATTGAGTTTTCATATACCAGACAAACAAAAAAATCCTGCAACCCGGCTCCGTAGAACCACCCTGCAAGCCCGTTACATGATTCAAATGCTGCCACGGGCGGCGTTCGCCGCGGTACCATCCCCAGTGCAGCAAAAACCGCTCATGCTGGAATCATCCTTCCACACATGAGCGGCTTTCTTGCGGTTGTAGATTTTCTTGCTCTCGACTTTCTTCGTCACCGGGGAAAACGCCCATGTCGTGCGCTTCTAGGCGTCCAGTTCTTTGCGGGCTTTCTTGCTGAGCTTGGAGCGGGGGATAAATCGTGTCATAGCAGTTCGTCCTTTCGTTGCATTTTTATTAAAATTATCTTATCTAAAAATATCAAAAACAATACCAACAGCTTCTTTAATTGTAAAGACCTTTCCCAAAAAACTCACAGCTCCGCCGAGCACCGCCCATATGCCGCTACCAAATATAAGGCGCAGCAGCAAAATTGGCGACAGTACAAGAAGAATTATTACCACTACAACGAATATCAGGCACCCATGCCCTTTCCGTTTCCCACCGTTGCCATTATCGTTGCTGCTGTAATAATTATTATTGCAGCGTTTCTCTGCCTTTGTTCTATAATGAACTGTGCGACCGCAGCATGGGCATGTTGCGGTTCGCGAAGCTGGATCTTTTCCCATCGTCGTATGACATTTTTTGCATTTCATTTGTTTATCCCCTACACATCAGCATGGCATATATCAGAAAATTCTTTTATTTTCTGCGCTGTGATAGGTAATGATAACTTTTGCGTCCGGCGGGTACTTTTTCCCTGACTCCATAGACTTACCGCCAATTGTTATTTGTTCCACTATATCTTGGTTTCGCATATCACCAGAATTTTTTAGGTCATACAGCGGTAAAGCTTCAATATTGCTAAAGCCTGCCGCGCGTAAAGCCGTTTCAACTGTAGCATATGATGTTTTTTTAATTTTTTTCAAAGATGGCGCTGCCATCCAGCCATAGTCAGGCTGTCTTACAAAGATTAGCACCAGTGATATGATAAACAAGAGAACATTTGTGAAAAAAGCAACTGCCGCAGCATTGCTATCCATATGCTTATTATTTACCACAAACGGCAAGATTATTGCAACAATCCATAGAATTGTTCCACAGACGATGCGGACTTTCTTTGTTCCTTCAACAAAGCCAATCTGTCTCGCTTCATTTTCCATCTTCTTAAGCAAGATTTGTTCCTCTATTCCCGACTGTCCATTTAGAAGACTATCGGGAACTACCGCCACTGCATCATGATGCGCATTCAGCCGCTCACCGCAGTTAGAGCAAAAAGTCGGTTCATTACCTGCTTCAAAGGTCATCGTTTTCCCGCATTTCGGACAATTACGGCTTTGCATTTTCTTTTTCCTCTCTTCTGGCGTTCGTCAGTAAACATGCATCAAAAGTATTCCTTGTGATTTCAAAAAATCCTCGACCTTTGCAGATCGAGGATTGCGTGGTCTGTACTGGACTCGAACCAGTGACCCCATCGATGTGAACGATGTGCTCTACCAACTGAGCCAACAGACCACATGCACCAGACGATTCATCCGGCGACAGGAAATAGTATACCATAACTTTGCCCCACTGTCAAGGGGTGTTGGGCAAGTTTTTGATTTTTTCCGTGGCGCAATGTCTGTTCTCGCCACGGGAAAGCACGCGACTGGAAGCCCGAACGGCGCGTGCTGCTGGTAGAGGACAATCAGCTCAATGCCGAGATTGCCGCAGAACTGCTGAAAATGAGCGGGCTGACGGTCGATTGCGCATGGGACGGCATTGAGGCGGTTGACTGCCTATCCTCCTGCCCCGACGGATATTACGACATGGTGTTCATGGACATTCAGATGCCGCGGATGAATGGCTACGATGCGACCCGCGCCATCCGCAGCAGCGCGCGCAATTACTGCAAGCGTGTGCCGATTGTCGCCATGACCGCCAACGCCTTTGCCGAGGATGTGTAGGCCGCCAAGACGGTCGGCATGAATGAGCACATCGCCAAGCCGCTGGAGCTGGCGACGCTGGCTGCTGTCCTCCGGCGGTATCTGGGCGGCGGCGATGCCTGATGCCTTTCCTGCACTCACGCTCCATTGACTGGTCGGCGCTGACGTCGGTGCGGGCGATACGGAAGAATACAGTGGAGCTGGCAGAAGGGGTTAGGGATGCCCTTTCCCGAATCCAGTCTGCATTCCATACGTCTGTTTCTCACACGCATGGATGTATTTGTTTCAGGGGGCTCGCGTCTGCAGACGCGACAAGGGGGCTTTCCAATCGTCACCTTGACCCCTTCGGCATCGTCATCCCTTCCACACATTTCAAAAGCATAATTGTAAATTCACCCAATCATCACGCAAAAGGATGCGCGAACGATTGACATTTTCCGCCCAAATCGGTACAATGAAGCTGGGGAGTTCTGCCCCGGCTTTTTTGATGGACAAACGCAATTTGCAACCGAAATACATGCCGGAAATAGTCTTACTTTCAGGAGGAACGGGCTCATGACCAAATCTACCACACGCCGATTCCTGTGCTGCCTGCTGGCGCTCTGCTGTCTGCTGGGCAGCCTGACCGCCTTCTCGCTGGCGGCGGGGACAAGCTATCCTTACAGCGCGTCCGTGAATGCGGATACCAACCTGCGCCGCAGCCCCTCGTCGGCGGAGAGCAACATCATCGCCCGTATCCCGAAGGGAACGATTCTGACCGTCACGGGCGCAAGCGGCAATTTCCTCTGCGTCACCTATGACGGGCAAGTCGGCTATATCTTCAAGCAATACGCCGAGCAGGTGACGACAAACACGTCCGAATCCGGCAGCGTCGCGTATGGCTTCCCGTACTACACGACGACGAAATCCTCCGTCAATCTGCGCACGACCCGCTCCACCACCAGCGCGCGCGTGACCACCATCCCCAAGGGCGCGACCGTCATCATCCACGGCGTCAGCGGCGACTGGGCGCAGGTGACGTATCAGGAGAAAACGGGCTACTGCATGACGGCGTATTTGAAGCTGCTGACAGTGGTGGAACCGACCGCCGCCCCGACGGCTGTGCCGACCAGCGCGCCTATCTTAGAAGACAGCACCTACAAAGTGCTGCAAAACGGCTCGACGGGCAATCAGGTGCTTGCGCTCCAGCAGGCGCTGGCGGAACTGGGCTACCTGACCAGCACGCCCGACGGCACTTACAGTACCACCACCACGCAGGCGGTTATCGCCTTGCAGAAGATGAACGGCCTGCCCATGAACGGCATTGCGGACGCGAACCTGCAAGCGCTGATTTTCCACGGTCAGCCCAAGAATTCCTCCGGCACGAAGGTTTCCATCAAGACGCTTCCCGCCCTCTCCGGCATCACCATCCGCCTGCATGACCAGGGCGTGCTCGTCTCTACCGTGCAGACGCGGCTGACCCAGTTGGGCTACTATGACGGCGAAATCAGCGGCGTGTACGATGTAGCGACGCAAGCTGCGGTCAAGGCATTCCAGAAAGCAAACGGCTTAAAGGCCGACGGTGCGTGCGGCACGGCGACGCAGGAAAAGCTGATGAGCGCTGCCGCCGCCCCCGGTACGCTGCCAACCATGGAAGTGACCGTGACCGCAACCCCCGTGCCGACCGACCTGCCCCCGCTGACCACGCCCGCTTCGACCGTCCGCAAGGGTTCAACCGGCAATGACGCGCGCCTTGTGCAGCAGCGGCTGATTGAGCTGGCAACGGAGCTGGCAGCCAAACACCCCGGCGAGGAGTATAACCTGGTCGTGTGCGATGGCAATGTGCCGGAAGAGGGCGCAGCGCTGGAAGCAGCTCTGACCCGCGCGTTGCCCAACGCCCACCGTGTGCTGCACGGCAAAATTGACGCCACCCTGGCCGTACACCTGGGGCCGAACCTGCTTGGCGTTGGGGTGCAGTTCCTGAACAGCAAGCTGCCGGCGTAACGTGGCCAGCAAAACAATTTAAAAAATAAAAACTGCCTGTACCGGGCGAGCGGATGCTCAATAGTACAGGCGGTTTTCGTTTTTATAGCGGGAAGAACGGGGAAGATAATAAAAAAAATAAGTAAGGTAGGGAAAGGAACCCGGACGCAGGCTGTAAGATAAAGTGCCCGGAACACCGAGTGCTGCGGCCAGCCCCAACTTTGTCGGGCTCCACTACGCATCATTCCGGGGGCCTTATCCCACAGCCTGCTGGCGAGTGGCGGGGATAGGAGGATGGGAAGGAGACGAAATATATACAGGACAAAAAGAAAAAGGCAATCTTGCGAAATGGATGGCTGGATTTATCAGTCAATGGAAATCGTCTGGGCGGTGGGCTGCGGCTTTACATACTTGGGCAGGGTGATAGCTAGCACACCGTTGTTGTAAGCGGCACGCACTTTGGTGGTATCCACGCCGGTCACATCAAAGCTGCGAGTATAGCTGCCAAAGCTGCGCTCGCAGCGCAGGTAGCTGCCCTTTTTCTCGGCGTTCTCAAAATCGCTGTGGCGCTCAGCCTTGATGGTCAGCACTTTATCGTGCAGATTCAGGGCGATATCTTCTTTGCGGAAACCGGGCAGGTCGCACTCCATCACATAGGCATCGCCGATGTCACGAATGTCCGTCTTGAACTCTGCAAGGCTGTTATCGCCAAAGAAAGAACGATCAATATCCTCAAAATCGCGGAACGGATTGTAGCGGCGGTCTATCAGCATAGCCATAAGTCATATCTCCTTAAACATATCCATAAAGTTTTTTATCAGTATTGGCTCAGCAGCTCCGACACCCTTGGGAGCGGTGTCATTTTCTGTTGACGAGTATTACAGTACACTATAATTATGAATAAAATGTGAACTGTGCGTGAATTTTTAGCAGTCTTTGAATATGAGTGCTAAATGCAGATAAAATTTACAACCTGACGATGAAATTGAAATGCAAAACAAAACATAAAGAAAATAGCACATCTTTTTCATTCTGCCCAAAACGGGCAGGAAAAGGCTTGAAATCAGGAATGGGGCGTGGTATCGTTAAAGTGTTATCTCGTATGATATAGAAGATAAAAGGGAGGTGGGGCCATGCAGGAGCTTGGCCGAATGATAAAAAAGCTGTGCAGCAAGCTGTTCAGCCGCATTGTAATTACCGGGGTGCTGATTTTGATCCAGGCGGCATGGTTCTGGTCTTTGTTCACAAGCCTTTCCAGCTATGCGCACTGGCTGAACCCGCTGATGATAGCCTTGAGCGTTATCATGTGCGCGGTGCTTATCCGGCAGGATTCCACCGCGCCGGAGTTCAAGATCAGCTGGATGGTTCTTTTCATGATCATGCCGGTGCAGGGCGGTTTGCTCTACCTGCTGTGGGGCGATAAGCGCCCGGCATTCCGCCTGCGCAAAAAGCTGGATTGGGCCTATGACCGCATCCGCCCACTGCGCCGCACGGACCCTGCGGCACAGGCCATGCTGGAACAGGCCAACCCCCGCGCGGGGCGCACCGCAGCTTACCTGCGGGATTTTGCCGCTTATCCGGTGTATTCCGGCACCAACGTTAAGTTTTACGCTTCGGGAGAAGCGGTCTTTCCCGATCTGCTGGAAGCGCTTGAATCAGCACAGGAATCGATCCTTTTGGAGTTCTTTATTATCTCCAAGGGCAAAATGTGGGATGCCGTACATGATGTGCTGCGTCGTAAAGCGGCTCAGGGCGTGGATGTGCGGATGATTTATGACGATGTGGGCTGTGCCACTGGCCTGCCCGCCCAATACTGGAAGACTCTGCAGGTGGAAGGGATCCAGGCAGTGCCGTTTAACCCGTTTGTGCCGTTGCTGAACTTGGTGATGAACAGCCGCGACCACCGCAAGATTGTGGTGGTGGATGGAAAAACCGCCTTTACCGGCGGTTTTAACCTGGCGGATGAGTACATTAACCAAAAAGAGCGCTTTGGCTATTGGTGCGATACCGGCGTGCGGCTGCAGGGCCCCGCGGCGTGGAGCTTTGCCACGATCTTTCTGGAGCTGTGGGCCAGCCAGCGCCCCGATGATCCCGGTCTGGATGCTTACCGCGAGGAGCAGCCGTTCCCGGCGGAAGAGCCGACGATCGGCCTTGTGCAGCCCTACAGCGACAGCCCGGTGGACGATGAGAATGTTTCCAAAAATGTCTACCTGGACCTGATCACCCAGGCGCAGGAAACGCTGTGGATCACCACGCCGTACCTAATCTTGGATAACGCCACCATGACGGCACTGCGCTTGGCCGCAAAGCGCGGCGTGGATGTGCGCATTTATACCCCCGGTATCCCGGATAAAAAGATGGTTTACCAGCTGACCTGCAGCTACTTTGAGCCGCTGATCCGCTCCGGGGTCAAGATCTACACCTTCACGCCGGGCTTTCTGCACGCAAAAACCTGGCTGGTGGATGGCAGGATCGCCGTGGTTGGGTCCATCAATCTGGACTACCGCAGCCTGTACCTGCATTTTGAATGTGCCGCCCTGCTGTATGGCTGTGCCGCGCTGGCCGATGTGGGCGAATTTATGATGCAGCTGGAAAAACAGTCCCATCTGGTAGAGCTGAAAGAATGCCGCACCAGCGCGCCGGGCCTGATGGTATCCGCCTTGCTGCGGCTGCTGGCACCATTGTGCTGATAGAGCTGACTCTTGTGTTTACCCAGTAGGTAGGGGCGCTTACGGATTTGCTTATGGCATCCACCACAAGGTTTCGGAATGGTCAAGACCGTTCCCTACAGAGTTTGTTGTAACAGGTGGCAGATATTTGTGGCGCATCCCCCACCGTAGGGGCGCACATTGTGCGCATGCTTCGTGTTCCGAACCACTCTGCTATGCGGGCCGATGATGAGCAGCGGCCCCTACAGATTGCCTGCAGTGCTTGCGGCAAACAATGGGTTTTCTCCGGCAGAATGTGGACGTTTGCACCCCAGCATGCACCAAACGGCAAAGAACAACAGATAAACAACAGTAGTACAACAAAGCATGCGCTTTGCAGTGTTCCTGAAATGACAGAAATGATTTCAGAAACCTGTGAAGCGCATGCTGTTTATTTTTACCCCAAAACGGGCAAAAAATGCTGACAGGATGCACAAGCGCAATACATAAAAACTAACAATCCTGTACAAAAGCAAAAGCACAAACTAAAATTCTGAAATTATGTTACAGAATTCTGTTGACAACTTGAGGTTGTTGTGCTATGATGCAGATGTTCCCAAAAGGACCTGCTGCACTGGCGGGAACAAAACCCGGCGGGGGCTGCCACCCCTGCCAGAAAGAAGGGATGCTTTGGAAAAGATCACGGCAGAGCGCGTGCTGGCGGAACTGGCAGAGATCGCGTTTGCCGACCTGGGGGCCGAACCTGCCCCGCCCGTAAAAGTGGGCGATAAGCTGCGTGCGCTGGAGCTGATTTATAAGTATCTGGGCCTTGGCGATGTAGATAAGGACGGAATGCGCACCGTTATCTTTGAGCTCAACGGCATCCGCCGGGAAGTGCAGGTGCCGGACGAGGCCGCGCAGAAGAATATCGTCAAAGTCCCCATGGCCGATCCGGAGGATAAGAGTCAGGTAGGCGCGTCCATCCCCGGCGCGGTGAGTAAGATCGCCGTAAAGGCCGGTGACCGGG